>WNGJ01003858.1_pt1 | contig 44863 bp, 39 predicted proteins | sample 5400611 | NCBI WGS metagenome assembly WNGJ01 (sample SAMN13153375, study PRJNA577476) | soil metagenome | isolation source: 40 cm soil or saprolite under Garry oak tree replicate 1 | place: USA:California | collected 2016-06-15
TGAGCGGATCGCTCGCGGCCGCTTCGCACTCGGATCTTGGGTGACCTTCCTGGATCCCTCCTCGGCCGAGGTCATGGCCGGCTCGGGCTTCGATTTTCTGATCGCCGACGGGGAGCACGGCGCCATCGGCAGCAGCGATCTCCTGGCCATCCTGATCGCCACTCGAGCGGCCGGGGTGCCGGTCCTCGCCCGGGTCGGGGCCAACGAGCCGATCCGCATCATGCAGGCGCTGGACCTGGGCGCGGCCGGCGTCGTGGTGCCACAGATCCGAACTGCCGACGACGTCCGGCGAGCCGTGGACTGGTGCCGCTACCCGCCGGTCGGGATGCGCGGCGTGGCGCCTCGCCGCGCGTCCGAGTACGGGCGCCATACCTCCGACTACCTGGCGACGGCCAACGCAACGGTCACCTGCTGCATCCAGATCGAGACGGCCGAGGCGCTGACCGACGTGGAGGAACTCCTCGCGGTGCCCGGCATCGACGCCCTGCTGATTGGCCCGAATGACCTGGCGGCGTCGATCGGCCGTCTCGGGCAGCCAGGCGATCCAAAGGTCGAGGCAGCAATCGGGCGGGTTCTCGAATGTGCCCGCGCGGCGGGCGTCCCCGCGGGCGTGTGGACGGCTTCCCCGCAGTCCGCACGGACGCGGCGTGACCAGGGATTTGCGTTTGCGACAGTCGGAACTGATTACGGGTTCATGCTGGCCGCCGCCGAAGCGACGATCCAGGCCGTTCGGGGAGACGCCTGACCTGTCGGTTGACCCCGTTGAGCAATGGCCGCCGAAGCCAGGCGCCATCGAGACAGAGCGCCTCCTCCTGCGCCCGGCCAGTCGTGCGGAAGGCCTGGCGATCCTGGCTGGTCGGTCGCTACCGGACTTGCCATTCGTCGCTGGCTCCCCCTCGCAGGGCGTGCTGGAGGCGATGCAGCTGTTTGCGGGCGCCCGTCGCTCCGAGCTGCCCGGCTTCAGCCCGTTCCATCTGATCCGCCGCCACGACGGCCGCCTCATCGGCAGCATCGGCTTCACGCCCGTGCCGGAGACTCGCTGGGTGACGGTGGGATATGGCGTGAGCCCGGCGGTGGAAGGCCAGGGCTACACGACCGAGGCCGTCGTTGCGTTGATCGACTGGTTGTTCGCAGCAGGAGCCGAATCCGTGCGCGCCGACACCTACGCCGATCACGTCGCCAGCCGGCGGGTGATGGAGAAGGCGGGCATGGACCTGATCGAGGAGACCGAAGGCGTGGAGGACGGCCGGCCCGTGCGCTACGTCCTGTACGCGATCGCCCGTCCGCCGGGCGGCCGTCGCTAGAGCTCGAGCTCCAGCTCCAGCTCGTCGCGAATGGGAATGCCGTTTCGCGCGACCTCCGGGATCTCGGGCTTCAAGGTCTCCCGAGCCTCGGTGACCGCGGCGCGATGGAGCGCCGCGAGCCTGAACCCACGCCGCTGGTAGAAGGCCAGTGCATCGACGTTGTCGTTGGTCGTGACGAGCCAGACGCGCCGGCAGCCCGCCGCCCGCGCCGCCGCGACGATCGCCTCGATCACCGCCGAACCGCCGCCTCTTCGCGCGAACGGGCTGTCCAGGATGGCGAGCTCGCATTCGCCGTCCTTGATTCGGTAGGTGCCGTAGCTGACCCAACCTTCGGCCCCATCCACGACGAAGCCGGGCATGTCGGCTACGTCCCACAGTCGGCCGCGGGAAACCATCCGGCTCGAGCCCCAGCGTTCCCTGACCAGGCCGGCGAGGCGGGTGGCATCCGAGGGCTGCAGCGGGCGAACCGTCGGCGGCGTCAGTCGAGGGTCACCCGCTCGTGCCAATGCGGAATCAGCGTGTCCAGGCCGAGCTCGCGGACCTTTGGCTCCAGGGCCGCCTGGGCGTCCGGATCACCATGGACGATGAAGACGCGTCGCGGCCAGCCAGGATCGCCCGCACGCTTGCCCGCGGTAAAGCCGCGCAGCCAGTCGAGCAGCTCGGATTCGTCGGCGTGCGCGGAAAAGCCGCTGATGGAGCGGATCTGGCAGTGAACGTCCCGGATCTGACCATCGAGCCGTACCTGCGTGGCGCCCTCCTGCAGATGCGCCCCCAACGTGCCCTTGCCCTGGTATCCGACGAACAGGAGGACCGCGGCCGGGTCGTCGATGAGCCCGCGCAGGTGGCCGACGACGCGTCCCCCGGTGAGCATTCCGTTGGACGCCACGATCATGTACGGCCGAGGTGCCTGCTGGATCGCCTCGGACTCCTTGACATTGTTGGTGATGACCTGGCGTGGGTAGTCGAGCGGCGTGTCGCCCGAGGAGAGCAGCTGACGCGTCTCCTCGTCGAAGTACTCCGCGTGATGGCGGTACACATCGCTGGCCTTGGAGGCCATCGGCGAATCGAGGTAGAGCGGCAGCTCCGGGATGGCGCCCTGCTCGAGCAACCGGTCGAGCTCCCAGACGACCTCCTGGGTCCGCCCGATTGCAAACGACGGGACCAGCAACACGCCGGCGTGGTCCGCGACGAGCCGCACCGTCTCCGCCAGGATCCGAATGGCCTCCTGCTGCGGCTCATGCTCGCGCCCGCCGTAGGTCGACTCGACCAGGACGTAGTCGGCATCCGAAACGAGTGTCGGATCGCGAATGATCGGCGTGTCGTGCCGGCCCAGGTCCCCGGAAAACACGATTCGGCGCTCGGGAGCGCCGGGGCTCTCCGAAACGCGAAGGCGGATGATCGCCGAGCCCAGGATGTGGCCGGCGTCCACGAAGGTGGCGTGGATGCCGGGCGTGATCTCGTACTCCTGGTCGTAGTCAACCGGCCGGAATTGCTGGAGCGCCGCCTGGGCGTCAGCGGCCGTGTAGAGCGGCTCGGAGAGCTCCACGTCGAGGTGAGGCGGCTGCGCCAGGAGAGCTTCTTCCGGGTCAGAAGCGGCTCGGACCTCCGAGTGGCTGCCCAGCCCGCCGACCCCCTGGGGGACGGCAAGATAGGGATCGACTCCTGCCGTGACGGGCTGGCCGTGGCCGAGATCGTCGGCCACGTCTCCGGACCCCGCCAGTTCGATCGCTGCCTCGAGCGCCAGCTGTTCCTGCTGCGCTTCGGTCGCCGCCCGGTCGGGATGGCGCCGTTCCAGGCGAGCCTCGCGCTTGGCGAATTCCTCCTGGAGCTTGCCCGAGTCGAGCACGACCAAGGTGGCCAGCTCGACGGTTCCTTTCGTCGCCCAGATCGGTCCGCCGAAGCCCTCCTTGACCACGTGAGGGATCAGCCCGCAATGGTCGAGGTGAGCGTGGGTCAACAGGATGGCGTCGATTTTCGAGGGGTCGTACGCGAGCGGAATCCGGTTGCGGATCGCCTCGTTGGGGCTGCCCTGAAACATCCCGCAATCGATCAGGATCCGGGCGCTCTGCGTCGTCAGCAGGAACTGCGAGCCGGTGACGGTCGTGGCCGCGCCGAGGAACTGGAGATCCACCCTGCAGGTGCGCTCAGCCCACGCGGATGACGATCAGGGCGTCCACCGCGACCGCGAGGAAGAGCAGGCTCAGGTAGCTGATCGAGTACTTGTACAGGCGGATTGCCTGCGCGGTAGAGGCTTCCGGCGAGGTGCCCTGGCGCCACAGTACATACGCTTGCCAGAGGAAGGCACTGCCCAGAACGACCGCTGCCGCGAGATAGATCGCGCCCATGCGGGCAACCGCGAAGAGCACCAGCGAGATCGCCACCAGGAGCAGGCTGTACAGCCCGATCTGGCGCGTCGTCTCGGGCACACCGCGCACGACCGGCAGCATCGGCACGCCCGCGGCCGCGTAATCGCGCCTGATGCGCAAGGACAGGGCCCAGAAGTGCGGAGGTGTCCAGTAGAAGACCAGGGCGAACAGGATCAGGGCGGGCAGGCCGACGTTGCCCGTTACGGCCGCCCAGCCGATGACCGGGGGGAGTGCTCCGGCGGCGCCTCCGATGACGATGTTCTGCGGAGTGCTGCGTTTGAGCAGGACCGTGTACACCACGACGTAGAACGCGATTGCCAGAAGGGCGAGAAACGCGGCCAGGAGGTTGACGAACACGACCAGGACGCCGAACGACAGGGCGCCCAAGCCCAGTCCGAAGAGCACGGCGTTGTCGGGCTCGACCTCATGCGCGGGAAGAGGCCGCCGGCGGGTCCGGGCCATCAGCTCGTCGATGTCGCGGTCGAGGTAGCAGTTGATCGCGTTGGCGCTGCCCGCAGCCAGCGAGCCGCCGAGCAGCGTCCACCAGACCAGGTCCAGGCGCGGAATGCCGCGCTGGGCAAGGACCATGGCCGGAACGGTCGTGACCAGGAGTAGCTCGATGATGCGTGGCTTGGTCAGGGCCACGTAGGCACGGATCGTGTCGCCTGGGCTGGCTGTGCGCACCTCGCGTCCGGCGCGCCCGCCCGTGCCGATGCCCGGCCCGTAGGACTGCGCCTGGACCGCGGTTCGGGCCGTGTAGTAGCTGACGACGACAAGGCCTACGAGGGCGCCCCAGATGAACGCGCCGAGCGCCAGGTGAAGCGTCTGTGTCCACGCCGCGAGGCTGGTCAGCACCTGTGCGCCGCCGACGGCAGCCTGGATCGGGAAGAGGACGCCGGCCAGGAGCGCCAGCCGCACGACCGCCGTTCGATCGCGCTGCGTCCGCCAGGCGACGACGGCAATGCCGACGACGATGACGCCGACGATCACGGCCACCCAGCGGTGCAGCACATGGGCGAATGTTTCGTCGTTGGCGAGCGCCGGGGCAAGCGAGCCGTTCATCAGCGGCCAATCGGGAAAGACCAGGGCTGCATTGAGCGCGGTCACGTGCGAGCCGAACAGCAGCAGCGCGAATGTCGTGGCGGCCCCGAAGGCGGCTAGCAATGTGAAGCGCTGGCTGCCGCCTCGACCGCCCAGGCGGGCCGGGAATGTCGATCGCGCGAGCACGAACAGCAGGAGCGCGAGCAAGGCCATCGCCGTCGCCAGGTGAGCGGTCACCGACTCCCCGGTGTTCCCGAGGCGGACGGTCTCGCGCCCCAGCCAGGCCTGGAAGCCCACGAGCGCCACGGCCGCGAGACTCGGCCACAGGATCGACGGGCGATCACGATTGTCGAGGACGGCCAGGAGGGCCATTCCCAGCACGAGCAGGCCGACCAGCACGGCGACGGTTCGGTGGACCCACTCGAACCACACGTTCGCGCCCGCGTCCGCTCCCGGCAGGAATTGGCCTGGAAAACATCCCGGCCACGTGGGACAGGCGACACCCGAGTTGGTGGAGCGGACGATGACGCCGATGACGACAAGCGCGAACGTCGTCGCCACGCTCGCCGCGGCCACCTTCTGGAATCGGGTCACTCGTCCTCCTGCCCGTGCGCCCAGGTTGAGCGGAAGGCGCGGCCGGGGAGCGGGACCATTCTAGCGCCGGGAGCCGTCAGGGCCTCCCGGCAACGGCGCCCGGCCACGTGAGGCCAGCAAAGGCGTAGTCGAGCCCGGCAAACTACCCTGTGGGCATGGCCATCCCGCGCTCGCTTCGTTGGATCGCCCTGCTCGCGGCGCTCGTGGTCGGGGCGTGCGCGGGGACCGGCTCGCCATCACCGACCGCCGGGCCGAGCGGCGGACCGGGCGGAACCTGTCCGGCGGCGCCGGCGGTGAGTGGAACCCCGACTGGCTGGGATACCGCTGCCCAGAAGCCGACTCGTTTCCCCAGCGTGATCACGGCGCCCAGCTACTGCGGCAAGACGCGCTTCCTGTTTTCCTTCCTGAGCGCAGACAACCGTCCGATCGGGTCACCCGATCTGAAAGCTCAGATCGCCTTCTACGATCTCGGCCGGGACCCCGCCAAACCGACCAATGCCGCCACGGGGACCTTCATTTGGGCAATCGAAGGCCAGCGCGGCATCTATACCGCCGACGTCGACTTCCCCGAATCTGGGGCCTGGGGGGCCGAATTCACGACCACCCAGAAGGGTGCTGCCAGCGAGACCACGCGCTTCGTCTTCGAGGTGCAGGCCAAGGATCCGACCGTCGGCGTGGGGGACCACGCGCCCTCCGTCAAGACACCCACGGCGGCCGATGTCGGAGGGAGGCTCAAGGAGATCTCGACCGACACCAGCCCGGATCCGGCGTTCTACCAGCTGTCCGTGGATCAGGCACTCGCCCAGCACAAGCCCTTCGTGCTCGTCTTCGCGACGCCTGCCTTCTGCCAATCCAGGCAGTGCGGCCCGACGCTCGACGCAATGAAGGCCTTTGCCAGGACGCAGCCAGGCGTCACGTTCATCCATGTTGAGCCTTATCAGCTGAAGTTCAGCGACGGCCGCCTGCAGCCAGTGCTCGATGCCAACGGACAGCTCCAGGCCACGCAGCAGACGAATACGTGGGGCCTCACTGCCGAACCCTGGATCTTCGTGGTCAGCAAGACCGGCGTCATTACGGGCTCGTTTGACCTCATCGCGAGCACCGAGGAGCTCAAGGCGGCGATCGCGGCCGCAATCTGATCCCGACTAGGGCGCGTCCTCGAGGTGATAGACGACGAGCTCGGTGCCTTCTGGCTTGAAGAAGACCAGGACGGGGTTTCCGGTCAACTGGTGCTCGGCAAGATGGCCAGGCGGGAAGGCGGTCGGGTCGTCGAGAACACCCAGCTTGAAATGGAGCACCTTCTCGCCGTTCGTGCGCAGCGTGAATCCATGAACCGCGTTCAAGCCGGCCGAGTCGACGGCGGTGATGACTCCCGCGACCGGCGAGGCCGGGCCCTGCGTGCTGCTGACCGTGCCAGGAGGATTGGCTGGGGATGGTGTGGCCGCGCTGCCGGATGTGGGCGCGACGATCGGCGCTCCGCTGCAGGCCGCTATTCCGAGGATCGTCACGAGGCCAGCCAGCCACAACGTGCCGCTATCGCGATGACGGCGTCGCTTCATCCGGAGCCCGCCGCGCCGCTGCTGCCGGGGACGACCAGCGCCAGGCCTCGCCTGCATCCGGGACAGGTCGCCGGGCCGGGTTCGTACGTCGGGACCGCGAGCGTCCACAGGGCCGAGAGCGGATAGCGGCGGTCGGTCAGCGGCGATGTGACTGTACTCAGCCCGCCCGAGCGATCGACGAGCACCTCACAACCGATGATCTCGCCGCCCGCAGCTTCGACGGCCGGCAGCATGGCCACCAGCGAACCGCCGGTCGTGAGGATGTCATCCACGAGCAGGACGCGCTCCCCGGGCTCGATGCGGAAGCCCCGCCGGAACTCACGATGGATGTGTCCGTCCGCGGCGCGAACTTCTTCAGCAAAGATGCCACGCACGCCGACCTGGCGAGCGGCCTCGAACGCCAGGATGACACCGCCAGTCGTGGGGCCGGCCACCACGTCGACGCCCCCGAACCGGTCGTTCGGCTTGTAGCGAGCGACCCAAAAGCTCACCAGTTCGCCGGTCGCGGCGGGATTCTGGAGGACCAGGAACTTCTCCAGGTAGCGATCGGAGTGCCGTCCGCTCTTGAGCTCGAAATGGCCCTCGGCCAGAGCTCCGGACCGGCGGAAGATATCTTCCGTCCGGGCTGCGATGGCGCCTCGGGCGGCGATATCGACGGCGGGCTTGATCGTGGTCATCGTGGCCGAAGTCTAGCGTGGGGGGCCGCTCTCGCAGCCCTCGTCCGACTCGCACGGCGTTCTCAGGGCCGGTACTCGACCCCTTTCGCCGACGGAGCGTCGGGCCGAGGCGGCAGGGCCGTGCCGACCAGTGGCTGATAGCTCGACAGGCCGCGTGCCAGGCACTCGCCGGCGAGCTCGTCGATGAGGCGCACCGGCAGCGTCGGATCGGCGAAGATCGCGGTGCCGACCTGGACCGCGACGGCGCCCACCGCCAGGAAGTCGAGAACGTCGGCGAGCTCGGTGACGCCGCCGATCGCGACGACCGGGATGTCCACCACCTGCGCAACTTCGTAGACGACCCGCAGAGCGACCGGCTTGATGGCCGGGCCGCTCAGCCCGCCGAATACGTTTCCCAGCAGCGGCCGCCGCCTGTCTGACGCGACGGCGATCCCGGACAAGGTATTGACGGCAGTCAGGGCGTCGGCGCCGGCGGCGGCGATGGCCCTAGCGATCGGCCGCACGTCCGCGACGTTGGGCGACAGCTTCACGAGGAGCGGCAGGTCGGTCGTCCTGCGCACGGCCGCCGTGACGGCTCCAGCCGCCTCCGCGTCGATCGCGAACTGCAGACCGCCCTTGCCGACGTTGGGGCAGCTGATGTTGAGCTCGATGGCGGCCACCCCGGGAACCCCGTCGAGGCGGCGGCAGACCTCCACGTAATCGGCGATCGATTCGCCGGCGACGTTGACGATCACGCTGGTCTGCCAGGCCGTCCAGGTCGGCGCGTAACGCTCGACCACCGCATCGACGCCCGGGTTCTGGAGGCCGATCGAGTTCAGCATTCCCGCGGGCGTTTCGGTGACTCGGGGGGTGACGTTGCCGACACGCGGCTTCAGCGTCGTGCCCTTGCAGCAAACGGCTCCCAGGCGCTGGACGTCGACCACCTCGCCGTACTCGACGCCATAGCCGAAGGTGCCCGAGGCGACCAGGATCGGGTTGGCCAGGCGGAAGCCTCCGCGGCCAGGCGCCAGATCGACGGACAGGTCGACGGCGGCCAGCTCGGTGGCGCTCGGCTCGGCCCTGCGGGGACTCGTCGCTCCGGAACCCTCCAGGACCAGCGAACGGCCCTGCGGGAGGGGAGGCAGCCGGCTCGGCCGGCGGGATCGAGGCCGCCCGGGCTTCCGCTTCCGCGCGGGGAGGATGGTTCCACCGGCGGGCGATGTCACGACCCGCTTGCGGGGCCTCATCTGGGGCGCTCCGTCACCAGCCCGACTCCCAGGCAATCTCCTCGGCCGCGAAGACCGGTCCCTCGCGACACACCCGCTGCGGGGTCCCGGCCACGCTCATGACCACGCAGCCAAGGCAGGCACCGACCGCGCAGCCCATGTTCTGCTCCATGGAAACCTGCAGGAACGCCTTGCGCCGAGCCTCCGGCGAGCCAAGGGGAGCTGATCGGCCGGCGCCGCGTTTCCGCCCGAGCTTGGCGACCCCCAGACGCTGTCCGCGGCCGGCGGCCAGGCCCGCCAGCGCGCGGAGCATCGGGGAGGGGCCGCAAGCAAATGCCTGATCGGCCCAGGCCTCGTACTGGGGCGCGAGATCGGTCACGTAGCCATGATGGCCGAGCGAGCCGTCATCGGTCGCAACGACGTACTCGACCTCATCCGGCAACAGGAAGGACGGGTACACCTCGCCCGCGGTGGCCGCCCCAAAGAGCAGGACGGCCTGGCGGCCCGCCCGGATCGCCTCGTCGGCCAGCATGCGAACTCCGGCCATGCCCAGGCCACCGGCTACCAGGAGAAGGTGGCGGCTCCGGCTGTCAACCTCGAACGGACGGCCAAGCGGCCCCAGCATGTCGACCGGCTCACCCTGCCGGACTCTTGTCAGCCACTCGGTGCCGCGTCCGATGGTTCGGAAGTGAATGGTAAAGACGCCGGTCGCGGAATCCACGGTGTTGAACGAAAACGGCCGGCGCAACACCAGGCCCGAGTAATCGCCCGTCCGTACATGGACGAACTGTCCGGCACGCGCCCCCGCCACCAGTGATGGCGCGTAATACGACTGAAGCCACTGGTCGGGCAGGATCTCCCGGCTATCGACCAGCTCCGCGGCCGCCAGGCGCATGCTCACCCGCGGCCGCGATCCCCCGTCCCATTTCGATGCGCGCCGTCGTCCTCCCCGCCCTCAGCCCCGTCGCCTCCGGCCTCGCCGTCTCCGGCCTCGCCGTCTTCGGTGTTGGCGCCTCCGGCCCGGCCGGCTGGGGTCGTAGAACTCGACCAGCTCGTCGGGTGTGGCGAGGGTCCGCCATTCGCCGTTGCTGTCCTCCGGGACCACTTCTGCCCGGAATCCTCCGAACGACTGAAGAGTCAGCCGTTCGTCCTCGTCGTCGACCACGATCAGGTCGCCGACCTTGGCGGTCAGGGTCTCCGAGGAGTCGGAGAACTGCTCGAGCAGACGCGCCTCGGTACGCTGGCTGCGTTCCTGGTATGCCAGGGCAAGGTCGTACAGGCGCCGGGCTGCCGTCTCCTCGTCGGTCGGCTCGTCCTGGCCGGACTGCGTTGCCGCCCAGTCGTCCGCAGCCGCGGCATACGGGTCTTCGCCGTCCAGCGCGACGGACTCCTCCGGCGCTACTCCGGCGGTATCCATCAGGTCGTCGGTGGCGGTTGGCTCTTCCGGCAGTCCGGCAGCCTCGCGAGAGGCCTCGGCGAAGGCCGCGTAGATGTCGGCCGGGTTGTAGAGCTCGACCAGCTCCGCGGCGGACTCGATCACTTCGGTCTCGCTGACCCACTCCCCGGTGTCGTCGTCGAGGTACCGGCTCCGGCTGCGGAACGTGCCGTCCGGGGCGATGGCCAGGTAATCGGGGTCGTCGTCGATGAGCGTCAGCCCACCGATCTCCCGGACGCGCTCATCGTGACGCTCGAGGAACGCGCGCAGCTGGTCGGTGGCCTGGACCAGGAAGTCAGTTCGTTCGAGGGCGGCGTCGGACGCAATCTCGCCGAGCAGGTCGTTCCGGTTGGCAGCCATTTCCGATCGCCTCCCTTCTAACGGCTAGTAGCCGTGGTACTCCAGGTCCGAGCCCATCCGCTCCCGCAGGAACATCGAGTGATGGCGCTCGAACAGCCACTCCCCGGCTCGGTGGCCGAGGGCGCGGGTCGCCTCGTCGGCTTCCAGCTTGTCCAGTGTTGCGTAATCGGGCAGGTCCAGCAGGATCACGTTGTCGAAGTCCCAGCCGTGCGCGACGTTGTACCAGCCGAGGAACTTGATGCCGAACTTCTGCTCGTACTCGCGGACCTGTCGCGGGAACAGTGTGCGCATGAAAAACTTGAAGAACGGGTCGCGGCCGCGGCGAACGGTGAAGTAGGTCGCGAGCACGGGCACTGGCGCCGAGGTCCTCCAGCGGGGATGGTTCGTCGATCACGGCAAGCGTGGGCGTGCCATTGTCGCATGACGGCACCGCTTTCCATGGCACTCACACGGAGACTGGTATCGGCTTCTTTCGGGCCAATTCCCGGCGCTCAGTCTCCCGTGGACTGCTACTTGGCATCCGCCCATGGCGAGGATCGAAATGCGGCTGGGCCCAACGTGGCCCGCCCTGCTGATGGGTCGCCAACGCGGCCGCCTCCCCAATAGGAGTCCGTGGGCGACTATCCGTCGGGAAACCGGGGGCTGGGCGGCTAGAGGCTCGAATCGGGCGGGGTAGAACCCGGCGGCCCGGTGGTCTCCTGTTCCCGGGCAGCAGGGATCTGATTCCCGAGGCGGGGTCGGCTGCCTTCCGCGTGTCCCGCCGCCTGCTCGATCTCCCCCACCGTTTGCGTGCCGCTCGCGAGCGGACGCCGGCGGGTGCGGCGGTCGGCTGCCACCAGCCGCAGCAGGAAGATGATCGTCTGCCCGACGAGCAACAGAAGCCCGATCGTGATGAACAGCAACGCCGCGCTCAGCCAATCGGGCCAGCCCCACCACGCGCTGAGTGGCGTGAGCACGACGAGCACCGCCAGGACGGCGACCTGGAACCAGAAGCAGCCGAGGCCCGGTCCACGCTCGGCGTCGAGCGGCTCGCCCTTGTAGCGGACAGCTCGAACCGAGGTCGATGAACGCTGGGGATCGTCGGTCACCGCCCAACGATAGAGGAGATTTCCCGTTCGATGCGCCGGGCGGCCGGCCACTACCATCGGCTCTATGCCCATCGACCCGCGCTTCGACTGGCACCCGGAGCCCGAGCTGATCGCGATCACCGACGAACCCGTCTCGCGGCCCGCGCTGGAACGCCTGGGCGCAGGCGCCTGGGGCACAGCCCTCGACTACCTGTATGACGAGGCCCTTCGGCGCGCGATGGGCGAGCCGGCCTCATACGAGGCGCTTCGGCACACGTTCTTCGGGGAACCCGGCGGGCCGGCGCCGGCACCGTCCGAGCCAACGCCCTCCGCCGAGCTCCTGGCCGAGTTCACCGGCCGGCTTGCGCCCCATCAGCTCAACGCGTGGCACCCCCGTTCCCTCAGCTACTTCACTCCCCCGCCTCTATGGATGTCCATCGTCGGCGAGCTCCTTGCCCAGGTGACGCAGCAGGGCGTCGACGTCTGGCACGCCGGGCCATCGAGCGCCTTCGTCGAGGAGGAGGTCGTGCGCTGGCTGTGTGACCTCGTCGGCTACGGACCGGGGGGCTTCGGCGTTCTGACCAGCGGCGGGGTGATGGCCAACTTCATGGCACTCGCGCTCGCTCGCGACGTGCACCTCACCCGGCTGCTCGAGGCTCCCGGCCCGCCGCGCGGGCGCGCCCTCGAGGGCGTCCGGGTGTACGCATCGGACCAGGCGCATTTCTCGATCGCCCGAGCGCTCGACGAACTCGGCTTCCCGGCCGACACGCTGCACATCGTTCCTGCCGGCGACGACTTCCGGCTCGACGGGTCTCCGGTCGCCGACGCTGTCCGGGGCGATCGAGCCGCGGACCTCCGGCCGCTGGCCATCGCCGCCGTTGCCGGGTCGACGAATACCGGGTCGGTCGACCGCATCTCGGAGCTGGCGGACCTTGCCGAACGCGAGGGGCTCTGGCTTCACGTCGATGCGGCCTACGGGGCGGCAGCTCGCCTGTCGGACAGGGATGCGCGTCGCATGCCCGATCTCGATCGGGCGGATTCGGTGACGGTCGATCCGCACAAGTGGTTCTTTCAGGCATATGACATCGGCGGCCTGGTCGTACGCCGGCGCGAGGATCTGCTGCAGACATTCCACCGTTCACCGGAGTACTACCGCGGCAGCCACGGGGCCGAGGGCGAACCGCCGAGTCCAGCAGCCGATGCGGCCCCCGGCCCGGAGCCTCTGAATTTCTACCAGCACGGCTTCGAGGGGACGCGCCGCTGGCGCGCGCTCAAGCTGTGGCTCAGCTGGAAGCACCTCGGGACGCGCGGGCTCGGTCGCTTGATCGAGCAGACCAACGACCTGGCGGCGTACCTGGCGCGTCGGTGCGCCGAGAGCGACGACTTCGAGGCCTTGCCGGCCGTGCCAGCCCTCTCGGTCGTCTGCTTCCGCCACCTGCCCGGTGGCCGAGCAGCCCCTGCCTCGGCCGCGTCCGACGAGCTCGACCGGCACCAGGACGAGCTTCAGGCGGCTCTCGAGGCCTCGGGTGACGGCTGGCTGTCTACGACGCAGCTCCGCGGGCGGACCTACCTTCGGGCGGGGATCGTCAACTACCTCACGACGGAGGCCGACCTCGACCGCCTGCTTGAGAAGCTTCGCACGCTCTCACTCGACCTTCCGCGCGACAACCGACCGAGCGAAGGCAGACCCCAGCGCTAGGAGAGAGATCGGGGCGGCGGCGGACTTGCATTGAATGCCTCGATGATCGAAGGAGCGCCTGACGAGGCCGCGATCAGGCGTCCCCTGAGGCGCTCGGCGCCCGAGTCATCGTGGGAAGGGGCGGTCGAACGACGTTTCAGGCATCGGGTGCATGGTGATGGCGTGCATCGCCGGCGCGGTCAAACGTTCAGCCGCTGGGGTGCATGGCTGACGCGGTCAATGTTTCAGGGCAGGCTGACGGCGGGACCTGGCCGCGATGCGGTCCTGGAGCCGGTACCACTCGCCCGCAAACGGCAGGAACCACGGGCGGCCTTCGTACGGCGCCGGGACGAGAGGGAACGGGAGCTGTGCCAGCGCCGGCGGTTGCCCACCGCCCAGCCACTCCGCTGCCTTCGTGCCGAGATACGTGGCCAGGGCGATGCCGCTGCCGCAGTAGCCGATCGCATAGGTGACCCCGCCCAGCCGGCCGACGTGCGGCATTCGATCGAAGGTGAACCCGACGTTGCCACCCCAGGCGTATTCGATTCGCACGCCGGACAGCTGTGGATACACGTCGAGCATGCCGCGCAGCAGGATGCGTGCAGTTCGATCAACCGAGGTGGGGATGAAGCTCGCGCGGCCGCCGAAGGCGAGCCGGTTGTCGGCCGTTACCCGCCAATAGTAAAGAAAGTTCTTGGTATCGAAGAAGACGCGGCCTTTGGGTGACAGCGAGCGTGCCAGGTCATCGGGGAGTGGCTCGGTCGCGATGATGTAGCTGCCGATCGGGATGAGCCGCCGTCGCAGGGCCGGCACGAACCCGTTCGTGTAGCCGTTCGTGGCGACGAACACGTCGCGCGAGAAAATCGCCCCACGGTTCGTCTCGACAACCGATCGGCCGTCAGCCTGTCGCCTCAGGGCGTGAGCTCGGACGCCCTCATGCAAGTCGGCTCCCGCTCGCTCGGCAGCGTCGACGAGGCCACCGAAGTAGCGCGCCGGATGGATGCCGCCGCCACCCTCGATGGCCAGGCCACCGAAATACACGTCGGAGCCGACCTCCTCGCCGAGTCGATCGGGAGGGATGACGTTGGCGCGCCCTCCCAGTCGTTCGATGGCGGCCCCCTCGGCCTCGAATGCCTCCGCATGAGACGGCGCGTAGGCAAGCTCCAGGTGGCCGCCGCTCACGAGCTCAGCATTCATGCCTTCGTCCGCGATCAGCGACTTGACCAGGTCGCAGGCTTGCAGGGTCTCGAGATACAGCGCCGCGGCGGTCTCCTCGCCAAAGCGCCGGATCAGTTCGGCGGCACCGAGCTTGTAGCCTGGGTGGACGATGCCGCCGTTGCGGGTGGAGGCACCGAAGCCCATGCGCTCTGCCTCGACCAATGTCACCGTCGCTCCCTGGCGGGCCAGCTGGCGGGCAGCAGCGATGCCCGTGTAGCCACCGCCGACCACGACCACATCCACCGCGTCAGGGAGCGGCCGCCCGCTCCGGTCCGGAAGCGGAGGCGCCTGCTCCTGCCAAAGCACTCGCCGCTTGACCCCTTCAAGGGGCGATTCGTCGCTGCGCTCTGCCATCACGAGAGGGTAGCGCTCGCCGGAGGTGGGCAGCGCCGGGTGGCGCTTGCGCTCGGGCTATGCCTCGAGCGAGCGATCTCGATAGGCGAACTGTCCGTCGACAATCGTCAGAAGGACGCGTCCGGGAAGCTCCAGGCCGAGGAGCGGCGAATTCTTGCCGAGTGAAAGCAGGTTGGTAGGGCTCACCTCCCAGCTATCGGCGCGATCAAAGACGACGAGGGTCGCCTGTTCACCTTCGACGAGCCCCGATCCCGGCCCGATCCGGTCGCCGAGAACCCGAGAAGCTCCGAGCGTCATGGCTTCGATGGCGCGCAGAAGCGGCAGTCGGCCGGCGTCGACCCCCGCGATAAGCAACCCCAGGGCTGTCTCGATGCCGCTGATCCCGTTCGCCGCCAGCCCGAATTCCACGTCCTTGTCTACGGAGGTGTGCGGGGCATGGTCTGTTGCGACAGCGTCGGCCGTCCCGTCGAGCAATGCAGCCAGGCATGCCGCGGCGTCCTCGGGCGACCGAAGTGGCGGGTTCACGCGAAGCGAGGAGTCAAACGGTGCGGCCACGAGGGAGCCGTCCGTCCACGGGTCCCGGGCGCGGCCAACAGAGTCGACTGCCTCCCAGGCCCATCGTCTCGAGCCGGCCAGCCACTCGTCGCTCAGAGCCAGGTGATGGGGCGCGATGTCACACGTGACCGGCAGCCCGGCGGCCTTCGCCGATCGGATCAAGTCCAGGGCCGGCGCGGTGGAGACGTGTGTCAGGTGCAGGCGCGCGCGCGGCTCATCCACCAGGACGTCCGCGAGGACAGCCAGATCCCTCCCGACCGCGGCCGCCTCGGCCGCTGCCGGCCATCCGCGCAGCCCAAGCACCGTCGCCACGAGGCCCTCGTGCGCTTCGGCGCCTGACGTGAGGCCGAGGTCTTCCGGATGGTCCACGACGGGCAGCCCGAGCATCCCTCCGTACAGGAGCGCACTCCGGAGGACTGCGGCTGATCGTACGGGCGAGCCATCGTCCGAGTACCCGACGACGCCCGCATCGGCAAGCTCGCCCAGGGGCGCGAGCTCCTCACCCGCACTCCTGGCTGTCACAGCGCCGTAGGCAAGCACGCGGACCGGCGACGACAAGCCGGCAACGACGGAATCGAGTCGAGCCATGCCCTCTCGACCGTCGACTGGGGGATCCGTGTTGGGCATCAGGCAGACCGTCCCAAAGCCCCCGTGTGCAGCAGCGGCCGTCCCTGTGGCGATCGTTTCGGCCGCTTCGTTGCCGGGTTCCCGGAAGTGGGCGTGCAGATCGGTGAAGGCCGGCGCGACGACGACCCCTCGTTCGTCGACTCCGGCGGCCTCGTCGCCCTCCAGCCAGTTGACGGCCTCGAGCACCCCGTTCGTCACGATGATCTCGCCCGGGCCTTCTCGGCCGCCGGCCGGATCGACCAGCCACGCGCGGCTCAGCTCGAGGTCGGCGACCGGCTGGCCGACGGAGGTCGCCGCGACGGCGCTCATGCGACTCGGCCGGCGAGGAGCTGGAGAACGGCCATCCGAACCGCCACTCCGTTGGCAACCTGCGTGGTGATCACCGAGCGCGGGCCCTCGGCAACGGCGGGCGCGATCTCGACACCCTCGTTCATCGGACCGGGGTGCATCACGAACGCCTCTGGGCGTGCCACAGGGCCATGACCACGTCGGCGTCGCGGAGGGCCGCATTGACGTCGGACGTCACGGTGAAGCGGCGGCCCGCCGCCCCGACCCGAGCCCAGGCCTCAAATCCGCGCAGCAACGTCGCCGGGCCGCAAAGCCAGAGGTCGGCGCCTGCGGCCGTGAGTGTCCAGACGTTCGAGCGGGCAACCCTCGAGTGCAGGACGTCGCCCAGGACGACGACCTTGCGCCCGGCCAATGACTGCCCGAGCCGCTCGCGAATCGTGTACAGGTCGAGCAGCGCCTGGGTCGGATGCGCATGCCAGCCATCGCCTGCATTGACGATATGACCGCCGAAATGCCGAGCCGCAAGGTACGGCGCCCCGGACACGCCATGCCGAATGACGAGCAGCTGGGCGCCGAGCGCCTCCAGCGTCCGAACGGTATCGACCAGGCTCTCGCCTTTCGTCACCGACGAGGCGGCGGTGGCGATGTTCACGACACTCGCGGAGAGGTTCTTGCCCGCGACCTCGAAGCTGACCCGCGTCCGTGTCGACGCTTCGTAGAACAGGAGCGTCACGTTCCGCCCCCGTAGCGCTGGCACTGTCGGGATCGGCCTGGCCAGGACCTGCTTCATCGCGTCGGCAGTCGCCATCACGAGCTCGATGTCGGCCCCGGTCAGGACGTCCGTGTCGAGGAGGTGGCGATGCGGCCAGGTCGGCCGTTCGGCGGCGCGACCCGCCCCACCTGAATCCGATTGCCCGCTCGCGGGCTCGACCGCCTGCGAGGGCTCCCGCTCGAGCCCCACGCTCACCCGGCGACCCCGGCGACCCCGGCGACGGGCGCCAGACGCTCGATGTCGACTCCTTCCTCGCCGTCGATCTCCTCGAGGCGCACCTTGACGATCTCCTCGCGGGAAGTCGGCACGTTTTTGCCAACATGGTCGGCCCGGATGGGAAGCTCGCGGTGGCCGCGATCGACAAGGACCGCCAGGCGTATGGCCTCCGGACGCCCGAAATCGACCAGGGCGTCCATTGCGGAGCGAATTGTGCGGCCCGTATACAGGACGTCGTCGACGAGCACGACGGTCGCGGCATTGAGATCGAACGGGATGTCGGTGCCCTTCACCAACGGCTGCTGCGCGACCAATGACAGGTCGTCGCGGTAGAAGGTGATGTCGAGGGCGCCGACCGGCAGGCGCACACCCTCATGTTCGCCGATGGCGTCGGCCAACCGGCGGGCGAGAGGCACGCCACGGCGCTGGATGCCGACGAGGACGAGTCCGTCGGTGCCGGCCTGCTTCTCGACGATCTCGTGGGAAATGCGCACAACCGCGCGGCGGATCTCGTCGGGGGTCATGATCCGGCGGCCGTTCATGGACGGCGGAGCCCGCCGCTCGTTCTGCCTCTGGCGGCTGCTGCCGCTGCGCGTGGTCGCACGCTGGGATCCTCCTTCCCGGCCTCACAGGGCCGGTCGTTAAAGGTCTCGGGAAGGATACCGCGGGCGCGCTGTCAGTAGATGGACACGGTCACGTACGTGGTGCCCGACGACGAGGGGCAGCCGCAGATCGCGAAGAAGTCCGGCCGGTACATGTCGATGACGCGGACCGGGCGGAAATAGGCCGCCGGACCGTAGTCGTTCACGACCCGGTCGAGACAGCCGCCTCCGCCGCACACGCGGATGATCGTGCCCCGTGGCAGGCGCATGGCCGTGGTGCCGTTGTCGTAGAACGATGCGTAGCCGGAGAGCTTGTACCTGGGCGGCTTGATGCTGACCTGCGCCCCGACGGCGGGCTGCGCGGTCCTGGGGCGCCCTGGAGACGCGGCGGCCGCCTGACCCGGTTGGGCGATCTCCGCGTTTGGATCGAGATAGCTGGCCGAGCGCAGGGCAGGGTCGAGCGGGTCGATCGTGGCGGACGATCCACCTTCGGACGCCGGGATAGAAAAGGCCTGGAACGCCGCTGCTTCGATCGGCCGGTCGGGGCTGGGAGTTCGCGAGCCCGCGAGGCCTGGCAGGGCGACCAGCGCGAGCACGACGGTGAGCACCGCGCCCGCGACCAAGGGCTTTGGTCGCACAGCTACGCCACCGTACAGGATCCAGCCCGGTCGTGCAGCCGGGAAGCCCGCTTAGCCGATGCAAAACCGTGACAAACTTCCTATGCGGACGTTCCCGCCCTGATCGTATTGCGATCGTTCCCGGTGCCTGCGTGCACCATTCCCTGGGTCTTTCGGGAGGTGCCGGGCCCACGGAGTTGTCAGGCCTATGGGGGGCTGGCGGCCCGCATGAGCCGTCGCCCCATCGGGCGAGCGTCAGCGGATGACGACCACCGGCTGCGAGCCGTCGAGCGGCGTCGTCTCGATGCGGCCACGATCAGCACCACTCCACGCGAGCACGTCAAGGCTGCTCCCCTGTCCGTTCTGGCCTGGCGGCGTCGCCCATGCAAGCTGCCCGTCGGCCAGCGCGAACCCGGGCAGGGCCGGTGTCGGTGCAAGGAGCGGCTCCGATTCCAGGCGGCCGGACGCTGCGTCGAGGCTCAGCAGACTCAGCCGGCCGACCGTGGCATCGACCGAATCGGCCACCCAGGCGGCGAGATGACTGCCCGATGGATCCCAGCGGACGTCCCAATCCGAGACAGAGGGGCCTTCGCCGAGGCCGCCCGCGGATGCCGGCAGATCCTGTGCGTCGGGCGACCCGTTGGCGGTCCCCCGCAGGGCCGGCCATGACGACAGAACCAGGCGGCCCTGATCCGGCATCCAGACGCCGGTAACCTCGTCCAGGCGCAGCGTTCCGGTCCAGTACACGACATAGCGACCACTCGCATCTACGACCGGCCGCCAGGTTCGGCCGGGGAGCGGCGTCTCGATCCCGCTCGATGGATCCATCAGGAACGACACGGCCTCGGCTCGACGGCCGGCGCCCGCGCCATTAGTTGTCGGCGAAGCGCCCAACGGGCTGTCGGAGGCGGGGCTGCCTGAGGCTGGGCTGCCAGAGGAGGGGTTACCGCGCCCGCGGGTTACGTCCGCCACCGCAGCGGGCCGGCTGCCGAGAAGCTCGTTGCCGAGCCACGACGAGAAGACCGAAGCGTGGTCGGCCGTCACGGGGACCGCGAGCGCGTCGCCGACGTGCCACACGTAGACGTCCGGTCCGTGGCTGGCGTCGGAGGGTCGCGCAGTGAACGCAAACCACTGGCCGTCGGACGAGTAGGAAGCCGATTGGCCGACCAGGACGACGCCGCTGATGATCGGCCGGGCCGCCACGGCGGGCGTTGACGTCGGGGTCGTGCCCGGCGAAGGTGGCAGCGATACCGGGGCACTCTCGCCGGGTGACGCCGGGGCGGACGGCGGCGGAGTCGAGGCGCCCGGTGCCGTCTGCGCCGGCTGGCTCGCCGAGGGCGTCGCCGTGGGGCCCGCCGGCGACGAGCTCGCCTGTGCCGGACTCGAGGCAGGTGCTGAGGACGCGGGACCCGACGAGGGGGGAGCCGCCGGCGTGGGCGCGGCGGAGGCCGTGGGGGCAGGGACGTCGATGGCGTACACCGATCCGGCACCGGGGCCGCCGCTCTTCCCGACGACCACCGCCTGGCTCTTGCTCGTTGGCGAGACCACGATCGCGCCGGGCTGGACCGGAATGCGCACGCCCGTGCCCGGGCTGGCTTCGAGCGGCGCGCAGTCGGGCTGCTTGTCGGAGGCGCACACGTGGTCGACCGTCGTCACGTTGTACGTGTATGTCTCAGGGTCGCGTTGGCTCACCCATGCGACCTGGCTCCGGTGAACGGCAAGCGGCGTGGATCCGGGATTTGCGGCGATCGAAGCCGACGAAGCGGGCGAGCTGGCAAGGGCGGTTCGCGGACTAGCCGGGAAGTTCTGGAGGGACGCGACGGCAAGGACGATCACCGCCATGATTCCGACCAGCGTCGCCAGCGGGCGGGACGAGGGGACACGGCGCAACCAGGGCACTCCCGGGCGGGTCCCCCGATGACCCGGAGAACGCCCCTGGCTGTCGATGGCGGCAGATGTCCGCGCCCAGAGGTCGCGCGGCGGCTCCGGCGACGGGAGGTCGCGCCACCCGCGCAACTCGGCATGGTCGGCCTGGTATGCGGCGGCAATCCGGGCGCAGCTGTGACAGCCTGCGAGATGGTCGTCGAGCCAGGCAGCGGCGTCGGGATCGAGCGGTCCGTCTACGCGCTCCGTCGCCAGTTTTCGCGCCAGCTCGTGTCCGCCCGGCCGATCCTTCGGCCAAGGCTGTGGCGCCTCCCGCTGATCGTCGCCCCGACCGGAGCCGGTCATCGGCCCTGACCTCGGTCCCGGCGCTCGGGACTGGGCACGCCGCCGGACCTGCCGGATCCGCCTGCGCCTGGACGTGTTCCGGAGCGGGCTGCTGCCACCCGCGTCGCCGCCGCGGCCTCCGCTTCTGCGTCGTGCCATCGCTCGACGGCAAGTGCCTGGCGCAGGCTTTCTCGTGCCCGTGTCAGCAGGGCGCGAGCGGCGACGTGCGAGACGCCAAGCGCGGCCGCAAGCTCGAGGCCGCTCAGGTCCTGGAGCTCGGCCAGCAGCAGGGCCGATCGCTGCCGCTCGGGCATGCGCGCGAGGGCTCGGTGCATCGGCCCCGAAAGCCGGGCGTCCATGTACAGGTGCTCGGCGGACGGCGCAGCCCCTCGGGATTCGCCGGTCCACGGGATCATCCGGATGATCTTGCGGTGGCGGATATCGTCCAGGGCGACCCTGTGCGCGATCTGATAGAGCCAGGCTCGAGCGTGCTCCGGTTCCTGCAGGGTGTCGTAACGGCGGTAGGCCTTGACGAACGTGTCCTGGGTCAGATCAGCCGCGAGGTCGCCGTCACGGACCATGCGCAGCAGGTACCCGAAGATCTCCGCGTTGTGGAGCGCGAACAGCTCCTCGATTCTCGATCGGACCGGGGCGTCCTCCATCCGGTCGCTCACGGCGCTGGCGCCGCTGACGACGAACTCGCGTGAGGTGTCCCCTGCGTACATGGTCGCTCCGCTGCTGGGGCAGGTGCCCGACCGACCGAATGAACGCTCCCCCGCACGGCGTTCCAAGCCCGAGAGACGGCGTGCCCGGCGGCCGTGTGACGGCCAGCCCCGATCGGCGCGAGCTGGCTCCCCTCCCCCTGACGGCTCATCAGCCTGACGAAGCGACCTGGGGAGCCACGGTCTGGCGCAGCAGCTCGTCTACGGCGTCCTCGGGCGATACGGGGTTCACGGGCAGGCCCGTGCCCAGCTCGAGGCCGGCGATGTCGCGCAGGCGGGGGTGGATTTCCCAGTGCCAGTGATACGTCGATTCGACCTGCTCGCGAAGCGGGCCGGTATGGAGAACGAGGTTGTAGGGCGGGCCGTCGAGCGTGGCCAGGCGTCCGAGAACCTGGCGGAGGCCTTCGGCGGTCGCCGCCACGGCCGCATCGCTCGCGCGCCCGAAGTCGGCCTCGTGACGCCGTGGCACAACCCACACTTCGAAGGGTGAGCGCGAGGCGTACGGCGCGTACGCCACGGTGTCCGGATCCTCGAAGATGAGCCGCTCGCCGGCCGGCTCCTCGCGCAGCGCTCGGCACCACGGGCATTCGCCCTCGCGGATCACGAACCGCGCCGCCCCGCCAAGCTCCTCGGCGACGCGATGCGGTACCTGCGGCAGGTCATACAGGTCCAGGCACAGGTGGTTGGTCCGGGCGCCCGCCTGGGCGCCCCAGTTCTGGACGACAGCGAGGTAGTCGGTCAACGCTGCCCGCCGACCATCGGCGATCGTCGTCCGGCAAAGAGCGAGCATCTCGCGGATCGTGTCGATGCCGACGGCATGAAGGGGACGGTGCTCCCCGGGCGCCGCGACGACCGTCCGCCAGCTACCCGATGCTCGGGCGCGAGACAGAGCGACCTGGGCGAGATTCCGGTCGATCTCGCGAGCCTCGTCCTGCGATCCGACGACGTTGAACGCGAAATCCTTGAGCGTGCGGAGGCGCACGCCGCCGCCCTCGGGCAGGCGGCAGTTCTGGCAGTCGCCTCCGTCGTCGACGGGATCGGCAGCGAGCGCGAAACGATCGCGGTGGAACGCCCGATCCACGATGGTGGCCACCCACCAGCCCGTGATCACGTCCTTGCGCAGCTCGAAGAGGCCGGCCGGCATCAGGACTCCGAACCGGCCGCCGGCAGCCCCGCCCGCGAGGGCAACGCGCCCGTGAGATTGGCGCCCAGGACTCGTCCGAAGGCGCTCGCGAACGCGGTCGCCGCATGGGCGACTTCGTCGATGCTCGCGCCTCGATCGCGCCAGCCCGCTTCCGAGGCAATCGATGTCGAAACGACGCCTGGCATCCCGCATGCGTCGATGAGGCTGAAGTCCTCAAGATCCGGCGCGACGTTCAAGGCGATCCCGTGGTAGGTCACGCCCCGCTCGACCCGGAGCCCGAGAGCTCCGATCTTGCGCGGCTCGCGCCCATCCGGATCGCACCAGCAGCCAGGGTGGCCGTCGCGTCGGGCTGCTTCCACGCCGAATGCCGTGCAGGTCTCGACCATGGCAGCCTCGAGCGCCCTCACGAGCGGCTTGATGAGCAGGCCGCGAGCGTGGACGTCGATGATCGGATAAGCGACGAGCTGGCCCGGCCCGTGGTAGGTCACCTCGCCACCCCGCTCGACCCGGATGACCTCGATGCCGCGGGCGGCGAGCTCTGCCGCTGTCGCCAGGACATGGCTCCCCTCGGCGTGTCGCCCCAGAGTCAAGATCGCGGGGTGCTCCAGCAGGAGCAGCTGATCCGGAATTCGACCGGCAACGCGTTCGTCGACGAGGTCGTGCTGGAGCTGCCAGGCGTCGCGATAGTCGACTCGCCCAAGCCACTTGGTATGGAGCTCGGCCGCGAAGGCGACTCCGCTTGGCCCCTTGCGGCTCGCAGGATCGCGAGCGCGCGGGCCGCCGTACAGTCGCGGCATACGCCTCGAGATGGAGTCCGACGATGACGCCTGAGCGGGATGGTCGCAACGCGCCGCGCAGAGCCACCAGGGATCGTCTGCCGACCAGGGACGTGGCCAACATGCACCTTGCCGAACTGCTCGAGTCGTCCGGCTGTCCCCTGTGTCGTACCCGCCTGCGCGAGGCACGCCGCCATCTCGGCTCCGTACTGTACGAGAGCGTCAATGACCCGGCGTTCCGAGATCGGCTGCTTGCCGCTCGCGGCTTCTGTCGGGCTCACAGCCAACAGCTGCTGGCGGCCAACCGCGCAGACGCGGGCGGCAGCCTGGGTGCGGCCATCCTGTTCGGGTCCGTCATCCGCAAGCGACTGGCCGAGCTGAAGAAGGTGGCAGATGGTCGTGGCCGCCCGATGGATCGCGACCTCGAGCTCGCCCGCCGGCCGGCCAGCTGCCCCACCTGCGAGCAGGTCGAGTCCGCGCAGGCATCCGCCGTCTCTCGCTTGCTGGATCGAACATCCGACGAGCACTGGCGCTTGGCCCTTGCAGCGGCAGAGCTGTGCCTCGACGACCTCCTGCTCCTGGCGGCCGCCGCGGATCGCCGGTCGGGGCGATGGTCCGAGGTGTTCGGGGCGCAGATTGGGCGCGTCGAGGGCATTGCCGCCCGCCTCGAGGGATTCGCGTACAACAGCAGCTACGACCGACTGCACCTGATGACGGACGCCGAAAGGCGGGCCAGCGACGAGGCCGCCGTGCTGCTTGGCGGGACGGTGAGCGAAGCGCAGGCACGGTGACCGACACGCGCCGCGACCGACCGCTTGGGGCAGCTACCAGTTCGGCAGGCGCTGCGAATCGAGCCATGAGCGCGGCTCGACCCGTGGCCGGATCAGCTCAGCCCGACCGGCCATGACCGCAACTTCGGCCGGAATCGGATGGGACAGGAAGAACGGCATCGCCTCGGTGAACCCGTAAGCCCCTACGTCCAGAACGGCGACGAGATCGCCGACCGCCGGCGGGACCATGATCGAATCCCGTATGAACACGTCCAACCCGGAGCAGAGCGGCCCGGCGATGGTTACCGCTCTCGGACGTTCCGCTCGGTGGCCGTCCGCCGCCGTCAGTACCTGGAGCCGGTGCTCCAGGCCGACGAGCGCGGGCCGCAGGACGTTGTGGATGCCCCCGTCCAGGATGACCACCGTCGAGGGGCCGACGGCCTTGCGATCGACCACCCGCGCGACGTAAGCCCCTGCAACCCCCACCAGGAAGCGCCCCGGCTCGAGCAGGACCCGCGTGGCGCGCGTCAGCGGGTCGGCGGCGAGAGAGTCGTGCAGCGTGCGCAGCCGATCGCCGAGGCGGGTCAGGTCGAGGGCTTCTTCGTGAGGCTGGTAAGGGATGCCCAGGCCGCCGCCCACATCGACGAGCCGAAGCTGAAATCCGACCCGGCTGGCGAGCGACCTGGCGGCAGACACGGTGTGCTCAATGTGCTCGGCCAGCGCATCGGCATCCAGGACGTTGGACGCACCGAATGCGTGCAGCCCGAGAAGGTCGAGATGCGGCGAGCGGCCGGCCCGCACGGCACCGTCCACGAGGGATTCACCGTCCATCCCGAATTTTCCGGCACCATCGTCGCCGACCAGCCGGACGCGTTCGAGTCGTGTGGCCGGACCAACGGCGGCCCGCAGCAGGATCGGGGTGCGTCGGCCCAGCCCGGCCGAGATGGCCTCCAGGCGCGCGAGCTCGCCGGGCGATTCGACGGTGACTGCCCTGATGCCGGCTCGGACAGCAGCAGTCAGCTCCCCGTCCCGCTTGCCCGGCCCCGTGAACACGACGTCCTTTGGCTCGATACCCGCTCGCTCGGTCAGCTCGAGCTCCCCGCCCGACGCCACGTCGGCACCGAGGCCAAGAGAGCCGAGGTACCCCACCACGGCCAGCGCGGGATTGGCCTTCACGGCATACGCGAGATCGAAAGACGGTGGCATGACCGCCCGCAGAGCCTCGACCTGACCTCGAACCGCGTCGAGGTCGTACACGTAGAACGGGGTCCCGAACTCCTGGGCGAGTGTCTCCGGGTCCGCCCCTCCCAGGCCCACCGGCCATTCGGAACGAGTCGGATCGGCCGTCGGCCGGAGCACGCTCATCGAAGGGCGGCTTCGAGCGCAACGCGGGCATCGGTGCCCGGGTCGCGTTCCTTGACGATCACTGCCGTCGACAGCGACAACCCGTGCTCGAGCGCGAACGGCCCGTCGATCGCTCGTGAGCCCGGGACGACAACGCTCCCCGGAGGGACGGCAAGTGGCTCCTCCTGACTGCCGACGAGTACGCGCTCGCGGACGAGGTCGTACAAACGGGACGTACCGGTGAGGGTGACACCCGCGGCGAGAACGGCGCTCCGGCCGATGAGCACCCCCTCGAACAGCCCACAGTTCGCACCGACGAATGCGTCGTCGTCGACGATCACCGGCCTTGCTCCCGGTGGTTCCAGCACGCCCCCGATCTGCACACCCGCCCCGAGGTGGACCCGCGCCCCGATCTGAGCGCACGAGCCGACGAGGACATGCGAATCGATCATCGCGTCGTCGCCGATCCAGGCGCCGACGTTGACGAACGAAGGTGGCATGACGACGACACCGTGGCCCAGCCAGACACCGGCCCGGATGGTGGTCCCGCCGGGGACGATGCGCCACGGACGGCCCGCATCGAGCGCCGCCCGAGCGTGCCGCCCATTGAGGAGGGCCTTTGGCGGCAGCCCGACCCTGTCCCGGAACTGGAAGACGCCGAGGTCCCAGTCGCGCGTGGTCCGGTCTGCGAAACACGCCAGGATCGCCTCCTTGGCCATCGGATCGACTCGCCACCCGCCGGGAGCGTCCGCATCCGGGTGTGCGGCGCGCAGACGGCCCGCATCGAGCTCGGCCAGGATGGCCGAGGGATCGCGGAGGGGCCGCCGAGCGACGGAGACGGGAGCGACTGCCGAAGCGGTCATGCGCGCACCTCCTGGCCCATGGTGGTGCGCTCGACGGCCGAGATGCGACCGCCCGACAGCTCGACGAGGCCGGCGTGCTGGAGGACCCCGGCCAACGATTGGCGGGCCGGCTCCTCGAGCGGCAGCAATGGCCGCCGCAGGACGTCGCCGATGAGCCCCATCATCGACAGGGCCGCTTTGACCGGCACGGGATTGGGACCACCCGCAAAGTTGGCGCGGAAGAGCGGCAGCCAGCGCTCGTGGATCCGTCGAGCGGCGTCCCAGTCCCCCGCTCGGGCCGCCGAGCACAGCGCCACCATCTCGCCCGGAATCTCGTTCGAGGCGACCGACACGACTCCATTGCCGCCCATCGCCAGGACGGCCAGCGTCCAGCTGTCGTCGCCAGCGAGGACCCCGAAATCGTGCGGCCGATCGCGACAGATCAAGGCGATCTGGTCGAGGTTGCCAGAGGCCTCCTTGACGGCGACGATCCGCGGATGCTCTGCCAGACGCAGGAGCGTGGCCGGCTCGACGTTCGTGCCGGTCCGGGACGGGACGTTGTAGACCACGACTGGCAGGCCGCCATCGTCGGCAACCGCCCGATAATGAGCTTCCAGCATTCGCTGATCGGGGCGGTTGTAGTAGGGCGCGACCACGAGCGCCGCGTCCGCGCCCAGTTCGGCCGCCCGCCTCGTCGCTGCGATCGTTGCGGCCGTGTCGTTGGTGCCTGTCCCGGCCACGATCGTGACGCGAGACCGGGAGGGCCGCTCGGCCACCGTTTCGACGGTCAGGGCGATGACGCGATCGCGCTCCTCCTGGGTGAGCGTCGGCGACTCGCCGGTGGTGCCACACGGTACGAGCCCATCGATCCCTGCCAGGACCTGCCATCGAACCAGCTGGCGGAGGCTGGTTTCGTCGAGCGCCCCATCGGGCGTGAACGGCGTCACCAGCGCGGTGAAGGCGCCGCGGAGGGGAGGGCGGATCGTTCCGCGGGGAGTGTCCGTTCGGTCCGTTCGGTCCGTTCGGTCCGTTCGGTTGGTTCCGTCGGTTCCCTCGGTTCCGTTGATTCGGTTGGTTCCGTCGGTTCCCTCGGTTCCGTTGGTTCGGTTGATTCGGGTCATCGGAGTCTCCTTCTGTCGTTCGCTGCGCTGTTGGTTCATGTCAGTCCGTGTCGAAGACGCGGCGCATTCGTGTTGCGATCGCCGGCCTCAGCTGGCGATCGAGATCGGCTGGCGGTCGCCGAGCAGCACGTCGTCGACGACGTCCTCGAACGAATGGAAGCCGGGAGCGCGCGGCTGGCGAAGGAGCCAGTCGGCGGCGGCCAGGGCGCCGAGGGCGTACGCGGAGCGATCGCGCGCGGTCAGCCGCAACTCAACCGACTCGCCCGGGGCATCGAAGCCAACCAGGTGCATACCGGGTGAGGCGCCCGCACGCAGGACGGCGACGTCGAGCTCGTCGGGCTCCGGCCCGCCATCGCGAGTTGCGTCGCTGATCCGCCTCTTGCGCGGATGGCCGGCGAGGATTCGCCGCGAAAGCTCCCTGGCCGTGCCCGACGGCCGGTCTGCCTTCGTCCGGCGGTGCCACTCCACCAGGTACGGATCGAAGGCGTCGAGCGGGCCGAACAGCTCCACCGCTCGATCCACCAGGCGCCCGAAGAGCGCCACGCCGAGGCTGAAGTTGGAGGCCACCACGGCTGCGGCACCCTGGTCTCGGACAGCGTCTTCGACCGCGGGACGAGCCTCGTCCCAGGCCGTCGTCCCGATGACCAGCCGCTTGCAACCCGCGGCGAGCGCAGCGGCCACGTTGCTCGGGACAGCATCACCGCGTGAGGCATCGAAGACGGCGTCCGCACCGGCGAGCACAGCCGGTCGGTGGCGGCCGGCCGCCGGCCGGCCGAGGATTCGCGGATCTGGCTCGCCTCGTTCGATGAGCGCCTGCGCGATGGCTCGCCCGAAGCCACCGTCGCCCAGGATGATCGCGTCCATTTGGTCCTCCTGCTGGAGGGCCTGGGTCGGGAGGCTTCGCCCCGGCGGGCGAATCAAAAAGCCGCGGTCACCGGTCGGTGTTCGCGGCCCCTGGAGCCTCCGTTCCCTGGAGGCCCTCTTCGGTCGTCTACGCGCGCCGTCAGAGCCCCAGGGCCCGTGCCTCCCGGCAGGGCCGCCCGAGCTTCTTCTTGCTCTCGACAGTGAGGATAATACGCATAGTCGGCAGATTATACGACCATCGACGCCGACGCAACCCCTGTTTTCAACCGGTGTTCTGGAGGCCGGCCGCCAGGGCGTTGATCGACGAGTGCACCTGGCGCACCAGGCGCGCGCGCTCTTCCGCGGACCGTTCCGATCGAAGGCGACGAAGCAAGTCCACTTGGATGGCGCCAAGGGCCTCGACGTACGGGCGCCGCAGCTCGATCGAACGCCGAACGGCGGGTGCATCAGCCAGCAGCGAACGGCCTGTCACCTGCTCGATCAGACTGGCCGAGGCTTCGAATTCCGCTTGCAGGCGGTCCGTGGTTGCCAGCTGCAGGTAGCCGCGCGCAACAGCCAGGTCCGAGCGGCCAAGGCTGAGCTCCGCGGTGTCGATGACTGACGCAAAGAACGGCCAGCGGCGGTAGAGGTCGCGCAGATGACCGAGCTCGCGGTCGTCCGATCGATCGCGATACTCGGACAACGCCGTTCCAAGCCCGAACCACCCCGGCAGGTTCACGCGGCATTGCGACCAGGCGAAGACCCACGGGATCGCGCGCAGCGAATCAAGGTCCACCTCGGGATCAGCGGCGTGGCCCTTGCGCGAGGCTGGACGGGAACCTAGACGCAGCGCAGAAAGCTCGCGGATCGGGGTCATCTCGCGGAAGAACGCAACGAAGCCGGGCTCTTCGTAGACGAATGCCCGATACGCCGCCCGCGCGGAGGCGGCCAGCTCGTCGAGAACTCGGGCTCCGTGGGACGCGGCCTTGCGCACCGCCTCGTCGTGTTCGGGCACCGAGGCGAGCAACGCCGCGGCACTGATCTGCTCGAGCTCGCGAAGGGCGATGGCCGGGTCCGCGTGCCCGGTTGGCCGGGCCGCCTCCGCGGCCAATCGCCCCGCCGCGTCCGTGGAACAGCGTCAGGACGACGCCGTGCCGCGCAGCTGATTCGACCAGAGCGGATTGGGCGCGGTACAGCAACCAGTTGGCAGCCAGGAAGCCGGACTCCTTGTTCGAGTCCGAGTAGCCGAGCATCACCTCCTGGTGATCGGCCCGGGATCTGAGGTGATCCCGGTATGCGGGGTCGTCGAGCAGCGAGTCAAGCAGTGGGCCGGCGCCCTCGAGTGCGTCGGCCGACTCGAGCAACGGGACCACGTCCAGGACCGGCACGGAGGGAGTGAACCCGGGGGTCGCCGAGGCCGGCACAACGGACGTCCCAGCCAGGCGCGCCAACTCCAGGATCCGCAGGACATCCGATGCGCCTCGCGTGAAGCTGAGTACGAACCGGTGGCACGCTTCGACGCCGAAACGCCCCTGGATCGCTGCCATCGCCCTCAGCGTCGCGATCACCTCGGCAGCCGTGACCCCCGGCGCGCCTGGCAGCTCCGCATCGACGGGCGGCTTGTGTGCGCGTTCACCGCGCGGATCGCCGAGCGCTACCTCGGCGGCCGCCAGTGCATCGGCATGCTGCCGCACCTCGAGCGAAGCGAGGTGGAAACCGAACGTCTCGACCTGCCAGCGGAAGTCCTGCAGCTCACCCCACACGACCCTGGTGAGGCCGTCGTCGACGAGCGCCTCGGCCAGCTCGGCGAGCTCCGCTTCGAGATCGGCCGTGGATCGATACCAGCCCGGCCACTCCTCCAAATCCTCGGCCAGCCGAAGCCGGGTTCGGCGCAACCGTTCGGCGATCGCGCCCAGCCGTTGACGGTACGGCTCGTCGGGAAAGCGACGTTGGAGCCCGACCATCGCGTCCCCGAGCTGGGCGGCGTCGTCGGCCAGTCGCGCCGCCAGGCGACGATCCAGCCGATCGGCGGGAACGGACGGGGCGATCGTCTGCATCAGGCGCGTCGCAACGGCCTCGTACCCTCGGAGCACGTGGTCGGCCTGCACCCGAGCCGTCAGGAGCGTGACCGAGGCGGTGACATTCGGATTGCCGTCGCGGTCGCCGCCAATCCACGTGCCCCACCGCAGGAAGGCCCCGACCCGCGGAGGGCGCGTACCCGTCGGCCGATCCGCCGATTCGCGGTCGTGATCGACCGGCAGCTGGTCGAACGCTGCATCGAGGCCGCGATACAGGGTCGGGATCACGCCGAACAGCGTCTCGTCGAAGAACACGAGGGCCGTCCGAACTTCGTCGAGTGGCGTCGGGCCAACGGATCGGAGGTCCGCCGTTCGCCACAGGATCGTCAGCTCTTCGCGAAGCCGGCGGCGGAGCTCGCGATCCTCCGGCGGACTCAGGGTTCGGTCGTCGCGGCGCTCGAGGAGCCGTGCGAAGCGACGGAGGGCCACGAGGAGAGTGCGCCGTCGAGCCTCCGTCGGGTGTGCGGTCAGCACGGGGCTTACGAATAGGCGCCGGACCGTCTCCTCGACTTCGCCAGACGTACGCCCAGCGTCGGCGAGCCGTTGAACGGCCTCGCCGAGCGAGTCCCGGATGAAGGCCTCTCCGGCGCGCCGTTGCCGGCGGCGGATCGTGCGCAGGCGCTCGCGCTGCTCGGCCAGGTTGGCCAGCTGGAAGAACAGGCCGAAGGCACGGATCGCTCCACCGATCTCATCCGGCCCGGCGGTCTGGAGTCGCGCGGCTGCTGTCGTCTTCCCGCCCCCGGAGCGGACCTCCGCGATGCCCTCCAGGAGTCCCCGGCCGGATTGCTCGACGATCACCTCGTCGAGCAGGTCGTCGAGGAACCCGATCTCCCTCATCAGCGGATCCGCGGACCCGTCGGAGCCCTCCTGCGTGCGCACGCCAGCGCCGCTCGCCGCGGCCTTGGCGGTGGCAACCTCCCTCATTGCGTGGCCTCTGCCCGCCGCCCGCCGAGCGTGAATCCCTTCCGTATGCTTAGGAGCATGTTCTGTCGCATCGGCCGGATCCCATATGGCAGGCCATCGTGGAGCGGCGATCCTAGCCCCACCGGACTGCGCCGGTCGAGATGACACGCCAACGACCGCTTCGAATCCTGGTGGTCGACGACGATCCCGCGATGGTCGGGGCGATCACGGCCCTTGTCGGCACCGAAGGCCACCACGTCATCACCGCCTATGACGGGCACAGCGCGCTGCGGCGTTTTCGCGAGGAGAACCCGGACCTCATCCTGCTCGATCTGGCGATGCCCGGTCCCGACGGCATCGCAGTCGTCAACGAGCTCCGCGCCGCCGGCTCGCCGCCGATCATCGTCGTCTCCGGTGAAAGTGGATCGCCCTCGAAAGTGCGGGCGCTCCAGCTGGGCGCGGACGACTACGTCACGAAACCGTTCGGCAAGGACGAGCTGCTCGCGAGAATCGCCGCCGTCATGCGTCGATCGGGGCGGGACGCCTCCGAGCGCCAGGGCCGCGAGCCGCTCGAGGTGGGTCGCCTGGTCATCGATCGGGTGCGTCACGAGGCCCGGGCCGACGGGGCGTTGCTCGGACTGACGCCCATCGAATACCGGCTCCTCGAGGCACTGGCGAGCCGGTCGGACGAAGTGATCTCGCACGAGCGCCTTCTGCACGCGGGCTGGCCGGACGAGCGCGAACCCGATCGGCTGTGGCTGAAGCCGCATCTGGCTCGCCTGCGCGCGAAGGTGTCGGGAGCACGCGGGCCAGAGATCGTCGCGGTCCGGAGCGTTGGTTATCGGCTCGACTCGGGGAGGGCGGCCCGCTAGGACGCCCACGCCCGGGGCGGCCGCGGTCGCGTGGAGTCAGCGGGCTCCGGCGAGCGAATCGAACAGCAGCTCGGCCCGGCCCGTGGCGTCGTGGGGCAGCTCGGCGCAGGCCACCCGACAACCGCGCGCGTCGCGGCCGGCGAGAGCACCGAAGTGGAACCACTCACCATCCCCCGAGGTGAGGCGACAACCACATGCCTGGCATGTGACCGGGCCGTTGCGGCCGTCCCACGCGGCGACGATTTGAAAGCCAGAATCCATAGGAGGCATCGGAGTTTCCGTACGTGAAATCGGGATTGTGATCGGCCGTGATTGGCCGTCGGGGACACGAACCTCTCCGGGCAACCCGACACCATGAACGTAGCAGGGCACCCCAGCCTTGTCGGCAGCGAAGCGGTCGCATCTTGGTTGCGACTCGGCGCCAATCGTCGTTGGCTGGGCGCCGCCGACTGTGGCCTCAGGGCCGGCCGTGTCCGCCCACGGCGACCACGCGCTCCGTTTCGGCCTGCTCCTCGGGAAGCGCGGCCTCGGCAGGACGCTCGATGGGCTCGATGAGCCAGATTTCCGAGAGGAGTGCGTTGCGGTCGCGGAGGAGCTCGGCGGCCTGCCGGGAACCGGCCAGGCGGTGCGCCTCGAGGAGGCTGAACAGCTCTTCCTCTCGCTCGGCGCCGTCCGAGCGTTCGAGGACCGCGCGTGAGAGTCGCTCGCCACGGACGCTGCCTGGATGCAGGAGGTCAATGACCCCGCCGTTCGGGTCGTGGACGTACGTCCGACCGCCCGTCATGCCGGCGCCCAGGTTCGGGCCGACCGGGCCCAGGATGACGACCACGCCCCCGGTCATGTACTCGCAACCGTGCGCACCGATCCCCTCGACCACCGCCTGCGCGCCGCTGTTGCGCACCGCGAAGCGCATTCCTGCCCGGCCCACGAGGTGCAGGCGCCCGTCCGTCGCGCCATACAGACAGGTGTTGCCGGCAATCGCCTGCTGCTCCGGTTCTGGCAATTCCACCTCGGGTCGGACGACCACGGTGCCGCCCGAAAGGCCCTTGCCGACGTAGTCGTTGGCCTGGCCGTCGAGGGTTATCTCGATTCCCCGGGTCAGGAATGCCCCGAAGCTCTGACCGGCAGAGCCGCGAAGCTCGAGCCGAATGGCCTCCCTCGGCCGGGCGATCTCGCCTCGTTCCATGGCTCCTGCCAGACGGGCGCCGAAGGATCGGTCGGCGGTCGTGACCCACAGGATGCCTTCGGGTGGGCCCTCGCCGCGCGCCAGCGCCGCCGCAAGCTCGGCTTCAACCTCGGAGGCGGGCCCTCGGGCGACCAATCCGCGCGCCGAAGCCGGGTCCTCACGACGCGAGGTTCCAGCATCCCACTCCGCGCCTTCGATCAGCGGCCGCAGCCCCTGCCCTGTCCGGGCGAGCGCCGTCTCGAGCCGCCACGCCTGCCCGACAACCTCGCCCACGGACCTTGCTCCGATCGCCCCGAGCTCCCTTCGGAAATCCTGTGCCAACGCCCTGGCGAACCGTTCGACCTGCTCGGGGGTGCCCGTGAACTTGGCGCGCAGGTCGGCGCGCTGTGTGGCGATACCGGTCGGACACGTATCGAGATGGCACTGGCGGGCCATGTCGCAGCCAAGGGCGACGAGTGCGGCCGTGCCGAAGCCGAACTCCTCCGCTCCCAGTAGAGCCGCCATGAGCAGATCGCGGCCGGTCTGGAGACCGCCGTCGGCGCGGACGATCACGCGGTCGCGCAGACCGTTTCGCAGCAGCGTCTGGTGGACCTCGGCGAGACCGAGCTCCCACGGCACGCCTGCATGCTTGATCGAACTGAGCGGGCTGGCGCCGGTGCCCCCGCTATGTCCGGCGACGTGGATGTAATCGGCGCCCGCTTTGGCCACGCCCGCGGCGATCGTGCCGATGCCGCGCGTGGCGACCAGCTTGACCCCGATCCGGGCCGCCGGGTTGATCGTCCGCAGGTCGGCGATCAGTTGCGCCAGGTCCTCGATCGAGTAGATGTCGTGATGGGGCGGCGGGCTGATCAGCGACTGGCCCGGGCTCGCGCGCCGGAGGGAGGCGATGTACTCCGTGGCCTTGCGGCCGGGCAACTGCCCGCCTTCGCCCGGTTTCGAGCCCTGGGCGATCTTGATCTCGAGCTGCTCGGCTCGGGCCAGGTAGGTTGCGGTCACCCCAAAGCGCGCCGAGGCGACCTGCTTGATGCGGGCGTCGCGCCGCTCGCCGTCGATGCTCGGCTCGTACCAGGCGGGATCCTCGCCGCCCTCACCCGTATTAGCGGAGCCGCCGGCTCGCTGGATCCCGATCGTCACCGCCTGATGCGCCTCGGGCGAGAGGGCGCCGACGCTCATGGCTGACGTCACGAACCTGCGCACGATTCGCTCGATCGGTTCGACTTCGTCGACCGAGACGGCGTCTGTCGCCCGGCCTGTGTCCCGGCCGCCGTTAGCTCCGCGGTTCTGCGCGGGCACTCGAATCCGGAGCTCGTCACGGATGAGCGCACGATCACGCCCCAGGCTCGCGCGATACTGGGCGAGGGCTTCCTCGGACGGCAGCTCGCGCCCGGCCAACCCCTGGATCTCGCCAACGATCGCGGGCGCGTACAGGTGCAGCTCCCCGTCCTTGCGGAAGCGCGTGAGCCCCGGGTCGGGCAGCCGATTGCTCGGGATTTCCGGGACGATCCCGGTCGCGACCGCGACACGCCGAAGCTGGCGCGCCGCCAGGTCGGCGAAATGCGTCTGCCCGGGCCAGGCTGGGGCAGCCGGGAAACAGCGCCCGAGCACGTCCGGCGCGAGATCGAGCACCTCGAACAGGCAACCGCCGACGTAGCTTGCGGCTGTGCTGATGCCCATTCGGGCGAGGACCTTTCGCAGCCCGGCGTCGAAGGCCTTCACGAGGTTCGCGACGGCCTCGTCCGGCTCGAGCGTCTCGGCACCGCGAGTTCCGGCCGTCTCGCGGGCGAGCTCGATCGCGAGCCAGGGATGGGCGGCGCTTGCTCCGACCGCCAGCGCCATGGCAAGCGAGTGGACGTCGAGCAGGTCCCCTGCTTCGAGCAGGATGTCCGCGCGGCCGCGCAGTCCGGCGCCCGTCAGCGCGCTGTGGACCGCCCCGACGGCCAGCGGGGATGGGATCGGCAGCCGATCCAGGGACAGCGCGCGGTCGGAGATGACGAGCAGCCGAACGCGCCGCGCACGAACCGCGGACAGCGCTTCCGCCCTCAGTCGCTCGAGCGCACGCTCGAGCCCGGCGGCTCCATCACGGCCATCCCAGGTGGCATCCAGGCGACGGATGCAGGTCCTCCGCTCCCGATCCCCGCAGCCGTCTCCGAACGTGCGCAGGAGGCCTTCGAGATCGGCGACAAGAGGCCGCTCCAGGCGGATCACTCGGGCCGCGCCACGGCGCCCGCCCAGGAGCGACGCGCGGCGACCAAGGTCGATCGTCAGGTCCATGACGATCCGCTCGCGTTCGGGGTCGATCGCTGGGTTCGTGACTTGCGCGAAGCTCTGGCGCAGGTGGTCGGCGACGGGCCGGTCGATTCGGGCTCGGCCCGGTGTCGGCGTGTCGTCGCCCATGCTCCACAGTGGCTCGTGGCCCTCGAGGACCATCGTCTTGATGTCCAGCCTGGCGCGTTCGGCGTCGAGGCCGACGAGATATCGCAACGGTCCCGGAGTTGGCGGCACGTCGCCGGCCGTGCTCGTCGGCCTGTCGCGATGCGTGCGGATCGCCTGCCGCAGGCGCGCCGTGGCGTGGCGCCGAGCGTGCCGAGCCTCCGTCCGGATGGATCCCGCCGCGGGCTCCACGACCAGCATCTCCCCCGGCCCGAGGCGGCCGCGGCGGGTCGTCTCTGCCGCCGACAGGGGCACGGCCCCGGCCTCCGATGCGAGGGCCACTATGCCGTCCCGCGTCACGGCATAGGCCGCCGGCCGCAGCCCGTTCCGATCGACCACTGCACCAACGCGCCGGCCGTCCCCGAAGACGATGGCTGCCGGACCGTCCCACGGCGCCAGAAGCGGGCTCGCCTCCAGGACGCCGTGTTGATGCCTGCCGTCGGGCTGCGTTTCCGCCGCCGCCGGGATCAGGTTCCGGACCGTCCACTCAAGGCCACGACCCATCGCCATCAGTGCCTCGATCGCCTCGTCCAGCGAGAGCGAGTCAGACCCGTCGGGGCTCAGCAACGGGCCGGCGGCGAGCAGGCGGCGGCCCGCCGGACCGGCGAGGTCCTCGCTTCGACCGCGCACCTGCTCTCGATTGCCGCGTACTGTATTGATCTCACCGTTGTGGGCGATCAGCGAGAAAGGCTGGGCGAGGCGCCACGTCGGCGTGGTGTTGGTGGCATAGCGCTGGTGGAAGACGGCGTAGCTCGTCGGCAACGGCCGTTCGAGGTCCGGAAATAAGTCGGCCAGGTGACCGCCGGCGACGAGACCCTTGTAGACGATCGATCGGGCTGAGGCCGAGGTGACCGACAGGAAGCGATCTACACGGGTACGCCTGGCTGTCGCTCTTGCCTGTACCTCAATTCGGCGGCGTGCGCAGATCAGGGCGAGCTCGAACGCGGCGCTCGTGATTCCCAGCGGCCGCCCGACCAGGACCTGCGCGACAGATGGCATGCTCCCGGCCGCCAGTTGCCCGAGCGCGGACCTGCGGACCGGCACGTCCCGCCACGCCGGGCGACTCAGGCCCTCCGTGGCAAGGGCTCGCTCCACGATGCGCCGCTCGCGGGCTTGCGTTCGCGGATCCGGAGACAGGAACAGCGAGACGACGCCGAGGTCACCCGACCGGATGGTCCGCCCTCGCCCTGCCGCCAGGTCTCCGGCGACTCTCGCGAACCCGGCGACCCCGGCGACCCGGGCGGTCAGCCGCCCGACGATCGCCTTCTCCAGGGGCAGCGCAACGCCCGCGCCATCGCTCGATTCCCCGTCGGCCGCAAACGCTCCGCGGTGTCCGAGCGACGCCAGGCCGGCAAGCGCCAGCCCGAGCACCCGGTCGGCCGAGTGCCCGCCCGCATCCGCGACGAAGCCGACGCCGCACGCGTCGTGTTCGAAGCGTTCGTCGTAGAGCGGAGCAGCGGCCGGGCGCTGGTCGGGCAATGGGTGGCTCCGTCCAGATGGGGAAGATCGGGCCCGATCCCCCGTCCGGGCCCGATCCTCCGAGGTCTATCGGGAGAGGGCAGGCGCCCCCGCGCTGGTCAGGTGTAGGCAACCTCGCCGTGGGTCGAGAGATCCAGGCCGAGCTCCTCTTCCCGCTGGGGGACCCGGATGCCGAGGACGACGTCGACGAGCTTGATGATCACGAAGGTGGCGATGCTCGCGTAGGCGAGGGTCGCCGCAACGGCGATCAGCTGGGTGACGACCTGCTCGGGCTTGCCGTCGATCAGGCCGGGGAAGGCGTTGATGGCCGTTGTCGCCAGGACGCCCGTCGCCAGTGCCCCGAAGACACCTCCGACGCCATGCACCGCGAACACGTCAAGTGCGTCATCAACCTTGACCCGTTCGCGCAGCAGCGTCGCGCTGTAGCACAGCCCGCCGACAACGAGCCCGATGATGAGCGCGCCCCCGGCGGTCACGAATCCAGACGCTGGAGTGATGGCCACCAGTCCCGCGACCGCCCCGCAGGCGGCCCCGACGACGCTGACCTTGCCCTTGTGCAGGTAGCTGGCCAGGACCCACGTGATGGTCGCCGCGCCCGCGGCGGTGTTGGTGACGAGGAGGGCATTGGCGGCGAGGCCGCCGGCCGACAGCGCCGACCCGGCGTTGAAGCCGAACCAGCCGAACCACAGCAGGCCCGCTCCCAGCACGGTCATCGGAATGTCGTGCGGCTCCATGCGATCGCCGTTGACGACGCGCCGACCGATCAGCAGGGCAACGATGAGAGCGGAAACACCCGAGGACGCATGCACCACGGTCCCGCCCGCGAAGTCGAGCGCGCCGAGCTTGAACAGCCAGCCGTCCGAAGCCCAAACCCAGTGAGCGATCGGCGAGTAGACGAAGATCGACCAGAGGACGGTGAAGATCACGAAGCTGGCGAAGCGCTTGCGCTCGGCGAACGCGCCTGTGATGAGGGCCGGCGTGATGGCGGCGAACATGAGCTGGAACGCCGCGAAGAGGACGAACGGGATCGTGCTGCCCTGGGCCGGCTGCAGACCGACGTTCATGAACCCGACGAAGTTCAGGCCGCCGAACAGGCCCAGGCCCGTCGCGTCAGGCGCGAAGGCGATCGAGAACCCGACCAGGACCCAGACGACGCTCACCAGGGCCAGGCCGAAGAAGCTGTGCATGATCGTCGAAAGGACGTTCTTGCGCCGCACGAGGCCACCGTAGAAAAGGGCAAGGCCGGGCAGCATCACCATGACCAGGGCCGTCGCGACGAGCATCCAGGCGGTGTCGCCGGAGTTGATGACGGGTGCATCGGCCGCGGCCGCGGTACCTGGAATGGCTGCCAGCGCCAGGGCTGCGAGTACAGCTCGTGTTCGAAGCGGCACTATTCGATCCTCCGTGCAGGGTCGGACGTCGGTCTTGCCAGCAGCGTAGGAAAGGCGACGGGCCGTGTCGGCGCCGGGGGAGGAAAGCTTTTGATGCGCTTCGGCGCCGGAAGGGGTGCGGTTCGGTTGCGGCGACGGGCGAAGGCCGGCCCCGGGCCCGATGGCACTCGAGAGGATGGAGGCACAATCTCCTCAGTCCGCCGTTCGGGGCCAGGCTTCGGCTTCCCCTGGAGATAGGTCGCGTGGCTCGAGGCTTGCTGCTGATCACGAAGGTCGTCTGGTGGGGTGGCACGCTCTTCACCGCGCTCGTCGGCTATAGCGCGCTCGAGGTCCTGCTGAACCCCGGGTCGGGCATGTGGCGAGGGATCCCCTACAAGCCGGGCCTCGGGGACCTCGCGATCGTGGGCCTGCTCGCCGCACTCGGGCTGGCGGGCTTGCTGGTCGTCGTCGTCGTCGCCCTGCGCGGCCGGGCAGCGATCGCGCTGGGGATCGGGTTCGCCGTCCTCGTCGCCACACGCGTGGCTGCCATCGCGATCATCCCGACGCCGCTGAACACGGACTGGGGGGACTACCAGCACCAGGCCATCCAGCTGGCTGCGACCGGCGTTTATGACTCGCCGCGACCGCCCGGCTTTCCGATCGCGTTGAGCGTCCTCTATCGAATCGGAGGCCCCAACCCACTGTTTGGCGAGCTTTTGAACCTCGCCTGCGCCGTCGTCGTGGGCATCCTCATCGTGGTCCTGGGGAAGAGATGGCTCGGCGACGTCGCCGCGGCTGTCGGCCTGTACGCGTGGGCGATCTCACCCGGCCCGGTGCTGTTCACGGCCGTGCTGGCGAGCGAGAACCTGTACACGCCGTTCTTCATCGGCGCGCTCGTACTCGCCTCGCTCGCCGTCAAGGGCCGATTCGCGCTGTGGGCGGGGGCCGCCGCGCTGCTCGGCCTATCCCAGTACGTCCGCCCGGCGAGTCTCGTCCTGGTGCCGGCGCTCGTCCTGTTCGTGCTGCTGACCGGGCTGCCTCGCCGGCGGGCGGCGCTGGCGATTCTCGTACTGACGTTCACGTTCCTTGTCGTTCTGAGTCCGGGCATCGTGTGGCAGTACCAACGCTTTGGTTGGCTGACGCTGTCGACATCGAACTACGACGGCCTCAACCTGCTTGTAGGCCTGAATCTCAAGTCGGACGGCCAGTACAACCGCGGGGATCTGGCCCTGGCGGGCTCGGCCACCAACAGCCGCGAGTTCCATGATCGCACCTACCGGCTCGCGATCCAGCGACTCCTTAGCGAAAAGAGTGCCATCCCGGCCCTTGCGATTCGAAAGATCCCGATCCTGTGGGGCGACAGCACCTATGGCGCGAAGTGGGCGATCAACGCAAACCCCGTACATGACTTGCGCGCCGGCACGATCATGGCCGTGCTCAGCCAGCTTGCCTACGCAGCGGCAACGCTCGCGGCAGCGGCGTTCCTGTTCGTCCGGCGGCGCGAGCGCGACATGGTGTCGCTGCTGTTCATCTGCTGCCTCGGCGCGGTGGCCGCCAGTGAGGTCTTCCTGGAGGTTCAATCGCGCTATCACGCACCCCTCGAGCCGTTGTTCTACCTCCTGGCCGGCGGTTTCGTGGCGTGGCTGGCCGGCGCCAGGGGCACTCAGGTGCAGACCGCAAGCTCCCTCACAGCGTCGGCGAGCTCCAACCTGCCCTCGTAGATTGCCCGGCCCACGACTGCCCCGGCGCAGCCCAGGCCTCGCACGGCGAGCAGGTGGTCGATCGAGGCGATCCCGCCCGAGGCGATCACGGCACCGGCGTCCAGGCGAACGAGCCGCTCCAGGAGGTCCAGATCAGGGCCCTCCATCAGCCCGTCGCGCTCGATCGAGGTGACCACGAAGCGCCGGACCCCTGTGGCCGCCAGCACATGAACCGAATCCTCCGCCCGATACCCTGATTCGCCGCCTTGCCACGCGTAGCCGACCGCCATGCCGTCCCGTACGTCGATCGCGCAGCCGATCCGCTCGACACCCCAGCGCTCGACCAGTCGTCCCGCCAAAGAGGGCTGCTCCAGCGCAGCCGTTCCAACGACGACGCGTGCCGCTCCCGTCTCCAAGGCGGCCTCGACGGCGGCCTCAGTTCGAAGCCCACCGGCGACCTGGCACCGTGCCTCGCGACCGAGCGCGGCGACGATGTCCCCAAGCAGCCGAGTTTGCCGGGGAGCGCCGGCGCGAGCTCCGTCGAGGTCGACGATGTGCAACCACGGTACGCCCGTTTCGAGGAGCTTCGCGGCGGTGGCGATGGGGTCGTCTCCGTAGACCGTCTCGCGAGCGAATTCGCCTTGCACCAGGCGGACGACCTTGCCGTCACGCAGGTCGATCGCGGCAAGGAGCTCGAAGGTTGACAGCGTACCCTCCTTCCTCCTATCGTGATAGCATGCTACAACGATAGCAGATTTGAATGCGAAGCTTGAAGACACGGTCGACAAGAACGACCTGGAGGTCACGATCAGCACCAACGGACCCGCCGAAGCCCGAAGATCGGACTGGCGGACGAACGAAACGACTGAGCTCTTTCGGGCGATCCTGCGACTCGGGAACGTCGAGGAGGCCGAACGGTTCTTTCGTGATCTGTGCACGCTCGGCGAGCTGCGCGACCTGTCGCAGCGATGGGCCGTCGTCCGACTCCTGAACCAGGGCCTGCATTACGCGGAGATCTCCGAGCGGACCGGAGCCAGCACGGCCACCATCACGCGGATCGCGTCGTGGCTGCAGCACGGTGAGGGCGGCTACCGGCTGATGCTGGACCGGCTTGACGACGCGTCGGTCGCCACGTGACAGACCGCTTGCGCCTGGCGGTGCCGAACAAGGGCCGGCTCGTCGAGCCGACGCTCGCGTTGCTGCACGACGCTGGCCTCGTCTTCGAGAGTACTGATCGGTCGCTCGTTGCCCGTGTTCGCAACTTCGACCTGGACATCCTGTTCGTGCGCACCAACGACGTCATCGAGTTCGTGCGCGACGCCGTGGCAGACCTCGGCGTCACTGGCATCGACCTGCTGTGCGAGTCGGGAGCCGACCTACCGCAGGTTCGCCTGCTTGGGTATGGACAATGTCGCCTTGCCGCCGCAGTGCCTGCCGACAGCCCCTACCAGTCGCTCCAGGATCTGTCCGGGCTTCGTGTCGCCACGGCTCACCCGAACGCGACCCGCAGCTTTTTCGCCGCGCAGTCGGTCCCCATCGAGGTCATCCCCATCTCCGGCGCGGTCGAGGTCGCGCCCAGGCTCGGCCTCGCCGAGGCGATCGTCGATTTGGTGTCGAGCGGCTCGACACTGATCATGAACGGCCTGCGGCCCATCGCCGACGTCCTCGCCTCCGAGGCCGTGCTCGTGGCGAATCCGGACGCTCGCGACACTCGCTCAGTCGAGCTGAAGGCCATCGAGACGATGCTCTCCGCGGTCATCGCCGCGCGCGACAAGAAGTACCTGATGATGAATGCGCTCGCGAGCAAGCTCGCAGAGCTCGAGGCTCTCCTGCCGGGTCTTTCGGGGCCTTCCGTCATCCCGCTCGCGCACGAGGGCATGATCGCGATCCATTCGGTCGTGGAGGCCGACGCCGTCTGGGGCCTCCTGCCCCGCCTCAAGGCCGCCGGGGCGTCGGGCATCCTCGTCCTGCCGATCGAGAAGATCGTTCCGTGAGTGTCCGGTGACGACCTCACCCGGAGCGAGGCGCGGGCTGCGCCTGCATCGCCTGGACCTGGCCGAGGCAGATCGTCGGCCAGAGATTGCCGCCGAGCGCGATCGGCTCATTCGCCGCGGCGCCGTGCCCGACCAAGGAATTCGCGAGGAGGTGCGAGCCATCCTCCGCGACGTTCGGGAGACGGGAGGGGCAGCCGTCCGGATTGGGAACGCGCGCTACGGCGGGGGTCTCGCGGACGGCCGCCTGACCGTAGATGCCTCGGAGCTCGTCGCCGCTCGCGACCGGCTCGCGCCCGATGTCCGCGAAGCGCTCGCCATCACGATCGCGAACGTCAGGAGATTCGCCGAGGCGCACAAGCCCAGTACGTCGCGGACGGTGATCAGTCCCGGCGTCGAGATCGAGCGACGATGGACCCCCGTCGGCCGCGTCGGCGCCTACGTCCCGGGCGGTTCGGCGGCCTACCCGAGCTCGCTCGTCATGTGCGTGATTCCGGCCCGGGTCGCCGGCGTCGGAAGCGTCGTGGTCGCCTCGCCCGCCGACCGGGAGGGCCAGCTCCATCCCGTCCTGCTTGGCACGGCCGGCCTGCTCGGCATCGACCAGCTCGTCGTGGCCGGCGGCGCGCAGGCCATCGGCGCCCTCGCCTACGGCCTGCCCGAGTCGCGTGTGGCCCCCGTCGACAAGATCGTCGGCCCCGGGAGCGCGTGGGTAACGGCCGCCAAGCTCGAGGTCTTCGGCGAGGTCGGCGTGGACCTGCCGGCCGGCCCGTCCGAGGTGATGGTCCTCGCGGACGCCACAGCCGAACCGGCGCATGTCGCGGCCGACCTCCTGAGCCAGGCCGAGCACGGCCCCGACTCACCGGCGATTCTCGTGACTCCGGAAGCCGAGTTTGCGGATGCTGTCGAGCTGGAGATAGTCCGCCGCCTGGCGCTCGCGCCGCGCCGCGACATCCTCGAGCGCAGCCTGCTCGCGAGCGGAGTCATCGTCCTGGCGCCCGATCGAGACTCGGCGATCGCCTTCGCCGATGCGTATGCCGCCGAGCACCTGACGGTCGTCCTGGCGAACGCCGAGGAGGCGGTGGCCCGGATCGCCAACGCCGGCTCCCTGTTCGTGGGGCCGTACGCTCCCGAGTCCGCGGGCGACTACGCGTCGGGCGCGAATCACGTGCTCCCGACGGGCGGGCTCGCCCGGTCGTCCGGGGGGCTGGGCGTCGAGGACTTCGGCAAGTACGTGCAGGTTCAGCGAATCGACCGTGATGGCCTGCGGTCCATCAGTCGCACCGTCACGACGCTGGCCGCGGCGGAAGGCCTGCCCGCGCACGCGGCCGCCGTCGAGGCCCGATTCGAGGAAGAAAAATGACCGACGGCGACGGCAACACGGCCCTGGCGGCGGCCCCTCGGCGAGCGAGTGTCTCTCGCCGTACGCGCGAGACGGACGTCAGGGTGGAGATTCGGCTCGACGGCCGTGGCGAAGCGGACGTGCACACGGGCATCGGCTTCTACGACCACCTCCTGAGCAGCCTCGGACACCACGCGCTGTTCGACCTCACGGTCCGGGCCGAAGGTGACCTCCAGGTCGACGAGCACCACACCGTCGAAGACGTGGCGCTGGCTCTCGGCTCCGCGCTCGCGGAGGCCCTCGGCGACCGCTCGGGGATCAGGCGGTTCGGCGATGCCAGCGTGCCCATGGACGAATCGCTCGCAACGGCCGCGGTCGACGTCGGTGGCCGGCCATACGCGGTGGTCGATCTGCCATTCAAGGGCGACCGGGTCGGCGCGCTCCCGCTCGACTTGGTGCAACACGCGATCGAGTCGCTGGCCCGGACGGCCGGCGTCACCGTCCATCTCAGCGGCGCCGGCCGCAACGACCACCATCTCGCGGAGGCTGCTTTCAAGGCGCTGGGACGCGCGTTCGGGGAAGCCACCGAACCCGATCCTCGGCGAACCGGGGTTGCCTCGACCAAGGGGGCGCTGGGTTGACCCCGGCCAGCGAGAGGCGCCCGCTCGTCGGGATCGTCGACTACGGCGCCGGCAACCTGGTGAGCGTCGCGCGCGGGCTGGAAATCGCGGGAGCCGAGGCCCGCCTGATCCGACGGCCCGAAGACCTGGGCGATGTGGAGCTGCTCGTTGTCCCGGGAGTCGGCGCGGCTGCGCCCGCCATGGCGCGGCTGGAGGCGGCCGGACTGGTCGGCCCGATCCGGGCCTGGCTGGAGGCCGACCGGTGGTTCCTCGGGATCTGCCTTGGGCTGCAGCTGCTGTTCGATGGCAGCGACGAGGACGGCGCCGAGACCCTGGGCGCGATCAGGGGCCGCACGCGGATCCTGTCCGGTGGTGCCCGGCTCCCCCACATTGGCTGGAACCAGGTAGAACGAGATCGGGATCACCCGACCTTCGAGGAGATCCCCGACGGTGCGGACTTCTACTTCGTGCATTCGTATGCGGGTCGCCCGGAGGGTCCGACCGCGGGAGAGCTCGTCCTCGCCGAGACCACAGACGGCTCGTCGTTCATCAGCGCGGTCGCCCGGAGCCGAATGCTCGGCGTGCAGTTC
>WNGJ01006590.1_pt1 | contig 44724 bp, 44 predicted proteins | sample 5400611 | NCBI WGS metagenome assembly WNGJ01 (sample SAMN13153375, study PRJNA577476) | soil metagenome | isolation source: 40 cm soil or saprolite under Garry oak tree replicate 1 | place: USA:California | collected 2016-06-15
TTCATGCCAGTCCTGTGGACGATGTCCCTGATACTGCACCTGGGCCGCCCCTATGTGCTGCGCACGCTGCGCCGCATCGGACTGCGGCTGGGCGCGGACGTCTGGTGGATGTCCTACCTGCTCATGCGTGATGCAGTATTACTCATTACCTTTGGGCTAAGCTTCATTTTCTTCAACCCGAACATTGTGGTCAACTCGGCACTGCCGATTACCGGCCCGATATCCGCGTTGCTGCTGCTGCTGGCACTGGCGGTGAAGCTCTCGCGGCGGGTAGACGACGACGTGAATGCCTACCGGCTCGCCACCGTGTTCCTGGTACTGGGTGCCACGCTCTACTATGGCCCCCTGGTCTTTGCGGTGGAGGCCGCCAGCCAGAGTTACCTGTCCGGTTTCGGCGCTGCGTTCACCAGCAACACGAATCCCGTGGCTGCGTTGTGGATCATGTGGCTCTCGCTGCTGGGTGTCGCGCTGGTGACGGGCTGGCTGTTCATGCGAGTCATGATAAACGCCAATCGCACCATGGCACGGAGGTTGGCTAAGAAGGAAGAGGCTCCCACAAAAGCCGGATCGGCGCCAGTCGCATGATAGATGTTGTCTGATGAACTTTGGAGCGGCAACCTTGGCGTTGCCGCTCCAATGCTTGTATAGAATTTATGGCTTTGCAAGCGCGGCGGATTTAGCTTCCCGCCGGTAACTCACCCAGCTTGACGTTGATCGTCAATTGCTGGTTGCCACGGTAGACCTTTACGGCAGCCGTCGTTCCGGGGTTCATGTTAACCAGGATATCACTCAACGACTGGGTATCATTGACAGGACTGTTGTTGATCTGTACGATTACATCGCCAGCTCGCAAGCCTGCCGAAGCCGCAGGGGCGCCCGAAACTACGTTCACAATCAATGCGCCGTGATCTACCGACAGGTTTTGCTGTGCTGCGAGGGTTGCATCGACGTCCGCGAGACTCACGCCGAGATATGCTCGCCCAGTGTGTGTGACACTACCATTGGCGATGATTTGTGGCGCGATGTAGGCTACGCGGTTTGATGGTATGGCAAAGCCTACGCCGTTGGCCGGTGTATTAAACTCAGGGTCAATTGCTGTCAGCGTTGGAATGCCGATCACATTCCCCTGCATGTCTACTAACGCACCACCACTGTTGCCCGGGTTGATTGGCGCATCTGTCTGAATAGCATTGGGAATAGTTCCGCCTCCCTGACCCTCATTGACACTACGCCCCAGCGCGCTGACGATGCCATTTGTCACCGTCTGGGTGATGCCCAGCGGGTTACCAATCGCCAGCACATCCTGTCCCACCTGCAGCTTCGATGAATCACCGAGGGTTGCCACGGTCAGGCCGGAAGAAGGTGGGGTAATCTTCACGATGGCAAGATCATCGGCAGGGTCGGTTCCCACCAGTTGAGCCTGCAACTTGGTGCCGTTATACAGCACAACCTGTATATTTTGTGCGCCCTTGACTACGTGATTATTGGTGACAATATAGCCACGCTTGTCAATGATGACGCCAGAACCTATCCCTGAGCCATTTGATGCGCTTACATTCACCTCCACCACTGATGGCCGTACTTTCGCAATCACTGCTTCCCGTACTGCCTGCAGGTTGTTACCGGTGAGTGCAGGAACGGTTGCCGCCGGGGTTGAACCAGTCTGCAGCGATCCAGAACCAGGGGTTGCGGTAGCCGTGCCGCTTCTACCGAATTGCCAGCCGGCAAACAAACCTACTCCAAAAATCAAGACGAGCACCAGGGTGAGTGCTGTAATAGCACCCGTACGCATTTTACCACCAGGACGCCTGGGATTTACCGGTGGCATTACGGGCGGGGTCTGGAATTCCCCGGGTGTCTCCTGATACACAGTTGATTCAGCTGGAGCCTGATTTGGCGCCGGCTGGTTTGGCTGATACGGCAGCGGATTTTGATTATCTACATAAGGATCAAACATTTTATGCGCCTCCAATAACTACTTTCAAGACTATCAACAAAAGTATTAAGTCTCTTATTTCATAAGAGGGACAACTTTCATCTGTGAATAGTCTAGCTTGCATTCATCAGAAAACCTCCAGAAAAGTGTAAAATGTCTGTAAGAAATTCGGGATGCTGCCAGGGAACGAAGTGTATAGTCTTCTTACAGAAACTTTACAATTTCTGGGGATTATTTTGATCTTTCACTTGTATGCTGTATGATATAGAGAGGAATTCCCCAGGTTTACATACATTGGAGGGTTGCCTAAGACTGCTCTACTATTCATTTTGTCCTAGTTTAACAATCTGGCAAGGAAGCCGGTGAAATATACTCAATGAAAATACTGATTATCGAAGATGAAGCAAATATTACACAGCTAATCCGCCTTTACTTAGAGCGGGCAAACTATACAGTGATCACAGCCAGTGATGGTGCGGCGGGGCTGGAGCTACACGCACGCGAACGTCCCGACCTGGTAATTCTCGACCTGATGCTGCCGGTGATGGATGGCATGGAGGTGTGCAGGCGTATCCGCGCGTGGGCTAATACGCCCATTCTCATGCTTACAGCTCGCCAGGGGGAGGAAGATCGTATAGCCGGGCTGGAATTGGGGGCTGATGACTATCTTGTTAAACCATTTAGCCCGCGCGAAGTAGTCAGTCGCGTCAAAGCAATACTACGCAGAAGCTCACGGTCAGGTGCTCTACATTCCCAGGAAGCAGATGCCCCGGCGGAAGCTGTTGGAATATATCACGCGAATGGCCTTGCAAATAGCCCCGCGCTCATGGGAACCCACACCAGCGCTTCTGGAGATGCGGGCACGAATAAAGGAATAACGGGAAAGGCTACTGAAGAACTGCGCTTCGGTGGCCTGCATATCAACATCCCTGCCAGGCGCGTCGAGGTCAACGGGCACCCTGTGACGTTGACGGCAAAGGAGTTCGATCTGCTGACTACGCTTGCATCTGCTGCGGAGCGCGTATTTACCCGCGAGTCTCTATTAGAGCAGATCTGGGGATACACGTTTCTCGGCGACGGTCGAACCGTCGATGTGCATATCGGTACGCTGCGTAAGAAGTTGGAGGCTGCCGGTGGTACTGATACTCCTCATCATATCAAGACGGTATGGGGGTTAGGCTACAAGTTTGACCCCGAGGAGCAGTAAGTATGGAGGTCCAACCATTGCGTCCGGCGCTAAGTTTGCGCCTGAAACTAGTACTGAGCTACCTGGGTGTTGCGCTGGGCGCGATTCTCCTGCTCGTGATCGTCGTCTCAGTGGCTGTACAAAACTACTTCATTAGCACCCAGCAGAACCAGCTTAAAGCGGAAGCGGAGTTCATTGCGCAGCGGGTCGGTCAAATCTACTATACTAGAGGAGAGAATTGGAACAATCTACCTCAACTTCAGCTCTTAGTGCGAGAAATTAATGTGGTAGTGGATACGAATTTCCAGGTACACAGCGTACCTCCACCTCCAGTCGATGTTAACGGTAATCCAGCTCTCAAACAAGCACTCCAGCAGGCGCTGCAGGGACAGGAAGCATCGGGGAATGTGCAATTTACAATGGGTGATAGCGGTACACTTCCAGCGCTATACGTCACCGTTCCACTGTATGACAACGGACAGACGAGTGGTAGGCCGATTGGAGCATTGCTACTGGCCGAACCAGTGCAGTACCCGGCAGGATTTTCTCCCTATGAATTCCTGGCGAATGTCGATCGTGTAATCCTCATTGCAGGTCTGGCCATAGCGGCGGTCGTAATTATCTTCAGCTTAGTGCTGGTTCGCAGCTTAACTCGGCCCTTAACATCGCTTACACTTGCCGCGGAAGAGATGAAAGGTGGGGACTACGCACAACGCGTTGAGACGCCAAAAAGCCAGGATGAGTTGGGGAGGCTGGCTTCGACTTTTAATGCGATGGCGGAGAAGATCGAGACTGACGTAAATGAACTGCGCCGCCAGGACCAGGTGCGGCGCGAACTGGTCGCTAACATTGCCCATGACCTGGTGACACCGCTGACGGCTATACAGGGGTTTAGTGAGGCGCTTGCAGATGATGTGATTTCTGAGCCAAAGGCACGACACGAGACGGCGCAATTGATTGGCCGCGAAGTGCAGCGTCTGCGCCGGCTGGTGAGTGACATGCAGCATATGTCATCGCTCGAGTCTGGATGGGTACAACTTGACATGGAACCGCTTGATTTGCACTCGCTGGTCGATGAAGTCCTGGCAGTGATGGGACCTGAATGCGAGCAGGCAGGGATTGCCCTGCACAATGAGATTGCGCCAAAGACACCGCCGGTGCTGGCCGATAGCGACCGCATAACACAGGTGTTACTTAACTTGCTGGATAACGCCCGGCGTTATACGCCCGCGGGCGGCAGTATTACGATTGGAGCCAGGGCAGATATAAGTACAGAGGGAAAATGGCTCAACGTGTGGATCAGTGATACAGGAACAGGGATCAATGCCAACGATTTGCCCTACATCTTTGACCGCTTTTTCCGCGCTGACCGGTCACGAGCCGGCACAAGTGGCGGCAGCGGCCTTGGCCTGGCGATCGTCAAGGCGATCATCAAGGCGCATGGTGGGACGATCTGGGCGGAAAGCGTTCCAGGTAAGGGTACATGTATCACGTTTACGCTGCCCCTGGTACAGGGGCGAGCGCGAGCAAAGGGGCAAGAGGCGAGTCATAACGCCCCTACGCGCTCGCCATCGCTTCGCCCGGAGAAAATTTAAAAAAGGATTACCACCTGGCATTAAAAGATGGCTACCGGATTTTCGCACCCAATGTGCCGCAAGACATCTATCATTTTGCGAATGTACAAAGCTTTGTTGAGGCTCAAACCACGTTTGACCTGGCGCATCCAAGCGCACTGCTTTATGCAAAAAGCGGCGACGGCTACAAGTTCGCCGGCGTGGTGTATAGCGCGCCTGCGGATGCCAGCGAGGGCCAGTTGAATGCGCGTATCCCGCTGAGTGTCACGCCCTGGCATTTGCATGTAAATTTCTGCTTACCGGCGGGAGATGCGGGGCAAACGCTGTTCGATGTCAATTCATTATTCGGCCTGACTGGTACGATTACGACGCGAGCGCAGTGCATGAAGGTAGGCGGCACTTTCTATGCATCGATGTATGGCTGGATGGTACATATACCGCTGTTCGGCAGTGTGGGAATAGGTTAAAGCCGCTTATCGTCTAGCTTCATACATTTAATACATATAGCTTGACAGCAAATCTGACAGCGTTGGCGAATTCACCGAGGAAGTATATGGGAGAAACAGCAAACACCTATCCGGTAATCGTAATCAACTCCAACGAAGATATTATCGAGATAATACGGCTGTTGTTAGATAACGAAGGTATCCCGTCAATTGGCAGACACGTGATCGACTTCAAAAAGGGGAGGCAAGACCTGGTGACCTTTATGAAAGCATCTAACCCCAGGTGATTATCTACGACATTGCGCCTCCCTACGAAGAGAACTGGAAGTTTTTCCAACTCATCAAAGGTGCCAAGGCAGCAGAAGGACGCCAGTTCGTGCTCACCACCACCAATAAAGCTGCGCTTGAACAGTTCGTCGGGGAGATAGATGCCATTGAGATTATTGGCAAGCCATTTGACCTGGATGAAGTGTTGACCACCGTCAAAAAGAAACTCCAGGAGTAAGCTCCCATCCAGCTTTGTTGCTTGAGGAAATACCGTCCTGCTGATATGAGTTTAATGAGAGCAATGCTAAGTAATCGCTTGCCTCCCTTCCAACCCCAAAAGTACTATTCTTCTTAACGCCTTGTCAGCAGGCTGTCAAGCACGGTGTGATGGGTGGGAACCTGGCACCCACAAGGGGACACTGCATTCTTCCTTCTATTGAATATTGACAGAGCACGAGTTACTTTTTATACTTTAACAGCAATTACCTCAAGCTAGTGAGTAAAGCTGGCGCACTTTGTCCTTTCCAGGAAGGAGGCCGCATGCACGGCTTAATCTTCGTCACATGGGAGAAATATTTGACGGAGCGCTTTGGCGGTTCGCTCCTCTCCGCCTATCGGGATGCGATCGGGGAAACATCCTCGAATTCACCTCTTGCCAGTCGGCTCTATGATGATGCGACGTTGTTAGCGGGAGTAGGGGCAGCAAGTCGACTGACAGGTGTCGCTGCCGATATTCTGCTACGGGAGTACGGACGCTATTTTATCGTCAATGGCCTGACGAGTCATCTCTGCAGCTACGTCCTCTCCCAGATTCACAGTGGGCGGGACCTCTTGCTGGCCATGAGAGATGTCCATGCGCGATTACGCCAAACACGGGAAGGATTGACCCCTCCTCTTTTCAACTATGAAACCTCCTCGTATGCAAATGAAGTCGTACTTCTCTATGACAGCCCACGCCAACTCTGCTCGGTATTATGGGGCGCTATCGAAGGGGCAGCGGAACGTTTTGGTGAGCAGGTACAGATCTTCGAGCAGAGCTGTATGAAAAAGGGGGCAGCTCACTGTCGCCTCCGAGCGGTGTTTTCTGCTCCCCTGGCCGATCCACTGAGGTATGCGAAGATACCGGAGCAGTTAGCCCGCCAGGAGCAGCAAAAGGAGCTGGCAGATCTGTTGCTGGATTTTCTCCCCGATCGAGGGACCACACAAGGGATGAGCTTACAAGACCTCCAGCGGGTCCTCCAGCGCCATCGATATATCACAGCCCATCAACGACGCTCTGCAGTCCTTCTGGAGGCAGTTCAGCATCTCCAATTCGCGGGATTGGTCGCCAGCAGTGCCGACCAGCCGGGAGATGACCTGACGAATCGACGCTACTGGCGTGTTCGGACATTCTGGGATGAGTAAGTCTATTGTTCCGTTCCTTAGACATGCGATGAATATCGCTGCATATCTAAGACGGACATAGTCATGATGAATTACTGAACTTTCTTGTCGTCTTTACCGCTATTGCGGCGAAACACATCATCAAGCTTGCTCATCGCCTCTTGTTGCATCGATGGAAGCACATGTGAATATGTATCTAGCGTCATGCGAATTTGGCTATGCCCTAGAAGCTCCTGTACTACTTTAGGATGAACGCCCATCGTTAGCAGAAGCGTTGCAGCACTGTGACGTAGATCATGAAACCGTATAAGTGGTAGACCAGCTTTTTTAAGTAGTGCTTTAAATTGCTGATCGAGGGTAGCAAAAGGATAGTAGTCCCCGTTCACATTGCAGAACACTAGATCACGATCAATCCATGCATCCCCCATCTTTAGACGAGCTTCTAATTGATGGACGCGATGCTGTTTCAGTGTATCAATAACGAACTGAGGGAGTATAATTTTCCTCCTGCTTCCCGCCGTTTTCGGTTCACTCTCTACGTACCCGCCCTTATATTTTGCCACGGTCCGACGTACTTGGAGGCTCATATCATCCAAGTTCACATCTTCCCATCGTAGGCAGAGCAACTCACATTTTCTCATTCCAGTAGCTAAAGCCATTGTGAGAAGCCCCTCTAACGGATGGCCCTTAGCTGTACTTAACATCTTTTGAGCTTGTTCTCTGGTCAAAGGATGTATCTCATATCTTACTAGACGTGGCAATGTGACACTATCACATGGGTTAATTGAAATGAGCTTCCACTTTACTGCTTGATCTAACGCCTCGTGAAGCAACCCGTGTATCGAATGAATATAGCTTGCTGACAGCCCCTCTTTGATCTTTTGCGAGTAAAGAGATTGTACTTGCTGCGAAGTAAGCCGTTGCAATTGCACGTCTCCAATAACAGGAAGTATGTGGTATTTAAGGTTAGTACGGTATCTCACGTAAGAACCTTGCCGAATATTCGGCTTGTGTACTTCTTCTAGCCAATGCTCAAGAAACTGTTTTACCGTCTGCTTCGGTCCCACTGCCAATGTCAAGTAGCCCATCACCGCCTCGATCCCTTTGTCGATGTTGTGCTCCTGCCAGCGCTTGCGCACAGGGCCATCATCGACTTGACCAGTTGCATACGCCCACAGTACCGGCAGCCGCTCAGGAAGCTCATAGGCGTCTTCAATCCCCCAAAACACTACCTCATGGGACGTGTTTTCTTGTTGCAATTCATGCAACGCTTCACGCTTAAAGCTAAACTCTACACGCCACACACACCCATCGTCCTCAGACCAGCCATGTGAGCGCCACAGATCAACAAACCATTCCTTGCCTGACTGCACTAGCTCACGCGACTTGTCATACATGCGGCAGGACAACGAACTCAAGCCATGCTTGCCCCGGGAAAAGTCAAAGCCGGTGCGCTGAAATCCCACCGAATACTCACGCGACTTCACCTCAGTAGCCCACTCCGACTCATCACGCACAGTCCGCTTGCGCGAACGACTGATAAAATTCTGGACCCGATCTAACCGCTCCACATCCTCCCATCCTGCCACATCGACACAGAGATCAACGGAAGATACCTGCAAGAACATCTCAGTCTTGAAGAGGTCATCAAGGAACGTCTGAGCGCTCACAATCGCCTCAAGCACACTCCGACACGACCAGAGGTAGTGCGAACTGAACCGCACTGATGCAATCCCATTCCAATGCCCACCAGAGACATACAACGTGATATCTTTCGTTTTAAGCATCCAGGGCCATTGCCCTTGACCGGCACCATTAGGGGACATATGCAACACCGCATCATTGAACACCAGCGTTGTGGGACACTCCTCGTGTACCTCTTGCTAAGAGGTCGCCAATCGTGGTCTCGAGGAGCTCGATCTCCTTGCTTTCGGCCTGCCAGTAGGACAGGCCATCGGTGGTCATGCCCATTGTTTTGCTCCTTCTGTCATGGCGTAGGGATAACGCCAAGTTGTTGCATCAGACCCAGGTTGTCATAGTTGGCCCATTGTTCGACGGCCTTCCCGTTTACGATACGGGTAATGAAAATCCCTGGCACTGCTACCTGTTTGCCTGTCGGTGGAATACCCATGAGCTCGCCGGTGTGGGTGCCACGAAAGGTTTGGCGAACCACGACCTTGTCTCCTTCAGCAATCATCTCCTCAATGGTGAGACGGGCATCAGGGAAGGCGGTGAAGTACAGCGAGATCCACTGTTTGTAGGCTTCTAGGCCCTGGATCGTTGTTGAGGCATCGTGAAGCACGAAGTCAGGGGTAAGCAGTTCATAGAAGGCGGCCAGGTCTCTCTGATTTAACGCCTCATAGGCACGACGTGTGAGGGCCTTGTTCTCTTCGGTGGACATAGTAGAAACTCCTTTCTGGGTGTTGCTTTCTTTCTAGGGTTGGTGTGTGCATGAAACTGGCAGGGACGACGGGAGTTGACAGAAAAACGACTAAGATGTTGAGTGAGAGAGGGCTTCTCCTTCAGCCTACTGGGCCTTGCGGAACCGCACCTCGCCTACTGCCACGACCTCGTGTGGCCCGGCAGCCAGTGGTGCTAAGTTCTGTTTGACCCACTCGGCGGCTCATCTGGTCGACTCTTCGGCCTGCTCTTGCGTCTCAAAGAAACTGATGGTTAAACCCTCGTCCTCCCCAACTTGCATCCCGACATACTCGACAAAACCTGGCACACTACTGATAATAGGCACGAATCCGTTTTCAATTCGCCGTACCGCCTCATCGATTAATCCAGGTTTCACCTTCATCCGACGGATAGCTACATACATTGCTTGTCTCCTCTCTTTTACTGTTCACTTAGGGGAAGTGTTGCTTCCCTGACTGGAGTGGCCGATGCTCCATACCAGCTACTCTGAAAACAATATGAGACTACATTTTTTAGCACCGATGTGCAGAGCAACGTCTTAGCTGGCCTGCCCCGGCGCAGGGATCAAGCCGAGTTGTTGGAACATGCCGAGCCAGTCTACCTGGTGCCAGATTTCCACGAACTGGCCGTTGGCGAAGCGGGCGATGGCGATTCCTGTGATAGTGACGTGCCTGCCGGTCGCGGGGTGAGGCGCTGGAGTCCTGAGATCACCGGTGTTGGTGCCATGAGCTGTCAAGCGCACCACTACCTGGTCTCCTTCCGCGATCACGTCTTCAATCGTGATATGAAAGTCAGGGAAGGCGTTGAGGATCCCGGCGATCCATTGTTTATCTTCTTCGCGGGTGCGAACCTGGGGAAGGCCAGGGTCATGGAAGATGAAGTCGGGGGCATAGAGCTCATCAAAGACGGCAAGATGGCCCTGATTCCAGACCTCCTCAATGAGACGACGAACGAGCGCCTTGTTGTCTTCGGTTGACATGGAAGTGACTCCTTTCTTACTCTCACCTCTGAACGAGGGAAACTGCTCATCTCATCCGCAAAAGAGTTTCGGGATGAACTAACTACTTTGCCCTGGCGCAGGAACCACGCCGAGTTGTTGCAGCATACTCAGGCGATCAAAGTAGCCTTCAACCCGTTGCACCAGGCCCTCCCGGACTGCAATGAATTCACATCCTGGCAGGATAAAACTGCGACCCGTCGGGGGGAGACCTCGATACGAGCCGGTGTGGGTGCCACGGATGACCCAGCGCCAGACCGCCAGGTCTTCGCTGATCGCATACACCGCCACCGTCTCAGTGGTAGCATCTGGGAAGCCAGCGAAGAATCCGCCAACGACGTCTTTGAGGGCTTGCCCTGCGAGGGGCTGTTGCTCCGTTGCGGGATCGCTGAGCGTTCCATCAGGCGCGAAGGTAGCGAGCCATGCATCGAGATCATGACGACTAAAGGTGTCTATATACGTGCTGACAATCTGCGGAAGTTCCATAGGATGTTCTCCTTTCTCTGCTGTGTTACTTGTTAACCTTGTTAACATTCTGGAGGCTATATGGATTTACTCTGATACTAACGTTAAGTGCACCTATCATTTAGCCGGTAGGCTTCGTTGGCGCTGCTCCTACACCAGCAGCTACCATGATCCGCTGGATGTTCTCAGGCGAGAAAAACTCCGAGAAGGACGTCGTCCCCTCGACGAGGCCAAAGAAGCGGTTCGTCTGCTCCTGATTCCCCTGCAGGGCCGCAAAGAGTTGCTGCATTTCCGGCGGGGGAGCCTCCATGGAGGCACGCTGAGTATCGTACTCATAGAGAGGCAGTGCCATTTCGTTGCGCTGCTGTTCATAGATGGCAAGCGCTTCCTCCAAGGATCGCCGTCCAGACCATCCTGCATCGATGGCCTCGACGATCAGTTCCACATCACGGAAGGCATCCATGATACCCTGACCGGCGTAGGGGTCCTTGTGGTAGCCGGCATCGCCGACCAGGGCCCAGCCTGGTCCATAGGGCTTGCGGAAGAAATTGGGCAGATCAGCCGTGCCTACAAAGCGCCCCTCCTGCTTGCCCTGGCGGACACGCTCAGCAAAGTGAGGTGTGAGGTCAAGGGTCTTGAGGAAGTTTCCTTTGATGTCGGCACGGACGGTATGAAACTCGGAGATGGGCCAGGCAACGTAGATGCACGTAAGATGCTCGTTGGTGGGAAAGGTGATGAACATGCGGCGCGGCCGGATATAGATTTCAGCCCCCGCGAGAGGGACGCCGCTCCAGTAGCCATAGTAGGCGCAGGTCAGCGTGGGTTTCGCCTGGTAGGTTGGGGCTTGCACGCTACGTGCGACGAGCGAACGCATACCATCGGCCCCAATCACGAGACGTGCGTACTCTTTCACACTCTGACCACCTGGACCCCGCCCCTGGATTCCCGTTACCCGGTCACCGTCCCTCAGAATCTCCTCGACCAAGAATCCTTCGCGGGGCTCGGCACCTGCTTCCACAGCCGCATCAACGAGTATCTTATCAAGGACAGTACGCCGTGGAGCGTACATCGTGGCGACATCCTCGACAGGAGGCGGTGTGCCGACAAGAGCGAATGGACCGAGATCAATGGTAAATGTGGCAATGGGTGGACACTTCGAGGCGATGATCTTGTCCAGTTCGCCCCAGTGCTTCAGCCGCGCGACACCGGGTATGCGGATGAAGTGGCTGGACATGGTGTCACTGGGGAAAGTCGCTTTATCGACCAGCAACACCCGGTAGCCTTTGCGGGCGAGTAACATAGCTGTCGGAGAACCGGCACAGCGGGCCCCTACGACGATGGCATCATACATGATGAATCCTTTCTACTGGTGTGAATGGTTCTTGGTTACCTGTACCTCTGAAAGAGTGAGAGCCACTATGAAGACGTTGGCAGACGACTTTTTTTGCTACAGATTTCCAATGATGTCACGCGGAAAATCACTAGCTTACCCCGGCGCAGGGATCACGCCGAGTTGTTGCATGAAGCCCATGGTATCCCCCTGGTTCCAGATTTCGAGGACCTTCCCTCCAGCAAAGCGGCCGATGGCGATTCCCGACCCTGTTACCTGCTTGCCAGTCGCAGGGAGAGGCATCGGCGTCACAAGAGCACCGGTGTGTGTGCCACGAAATGTCCAGCGCACCGCCACCTGGTCTCCTTCAGCAACCAGGTCTTCCATGGTAAAATGGAGGTCGGGGAAGGCCTTGAGGGTCTCAGTGACCCACCGTTTGTAGTCTTCGGTGGTGCGAACGCCGGGGACGCCAGGGTCATGGTAGATGAAGTTTGAGGCGTTTAGCTCATCAAAGACAGCGACATGCCCCTGATTCCAGCCCTCCTCAATGGCACGACGTACGGTTGCTTTGTTCTCTTCGGTTGACATAGATTTCGTTCCTTTCTTTGATCATGTGCTAATGCTCTCCTCTTCCCATCGCTTGCCGGATCAGGCAAGATGGGAAGGAGAAGCGATAAGCATAATTCCGGTCTGCGAGGGATGCGTTCCAGCGATGCTGACGAGCAACAGGAGCACACCCAGCAGAAGGGCAACACACAGGAGAGCTCCAAGGATGCTTACCACGACGGCCTGCCAGATCACTATTCTATTCATATTGTTTTCCTCCTGTTGCTGCTGGCTTCTCAATGCTCCAGCGTGACTGGCCATTCGAGGTGATCTCTTCCTCGTTGGATCGCGATACGATAATACATCTGCTGCCTCCTTTTTTGTGATGTGATGGCGTTTCCAGGCACAGACAGGACGAACTGCCCATCCCCCATCCTCATCACCTGTGAAGAGCATACCTGAGCCGGTGTTCCCGTGTCATGAGATGCATTCCCAATCCGTCGGGAAGTTGTTCCCGGCTCGGCGGGATTGCCTGTTTGCTCTGCCGGGTGCAAAAGCGTGAAACGGGTTCCAGGGCCTTAAAGGCCCGCACTTTGCTAGCTGGCCCCTGCCATTCCCAATATCATTTACACTCCAGCCAGGCAACTCCTCATTCCACCAGGCGTCCTCGTGTTTGGTCGCGATCAGTGCACCACTAGCGTTTGCGTCCCCGTGATGTTACTGCCGCCGCCATCGTGAATCGTCAATGTCACCGTGTACGTCCCCGCTTTCGCATACTGGTGCGCCCCGACGACAACAAAGCCCGCTCCAATGGGGTTGGTCGCGACCAGCCCTGCGGAGGTTGCGCCGTCCCCCCAGCTGATGGTGGCCGAGTAGTCGGAGACCGTGCCAGCCGGGTCCGCATCGGTGAAGGTGGCGGCCAGCCCTGCCAGCCCTTTTCCAGTGGCACCCACCACCAGCCTGGTGATGGTCAAGGGCGCATCTACGACGGCAGCCTTGCCAGTGGCCGTGGCGCTCTGCCCGCCGCTCGCGCTCACCTGGACCGTGAGGTCAAAGGAGCCTTCCTCTGCGTAGGTGTGGCTGCCCGTGACGCTGTAGCTGCCGTCTGTGTTGAGACTAACGGTGCCCGCGGAACTGCTGCCATCGCCCCAGTTGATGGTGGCCGAGAGCGTGCCTGCCCCGCTGTACGTGCCGGTGGCCACCGTACCGCTGAAGGCACTGCCTTCCACAGTGCTCACATTCGCCACGTTCGCTGTCAGTACCGGCGGGTAGCTGGACTCGTAGGCCCCAATGTCGCACTTGCTCTCAGAAGTGCCGTCTGGTCGTGGGTCGCCCCTCTGGTCGGTCTTTGGACAATTATTAGAACTAGAGACAGGGATGTAGTCAATGGCTGAGCTGCCCTGCTGCAGGGCGATAGTCTGAGTCGGACCGCCGTTATTTTGTAACCCATTGGAATCGAGCTGGGGATCGGTGTTCTGCTGGTCGGTGCTTGTCGTAAAGTTGCAGTCCGTGCCGCTTTCCAGATTGTAGCCCTGGTCACTGATTCCTCCCGAGCAGTTGCCCCCGGTGTTTTCGGCTACAATGCTCCCTCCGATGCTCACGCTGCCGCCAAAGCCCTCATTGTTAACGCCCCCGCCTCGGGGGGCCGAGTTGTTGGCAAAGGTGCTGTTGGCAATGCTCACGTGGGTATAGACGCCGTCGAGGCCGCCGCCAAATCGGCCGGCTGAGTTGTTGGCAAAGGTGCTGTTGCTGATGCTCACTGTGCCATCTGTGGCAACGTTGAATAGGCCGCCGCCATCGTCGGAGACCGAGTTGTTGGCAAAGGTGCTGTTGCTGATGCTCACCGTACTACTCGTGTCACCGATGATGGAGTTGACGCCGCTGCCGTTCCAGAGGCCGCCACCCCACGCGGCCGAGTTGTTGGCGAATGTACTGTTGGTGATGGTCAGCGTGCCATCCAAGGTGGCGAGGCCTCCGCCGTCGCCGCCCGAGTTGTTGGCAAAGGTGCTGTTGGCGATACTCACCGTGCCATCGTCGTTGAAGAGGCCGCCGCCCGAGCAGCAGGAGGCCGAGCCATGGGCTATGGTGAAGGCCTTGAGGGTAAAGGTGACGCCACTGTTCACATACAGGATCTCCACGCTGTTGCCTCCATCCAGGGTGACCTGCTTCCCATCGCCATCCAGGGTCATGCTCCCCGAGATGTTGAGGGTGCTGGTAAGCAGGATATCCCCACTACAACTGAAGGCGATGGTATCATCGGCATTATCGCTGTTGGCCTGATTGATCGCGGCGTCCAGGTGGGACTCATCACAGGTACTGACGGTGATGGTGCTCTGGGCATGAGCAGACGGCACCCTGACGAGGCCCAGCAGGGCTGCCAGCAGGCTGGCGAGTAGGATGAGCGTCAATGATGTTTTGAACTTCATAGCTTTTCTCCTTCTTCAAGTGCTCCTGGTATGCGGAACGAGAGCAGGACTCGTTCCACCGCACAGTATCGGCTGGGTGTGGCGGAAGTCCCGCAAAGACCCGTCTGAACTTTTTCGTTACACATTTCTTACAAGGGTATGCGACCCCCTCGTCTCGTTGCGTCAATTGCAAACAAGGGTCATTCCCTGCTAGCGTAGCGCATCTGTCCCGAAATAGATGCGCCCGTGCGTGATCAGATCATTCGCCAGTTCATAGACGATACAAAGCGGCACACGGATCTCCTCGCCAGATGGCGCGATGCCTGCAAACTCGCTCACTTGCCTGCCAACCAATTCCGCCTCAAAGCACGCTTGACCCTCAGCGATGAGCAGATCCTTCAACTCGTACTGGGCTTCGAAGACGCCTTGATAGAAGGAATTGATCAACTGCCCAATCGCCTCACGGCCTCTTGTCACCTTGCCTGTGCCCATGATGGTAAAGACGGCCTGCGGATCGAGCATGCTCTCATCGTGCGCTTCCAGATAGCGCATCATCACGGCGCGGGTACGCTCTACCGACATCGGAAACCTCCTCTCTGTTCACCCTGCTGTGTTCGTCCGGTTGAGGGATACCTGTAGCATTACTGGGGTGGCGCTTCTAAGGAAGGGTGACCGGGCTTCAAGCGCACGTGTGTGGCGGGATGTCAGGGATCTGCGGAAAGACATCTGCCCTGTCACACCAGGTGCTGTTCCATCGCGTAGCGCGTGGCCGCACTGCGCGAGGAGACTCCTAGCTTGTTGTAGATCGAAGTCAGGTGCCGTGCCAGTTGACGGTTCTGGGACTGATGACGAGTTGTTCAGCGACCTGGGCATCGGTCAGCCCCTGCGCCACCAGCCGCAGCACTTCCACCTCACGGGCGGTCAGCCCTGCTGGATAGATGGGATGACCTGCGGGAGGGGTCGGAGCGGACCCCGGCGCTGCCTGGGCGTGCTGCAGGACCTGTGGCGCGAAGGCCTCAGGCGAGGCGAGCACCTGTGCGGGGGTCATGGTGCGCCCCCTGGCCCTGGCCTCTTCGAAGGCCGGCTCGCCCAGCTCGCTGCGCACCACGGCCACCATGCGTTCATAGAGCGCCTGCGGTATGGCGACGCTGCGGGACTCGCGTAGGGGCTCTGCCGTTCCCCAGAGCAGGGCTGCCCAGGTAGGCAACCCCTGCGCAGCGGCCACACAGCCCAGCCCTTTCAGCCCGGAGGCGATGTAGTTCGTGTGCTCGATATCGAGGGCGATAGCGAGACCCTCTGCATACCGCTGGCGGGCAACTGCATAGTCTCCCCACAGCGCGACCAAACCCGCCAGGAGCAGGCGCGACTGCGCGATGTTGCGTTGATCTCCGACCTCGGAAGCCAGCCGGGCACTCTCGGTCAGGAGCGCTTCTGCCCGGCTCAGCTCCCCTTGTTGGAAAGCCAGTTGCCCCAGCAAGTTGAGGGCCATGGCGATCCACCAGGTATTGCCGAGCGCCCGATAGATGGTCAGGCTTTCTTCCAGCAGGGTGCGGGCGCGTGCTGCATGGCCCTGGCTCAACTCGGCACGTGCGAGCCCGACCAGAGCTAGACTCATCAGCAACTGCTCACCCATGGCTCTGCACTGGATCAGGCTCTCCTCATACCAGGCAATCGCCTGCGGAGCGTCTTGCTGGTACCACGCCAGGAGGCCCAGGCTCAGGAGCGCAGACAAGAGAAGGAAGCGATCTCCGAGTACGCGGGCAGAGGCCAGGGCTTCCTCCAGGCACGCCTGCGCCTGGGCGTAGTCGCGCCTTTCCCGCATCTTGGCTACTCCGCGCAGGATCAGGGCGACGGTCATCTGCCAGTGGTCTCCCTGTTCCCGCGCGAGCGCCAGGGCTTCGTCGGCGACCGGCTCTAAGCCGCGCGTGTCGTTCTGGCTCCACAGGATCACTCCAAGTGTATTGAGCGCCTTGAGGCGGACCGGGGCTGCGATTGTCCCAGTACCTGCCAGGAGTCGCTCCAGCACGTTACGCCCTTCACTGTAGTGACCGTATAGTTGCCAGAAGGTCCGCAAGGCCGCCCCCAGACGCAGAGCCACCTCCCGCTCCTCTACACCCCCAGCTGTGGCCGCCTGGAGGATGGCTCGCAGGTTGTCCAGTTCTTGTTCCAACCGATCAAGCCACAGCAGTTGTTCGGGACCAAAGAGGTGCGGCTCGGCTTGCTCCGCCAGCACCAGGTAGTAGTGTGCGTGCGCTCGTCGTGCGGCTTCCAGTTCACCTTGCCGCTCGAGGCATTCTAGCCCGAACTCGCGGATGGTTTCCAGCATGACGAGTCGAGGTGCATCCCCTTCGCGCTCCGTTTGCTGCACCAGGCTCTTGTCGAGCAGGGACGCGATTCCCTCAAGCACCGAGGAGGCCTGATCGCCGCCTGCCCGACCCGCCTGGCACACCGCTTCGGCAGCTTCAAGCGTGCAGCCGCCGACGAAGATGGAGAGCCAGCGGAAGAGGCGCTGTTCTGGTTCTGTCAGCAGGTCATAGCTCCACTGCAGCGTGTTGCGCAGCGTCTGCTGGCGGGCAGGCAGGTCCTGTGCTCCCCCCGTCAGAACCTCGAGTCGGTGGGAGAGCCGCTTGAGCAGCGCCTGGGGCGGCAGGAGCTAGCTGCGCGCTGCGGCCAGTTCGATGGCCAGCGGCAGCCCGTCCAGGTGCACGCAGATCTCGGCGATGGCGCGGGCATTGGCAGGGGTCACGTGAAAGGCGGGCTGGATGGCCTGCGTGCGCAACACAAAGAGCCGCACCGCGGACTGCTGCGTGAGCGCCTCAGGCGAAGACAGGAGGCAAGCAGGGAGGCGAGCTGAGGTGCTCCCTTGATCACCTGCTCGAAGTTGTCCAGCAGCAGCAGCAGGTGCCGCTCGCGCAGGGCGGCAGGCACCTGCTCCTCCGGGGGGAGTGCTGCGACTTCCCACAAGCCGAGTGCCTGGGCGATGGCCGCCATGACGCGGGCGGGGTCGCTGACCGGGGCCAGCGGCACGAAGCAGGCGCCATCGGCGAAGTCGGTGCACAACACGCCTGCGATCTCCAGGGCCAGGCGCGTTTTGCCCACGCCTCCGGTGCCGGTGATGGTGAGCAGACGCACCTCTGGATGCGAGAGCAAGTCACAGATCGCCTGCACCTCCTGTTCGCGACCGATCAAGGCCGTGAGGGGCGCCGGGAGAATGGAAAGCCATGGTTTCGAGCGGACCGATTCGTGTGGCCCCTGTGCTCCTGTGACTCGTCGCCGATGAGTACTCGCTCGGGAGGAAGCCTCAGCGGACGGCCTGGTTCCTGCTCCCAGGCCAGGCATGTCAAGTGAGTTATCCCTTTCTCCCTTGCTCGCCAGCACCACTGCCACCGACTGCAGCCGCTCGAGCGTGAGCCCTTTCGACTGACCCAGATAGGCCCGGTGCAGCTTGCCTTGCCACGTGCGATAGGCGCGCCAGTACGCTCTCCCACGCCGGTTACCTGCCCGTTCTTTGTGCGCGGTGAAGCTGCCATGCTCACCGCGAAAGGTGAAGGTCGAGGCAGTCTGGAGCCAGGCATACCAGTCCGAGGTGTCCACCACGATCTGCACGGCAGACCCGTCCCGCAGGTCGGTGAGGATTCCATCCTGGATGATCGGAAAGACCTGAGCCATCGCTGCCTCCCTTGACTGCCGTCTGCAACCGAACAGGGATTCCCGAACAGTATAGCACATGTTCGGGAATCCCTTCCAGAAGCGTTATGCACAGGTAGTGGCATGGTTCTGTTCAGCACGAGCCGTCTCTCGTGCTTCTGATGAGAGGAAAAGAGCTGCAAAGGCGGTTTTTCACCTGTTTGTTCGGACGTAGACCCAGGGCTTGTGCTCAAGCTTCCCAGGCCGTCTCAGTGTTAACGCCTGAAAAAAACAGGTGAAAAAACAGAAATGTTCTCGTCATTGGTGCGCTCAGGCTGTGGGAGCGTCAGTTCCAGGAAGCTGGCTATAGATCTCAACGAGATAGCCATCGGGATCGCTCAGATGGGCCGAACGCACTTGCCACGCCGGTCGATCCTGCGGTCCGGCGACGGCAGTCGCACCGCGCTCGACGAAATCGGCATAGGCGGTGTCCACGTCATCCACGCGGAAAACGAGCACCGCCGGATGTCCCTCCGGTGCCGGCGTGGACGGCGCCTCTCCAAGCGCTGCGGCAAATCCCTCGCGGGTCAAGAGCTCTACTCCAGCACTGTCCGTTTCAAAGTAGGCATAACCCATTGCCTCGTCACCATAGCTCATACGTAATCCCATTACATCGCGCCAAAATTTGATTGCCGCTGTAATATCGCCGACCAGCAAACGAACGTTTATAAATTTCATCACATGCTCCTTTTCGTTTTCACACGAACTGTTTTGTGTCCAGGGAAGGTTTTCCAGGTGAGCTCAACACAGAGAACTCTAGCACGGAAACAACGAGGCGTATTGTAAAAACGCGACACGTGAGAATTTTTGTGCTATAAAATAGGAAATGGACTGCGTTGCCCGTAGTGTTTGGGACGACATATCCCGGAGACGAAGGGCTGGCCTTGTGATGGAAAGAATGATGAAGTCAACCAGCGGAAAACCCAGGGGCATTTTGAACCTCAAAGCGGGTGAAAAGAAGTTTCAGCTTTCACGGGTTTTTGGCATTAAATTCAAGCCCGGGGCCTTTTACCCCTTTGTGAAATCGCCGGTTTCTCGATTTACGAACACTTCCATCAGTTTCTGGGATGCCTTCGGCGTTGATGGCAAGGCACTGGAAGAAGCGCTTCTCTCACGAGAGGACGAAGGAGAGATGATAGAACTTGCGGAAAAATTCCTGCGCGAGAGACTTCCGGAGCGGGATGAGAATGTCAGGGTCATTAACGAGATCGTTGACTGTATCATAGCTCATCGAGAGATTACCAAAGTTGATGACGTCGTGAGCCGGTTCAACCTCAACAAAAGGACAGTGCAACGGCTCTTCAGGCACTATGTCGGGGTCAGTCCGAAGTGGGTGATCAAACGCTATCGACTCCATGAAGTGGCTGAACGATTGGCCGGCGGCGAAGTAGTGGATTGGCCGGGGATGGTAGTGGAGCTCGGCTATTCCGATCAAGCGCACTTCATCAAAGACTTTAAAACTATCGTTGGAAGAACTCCTGCGGAATATGCAAAGGGTTTGTCTTCCATGGGAAAATGACGAACCTCTACAACTGGCTCATGATGGCATTCGTTAACTGTTGAGGAGAAATGTGGTCGAAAAAATTTTTACCGTGAGGATTGTACAAATCCTTCGCTACTCCAGGGGTAATCGCTACCTGCTCTTTCCTCCCTTTGCCTAGAATGAGCGTGCGCTTGCTATATCCATGCAAGCCGGGATGAGTTCCGCCGAACAAGGCTATGATTTTCACCGCATTGCGCGGGGTCAACTCTTCACGGGCTGCATTCTCTAGCTTTTTCGTTGCCGCCGCGAGATGCATTACCCCTGTATCACCAGTAACAAAGAGATCGCTTTGATCGATGAAGGCTGCAAGTTCAAGCAAGGACAATTTCGGTTCAGACGGCATCAGAACAACACGACCAGGAAAGTCAGGAGAGAGCGTATGCAGCAGGTTTATCGAAGCCTGTGTATCTGTAAAGCTTGGTAATAGCGCTACGAGAAGGTCCTGGTTTCTCTCAAGCGCCCCGGCTATCCCTCCTGCCAGGAGGGAAGTTGGCGGTCTTGTAATCACAGATGAGGTATCTGGAGCAACCAGCAGCAGCTTACTCTGGTCTTGGGGAGCATTCACTTGCCCTTTGATACTTGCTACAAGCTCCATGGCTTTCTGCACATGTTCGGGACAGATGTAGAGCAGAATTGGTTCATCTACAGATGGCTCTGGCAATTTCCCGCCAAAATAGTTATTGATGCTCTGCCTGATCACTTTTTGAATGGATACCTCCCCAAAGGCACGCATCGCTGAAATGACGTGCCATATCTGCCGTAGATTGAGAAACATGACAGGCGTGTGCAATCGATAAAAAAAGGTGAGTGCAAACATAAAGGGCAAAATTGCTGAATAGTGTTGATCGCGCAGGTACGGTGCTAATTTCCGTGCCGCCGGAGACAGAAAGATGGCACGTTTCCATGATCCTACTTCGGGCGTAGTGAAAAGGGATGTATCGATTTGAATAAGGCGATGAATCCGTGGATCATGTTCAAGTAGTTCGGCCTGTGAGTGATTACAAAGCACATCTATTTCTACGGTGCCCGCTGGATCGTTTTGTGTGATTTGATCAACAGCACTTAATCCAACGAGGATCGTATCGCCAATCCCCCATGGCATCGTAATCAATAGACGAGGTGCCATTGCCCTAATGTGCGATTGTTTCATTGACAGATCTCCCATCAAGTCAGGCTATCTTTTGCCAGGCTATTACATTGTATAGCTTTTTACATATTTTCTTACACACTTCTTACACTTCTTTGCTGATTCCTTGAAAAAGATAGGTTACATTTACTATACGCGTACACGATTGACACCAGCCTGTATGTGATTAACATAAAGTCGCCTAGTGAAAGGAGGTGCTTAGTATAAGATAAACACTACGGACCGAATCGGACCTACCTGACACAAGGTCACCACTTGTCATCGACCCTTCTGATGTACCAGACAACTGTAAATTTCGATACATTGGGGTACCGAAAACGATAGCCGCGCTTCTCCAAGAGAGGCGCGGCTATCGTTTAGAGCGGTAAAAGGCGTCTTGTTCCTGGTGCATTTGACCGCAAACTCAATGACCACGAGTTTGTGTATTCACCTTCCGTTCCTCCTCCAACGTATAATATGACTGAGCACCACTGTTCTCAAGCTACATGCTGGAATTCCTGCATTTCTAACAGGCTTGCAGTCTCAGGAGGGAAAAATGAGCGCTTCAACTGGCGCTTACATCGATGAAACCATGTTTCATGCCGACGTACAGTATATCGAGGCGCTTTGGCGACGGGTACCGGTTGGTCCGCTCGATATGCCCCTGATAGACATAGGAAAAGGGGAGCCGCTGGTCTTCGTGCCAATACTCGAGCACCTCGAATTTGTCTACGCGCGCCAGATGCGCGCATTTAGCCAGTCGAGGCGCGTCATTTTGTACCGGCGACGTGAGATGCGCAACCGGCCCATTGGGCTGGCCGGACGAGCTGAAGAGCTACGGCAGGTACTCGATAGTCTTGGGTTGGCATACGCTGATTTTGTAGCGCATGGAGACGCGGCCATGGTGCTCTTCGAGTTTGCAGTGCGCTATCCGCAGCGTTGTCGCTCATTGATAATCATCGCGCAGGGAGCAGATTACCAGATTGCCCCGCATCCCTTTATCTGGCTGCTGCATGAACTCTTTGTGCGCCTGCCAGTTGAGTATTTCCTTCCTGCGTGGTTCCTGCGGAATAGTGTCATCAGTTATATTGTCGCAAGCCGGCGCTCAACCAATATCGATGTTGGCACCCGTCCAACTTATAGCCTTCCCCGGCGTTTAATCGAGGAGCAGTTCCGCAAGATTGAGCTCTGGCCTTTCGTTTATAAGTTCTCGGTGCTGCCCGTCATTCACAACTACGACATGCGCGAACGCCTGGGATGGTTAACTATGCCCATCCTGCTGATTAATCGTGCTGATGATGTACTCGCTCCTGAACAAAAAACGCGCTGGCTGGCAGAGAACCTACCCAATTGTGCCGGATACTACGTCATCCCAGGTGGGGAGCGTTTCTTTATGTACTCACAGCCTGAGACCGTCAACCGGCTAATGGAAGGATTTCTTGATCTAACATTCGTATCTATCTTTTGAGGAATATATTGACGACACACGATACTCCAAGCAAACAAGGCGAACAACTATGACAAATCCGACGCAAAGACGGGTTGTGATCACGGGTCTCGGTGTAGTAGCCCCCAACGGTATTGGCAAAGAGGATTTCTGGCAAGCCTGCATCTCTGGCCGTTCGGGTATTCGCCGCATCACGAGCTTTGATGCCAGCTCTTTGCCTACCCGGATAGCAGGAGAGATCCCCGCTTTTGATCCTGAAGCGCTGGGTCTAACGCCAGAGGAATCAAGCACCCTGGATCGAGGCACGCAATTTGCGGTTGCCGCGGCCAATCTTGCTTTACATGACAGCAACCTGCGCGGTAGCTGGAGCGAGGCAGAACGCGATTTCACGGGCGTGTATATGGGTATAGCGATGGCTTCCGTGGAGGAGGGAGAGAGGCTCTGGATGCAGTTCACGAGCCGTGGTGCTCATCCCCCTCGCGCGCTTATGCAAGATACCTTTCCGGCAACCCTGCTCATGAGCTACGCCCCCGCCAGTGCCATAGCGGCCCATCATCAACTTCACGGACCATGTACCGTCATCTCGACCGGGTGTTCTGCCGGTGCGGATGCTATTGGACAGGCTTTCTGGGCCATTCAAGAGGGAAGGGCCGACCGTATGCTTGCAGGCGGTTCCGACTCTGCGATCAATGCCACGGGCATCAACGTGTTCTCGGTCATGAAGGCGTTGAGTACACGCAATGATGAACCGGAGCGGGCATCTCGTCCGTATGATGAGCAGCGGGATGGCTTTGTCATGGCGGAGGGGGCGGGTGTACTGCTTTTGGAAGAACGCGACCTGGCGCTGGCGCGCAATGCACACATCTATGCAGAGTTAATCACGTTTACATCTAACAGTAATGCGCATCACATGACTGCCCTGCCAGAGGATGGTGCGCCGCTGCAGCAGCTGCTGAGACAGGCATTGGATGAGGCGCGTATTACACCGCGTCAACTTGGCTATATTAATTCGCATGGCAGTTCGACCGTCTACAACGAAGCTGCGGAAACGGCGGCATACAAAGCCGTCTTTGGTGAGGATGCCTACCATATCCCGATTAGTGCAACCAAATCAATGATCGGACACACACAGGGAGCGGCCAGTGCGATTGAAACTGTTGTCACTGCGCTCGTTTTGGAGCGCCAGCTTATACCGCCGACAATTAATCAGCAGCAGCCTGATCCGCGGTGCGACCTGGATTATGTGCCAAATGTAGCGCGCAAGGCTGATATCGATATCGCGCTGACACATTCCAGCGGCTTCGGCGGTGTCAATACTGCGCTTATCCTTGCGCGACCTGGTTGGATAGGTTGGTAATATCATGGCAAATCATACGGACCGGCGAGTAGTCATTACTGGGCTTGGAGTTGTGGCTCCCAATGGCATAGGTAAAGAGGCGTTTTGGCACGCGACCAGCAGGGGCATCTCCGGTATTAAGCCTATGCAACGCTTCCCAACTGCTGACTTGCCGATACAGGTAGCCGGTGAAGCTCGCGATTTAGAGGTAGAGAACTATATCGATCGCAAACTGGCAAACCGCACCGACCGTATGACCCATTTTGTCTTCGCCGCTGTCCAGGAAGCGCTACAGGATGCGCATCTAGTGCTGGAGTGGGAGAATCCACAGCGTGTTGGGGCGGTGATCGCCAATACGGTTGGAGGTGTGGAGTTTGTGCTGGAACAAATCCATGCCTTACATGTGCGAGGGCCACGCTCTATGAGTGCGTATACGGCCATCGCCTGGTTGCCAGTAGCAAATGTTGGCCAGATATCTGTGCGCTATGGCATTCAGGGGTATTGCAAGACACCTGTCGATGACACTGTTGGAGGCCTGGACGCTCTTGGCATGGCGTATGCAGCTGTTCGACGAGGAGCAGCGGATGTGATCATCGCGGGCGGCTGCGAGGCACTCTTACATCCCTGCGTCCTGCTGGTGCTCGGCCATAGCGATCATTGTGCCGGCGGGGACGATCCCAATGCCTACCGCCCGTTTGATCAGCGCGCTACCGGTATACTGCTTGCTGAAGGAGCCGGCCTCTGTATTTTAGAGGAATATGAACATGCCCGGCGTCGCGGCGCCTCCATCTATGGAGAGGTCGTGGGCTATGGACAGACCAGTGATGCCTGGGGGTTTCAGGCTGTCACGTCCAGTGGCGTGCAGTATGCGCGTGCCATGCATCTTGCACTACAAGAGGGGCAATTGCAGCCGGAAGAGATTGGCTATTTCAGCCTGGATGGACGTGCTCTTCCTCAGTCCGACTATGCAGAGGTGGATGCGCTCCGGCGTACTTTTGGTGCTGACTTGCACTATCTCCCGGTCAGTGTTCCTCGCACCATGCTGGGCCATGGTTTTGCCGCAGCCGGGGCGCTGGATACAATTAGCGCACTGCTGGCGTTCCAGTATGGTATGATTCCTCCCACGATCAATTGTGAGCAGTTGGACCCGGGCTTTGGTTTAAACCTTGTGCGAGACGAAGCGCAGCCATTATCCCGCTCTCGTTCCACTGCACTCATTGGAGGACGTGGCATGACTGGCACAAACGTTGTTTTAGCGATCAGACAAATGTAGTCTTTTTTGCCTTTAGCCTTGCTTCCAGTTGCGGAATATTTCAAGCAGATCTTGCTTTGTTTCAGGAAACGCCTGCTCCTCTGCTAGCTTGCGCAACATCATGATTGTATGCTGCACCTGTTCGATATAGGTTGTGCAGCCGGGGCAATCCGCGACATGTGCTTCGAAGAGTGCTCGCATCTCGGGCAGCAGGGCTTGCTCGAGATAGTCCGTAACAAGTTCTACAACTTCCTGGCAATTTAGCTCTTTTTTGTTTAAGTTCGTCATGCTGGGCCTACTCTTCCTCAAAGTATTTCTCAAGCGCACGTCGTACTCTAGAGCGCGCACGGTGCAAAAGCACGCGCTGATTTGCTTCAGAAACACCGAGCAGGTTACAGGTCTCATCCGAGGACCACCCTTCGATATCACGAAGTGTGATGACCTCACGCTGACCCGGCGGTAAAGCGTTGATCGCCACCTGGATGCATGCGCGTGTCTCCTGTGAAAGAATACGCTCCTCAGGAATTTCATTCCAGTTATGGGGGAATGATATCCAGTGGCCTGGCCATTCTTGATCCGGTCCCCTGAATCGTGCGGGGTCAACTGCAGGTTCGGGATGATCGATACTAAACTCTGATAACGAGGAAAAAGGCACACTGCGTCCTTCGCGCCGCGCACGAGTTTTAGCGCAGTTGGTGAGTATACGGAAAATCCAGGTTTTGAGCGAGGATCTTCCCTCAAAGCGGTTGAGTCCTTGAAGCACACCTATCCAGGCCTCCTGGACTACTTCCTCGGCTACTGCCTGGGACGTTACGAACATGATCGCCAGCCGCAGCATCGCAGCATGATAGCGGTCAACCAGCGAGACAAATGCTGCTTCATTGCCATTACGTAGTGCTTCAACCAGGCGCAGGTCGTCTGTGGATACCGCGATGCCCGCATGATGAGAACTTGTGACATTTTGCTGAACTGTAATTATATCCGGTGGGCCGTCGGGCTGGTGCATTCCTTCACTCATTGACCTCCTACCTTCGAGCTAAGCAGGCGCTCTACGGTTTAGTGTCGTATTGCAGGTGGTGAGCTATCAACCGCAAGGAAGTATACCGCAGCCTCGTGTCCCAGTCAAGTGAGTTTACCTGGCCTCCCGCCCCTGGCATCCGCAAGGGATGCCGCTACATTTAGCTCCTATTGTTCAAACATAGTAAACAGGTTGTTCAGTGATTCCGCAAGCGTCGGGTGAGCAAAAACGGCCTCACGTAGCACTGTATATGGGAGCTTGCCCATTATTGCTATCTCTAGCATAGCCATGATCTCGCCACCCTCGATACCCAGGATGGCACAGCCCAGGATTTGCCCGCTGTCAGCGTCTACCACTGCTTTCATGAAGCCGCGTGATTCATCCACCTCTAATGCCCTTGCGACGTAGTTCATTGGCATCCTGGCTACGCGTATGTTGCGACCCGCTGCCCGCGCTTCCGACTCGGTTAATCCAACACGTCCCAGTTGCGGATCAATGAAAACGGTGTAAGGCACCAGGCGATCATGTATGCTGGCGTTGCCGTGCTCGAGCAGGTTGGTGCGAATGATACGAAAATCATCGTAGGAGATATGTGTAAAGGCCGGGCCACCTTTGATGTCTCCCAGCGCATAAATGCCCGCTACGTTGGTCTCCAGGCGCTCGTTGACCTGGATATTGCCAAGTTTATCGGTCTGCACCCCGGCTGCTGCAAGATTGAGCCAATCAGAGTTGGGTTTCCTGCCAGTTGCAATGAGCAAATGCGTTCCTGTCAGAGTACGTTCTCCGGCAGGAGTACGCACTGTCAACTCGATATGGCCATCTGCAGCCTGGGCGGCACGCAAGGTACTTGTCTCAAGCAAGACTTCTATGCCGTCCTCGCGCAATATTTTAGCGACTTCGTCGGCCACATCCTCGTCTTCGCGTGCCAGCAAGTGTGCTCCTCGCTGGACAATCGTGACCTGGCTGCCGAAGCGGCGGAACATCTGCCCGAATTCCAAACAGACATAGCCACCGCCCAGGATCAACAGGTGTTCCGGCACGACGTCGAGCTCCATGATTGATGTCGAGTCAAGTGTTGGTATGCTGTCCAGACCCTCTATGGCAGGTTTGGATGGTCGATCACCGGCATTGATAAAAATGGTATTGGCGGTTAACCGGCGCGTTTCGCCATTATTGAGGTGCACCTCCACGGCTTTCGGCTCGATAAAGTGAGCCTCTCCCATCAAGAGATCTACACCTTGTGCGCTTTTTATACGCCGCTCGCTGCCACTGCGAAAGCTCTCAACAATATCGCGTTTGCGTTTCCTCACCACGGACATATCCACCGATACAGGTCCAGTGTTCACGCCGTAGTCCGCTGCTCTTTTCGCCAGGTAGGCTACGCGGGCACTGGCGACCATGGTTTTGGTAGGAGTGCAGCCTTCGTTTATACAGGTACCGCCCACGTGTACACGCTCGATGATGGCAGTTTTCCATCCTGCCCCGGCCAGGGCGGTGGAAAGTGGCCCACCTGCCTGGCCTGACCCTATGATGATCGCATCGTACTGTGTCATTGCTCTGTAACTCTCCCATCTAAATAATGTTTCTACGTGATAGATCGTCTCAGTGGCTCCTGATTCGTTACATCTTTGAGGTATTATGTATGAAATAGCATAATCTAACAAGAGCAAGATTTTATCTTGCTCGTAACGAACAGGTCAGAACCGGAACAGATTACTACTATAAAAGGAGAAGATGCAATGCTACTAGCCGGCGATATTGGTGGGACCAAGACAAACCTGGCTGTTTTCACACGCGAGTCAGGGTGGCGTGTACCTATTGCCGAGGCGACATTTCCCAGCGCAGACTATGCCAGCCTCGAGGAGCTTGTGAGAGGATTTCTAGCGCAACACGATTTTCCTATAGATTACGCGAGCTTCGGAGTAGCCGGCCCGGTGGTCGGCGGTCGTGCCACTATCACCAACCTGCCCTGGACAATGGACGATGTGGAACTTCAGCAGGCACTGCATATCCCAACCGTTCACCTGATGAACGATCTCGATGCCATCGCTCACGCTGTACCTTACCTGGAATCACGAGACCTGCATACCATTAATCTAGGTATGCCCGTCACCGGTGGCGCTATCGCCGTCATCGCGCCGGGTACGGGCTTAGGAGAAGCTTTCCTGACGTGGGATAGCTCGCATTACCAGGCTCATACCTCAGAGGGCGGCCATGCTGATTTTGCGCCTACCAACCAGCTTGAAATCGAACTACTGCGCTACCTCATGGCGCGCTTCCCGCATGTGAGTTTCGAGCGCGTCTGCTCTGGCAAAGGCATACCCAACATTTACGCTTATCTCAAAGACAGTGGTTATGCCGAGGAGCCTCCATGGTTGGCCGAGCAATTAGCTGCAGCGCAAGATCAGACGCCAATTATCATGAACAATGCGCTTGAAAAGGAAAATGCATGCAAACTTTGTGTTGCTACGCTCAACATCTTTGTCTCAATTCTTGGAGCTGAGGCTGGCAATCTTGCCCTTAAAGCACTTGCAACCGGTGGTGTCTATATTGGAGGTGGTATTCCGCCGCGCATCATTTCCTACCTGGATAGTGAGCAATTCATGCAGACCTTTACACATAAAGGACGCTTGACGCCGATGCTAGCCCGGATGCCTGTACATGTCATCCTTAATCCCAATATCGCGCTACTCGGCGCAGCCCGGCACGGTTATGAACAGATACAGCAAGATTAGAGGATGGTTTATAAAGCTGCGAGAATCGTTTATAATTAGGGGGGAAGCTAGTTGAAAGTAAACGAATAAAATGAGCAGGGAGGCAAACTTATGGCAGATCAGCAGACAACCGGGACCCCTGATTTTGATACCGAGCGCGAGGAACTTATGCAGGCTACTCAACAGCTCGTGCGCAGTCTATTTCGGACGGGGGTACAACTGGCACTTGTGCCAGTGAATATGTTGCCCCCGGAGCCAAGGCAGCATTTCAAAACTGCCGGACGCGAATTCACGCGAGGGTTCGCTACGCTTGTACGCGGGATCGCGGACGACGTTGAGAGGGTAGTGGAAGAGACGAGAGAGGAAGTGGAAAGGAAGTAGGACGACCACAAGGGTCCCCACTCCACATCCACCCGCTCCCGTCCCTACAGCCTCACCCCACTCCACAGGGGGCTTGCTTAATGGTCTATGAGCAACTGGTAGAGTTTGCGTTGGCGTTCTGAAGCCTGTTTGTATATGGCGAAGTGCGCTTCTTCGGGCAGGATAGGTGCTGCGAGTTCAACCGGAACCTGGGCTATGTCGGGGATGATGCCCAGGGCTTCGAGGGCAAGCAGCGCTGCGCCACGGGCCGAGGCTTCGCGTCCCAGCGAGGGGTAGAGGGGCGTGTTCAGTGTATCGGCAATGATACTTTGCAGCGTAGAAGAGCTAAGCAAGGCCGCCCCGCTGCCGATAAGCGTGGGGGCGATCTCTTGCTGCTCCAGGATGGTATTGAGCTGGTCGTAGACGGTGCCGAGTTGGTAGGCTATGGCTTCAAGGCATGCACGCAGCAGATCGATAGGTGTGGTAGTAGTGTTGATGCCGGTGACCGCCAAGCGAGCTTCATCATGCCAGCCAAGGCTGCGCTCACCCGAGATGAATGGGAGCACGGTCAGGCCGTGCCCGTCAGGAGGTAAAGTAGCAACGTGAGGGTCAGCTCCGGGCAGAGGTGGCAGCTTGAGGGTAGCTTCGAGCCAGGCGAAGACGTTTCCGCCTTCGCTCAGGGCTCCTCCAAGTAAGCCCCGGCGCGCATCGAGCAGGTAAAGCCAGAGCCCGTCGGAGGGGACGACATTGTCTGGTGAGACTATTACACGCATAGCGCTGGATGTGCCGATGGTGAGTGCCCAGTTCTCTGCAGTTGTGCAGCACGAGCCAACATTGGCCGCGGCCCCGTCACCGATGGCGGGGAACCAGGGGACGTGGTGCAGTACTGGCCAGCGCGAGGCGAATGCAGGTTGCAGTCCTGTTATGCTGTCATCTAAATCACCCAGCGGGGGCAACTGCTCCGGTTGTAGGTCGAGTATTTCTTGCAGGTATGTATCCCAGGCACGGGCGCGTGTGGCCAGCATGCCGGTGCCGGAAGCCATGGAGAGGCTGCAAATAGAACGACCCAACAACTGGCGATGCAGGTATTCGCCGAAGGAAAGCCATTGCGCCGCATGCTGAAAAAGTTGTGGCTGGGTTGTTGCAAACCAATGCAATTTCGCGGGCCAGAAGCTTGCATGGAGCGGGGCACCGGTGCGTGCATGGATAGCGGCTTTGTCCAGTCGTTTGCTCAGTTCGGCGGCGGCGCTGCGAGGACGAGTATCTTCCCATGTGAGTACAGGCATGACGGGGTGGCCGGAGGCGTCCACTCCCATGAGGCTATGCCAGAAGGTGTCGGTTGCCACGGCCCCAATGTGCGAGGCGAGAGGACCAGCTGCTGCCAGGGCTTCGTCGATGGTTTTGGCGACGAGATCAACGAGCAGTTCGGCATCAACCGAGACTTCGCCGTCGCTTGAGGTATTGAGTGTGTAGGTATGCTGTGCAAGTACGTGTGGGACCGCGGAGCTTGTAGAGTCGAAGAGGAGTGCACGCACCGAGGAGGTGCCAATATCAAGTGCGAGGATGTAGGGGTGAGGGGAGTCCGGCCGGGCCTGTGCTTTTAGCTGCGGCTGCGCCAGTTGTTGTTCTCCGGGGGTGCTGCCTGCTTGTCTCATTTGAGAGTACCTCCATGCCAGATATGGTGCAAGTAGCGCTCATTTTGCGCGGTAATATTCTTTTGTTCCCTCTTGCCTATCGAAATTGGTCCCACCCCCAAAATAGGCGGAAAGCCCCCAAGCAGTAATCGCGCGCTTGTAGTGCAAAACCCGGTGCGGGCGACGCAAGCGTCCCCACCGCTCCACAGCACCGCTCCCGCCCCTACGCGAGAAAGGGTGAAAGAACCACATCCGAAAGCATCGCACTTCCTCTACAAGTATAACAGGGCCGGGCAAGGCGATGTTACAGTTTTGTCACACATTCTCCATACTTCCATCACACCTGGCGGGCATACTTACAGCAAGAGCAAAAAGCGACTTTTAGATAGACTTGAATAGGAAGAAAGGAAAGATTCAAATGAGCGAGCAGTTGTACGAACAGAGCTATTATCAAAAGCGTGTGGAAAAAGCACCGGGAGCGGGGGTAATGCCTGTTTCAAGGAGAGGGCAAACATACCTGTTCCTGACAGTAATGACCTGGTGGCAAATGGCGGCATTTGAGCGACAGTTAACTATGCACTGGCTGAATGTTTATATAGCGCCTATGTCATATCGATCTGAGAAGTCGATGACCTGGTACCAGACTTTCAAGATGCGCTTGACCAATCCTGTTACCTGGAAGAGCCTGGTCTACCTTATAGTGAAGTTTCCGTTCGGCATCTGCTCTTTTACGTTGGCCGTCACGCTGGTGACAACGACGGTGGCCTGTATCCTGGCACCCGTGGCGTACCTGGTGGATACATTCATCTATAATCTGCATACATACCCGGCGCATTGGATCGATTTTCTGAATGTGAACGGACAACATCAATTCAGTATACTGGTCGATGGGCAGATCAGGGCGAGTTCGCTGGGAGAACTGGTGGTTGTATCACTGGTAGGGGTGGGCCTCTTCTTCATCTCACGGGGCGTATTGAATGCACTGGCCCTGATGTGGGGAGAGTTTGCGCGCTTTATGCTGGGCATGAGTGATGAGCAGGCAGGCTACAACGTATCTAGTTCTGCTGAGGGAAAAGATTAGACAAGTGGTCGTCCTGCGTGCCCTCTGATAAGTCTTTTTCCTCTTCCCCTCCCCTCCCCAAAAAAGAATTAAAGAGCGTGGTGCCGCTTTGGCGCTCCCGCGCCAAAGCGGCACCACGCTCTTGTACTCTGGGGTGGGGGGGCTTGCTGCCAATCGGTACAGGCTCGTTACTTTAGCAGATTTGTATCGCTTTTATATGTTGGATACCTGGCTTTGTAAAGCCATGAGGCCTGGAAAAACCATCATGCTGTCATCAGAACAATTAGTTGTGGTGGAGAGGTAATATGGATAAGCATCAATTTGAGATACCGCGTGAACAACAATTGCCGGCCTACGAGCAATCGACCACAGAAGGGTCGGCAAGCGCTGCTATTCTCGCTGGGCAGCCGCCCGCAACAGCGAACGAAGAACGCTCCATACAAAAAAACTTCTGGATGCCATGGTATACTGCGCTGAAACACGTCTTTCCTATCTATCTCGCGACACACCTGGCATTCTTTGTCATTACCTGCCTCTCCGTCCTGTTCATCCTCAAAGATTTTTCGTGGCAGGCTCTGCCCATCCGTACACTCTGGAACTCATGGGACCACTGGGATACCACAATCTTCACAACTATCGCGAAATACGGTTATACCGACATCAATCGAACAGCTTTTTTCCCCTTGTATTCCTTGCTCGAGAGAGCATTGATGTATGTGCACAATAATCCCCTGATTGATGGACTCATCATCTCGAATCTTGCCGGTCTGGGCATATTTGTCATATTGTACCGCCTTGTCAGCGAAGATTTCAATGCTGAACAGGCCGAGCGAACAGTTTTGTATCTCGCACTCTTTCCTACCGCCTTTTATCTCGCGTCGGGATACAATGAATCGCTCTTTATCTTCTTAGTGGTGCTCAATTTCTATCAATTGCGCCATGGACACTGGTGGTGGGCAGGACTCTTCGGCTTCCTTGCCAGCCTGACACGCTCTACAGGCATACTACTCGTGATTCCCTTTTACTACGAATACCTGCGCCAGGGCCAGTTCCAATTGAAAGCTCTCCGCTGGAATGCGTTGGCGGGCGCGCTTATCCCAGGCGGCGTGGTACTTTTCGCCATCTGGTGCTACATACAATACCACGACCCGCTGGCATTTTCGCATGCGGAAGCTACCTGGAATGTCCATCTAGCCTTCCCTGGCTATGGCATAATCCTCTCCATGCAGAATATTCAAACAAGCATGGGTATACTGAGCTTCCAGGCGTTGCGCAACATGACCGACTTGCTACCAGACCTGCTCATCCTGCTGTTCGTCATTCTCAGCTTTGTCGGTCCCTGGCGATTACCCCGGCAGTTATGGGTATACGGTATCTACGCCCTTGTTCTTTATACCTTCCTACAATCGTTCCCCAAACTTGGTACTGGGCCCTATCATCTGGAATCGACAGGACGATATATGCTGGAAGTGTTCCCGGCTTTCATCGTGATGGCAGCAGTAGGAAAACATAAAACCTTCCACATGAGTTATCTCATGGTATCAGGAGCAGTACTCTTTTTCCTCCTGACGCAGTTTTTAACGGGTCACTGGGTATTATAGAGGATCCAAACTTTTTCACCCGGCCTTTCTTTGTGGCCGGGGTTTATGAATATGTCCAGTCGCATCACCCCTGCTGGGATCAGTAGCCACAGCAATAGGACAAGAATGCATTGTTGTTACCCAATTAGATGATAGAGCGTCCTATCTCAGAGAGAAGTAGTTGCTTTAGGAGTACTTATGGATACACCTAAGGAATATTTTAAAGAAAATCGGACGACCCTGGATGTTGCTCCCCCAACTGCGACGACTTCTAAGGACGAGGCTGCGGCTGCGCATCAGGAGAAGAAGACTCCCCTGTCAGAGTGGCCAAAATGGTTTCATGCCACAAAGCAGGTATTGCCTATTTATATCTCTATCCACCTGGCTTTTCTGATCCTGACCTATGTATCTGCGCTGTTTAGCATTGCGAATTTCTCAACCAAAACCCTACCTATCTCTACCTTGTGGCATACGTGGTATCGTTGGGATAGCGGTCATTTTACGGCCATTGCCAGCAATGGGTACGATGCCGCCTGGAGAACCGCCTTCTTTCCGCTTTTCCCTCTGCTTGAGAGAGCAGGAGCGTTTCTTACTCATGATCCTTTCATAGCTGGCCTGATCATCTCAAACCTGGCTGGCCTGGGGATGCTCGTGGTTCTTTACCGCCTCGTGCAAGAAGACTTCAACCCGGAATGGGCATTTCGCACTGTACTCTATTTTTCGGTGTTTCCGACAGCCTTTTTCTTCGCGGCAGCCTACAACGAGTCCCTCTTTCTTGTGCTGACCTTGCTCAGTTTCTATCACATGCGTCGTGGAAACTGGTGGCTGGCAGGTCTTTTTGGGTTGCTGGCGAGTTTGACACGTTCAGCGGGGCTTGTCTTGTTCCTGCCATTTTGTTACGAATATCTGCGGCAGCACCAATTCAGCAGCAAAAACATTCGTTTCGACAGTCTGAGCAGTCTTGGCATTCCTGCCGGTCTCGCACTATTTGCGCTGTATTGCTACTACAAATTTCACGACCTGCTGGCATTCTCTCACGCACAGGTGGCCTGGAGTCGCCATCTTCATGCTCCATGGCGCGGGATGATCAACTCGTTTATGGTCATTCTCAATCGCCATGTGCTGAGCTTCGACTCGATCCACAATGTGATAGATCTCAGCGCGTGCCTGTTTATTTTAGCGCTGCTAGTTCTGTGTTTCGTTGGGCCGTGGAAGTTCCCAAAGGCGTACTGGGTCTATGGTTTCTATGCGGTGCTGATCTATATCTTCAGCGTGATCTTCGCTACGGATGGAAGCGGAAGCATACCGCTGGCGGCATTCTCGCGCTATATGTTAGAAGTCTTCCCCGCTTTTATCGTGCTGGCTGCGCTTGGCAAAAAGCAGTGGTTCAACCTATACTATCTTGTGTTGTCGGTGTCGCTGCTCTCGTTTATGCTGCTGCAATTTTTGACGGGGCGCTGGATAATTTAGTCTACAGACGTGATAGTTAGCCTAGCGGAAAGCTACATCCCGGTTACGCTCGCGTGGTAACCGGTACCAGATATCATCACACACTGCAAGCATTTGCTCGTCCAGGACCAGGTTAGCTGCGGGAAGCGACTGATCGAGTTGTTCTGGCTTGCTGGCGCCGACAATCGCCGAGGTAATAGCCGGTTGGGCCAGTGCCCAGGCTATGGCGAGTTGAGCCACTGCGATATGATGCTCATGACAAAACGCTTTCAGCTCCTCAACCGCTTGCATCTGTGGCTCTTGCCAGTAGCGTGCTTGATAGAGCTTCCCGGCATTCTGCACAGTAAAACGTGTACCCTCCTGGGGAGTCTGCCCGGGCTCATAGCGCTCCGTGAGCAAACCGCCGGCAAGTGGATTATAGTTGATGACTCCTATGCCTTGATCAAGCGCCAGCGGGAGCAACTCAGCCTCAATATGGCGGAATAGTATGTTATAGCGTGGTTGCACGCAATCAAAGCGCGCAAGCCCAAGTTTGTCGCTTGTCCACAGCGCTTTGCTCAATTGCCAGGCGGGAAAGTTCGAGCATCCAATATAGAGCACTTTGCCGCTCCGCACAAGGTCATTTAGGGCTTGCAGGGACTCGTCAATGGGCGTCTCGGGATCGGGAAAATGCATCTGGTAGAGGTCGATATAGTCTGTCTGTAGACGGCGAAGACTGCCCTCGACAGCCTGGAAAATGTGCTTACGCGATGCGCCTTTGTCATTGGGGCTGCTGCCCACCGGTCCAGAGAATTTTGTCGCCAGGACAATCTGGTCACGACGGCCTTTGAGCCAGCGCCCGATGTACTCCTCGGTTCGACCAACCGTCTCTGACGTAGCTCCCAGCGGATAGGCGTCAGCAGTATCGAAGAAGGTAACACCTGCATCAAATGCCTTGCTCATAATGGCGTGGGAGGTTGGTTCATCACATTGATTCCCAAAGGTCATTGTGCCCAGGCATATTTCGGATACTTTCAGCCCGGTACGACCCAGACGCTTTATTTTCATGCTCCGTTTTCTCCTGTGGTGAGGTTGTGGCCCCAGAAGGGATGCCATGTATCAATGGTGCTATTTGCAAAGGGTCAACAGAAATACACAGGTAACTGTGTGGGTGTGCTATTCAGGTTGTACGGCACAATTAAATCGCCCTGGCTTTCAGGGCTTCTCAAAAGTCTTTTTTGCCCCACCTGCCCCAAAAATAATAAAAAGAGTGTTACGCCGGTGGGGCGCTACTGCGCCCCACCGGCGTAACACTCTTTTTGTGAGGGGAGGGGAATTGCCAGGAAACGAGAACAACTTTTGAAAAGCCCTGCCTGGCTTTGTCATCAATTTGCCCTTCCCGGTCTGTCTATGATATACTTTAGCTGAAGTTCAAACCCCCTGGGAGGGGGTAATTGAGGGGCACTTAAAAGGCATCCGCAAAATGGTCGAGGAGGACCAGTACTGCGTCGATATTCTGCGCCAGACCTACGCAGTACGTAAGGCCATCGAGAAGCTCGAGGCGATCATCCTGGAGGATCACTTGCATACGTGCGTCCCCGAAGGAATCACCGGTGGCAGGGAAGAAGCTGTGATTGAGGAATTGGTACAGCTCTACAACCTGGCAGGGAACCGCTGAAGCTCATCCTCGTAGAGTCGCTATCAATCGTTTGGGCTGCAGCAGCAGTTCAATGGCTTCAAGCGGTCCAGATACCAGCACATCGGCGGCCTGCAATGCGCCGCTTGCCACACCCTCCCCAGCCAGGACTGCAACACCGATAGCAGCGAGACGCAGCATGCCTATGTCGTTCACGCCATTTCCAAAGGCAATCACGCTTGCTGGGCCAAGCTGCTCCACGTAGTGTGTCTTTTCTTCTCCGGTACTAATGATCCGCAGGGGGAAACCAAACATTTTTTCGAGCATGGGGATGTTGCCATGCGTACCCGCGGTCAGCGCGTGTATAGTAAGATGACCGCTTAATTCTTTCAAAAGATCCACCACCCCAGGAAGTGGCACGCCGTCTACCGCAAGCGTCCCGTTAACATCAAAGACCGCGTGTTGAAGCCTGATTAAACCTCTATGGGGAATGTCAATTTGTATCATCGGCGTTCCTGCACTTTCACATCGTTCCTAATTACCGTTTGCTTCATCGAACACCAGGATTACCCGCGCACAATTGGGCGGCACGCCGCCAGGAGAGCATCTCGTCGCCTCGCGGCTCATCGCTGAAACGATAATCATGTTTGCGCACGAGTTCGCGCACTTCCTCCAACACGCGCCGGGTACATGTGCGCTGGCATGCTAACAGGTGACGCAATACCATGGGATCATCCATCTCCGCCCGGTGCGTGGCCTGCGTGAAATGCACCAGGCATAATCCAGTAGACTGGGAAAGCAGCGTCTGTATTTCTTCTGAACGCAGTTGTTGCACGAGCGTTGATATGAGACGCTCTTCGGCGTTTGTACGACTCTGGCAGAGAGGACACTCTTCAAATCTGGGACTCACATCGGTTTGCTGACGCTTTCTTCTCCACCATGCCTTCCAGGCCGGCTTGCGCTGCGGAGCGCTTTCACCAGGGGAAGGAAGCTCGCTGTAACCGCGATCGAGTTCATGCAATACATCGGTGAGCACTTCGTTATAGATCAAACCGAGCCTGAAAGCGTTGGGGCGCTGCGCTAATTGCCAGGTATGTAACGGACAGAAACCCCGCGACCGGATGAGTTGATAGCGGTGTGCAACATCGGTGAATCCTTCATATTCCCAGTTGTCTATCGAGTGCTCCAAGTACTCGAGAACAACGGTGCAGATAGGGCAGCCCTCGCGTCCAAAGGCGGCGCGCAAGGAATCACTATCTCGTGATCGCTGTCCCTCAGTAGTTGGCTCCGGCATGTACTCACCTGCTTCCCTTATTTTCCTTGCGGATGCTGCTAACGTTTCAATACGAAAAAAATGCTCCTACCGCTGGCCCCAGCACTTGTGCTGTGCTGAACAGCGCGTAGAAGCTATTAGCCCTCTGGGGACGTTGTGCGAGCCTCATCGCAAGACCAAATTTTTCCTCAACGTTTACCCATTTCTAAGAAACGAGCGGAGGAGGTGGGATTCGAACCCACGAGGGCGGTTAACCCTACACGATTTCCAGTCGTGCTCACTAGGCCACTATGAGACTCCTCCAGTGCAGCGGAGAGAGTGGGATTCGAACCCACGAGGGCTATTCACCCTACCGCTTTTCGAGAGCGGCACATTCGACCACTCTGACATCTCTCCGCTGCGCAGTATAGCATATCTCCCAAACCAGGGCAAGTGTTATGGTGGGGCTTGCAGGGTCTGTGAATGATCCTGCTCCCTTAATCCACCTCTGACTCCATCTTGTAGCCATTGGTGGGCTCCAGCACCTCAGGCGCCTGCGGGGCTTTGTAACTCTCCTCGCGAATGAATGCCTCGGTCATTTCACGCGCGATATCGTCGTGGTACTGCACAGGCGGGGACTTCATCAAGTAGGCGCTTGGACCTTCCAGCGTGCCGCTGATGCCGCGATCCAGCGCCAGCTTTACCATGCGCACCGCGTCTATAACAACGCCGGCAGAGTTTGGCGAATCCCAAACCTCGAGCTTCAGTTCCATATTCAGTGGCACGTCACCGAACGTGCGACCCTCCAGGCGGATGTAAGCCCATTTACGGTCTGTGAGCCATGCCACGTAGTCAGATGGCCCGATGTGTACATTATCTTCACCAAGCGCATAGTCCAGTTGACTCGTCACCGCATTGGTCTTACTGATTTTCTTCGACTCCAGGCGTTCGCGCTCGAGCATATTATAGAAGTCGGTGTTGCCGCCAACATTCAACTGCATCGTCCGTTCCAACTTAACCCCGCGCTCGCGAAAGAGTCGTGCCAGCATGCGATGCACAATCGTTGCTCCGACTTGACTTTTGATATCGTCACCGATCATCGGCAGGTTCGCTTCCTTGAATCGCTTCTGCCAGTATTCTTCACGAGCAATAAACACGGGAATACAGTTGACGAAACCCACACCCGCCTGGATAATCTGTTCAACATACCACTTGGTGGCAGTCTCAGAGCCAACTGGCAGGTAGTTTATCACTACATCGGTGCCGGTATCTTTGAGAATTTTTACAATATCGTCAGTCTTCGATTGTGATTTCGTGATCACTCGCGAGAGGTATTTGCCTAGCCCATCATGGGTCATGCCCCGGTAGACCTTTGCTCCCAGTTTTGGCACATCGGCAAAGCGATAGGTATTATTTGGAGCCGTATAGATCGCTTCACTGAGATCTTTGCCCACCTTATTCTGGTCGATATCAAAGGCCGCGCAGAACTCGATATCGCTAATATGATATCCCCCCAGGTTCACATGCATCAAACCTGGGACGAAATCGTCCGGCTTCGCTTCACGATAGTAATGCACACCCTGCACCAGCGAACTGGCACAATTGCCAACGCCTACAACTGCAACACGCACTTTCTTCTTACTTGTACTTGTCATACGAGATGATCTGTTCCTTTCCTGAAATCAGGTACTGGTGTACCTAACCCAAAACATTGATTGCTTACGCTATACCTAACTATACCGCCCTTTTCGCCTGATTGCTATCACCTTTCTTACTTAATCCCTGTGACCAATCTAACAGGTAGACTCCTTAGATGGGCTTACTATTTTAACGAACAAGTGATGGACTTGCTATTTTAACGACCAAACGCCATAAAATTAGTACTGCTCCTTGCCTTATAGTTAGTCCTCTTTGTGACTACGGTTGCATAAACAAAATAGAAATAGCCCATTTTGCTGTGTCCCTCGCAAAAATTTGCAACAGCTGTTACAATATGCGAGAATAAGCTTGTCAAAATGGACTGAGTAAACATAAAGGAAGATTTACCTACATGGCGCATAAAGGCTTTACAATCTGGTTTACCGGCCTCTCGGGTGCCGGTAAAAGCACCCTTTCTGAAGTCATAGAGCAGCATCTCAAAGAACGTGGGCGCAAAGTGGAGGTACTGGATGGCGACATCGTGCGCACACACCTGAGTAAAGGTCTCGGCTTTAGCCGCGAGGACCGCGATACCAACATTAAGCGTATCGCCTTTGTCTGTAGCCTGCTCACGCGCAACGATGTGATCTGCATCTCCGCTGCCATCTCACCGTATCGCGAAGCACGTCAATGGGCACGCGAGCAAATCGGCAATTTTGTCGAGGTCTATGTCAAATGCTCCATCGAAGTTTGTCGCCAGCGCGACGTCAAGGGTCTCTATAAACTGGTTGACGAGGGCAAGCTCAAAGGCTTCACCGGCGTAGACGATCCTTACGAGGAGCCAGAGCATCCTGAGCTTGTCGTCGAAACCGATCAAGAGAGCGTCGAAGAGAGCGTCAGGCGCATTTTTGCCAAACTTGAAGAGCTGGGCTACCTCGAACCCGAGGCCCAGGAAATGCACGAAGATGACGCCAGGGCCGTCACCGAGCCTCCCCAGGGCGACCGCAAGGGATCGCCCCTACTATACTCCCGCTTGGCTCGCAGGGGCCGTGTATAGTAGGGACGGGGCTTGCCCCCGTCCTGGGGTGGCTGGGGTGGGGCGGGGTTTTTGATCAGTAAATCACAGAACAAACTAAAGGTCAGGGATTAAAAATACACCATGAACAACGGCTTAATCGCTCCCCACGGAGGAGAACTCGTAATAAACATGGCAGGCAAAGAGGAACGAGCAGAATTGCAGCAACGTGCCGGCAGCCTGCCGCAGCTAGAAATAGGCTCTCGCCAACTGGCCGACCTCGAAATGTTAGCCATTGGTGCCTATAGCCCTCTGGCTGGCTTCATGAACAGGGCCGATTACCTTGGCAGCGTCAAGGATATGCACCTGAGTAATGGCTTACCCTGGTCGGTACCTATTACGCTCTCCGTAACTTCAGAGCAAGCAGCAACCTTGAAAGAAGGCTCGCAGGTGGCCCTCATCAACCCCCATGGAACTCTCCAGGCTGTCATGACCATCGAAGAGAAATTCGCTTACGATAAACAGCTCGAGGCCAGCAAGGTCTATCGCACAACTGAAGAGGCACATCCAGGCGTGGCGGTCCTCTACCGGCAGGGCGACATACTACTTGGCGGTTCTGTCCGGGTCGTTGCTTTGCAGCACCAGGCCTTCGCAAAATATCGCTTTTCGCCCACCCAGTCACGCCAGGTGTTCGCAGAGCGCGGGTGGAAGCGCGTAGTTGGCTTCCAGACACGCAACCCCGTGCATCGCGCGCATGAATATATCCAGAAATGCGCGCTGGAGACGGTCGATGGCCTTTATCTCCATCCCCTGGTTGGCGACACCAAGGGCGATGACATTCCGGCCCATGTACGCATGCAGTGTTACGAAGTCTTGTTGGAGAACTACTATCCTGCTGACCGCGTGATTCTCGGTGTACTGCCTGCCGCCATGCGCTATGCAGGGCCGCGTGAAGCCATCTTCCACGCCTTGATGCGCAAGAACTATGGGTGTTCGCACTTTATCGTAGGGCGCGACCATGCTGGCGTCGGCAACTATTATGGCACCTATGACGCTCACTACATCTTTGCCGAGTTCGACCCTGCGAAACTCGGTATTACACCCATGTTCTTTGATCACACCTTCTTCTGCCGTACCTGTGATGCGATGGCCTCGTCGAAGACCTGCCCGCATGGCAGTGATCAACATGTAACACTCAGCGGTACAAAGGTGCGCCAGATGCTGCAGGCTGGCGAAATCCCGCCGCGCGAATTCTCCCGTCCAGAAGTCGCAAAAGTTCTGATTGAAGCGATGCGCCAACCCGCTGCGTGATATAAAGAGATGCAGGTTTGACGTAAGGAAGAAAAGGAAATGTTAATTGCTAGAGCCCCAATGCGCATAAGTTTTGGTGGAGGTGGCACCGACCTTGAAGCATACTATGCCAAATATGGTGGCCTGGTAATCAGCACAGCTATTAACAAATACTTTTATGCCATAATTACGACCGATGAATCTGACGACCTGCAAGTCATCTCCGCTGATTATCGTTCGCTATTTCGTCACTCACCCTATAATGACCTCTTCTGGGATGGGGACCTGGCCCTTCCCAAGGCGATTCTACATCATTTCGGCATTCGCCGCGGCATAAATCTCTTCGTGGCAAGCGAAGTTCCTCCCGGCACCGGTCTTGGCTCATCAAGTGCTGCTGCCGTCACCCTGGTACGCGCTCTCTCAACACTGGTTGAGCAACCAATGACCAAGCAGCAGGTGGCGGAACTCGCCTCCTCTATCGAAATTACCAAAATGGGCATGCCTATTGGCAAACAAGATCAATACGCTTCGGCCTTTGGCGGCTTGAACAAAATCGCATTCACCAGCGAAGGCGTCGCAGTAGAGCCGTTGACAATCGCTCCCGAAGTACGTCAGACGCTTGAACACCGTTTGATGCTCTTCTTCACAGGCAGTTCGCGCGAATCGACCTCTATTCTCAAACACCAGCGTAAGTCAACCGAAGACCGGGACAGTTCTGTCTTGCAAGCCTTGCATAATATCAAACGGGTAGCAAGCGATATACAGGCGTGCCTGGAGGGTGGAGACCTGGATGAATTTGCGCGCCTACTCGATTATTCCTGGCAGGAGAAACGCCGGCTTGCTCCAGGTCTCTCGACAGGTTTCATAGATGAGTGCTATAGCCTGGCGCTGCAGCACGGGGCATCGGCGGGCAAGATTACAGGCGCGGGCGGTGGTGGTTTCCTCATGCTCTATTGTCGCGAGCAGGCGCAAGATGCAGTGACCAGGGCCTTGGAGGATCGTGGTTTAAAGCGCATGAACTTCCGTTTCGATCAGCAAGGCGCAACAGTAGTGCTCAACGTCGCAAGCTTTAACCCGCACTGGGTAGCCCCCTATGCAGATCCGGAGCCTCAAGCACGCGAGCCACAGTTGCAAGAGTAAAGCAGGGGGTGCAGGGGGACGCTAGTCCCCCTGCCGGGGTCTGGGGTGTCCCCAGCCTCTCTTCTTTCGCCGCAGGCGGCATGAATCGGATACCCGCATAGTTACGATACTCAAAATTTTAGGAAGAAGGAAGCGTGCATTGGAATCCAAAGAATCCATAGAATCAATCAACACCTACTTCGCTGAACTGGCACACATGCTGCAAACCGTCTCGCAGGCGCATCTACAGCAGGTTTTGGCGCTCCTGGAAGACGCCTATTACAACGGCCATCGCATCTTCATTATCGGCAACGGCGGAAGTGCTGCCACCGCCTCGCATTTCGCACTCGACCTCGCGAAGAACACCATCACGCCCGGTGCGCCCCGTCTGAAGGCCATTTCTCTGACCGACCACGTCCCATTGATCACTGCCTGGAGCAATGATACCGCCTACGAACACATCTTTGAAGAGCAACTGACAAACATGATCGAGCCTGGAGACGTGGTGATCGGCATCAGCACGAGCGGGAATTCGCCCAACGTTATCAATGGCATGCGCCTGGCAAAACAGACGCGCGCCGCCACCATCGGCCTGCTCGGCGCCAAAGGTGGCCTGATCAAGAATACCGTTGACGCCTACATACTCGCTCCAGGCCAGAATATCGAACAGGAAGAAGACGCCCATATGATCCTGGCTCACGTCATTACACGCCACATGCGTGCCGTGGTACAATCATACGCGCAGGAACTGGCGCTCGCGGGGAAAAATTACCACTAGTTTGTGGACTTGGGGAACACATAACACGGAATTGTGGCAACCATTGTCTACTTAACGTTACCCGTTGCTCATACACATTCACGAATGGAGGATATCATGCAAAACGTAAGCGCCCCAAGGCGTCCCCTCGGTATCACCATCATCGCTATCCTACTGTTCATTCAGGCCATCTTTGAGATTGTCGTCGGCATCTTTGCCTTTTTCGCCAACATCATAAGGAATCCCGTAGCCGGGCTTTTCGTTGGATGGCTTCCTCTTGCCATAGGCATTCTCTTATTCATTCTGGCCCGGGGACTGTGGACACTCAGGCCGTGGGCGTACTGGGCCACCTTGATACTAGAGATCGTTAATATTGTGCTTCACTTCCTTGGATACAACCAGACCCATTCACTCTTCGCTATCATTAGCGGGGGAATCATTTCCATCATCATTGTGATCTACCTGCTGGTAGATGGCAATGTTCGCAGAGCCTTCCGAACCGGCATCTAGCGCATGCAACAGCACGGCTAGATACACAAGGGAGCAGCCTATGAGTGCCTATGGATGCTATGTCAAATTTACTGCGCGGCCTGGGCAGCGTGATGCCCTTGTCGAACACCTTTTACGTGCAGCAGTTGGAGTCAGTTCGGTGGCAGGATGCCAGTTATATCTCATTAACACCTCACCAACCGAACCGGAGAGTGTCTGGGTGACGGAGGTGTGGAGGAGTCAGCAAGAGCACGATGCATCACTGACCACCCCTGATGCTCAAGAGTCGATCAAGCAAGTCCTTCCGCTTTTAGCTGGCTCCCCCGAAAAGATCGACGTCTTGCCAGTTGGCGGAAAAGGTTTGACCCTGGCATAGGTATTCCTCCT
>WNGJ01000264.1_pt1 | contig 44692 bp, 49 predicted proteins | sample 5400611 | NCBI WGS metagenome assembly WNGJ01 (sample SAMN13153375, study PRJNA577476) | soil metagenome | isolation source: 40 cm soil or saprolite under Garry oak tree replicate 1 | place: USA:California | collected 2016-06-15
GGCGACCTCGAAGGTGTTCCCGAGCGGTGTGTTCTCGACGGAGATCGCACCGGCGTTGCCGGCCACCACGCTCCCCGCGACCAGCCGCACGTTGGCCACCGAGAGGGCCTCCGCGCCACCGTTGCGCAGCTCATTGAGGAGGTCCTCGACCACCACCCCGGGGACGGGTCCCGTGATGGTCACCCGGATGCCCGCGCCTGTGACGGAGCGCACGCCGGTCCAGCCCTCGATTCGGGCGAGGTCGGTGTTCAGCTGCCCCAGCGAGGTTTCGCCTCGGGCTTCAGCCGCCGACAGCTGCTGCGCCTCGACCTGGAGCTGGGCGCGCTCGGTGCGCAGGAGGTCGTTGCGGGTATTGAGATTGCCGACGAGATCGGTCAATTCCTGTGCAGACAGTGCGTCGAGACCTGGGCCCGCGGTCTGCGAACGGAGCTGGAGCACGAGCAGGATGCCCAGAATGACCGCGACGCCTGCGATCGAAAGCTGACTCGACGTGCGGCGCATCGCGATCAGGGGGCCGACGGCGCACGCGATGCGGCCGGACGGGCGTAGCGCAGGTTGATCGTGCCGGCATAGGCGGGTACCGTGATGTCGGCCGGCTGGGCGAACGAAATGCGAATGCCAAAACGCTCGCCACGAGCGCGCACGAATTCGCCGAAGGCAGCGGACGTAGAGAGGCGGCTGTATAAGTCGGCGGGGCCGATGCCGTCGACCTGATAGGGCTGGTTCTGGTAGGCCGAGTTCACGAGCAGGGAACCGCCGATGTCGAGGAGGGCGGTCGACTGCGTTACCCGCTCGCCGTTTACCGACACGGCCTCCGCGCCGGCCAGCCAGAGGAGATCGATGACCATCCGCACGTCTTTCGAGCTGACCAGGTAGTCGGTCGCGTTGTCCCCCGGCGGCACGGCGCTCGTCGAATCCTGGAGCTGGATGACGAGGCCGCTGCCATGAAGGCCGATGAGACCGGCCGCGACGCGCGCCGCCTGCAGGTCGGTGTTGAGCTGCTGTACCTGGACGGCGCTGCCCTGGCCCTGCGACTCCAGGTCCGCGATCTGCTTGCGCAGGTTGAGGATCTGCTGCTTCAAGTCGTCCTGCTGGCTCTGGAGCTGGCGCGCGGTGCCGATCAGGGGTACTCGCTCCTGGGTCGTGTAGCTCACCCGCGGTGCCTCCGATTGAAGCTGCGCCGCAATCAGGAAGCCCAACGCCAGGAGTGCCACGCCAAGGGTGACCTGCCAGCTCGGGATCGATCGAAGACGCGCGGCGACGGTGGTCACGACGCGGGACCAGAAGGCCGGGCGCTCACGCTCCGGCGGAGGAGCCAGGCGATCGCGGCGACTGCGATCAACACCAGAATCAAGCCGAGCACCACTCCCAGGCTACGGTCGGTCGCGGAGGTCGGCGAGTTCGAGGGCGCGTTCGGCGCGGCGGTGACACGCGGTGCTGACTGGGCCGTGCTGCCAGGGGCGGGCGGGTTCCCTGCATTGGCCGGGCCAGACCAGCCCGTTGGCAGTGGTCCTGCGGGTGCGGACACGGGACCGACCTTCGGTGGGGCCTTGGTCCCGAGCTGAGCCAGCCACGCATCGTCGAAGGCGCCGGTGTCCACGCCGAGCGCCGCCCGAAACGCCTCGTCGTCGGTGACGCCCGTGGCATAGGAGCGGATCAGGCTCACGAGTGCCGCCTTGCTGTACTTCCGAACCATGAAATCGACAGCCGACACGCTTTCGGCATAGGCCAGCGAGAAGCGATCGCCGGTCGCCGGGAATTCGCCGGTCAGCCCGTCGAGCGGAATGATCGAGCCGTCTCGCGCGGCTCCCTCCACCTGCGATCGGTCTCCGGCGTCGTAGCCCTGTGACAGATAGACGGCGAGACCCTCGTTCAGCCAGCGCGGCGGGAAGTGATAGGGGTTGTCGACAGCGGTGTTGAAGACAAGATGCGTGAGCTCATGGGGGATGACGATGCCGACCCAGCCCGCGTTGATCTCGCCGGGCGTGATCAGCGCGAACAGTGTGCGGATGGACGCCACGGCCTGGCCCCCCACGTTTTCGCGGGTGCCCGGCCCAAGCGCATCGTAGAAGGGCTTCTGGTCCGCATAGACGAAGAAGTCGACCGGTTCCTGCACGGCCACGCCGAGCAGCTTGCTCGCGTCGTCGACCGCTTTCTCGCCGATCGCCAGCGCTCGCTCTCCGAACGCGGCGGTGCCCTTGTACCAGTGGACTCGGACGATCGCGCCGGAGCGAGTCTTCCAGTCGAATCGGGTGTCGGCGTAGAGCACCGAGACCTGCGGGCCGGTCTCGGCGGTGCCGTCTCCGAAGGTCAGTCGCCAGCGCGCCTCGATACGGGTGTTCGGCTTGAGGCTCGTCTGGCTCAGGTCCAGCTGGTAGCGAAGGGCCTGCGTCAAGCCGTTGGAAATCGGGACCTCGTTCGCTTCGGCGCCCAGGGAGCCCGGAAAATAGAGCAGCACTTCTGCGCGTTTGGGTGCTCTCGCCAACCGCACCGGCTGGTCGAAGACGATCGAAACGCCGAATGTCGACGATACCCGGGGAGTCTCGAACGTGACCGACGCCGCCGCAGTCGGGCTCGGCCCGGCCAGGAGGATCGGGAGTGCCACGAGGGTGGCGGCGGCCAGTCCCAGCCGTCTCCTCATTGCTGCCACGCCAGGCCCGCGAGGCGAAGGAACCCGAGACCGTTCTGACCTGCGCCCAGGAGACTCGTTCGCGATAGGGCCCAACCCGGCCCATAGGACACGGGGATGACGGGGACGTCGCGCTGAACGATCGCCTGGGCGCGCTCGTAGGCGGCAGCCACCTCGGACGGCGTCGTGGCGGCCCCGGCTTCGTTGACCGCCGCATCGAACGGGTCCGAGGACCAACGGCCGTAGTTGTTGGTCACGCCGGTTCCCAACAGGATGCCCAGAAAGTCGTTCGGGCTCGGGTAGTCGGCCACCCAGCCCAGCGACCACATCGCCGGCGGGTCATCGGCCAGCCGCGTGAACAGCGTGTCGAGCGTCTCGTACGTCACGGTGACGCCTAGTACGTCGTGCAGCTGCCGGAGCATGCCCGGGTCCGTCACGAGGCCGCCGGACACGTACGTAATCGCCGGAAACCCTGCGCCGCCAGGGTATCCGGCAGCGGCGAGCAAACCCCGTGCGGCAGCAACGTCCTGGTGCGGCGCGTAGTCGTGGGCGGAGCGGCCAGGTATGCCCGGCGGCACCATGCCCGTCCCGGGGATCGAGGTATCCTCGCCGCCCAGAGCGACGAGGCGTTGCCAGTCGACCGCGAGCGCAAAGGCTTGCCGGACGCGCACGTCGTCAAAGGGCGCGTGCACCGTATCGAAGCCGAGATAGGCCACGCTGAGAGACGGCACCGAGCGCAGCTGGCGGCCCAGCTCAGCGTCGTAGGCGATCCAGGACGCGTCAAAGCCACTGATCGGTGTGTAATCGAGGTCGCCGCTCTGGAATGCGTCGACGGGGCTGCGGCCGCCGATGCTGGTTTTGAGGTGCACCGTCCGAATGGCGGGCGTCCCCGCCCAGTAGCGATCGTTGGCGGCGAGGGTGATCTCGTCGGACGTCTGAGCCTGGATCCGGTACGCCCCGCTGACAACCGTCCCGAAGCTTCCGGTCGCCGGCACGATGCCGAAGGACGGCCCCGCCACGACGGAGACGAAGTCGGAGGCCGGATTGGTCAGGCTGACTTCCACGTCATTGCCGGAGGCCTTGAGCCCGACACTGGCCGCAGCCGTCGTTCCACGCAGGTATGCGGTTGCCCCGACGACGTCGCCCAGCAGCGACGCGAGGGGTGACGACGCCCCCGGTTCGATCAGGCGAAGCCAGCTGCGGACCACGTCCGCGGCTGTCAGCGACGATCCATCCGAGAAGGTCAGACCCGGGCGCAGGTGGAAACTGATCTGCCGGCCGGCGTCGGCGATATCCCAGGAAGCCGCGAGCGCGGGCCGGACGGTGAGAGTCGGGTCGAGCGCTGTCAGGCTCTCGTACAGCTGGGCTGTGACCGCCGCGCTGTCCACATCGCCCTGGGCGGCTGGGTCGAGGGTGGCGGGCGTGGCGCCGAAGATGCTCACGTCGTCCGGTGGAGCGGCCCGAATGGTGGCGGGCGGCGCAGCTGTCCCCCATCCTAGGCCCACGACGACCAGGATTGCGCCAAAGATGATCGGGCGACGGGCCAGCCGTCGAGCCGGCAATCGAAGGGTGGCGGCAGCACGGGAGGCCGGGCTCGGTCGGTGCGCCGCCATGGGCCGGAGTATACGGGCGGGGGTCGGCGGGCCCTCCGGGCGGGAGTCGGCGATGCGCCCGAGGCTGGGCAGGAGATGAGGCCTCGCCGAACCACACCGCCGGGGGAACGATGTTTTGCTGCGAGGCCTCTGCCCGGAGAACGCGCTGTCCAATGATTCGTTAGGCCGCGTCCCGAACGATTTTTTGGCGCCCAGTCCTGCCGTCCTCCTGGGCGGTGGCTGTCCAACCTGGGACTAGGATTCCGGCATCAATCGGATGCCTCGATGACCCTTCGCCTTCGCAACACGTTGACCCGCAGCGTCGAGCCGGTCGTGCCGCTCGAGCCGGGGCGGGTTCGCATGTACACCTGTGGGCCGACGGTCTATCGCTACGCTCATGTCGGCAACCTGCGGAGCTACCTGCTGGCCGATCTCATCCGGCGCGTCCTGCTCTACCACGGCCTGGAAGTGGTCCACGTCAAGAACATCACGGACGTGGGCCACCTTCGCGACGAGCGCTTCGATCGCGGGGAGGATCGCATGCTCGTCGCGGCGGGCCTCGAGTCGAAGACCCCCGCCGAGATCGCCGAGGCCTATGAAGCGGCGTTCCACGCCGACGAGGCCGCCGTCAACATCCTGCCGGCGCACGTCTTCCCGCGGGCAACCGAACACATCGCCGACATGATCGTGCTCGCGGAGCGACTGGTCGACTCCGGCTTCGCGTACGTCTCAACCCACGGGACCGTGTACTACTCCGTGGGTCGCTTTCCCGAATACGGCCGGCTCTCGGGCAACGACCTTTCCGAGCTGCGCGCGGGCCATCGCGGAGCGGTCGAGCACGACAAGGCAGACCCGGCCGACTTCGCCCTCTGGAAGCACGCCGGGGAAGGCCGCCTTCTGCGGTGGCCAACGGCCCGTTGGGGAGAGGGCTTCCCGGGCTGGCACATCGAATGCTCCGCGATGTCGGCGCGATACCTGGGACCCGAGTTCGAGATCCACACCGGTGGAATCGACAACGTCTTTCCGCACCACGAAGACGAGATCGCCCAGTCGGCCGCGCTGACCGGGCACCCTCCGGCGCGCCACTGGGTCCACGGCGAGTTCCTCCTCATGGCCGGCCGGAAGATGGCCAAGTCTGCCGGTAATTTCCAGCGCGTCACCGAGCTGGCGACCGCGGGCATGGATCCGCTGGCGTTCCGCTACCTGGCGCTGACCTCGCGATACGGCCGCAAGCTCAACTACTCGAAGCACTCGCTGGAAGCCGCTGCGGCAGGGCTGGCCTCGCTGCGGACGCGTCTTCGAGGCCTGGGCCCGCCGCCCGTGGAGGGGCCCTGGCGCGCTCCAACAGCGCTGAGGGCCGGTGCGGCCGGGGATCGCCCAGAGGGCGTCGCGGCAGGCGTTGCCGGGCACGGCGATCCGAATTCGTCATTGCGCGTCGCGGACCTGGCCCACGGTCCGCAGGCGCCTCTCTCGCCCGACGGCCGCCGAATGCACGACGAGATCGTGGCGGCGCTCGACGACGATCTGGACACACCGACTGCCCTCGCCGGCCTGCGCAACGCGCTCCGGTCCGGCATCCCGGAGGACGAACGGCGCTGGCTCGCCCTCGACGCCGATTTCGTTCTCGGCCTCGACCTGGACCGCGTGTGGGCCACCTCAATGACGGAGCACGATGGCGTGAGCCCTCGACAGCGGGAGCTGCTCGACGAGCGCACCAAAGCGCGCTCCAGCCGCGACTTCGAGCGGGCCGATGAGCTTCGCCACGAGTTGCTCGAGGAAGGCGTCGAAGTGACCGATCTGCCCGGGGGACAATCGACCTGGCGCAAGCTCGAACGACGCTAGCCCGTTCCCCTCGGGGCTACCTCGCGATGACGAGGTCTCGCCGCCTCCCGAAGCGGTCGATGATCCGATAGAAGTTGCGCTTGCTCAGGCGGTCCCTCTCTTCTGGCGGGACGCTGGAGTACTCGCGTTTCTCATGGCGCTGGAGGGGCAGGCCGGCCAGTTGCAGGGCGCGTCGGGGATCCTTTGCCACCCCTTCGTCGCGCAGGACGAGGCTCCACCAGATATCCAGATTGCGATAGAACCGGAAATGCTCGTCGAGCGGCCCGCGGTCGACGTAATCGGAGCGCCTGAACCCCTGGACGTAGCCTTCGATGGCGTCGACGTCTCCGGCGGCGGCCTCCGCGAAATGCCGCAAATCGCCTGATCGCAGGCCCCATGGACCCGTGACCGCGACGCCGGGATCATCGAGCGCTCCGGTCAGCGGCGCTACGAAGTCGCCGAGCGGCTCAACGCTGCTGTCGAGGAGGATGACAACGGCGCCCGACGCGCGCCGGATGCCGGCGTTGAGCGCCGCTGCATGGCCCAGGCGCACGCTCGTCCACACGACCTCCAGCTCGGCGCCGGGGATGGTCCGCTGAGACTGCTCGATGGCGGACTGCTGGTCGCCCGACGGAGCATTCGCCACGAGCACGATCTGGCTACCGGCTGGCGTGTGTCGTGCGAGCCCTTGAAGCGCCCGGTCGAGATCGTCCGGCCAGTCGGTCGCCGTCAGAATGACCGAGGCCGCCGTCGTCGCTGGCTCGTCGAGCCTCGACGGAACAGATTGGCTGGAGCCGTACCGGACCTGGTCCCCTACCGCCACGTCCGGCGCGTGGGCCGGTGTCAGCTCGAAGTCCACGCCTCGATCGACGACTCTCCAACCGGCCGACTCGATCTCGTCGCGGAGCTCGTCGGCTCGACTCCAGTCCCGGTCGGCGCGCGCTTCCCGTCGTGCATGCGCGAGATCGAGGACGTCCTTTGGTGGGCGTTGTCGCTGGATATGTTGATCGGTCATGTTCGGTCAGCATGAACCTGCTCGGACCAACCGGCAAACGGGCCGGCAATTGTTGAAACGATCAGTTGTAGCGCCAGCGCGGGGGATATGATGCGAGTGGCTTCGTTTGTCTACCGTCGGTTTGTTGAACCGGGAGGATCATGTTCGTGGCCAGATACAAGCACATCGAGGTCGGCAAACCCGTCGATCTTGCTGAGCTCGCAGCGAAACGACGCGAGAGAAAAGTCTCAGCACGCCAGCTTGCGATCCAGGAGCGTGACGACGAGATCCGGCGGGCGATCAACGAGGCATCGGCCGCGCCGTCGAGTCAGGCCATTCCGGTACAGCTCAAGGCAGGCCAGAAAATCGCCACGATGCGCGCAGCAGTTAATCGCGTGCTCAAGGAAAGTGAATCAAACGTTCAGATGGGCGTTCGTGGAACGACCATCTATCTGAGCAAATCGCCAATTCCCGGCGGCCGCGGCCGCGCCCGGCGAGGAAACTGAGTCGGACTGATTCACCTGCGAAAACATCTACCTTGCCCGCCGCGCGGCGCACTTCGGGCGTCTCGTTCAATACGGGCGCATCGACGAGCTCGACGCCGAGCATTGGCTGGCGGCCTGGGAGCGCGAGGCCGCGACGCGCGAGCTAGATCGACACGCCCCGACATTCTGGCGGGAGGGCGAGGCTTGGATCAAGGAATGCAACCCTTATCTGACCAGCGGGTCCCCGTTCGCGACCCGGACTGAGCGAGGACGGCAGTGACACTGCCGGCGAGGACAACCGCGCGAGCGCGCGTCCGCCCCCTCCGTCTTCTGATTGCCGTCCTGGTGGGCCTGATGTTAACGACCGGTTTCCTCGTGGTTGCGCCAGCCATGGAGCCGCAGCGCACCACCCCGATTTACGACCCGCCGGTGCTCGCCGGCCAGCAGCTCTGGGGAGCGTGTGCCGGCGGGTTCTATGCTCGCCACGGGGACACGATCGTGCTCACCTCCACCGGTCACTGCACCAGCGAGGGCACGGTGGCCTACGACCCTGACGGCATGACGGTGCGGGGCGTCTTTGGCCCGGCCGCCCGCAGCGCCTCGTGCCCGCATCAGGGGCACAAGTGCGCGGCGTCGGACATGAACTACCTGGTGGTCGCCAAGGATCGCATTCCGTGGGGGCACCTGAACGTGGTGGACCTCGGCACGGCGGGCTACCGGATCATCCCGCCGGGCACGCGGCCACTCGCCTGCGTTGACATCGCGATCGGTGACCAGGTCGAGATCGACGGCCGCAACTCCTACCGGAGCGGAACGGTGGCCGAGAAAGGCGAGTATCTCCATCCGGAAGACGGCGACTACTTCCCGTGCATGATCGCCGCGAACATTCAGGTCGAAGTCGGAGACTCCGGCGGTGCCGTCCTCGTGCGAGGGACCCCGGCGGGGGTCACGAGTCGCAGCTTCGGCGGGGTGCTCGGGTTCACGCCATTGGCCGAAGGGATGGCCGAGCTAGGGCTGGATCTCTGCAGCACCCCCGACTGCGGGCTCGCGCCGCCCGTGGCCGATCCGGCGGGAACCGACAAGTGACCGCATCGTCTGCGGCCGCCCGGGCGCGCGAACGAGGCTCGGCGGCGAGCCCAGGACCACGTGGTATGCGACTTCTCAGGCGCGACCGCCATGCGCACTACAACTAATCCGCGATACGCAACGCCCCGCCGAACGTAGCGCGCCTCAGCCGGCTGAGGGCCCGGGCGGTCGGGTGCCCCAGCCTCGCTGATCCCGGCCGACATCCTGACCTTGCCGGACCGACATCCCGGCTTTGAGAGGACACGACCCGCTCGATGGCAAGGATTTGACCGGGAACGCCCTGGGGCGCCTCCAACCGTGGACTGACTTACGCTAGGCCGCCACACGCTGAGCGGATTGTGTCGCGTGGGCCTTCCCCCGAGATTCCCGATCAGCCCGAGATCTTGCGGCCCTCTGCGAACGGGTCCAGCAACGAGCGACACCTGGTCCTGTCGACTACCCCTTGGCCTGCAGCCGGGCGAGGAGCTCCATCATGGCCGGTGACAGGTCGGTGTGGTGATGGACGACCTTCCACCCGCCCTCTTCGCGGCGATAGATGTTCGTGACGCGCTGGTCGATGGCGACCTGCTCTCCGGCCATGGTGCCGTGGCCGCGCTCCACTCCCACCTCGTACGCGGTGTCACCAGCCACCGACAGCAGCTGGTCGGTCAGCGTGACCTGGCCGTCGGAGGCGATCGAGGCGACCTGGTCCCAGACGGGGCGGATGTTGTCCCAGCCCACCTCGCGTCCACCGATCGGGTGCATGGTCGTCGCGGTCGCGTCGTGCGACCAGATGGCATCCATGGAGCCCGTATGGCCGGTGAGCATCTGGTTCAACGCCGCGTAGAACTGCGCCGATGCTGCCTTAGCCTCGTCGTATGCCGACATGTACCGCCTCCCGTGCTGTGACCAAACGTCGGCAGAGTTCGGAGGGTTTCACGCCCTTGTGCCAGCGCGCGAGGACGAGCTGATCTAGCGGGCGCGTCCCTCCTCTCCGCCGGAGTGCATTGTGCGCGCTCGGTGCCCCCCGGTGTGAAGAGTAGTCCGTGCGCCGATTGTCTTGCGCCCCTCTGAAAAACTGCGCCCCCAAATCGAGCCGGGCGAGCGCGGCTCGTCCAAAGGTCCGGGATCGACTCGCCAGAGACCGCGGTAACCTGCGACTCGGGTCGCGGTTGCGGTCTCGAAAACTGGTTCCGGGGGCAGGATCTCGGGCCGACCGCGGCCCTACTGCCGAACCTGGACAGGCGACAAGCCGTGGAGCTGATCCGCCGTCCCGCCGCCGGCATCGCTTGGTGTCGCGAGTCGCTGCAAGGGTTAGCGGCGTCCGCGCAATCGAGGAAGCGCCGGATCATTGCCTCGAGCCTGGGGCGTTCATCTCTACGATGACGTTCGAAGCGCCTCATCGACTCGGCGCGAAATTCTTCGGGCTTCTCAACGCCTAGGTAACTCAGGGGGTGACAGTTCCCCAGCGAGCATCTCTAGGAACCAACGTGCGGTCCGGCGAGCGACGAAGTGCAGGAGTGCCCCGTCGATCAGCAGGCCGACGCCTCCGAGTGGTGGCGTGTAAAGGCCGGTTAGCGAAAGCCCGGACGGGTTGATCCTGAGCAGCCCCGCGAATACGGGAAAGAGCGGCGCGAGGCTGGACGAACTCCATTCGATCTCGACTTCGCAGCCACCCGGGAGGGTGCGCGCCGGGCCGAGATCCACGTAGGTCGCCTTGCGGAACAAGAGTGTCCTGCTTCCCTGCGACACTGGAAAGGCCAGATCGGTCAGGTATCTGTGACGGTCGAACCGGGAGCTCTCGACGACCGTGCCCAGCCAGTCCGGCGCTTCGAGCCTTCGACAGGCAGCCGCCGGGTCGAGTTCGACGGAATGCGTGGCCGACAGCCTGGCGACGCGGTCGGAGGTGACCTCAGTCACTCGGTCAGGCTGTGGCATGCCCAGGGACCTCGAATCCAGGGTGGCTCCCTACCGAGTCGGGGCGACGTGTCGGGGACATAGACAACCAGCCGTCACGGGCTCCAGTAATCGGATCGTGGGATCCGCCGTTTGATGTCAGCATCGGCCTCGACGACGAGCGCGAGTTTACTTTCAATCGTCGTCAGGGCGGCCTGCGTCGCGGCGTCGACGGGCGCTTGGACGAGCTCGGACAGATGGTTGAACTCATCCGCGGACAGATAGTCGCTGGCGAACGGCTGGACAACATCAAGGGCGACGCCAAGGAGGGCATCGGCGACTCGCCCGCGAGCGTGAACGGAATGCAGCCGCGCCCGCAGGCGGCCGGAGTCTGGAAGAGTGAGCATCGATGGCCTCCTGGATCTGTGGCAGTCGTCCCGTTGCAATGCGCGTTAACGGTTTTGGTCGATCAGGGGCCGACCGTCAGATCGACCGTCCCTTTCATGCCGGCCTCGTAGTGGCCGGGCACGTGACACGCGAAGGCATAGGCCGCGCTGGTTGTGGGGAACGTGTACGTCAACTCGGCGACATGGCCGCCGTCGATGTCGGCGACTTCCCTGACTGACTTGCCGTCGACCTGGTTGGCCGCCACGCCGGTCTCAGGGCCGACCTGGAACTCGTGGGTCGCGGCGCCCGCGTTGATGAGCACGAACGACACCGTCTCTCCGGGGGCTGCCGATTCGGTGGACGGGTCGAACTTCAGTGCATCGGTCATGGTGATCGGGGCGATCCGCGGCACCTTCGTCGTGCCCACGCTCGGGAGACCGGGTCCGACTACCTGGACGTAGCCGAGCATCCCGTGCTCGTAGTGACCAGGCGCGTGGCAGGCAAAAGCGAAGGGGCCCGGTCCCGTGAAGGTGTATGTCAGCTTCTTGGTCTGGCCGGCCTTGATGCCGGCGATCTCCGGCGTGCCCTCCACGTCGCCGAACGCCGCTTTCTGGGGCCCGACCATGAACTCGTGCTCGGCCTTGCCCGCGTTCGCGATCTCGAACGTCACGGTTTCGCCAGCAGCCACGATGAGGAAGTTCGGGGCGAAGAGCAGCTTGTCGTTGGTGTCAACGTGAATCAGCCGAGGAGCTGACTTCGTGCCAGGCGTGAACCCCAACGCAGTCGCCAAGGGCATCGGCGAAACAGCGAGGCTCGGGGCTGCGGGCGTTCCGGACGCGGATGCTTCGGAGGGTCCGGGCGATGCCGTGCTGAAGGTAAAGGCCGGCGCTGGGGCGGCGGACGAGCAGCTAGCAAGGACGAGCCCGAGGCTGGCAAGAGCGGCGAGCCAGGCTCCGCCGCGGCTCCGAGACGGCGCATGCGCGCATGGCACGAGTGTGTCCTTCCTGGGCGGGACGATCCGCCGTGATGATCCGGCCCCAGCAAGGGCACGGGACGTCCACGGTCGTGTGCGTCCGCCGAAGTACAGCGCTCCCCGGGCCGCGTCGGGAGGGCCGATGGGCCCCAAAGAGCAGGCCAAAGGGCCCATGAGCCGCATCGGAGTAGAACCTTAGTGACGTCCGGCCTACGGGCAACGTGGGGGCCAGCGGTCCCGAAGGCGGGAGCAACGCTGCTAGGCTCGCAGCCATGGCTCCTCGTCATCCTTCCGGGATCAGTTCCGATGAGTCTCTCGACGCAGCCGCGCTGAATGCCGTCGACGAGGCCGCCCGTGCGATCGCCGGACTGCTCGACATTGAGGAAGCACTCCAACTCATCGTCGAGCGAGTCCGGACGCTCGTTGGCGCACGCTACGCGGCGCTCGGGATCGTGGGCGCTGACGATAGGATCCAGCGCTTCATCACGAGCGGGATGAGCCACCTCCAGCGGGAGGCCATCGGGCCGCTGCCGCGCGGACGAGGCCTCCTAGGGCTGATCATCCGCGAGGGAAGCTCGTACCGGATCCCGGACATCGCGGCTCACCCCGGCAGCTCCGGCTTTCCGGCGAACCACCCGCCGATGACGTCGTTCCTCGGGGTCCCGGTCACTTCGCGCGGCCGGTCCATCGGAAACTTCTACCTGACCGACAAGGCCGGCGCTACCGAGTTCACCGCGGACGATCAGCGGCTTGTCGAGCTGTTCGCCCTCCACGCGGGCATCGCGATCGACAATGCACGACTGCATCAGCAGGCTGCCGAGTACGCGATCGTGCAGGAGCGGGACCGGATCGGTCGCGATCTGCATGACGGGATCATCCAGTCGCTCTACGCCGTGTCGCTCTCGCTCGAGGATGTCCCAGAGATGATGGTTTCATCTCCGGGCGAGGCCGAGGGCCGCGTCGACGCGGCGATCGACTCCCTGCAGGCCTCGATTCGCGAGTTACGAAATTTCATTTACGGTCTCCGGCCGGAGACGTTCAACGGTGCCGACGTCCCTGCCGGCATCCTCGCCCTCGGCGAGCAGTTCCGATACAACACGCTTGTCGAGATCGACATCGACGTCGATCCCGAGGCGGGTCGGGACCTTTCGCCAGAGCGCGGAGCCGAGCTACTCCAGCTCGTTCGCGAATCCCTGAGCAACGCAGCGCGCCATGCGCGGGCCCGCCATGTCGTCGTGACATTTCGCCAGGACGCGGGAGCGCCGACGCTCATCGTGGCCGACGATGGTGTCGGCTTCGACGTCTCCGCTCGCGTGGCCGCCGGCCATCAGGGCCTCGCCAATATGGAAGCCCGGGCCCTGGCGATCGGGGCAACGATGCGAGTGGAGAGCGCCGGGGGCGAGGGCACACGTATCATCGTGGCGTTGCCCACCCGGCATCCTGATGCGAAGTGACGATGCCCGACCCCCAACCTGCCCGCCGTCTGCGCGTGCTCGTCGTTGACGACCATGAGGTCGTTCGACAAGGCCTGGTCGCCCTGCTCGACCGCAGGCCGGGATTCGAGGTGGTCGCCCAGGCCGGCTCCGTTGCCGAGTCGATCGACCACGCGCGCCTTCACCGGCCCGACATCGTCGTCATGGACGTCCGCCTGCCAGATGGGTCGGGCGTGGAGGCCTGCCGCGCGATCCGCGACCAGCTGCCCGAAACGCGGGTGATCATGTTCACTTCATTTCCCGACGACGAAGCCGTGCTCTCCGCGATCGTCGCGGGGGCTTCTGGTTACCTCCTCAAGCAGATCCGCGCGCGGGACCTCGTCGCGGCCCTTGAGGCCGTTGGGCGCGGCGAATCCCTGCTCGACCCCGCCGTCACGGAGCGGGTCCTGGAGCGCGTCCGACGGATCGCGGCGGGTGACGCGAACGACGAGCTGTCGGTCCTCACCCCCCAGGAGCGGAAGATCCTAATGCTGGTGGCCGAAGGCAAGACGAACAAGGAGATCGCGGCCGACGTGTTCCTGTCTGACAAGACGGTCAAGAACTACGTCAGCTCCATTCTGTCCAAGCTCAACCTCGAGCGGCGGGCGCAGGCGGCGGCCTTCGTCGCCAAGCAGCGAAGCGACCGGGGCGGGATCTAGCCAGGGCTTCGCCCACGCGACCTTCGTGGCACAGGCCAAGTGGGCCGCTTGGCCCGACGTTTTGTGACCGGCGGCACGGTCCCCGGAGCACATCCAAAGCCGACGATGACATCGAGTTCGACGACCGACTCGGGACAGCCAAGCGGCGCACCGGGCTCGAGCGGAAGGAACACATGATGGACAAGGCGAAGGGACTTGCCGCACTGCGGATCCTGCTCGGTGCTGGTTTCCTGTATGCAGGGCTCGAGAAGGTCTTCGACTTCGCTGGGTCGGGCAAGGCGTTCACCGCGGCCGGCTTCCTGAAGTTCGGGACGAACGGCAGCCTTCCCGGGTCGGACCCGAAGGCGATCGTCAACCCGACCCACGACCTGTGGGTCTCCATCGCCGGCAATCCCGGGCTGATCAACGTCATCAACTCGCTGGTCGTCATTGGCGAAGTCGCAATTGGGGTCGCCCTGATCCTTGGCATCGCGACTCGCTTCGCCGGCGTAATGGGCGCCCTCATGATGGGGTTCATCACCTTGGCGGCGTGGAGCTTCGCGTTCGGTCCCGTGAACGAGACGATGCTCTACGCGGCGGTGGCGCTCTACCTGGCCTACGCCCAGGCGGGCCTTGCCTACGGGTTCGACGCGATCATCGAGAAGACCGAGATCGTCACCCATCGCCCGGCGCTGCATTACCTGCTCGGATAGCGATCCGGGGCCTTCCGGTCGGGCAGCGACCTCGGCAGCGTCAACCAGCGGATCCGCTGAGGATCCGCTGGTTCCTTCTACTTCTAGGCGTGTGAACGGTCCGGCGGTCGGACCTTGACCACCGCGAGCAGCACGGCGACGGAGGGCGATCAGGCTCCGCTCCTCTGCGCGGGAGCTACGCGGTCTCACAAATATCTCTCGCGGCGAAGAGCCCTCGTCGGCCTAGCAGGGTCCGCGGTACGGGCAGCCTCTACCCCCACCGGTTGGTCATCGTCGCCACCCGTCGCCGGTCAACGACGAAGCGAGGGCGTCGATGTCGTCGTTAGACTCGAGGCCCGCCCGTTCTTTGCGGACCTCCGGAACCGTATGGCGATGGCGCCCCCGGACGGACTCGAACCGCCGACGCAGGCCTTAGGACGGCCTCGCTCTGTCCACTGAGCTACGGGGGCGCGAACGAATCGTACAGCCTTCGTTTGCGCGATCAGCGGATGACCAGCGCGCGGCCTCTTCTACGAGGGCCACGTACCATGCTGGCGACGATGGCCGCTCACCTCCCCCACCTGATCCTCTATGGCCGCGACGGCTGCCACTTGTGCGACGAAACGCGCACCATCCTGCGTACCATCCTTGCCGAGCGCGCGGCCCAGGGACAGTCGGTACCTCCGCTGGTCGAGCGTGACATCACGGCCGATCCGGAATGGGAGCGGTTCTACCGCGAGACCATCCCCGTCGTCGAGCTGGAAGGACGAAGGCTCGAGCTGGCGACGAGCCCGGCCAGGCTCCGAGCCCTCCTCCGCGACATCCTCGACCGCGACCGTCCGGACGCTCGAGCTGGCCTGGCAAGATGAGCGGCGACCTGACCGTCCTGGTGGCCGTCGCGGCCGGCCTGATCAGCTTCCTCTCGCCGTGTGTGCTGCCCCTCGTACCCGCCTACCTCGGCCAGCTGACGACGGTTGCCGTGGCCGGATCGGCCGTGCCCGCGCGGCCCTCACGATGGCTCGCCTTCCGGCACGCCGCCGCGTACGTAGCCGGTTTTGGCCTCGTGTTCACGATCCTCGGGATAACCGCCACGTTCGCCGGCGGCCCGCTGGTCGAATACCTGCCGGCCCTCCGCGAGATCGGCGGCGTCCTGTTGATCATCCTGGGTCTCAATCTCGCCGGTGTCCTGACCATCGCGGTGCTCGAGCGGGCGTGGCGGCCGCTGGAGGCGGGGGTCTCACGCTCGGTCGCTTCGGCGACCGGGACGATTTCGCTGGGCGGGCGCCCTGATGGGAGCGTCGGTCGGTTCGACCGGGTCGGCGAAGCCGTCGTCAGCCGGCGTGGCGGATGGCTGGCGTCATTCGGGCTCGGTGCGATCTTCGCGGTGGGTTGGTCGCCCTGCATCGGCATCATCCTCGGCGCGATCCTGACCATGGCGGCGACCTCGGGAAGCCAGCTTCAGGGAGGCGTCCTGCTCGTGGCATACACGATTGGCCTCGGGGTTCCCTTCCTGGTCCTGGGTGCCCTCTACGATCGGGCACCCACGCTCCTCCGACCACTCGTCGCGCATGGTCGAGCGGTTTCCGTGATTGGCGGTCTGCTGGTGGTGGCCGTCGGTGTGGCGATGCTCTTCGACTGGCTGGTTCTCCTGCCGCGCTACTTCAACTTCCCCGGTGTCTGAAAGCAGCGGCGAGGGCGGGGCGCCCCGCCCGGAGTTCAGCCATGCACGGCCGAAGCACGGCCTCGTGGGACCGTTCAGCGGGCGCCAGCTGCTCACAGGGCTAATCGTCGTGGCGGGAGTCCTGCTGCTGCTCGTACTCGTCACCCGACCGCTCGGGAACACCGATCAATCGGGCCCGCGGGATCCTCGCGCGACTCCGTTCATCCTCGGAGCTGCCCCGGCCAACGGGTTGCACCCTGGGGATCGACCGCCCGAGCTCCAGGAGGCTCCGCCAACCAGCCAGCACACCGACGCCCGTCCGCTGGCGATCGTCGGCATCGCGGCGCTCGGTGCCGCGCTTGCCTTCGTCATCGTGATCCCGCGGTGGGTCGGGTTTGCCGGTCCACACGGGCGCGCCGTGTGGCCCTGGCGGATCCTCTTCGCGGGCAGCTTCGCGCTGGTCCTCGTCTTCACGAGCGCCTCCATGGGGCTCGGTCGAACGACTGTGGTCGTGGGCCCGGCGCCAGCCCTCACCGACCTCGACGGGCGGCCCGTGCAGCTCGCCGATCTTCGCGGCCACGCCGTCTGGATCAACTTCTGGGCGAGCTGGTGCCCTCCATGTCAGGCCGAAACGCCGGTGTTGCGCGACGTCTACCGGGCTTACGAGTCGAAGGGCCTGAAGGTCGTCGGCATCAGCGTCCAGGAGTCGAATGCGGCCGACGTCGCCGCCTACGTCGCTCGTTACGGGCTTGGGTATACCGTCGCCGCCGACCTGTCGGGCGACGTCTTCCGGGCCTACAAGATCTACGCGCTGCCGACGCAGTTCTTCGTCGGGCCCGACGGTGTCATTCGATCGATCGTGTACGGACCTTTGACGCGCGAGTCTGCAGTTGCTCGCGTGGAACAGATCCTGCCCGCAACTGCTCCGTCGCCCGGCGCCAGCGGTCAGCCCAGCCCGAGCGCTTCGCCGACCTTAAGCGTTTCGCCTAGCCCCTGACTCGGGGAGCTCGTCAAACGGCCTCGTAGGCGAAGCGGTCCCGATCGGGCCTGAGTCGTCCGATCGGGTGGAGCGGCTCGTGCGAGAGGGCGATCAGCCAGCCTTCGTTCGCAGCCCTGGCGAATAGCGAGGCCTTGACGTCGACTGAGTCGAGAGGGAAGTCGTCGAACGCGCTGACCCAGCGCGGATTTGCGTTCCACGGCCGCATGAACAGGTCACCGAAGAACGCGACGGTGCGAGCGCCCGCGCCCGACCCGCGAACGAGGATGGCCTGCGAGCCTGCCGTGTGTCCCCCCGCGGGCACGACCGAGACGCCCGGAAGGAGCTCGACCTCCCCGTCGGTTGCGCCTGCCTCACCCCACGCTCGCACCAATTCCAGCTCGGGCTGGACGTAGCTCGCAACGATCCGGCTGTTCTCGGAGAACGCGATGGCCCACTCCGATCGCTGTGCCGCGATCCTCGCACGCGGAAAAGCGCGTGATCCGTCGGCCAGCAACAACCCGCCCGCATGATCGAAATGGAGGTGGCTCATCGCGACGACGTCCACGCTCTCGGGGTCGAAACCAGCCGCGCGCATGGCGGGGATGACCGCCGGTCCCCGGTATTGCCGCATCGTCCGGGTCTTCTCGTCGACCCGTTCCCCGATCCCCGTTTCCACGAGGACGCGTCCGCTCTGCGTCTCCACCATGAGGCAGTTGAGCGCCTGGAGGAGCCGATGTTCGTGGTCGATCTCGTCGACGACCAGCCGGTCCCAGAGCAAGCGAGGAACCGGCCCGAACAACGCTCCCGCATCCGAGCGAAAGGTGCCGGCCTGGACCAGCCCCACCCGGGTTCCGCCGCCCAGGTCGGCCGACCAGTCGACCGCCTCGTTCAGAGCCATCGAACCCTCAGCGCAAGTGCTCGCTCAGCGCGGCGAGGGCTCTCGGTCGGTCGTCTTGCGACCCGCCTCGAAATCCGAATGGAAGGCCGAGGCGGTGGGTTCCGACTGGCCCTGGTATTTCGATCCGAGCCCGGCCGAACCGTACGGCCGCTCGACGGCCGAGGACATCCGGAAGAAGCTGATCTGCCCGATTCGCATGCCGTAGTAGAGGGCGATCGGCAGGTTCGCGACATTCGAGAGCTCGAGGGTCAGGTTGCCTTTCCAGCCCGGGTCGACATAGCCGGCCGTGGAGTGGATGAGGAGGCCCAGCCGGCCCAGGGAGGACTTGCCCTCCAGGCGCGCCACGAGGTCATCGGGCAGCTCGACCCACTCGAGGGTCTGCCCCAGGACGAACTCGCCGGGATGCAGGATGAACGGCTCGTCCTCGGCGACATGGAGCAGCTCGGTCAGGTCCGGCTGCGGCGCCCGGACGTCGATGTATGGATAGCGATTGTTGCGAAAGACTCGAAAGCTCCGGTCGAGGTGCAGATCGACCGACGACGGCTGCAGATCGGCCGGGTCGTATGGCGCGATACGAACGCGGCCCGACTCGAGTTCGGTCCGGATGTCGCGATCTGCCAGGACGCTCACCCGGGCGAATCCTCGGGCATGTCGCGCTGCTCGTACAGGGTGTCCACCTCACGTTTGAGGTCCTCGAGGTCCTCGAAGCTCTGGTACACGCTGGCGAATCGAATGTAGGCGATGTGGTCCAGGGCTCGCAGCTTCTGCATGGCCAGCGAACCGACGCGCGACGACGGGACCTCGCTGTTGCCCGTTGCGCGCAGCTCCGCTTCGATCTCGTCGGCGGCCTGGTCGGGGGCGTCGTCGCGAACGGGGCGCCGCGTCAGCGCCTTGCGCAGGCCCGCCGCCAGCTTGTCGCGGTCGAACTCCTGGCGCGTCGTATCGCGCTTGACGACGACCAGGCGCGCCGCCTCGACGCGCTCGTAGGTCGTAAAGCGATTGCTGCAGGCAGCGCACTCGCGACGGCGTCGAATCGTCGCCGCATCATCGAGGTCACGCGAGTCGACCACGCGGGAGTCCCGGGCACCGCATTGGGGGCAGCGCATGGATCCTCATTACCTCCTCGGACCACTAGCTGTTGTGGTGTCGCTCGACCATACCACAAGATACGGGCCGTCAGGCAAATCGATAGGATGCCTGGCCCGACGCCCCAACCGGAGGCTCTGCCGCCACGCTCTGACACAACGCTCTGACGCGACGCCCGAGCTCAGGCCCGCCGGCCCGTGAGCCAGCGATTCTCTTCCTCCGGCCGGAACGCGACTGCCTCGGTCCCGGCCTGAAGGATTGCTTCGCGCGCGTGCAGGAGGTTCAGGTAGCCCCGTTTGATCGCTGTCTGGGCCTCCAGCTCGCGACCTCCGATGCGAGCTGACATCAGGATCGCGCAACCGTGCTCGACCATCTCGAGCGCGCGGGCCGCGCGCTCGAGCTCGGCGACCACCCGGTCACGGGCGCCGGCAGCGGACGCTGGCGGACGCAGGCCCCGCACCTCGGAGTCGTAGGCCTTCATGGCCTCGAGAGCGGAGCTCAGATGATCGGCGATCGCCTCGGCACCCATCCGCCGGCGACGGACGCCATCGATCGCTTCGATCACCAGCGCCATCGACGCGTCGATCTTGCGGCCAAGCTCGACCATCGAGCGCCGGAAGGTTTCCGCATCGCGAGTCCGACTGAGCATCTGGCCGGCGCGCCTCAGCACGAGCGCGAAGAGGGCCGCGAGAAGACCGAATACGACGAGCGGGATCAGGAGCACGGGCTGCACAGCGCCTCCCCCTCGGCCTTCAGCCCGTGCGCGCTCGGAGCGCCGCGCTGATCGCAGGGGCGACCTCGAACAGGTCGCCCACCACCAGCAGGTCCGCGAATTCGGCGATCGGGGCGTCCGGGTCCCGGTTCACGGCAACGATCGTCTCGGCCGTCTGCATTCCGACCTTGTGCTGGATCGCGCCGCTGATGCCGAGGGCAAGGTACAGCTGCGGCTTGACGATCTTGCCGGTCTGGCCGATCTGGTGGGCGTAGTTGATCCAGCCGGCATCGACAGCAGCCCTGGTCGCTCCAACTGCCCCACCAAGGGCATCGGCCAGCTCCTGCACGATCTTGAAGCCGTCTTCGCCGGCTACGCCGCGGCCACCGGCCACGACGATGCGGGCTTCCTCGATCGGGGCCGCTGCTCCGGCCTCCGCCACGCTTTCCACGACGGGGACGCTGGGCAGCTTCGCATCGCCGCCTGGATTGATTGATTCAACCGCTCCCTTCGTCGCGGCCGGCTGCGCAGTGACGGCGTTCGGCCGGATCGTGATGATTCCGTGCTCGCCGACGAACGCATTGCGTGTGGTGAGCCTCCCACCGAACACGCTCATCTCGACGGTCGGGCCGTCGTCGGCCCAGCCGAGGCCCGTCGCATTCGCAAGCACAGGCCAGCCGAGAAGCACAGACAGGACGCCCGCCGCGTCCCGGCCTTCCGGGCCCGCCCCGAGCAGGAGATAGTCCGGCGGCTCGTCGGCCGCGAGTGCTGCCACCCGCTCTGCGAGGAGGGTGGCACTCGCGTGCCCGTCCATGACCGGGTCGGCGACCGAGAGGACGCGTGGCACGAACCGTGCCAGCTCTTCCGCCGGCTTCCCCGGGTCGGCACCCACCACGACGCCGACGACGTCGCGACCGGCCTGCTCGGCGATCCCACGCGCGGCAGTGGCGACCTCGGTGGTTATTCGCGAGAGTTTCCCGTCGGCGACCTCGGCGATGACCCAGATCAAGCGGGCCATCAGATGATCCTCCGCTCGGCGAGGAAGGCCACGACCTGGTCGGCGGCGACATCGGCCGGTTCGCGAACGACGCGAGTGGCCGCTCGCGGCGGGGGCGGGGTGGATTCGAGCACCTTGGTGCCCGAGGCCGCGCCACCGACTGCCTGCCCACCTAGATCAAGGTCCGCCAGGGATCGGGTCACGATCTCCTTAGACCGGGCGGCCATGATCCCCTTGAGTGACGGGTAGCGCGGCTCCCCGAGCGCCTGTGTGCAGACGACCAGCGCCGGCATCGGCGCCTCCAGCACGTCGAAGCCTGTCGGCGAGATGCGGCGCACTCTCACCTGGCCCGCCGTTTCGTCCGGTTCGATCTTCGCCGCGTAGGACAGGAGAGGCAGGCCAAGCAGCGCTGCGACGCCCGGACCGACGACTCCCGCGCCGCCGTCGGAGGTGTCGGCGCCGGCAAACACCAGGTCGTATTCGAGCGTCTCGAGCGCTGCGGCCAGGACTCGCGCCGTGGAGAGCGTGTCCGATCCCTCGAGCGAAGAGTCCGTCACCAGGACGCCTCGATGCGCCCCCATCGCGAGCGCCTTGCGCATGGTCTCGGGGGCGTTCGACGGAGCCATGGCCAGTACCGTGATCTCGCCGCCTCCCGCTTCGGTCAGCTTGATCGCCGCCTCGAGGGCGTATTCGTCGTTGGCGTTGACCACTGCGGGCACGGCCGCTCGGTCGAGTCGCATCTCCGCTGTCAGGCGCTCCCCACCCGCCGCGGTGTCGGGGACCGGCTTCATCAGTACGACGATGCGCACGAAGCGTGATCCTCCTGCCAGTTCGATCGGCCGCCGGGCGGCGGCGTTGGCACCTCGTCAGTGCGGCTGTCGAGCGAGGAGGGCGCGGGCGACGACAAGCCGTTGGATCTGCTGCGTGCCTTCGTAGAGCTGGGTGATCTTTGCGTCACGCATCATCCGCTCGACCGGGAACTCGTCGATGTAGCCGTATCCACCGAGTACCTGGACGGCGTCGGTGGTGACTCGCATCGCGGCGTCTCCGGCCACGAGTTTACACAGGGACGCCCAGCGTCCGGCATCGGCCGAGCCACCCTCGATCTCGGTGCAGGCCTTGTACAGGAGCTGGCGGGCGGCTTCGGTTGCGGCGTCCATGTCCGCGAGCATGCCCTGGACCATCTGGAGCTCCCCGATCGGCTTGCCGAACTGTTTCCGCTCGGCCGCGTAGCGGACCGCCACGTCGAGGGCACCCTGGGCAACGCCAACGGCCTGCGCGGCGATGCCGGGGCGCGAGCGCTCGAATGTCTTCATCGCGATCGCGAAACCCTGGCCTTCATCCCCGAGCCGGTGATCGGCTGGGATGCGCACACGATCGAACGAGAGCTCGGCCGTTGGCGAGCCTCGGATGCCCATCTTGTGCTCCAGGCGGGACACGCTGAATCCCCGGGAGTCGGACGGGACGACGAAGGCCGACAGGTTCCGGTAGCGAGGTCCCTCCGGATCCGTGACTGCAAAGACGACCACCAGGTCAGCCACGCTGCCCTGGCTGATGAAGCGCTTTTCGCCGCTGATGACGTATTCGTCTCCCTCCCGCGTGGCGCGAGTCCGAATCGCGGCCGCGTCCGAGCCCGCCTCCGATTCGGTGAGGGCAAACGCGATGAGCTTCCGGCCGGCGGCCAGGTCGGGCAGCCAGCGTGTTTTCTGCTCCTCAGTTCCGGCGTTGCGGATGGGCAGAGACGCGAGCTCCTGGACCGCAAGGATCAGCCCCGAGGTTGCGCAGACCCTGCTGATCTCCTCGATCGCCAGGCAGACCGTCAGGAGGTCGGCCCCGATGCCGCCGAATCGCTCTTCGAAGGGCAGCGCAAGGATGTCGTGATCCGCCAGGAGGTCCTTGACATCCATCGGGAACTCGGCCGACCGATCGATCTCGGCGGCCCGTGGCGAGATGCGTTCGGCGGCGAGCACCCGGACTGCCTCCCGGAGCATCTGCTGCTCTTCGGTCAGCTGGTAGCCGGTGGTCTGGTTGGTCGCCGTCACCGGCGGCATCCTAGCATCCGGTTTTGCGCACTCGTACGGCGCCGTTCCCCCGCGCGCAGCGCACCGCGGGCCGCAGTACCCTGCAGGCCGCAGGCTGCAGTCAGGGGGCGTCAGGCTCGTGGCCGCGGCATGAGGGTCCGTCATGGAGCAGACAACCGCATTCGCCCTGATTGTTGCGGCCGTCATCGGCATGTTCGGGTTGCTGTTCATCATTCGGCGGCAGCGTCATGAAGTCGAGGACGCCGGCCGAGAGAGCCCCTTCGGGGTATCGACCGAGGGCATGAAGGTCTGCCCGAAGTGCGGCCGCGGCAACCTCTGGACGGACGCGAGCTGCATCTACTGCGGCACCCACCTGAAGGGCTGAGGGCACCGGTTCGGCGTTTCCCCGCGACGCGCCCTACTGAAGGACGGAGAGACGGCGTCCCCCTTCAGCAGGGATTGCGCTCTCGGCCAGGAGCTCGGCGATGTCGGCGATCGAGACCGGGTCCTCCGTGCCCGGACCGCGACCGGCGTCTGCGAGGCCGTCCTTGAGCATGACCATGCAGAACGGACAGGCCACCGCCACGGTCTCGGCCCCCGTCGCGAGTGCCTGGCGGGTGCGCTCCTGGTTGATACGCGTTCCGCGCGTCTCCTCCATCCACATTCGACCGCCGCCGGCGCCGCAGCAGAACGTATTCCGGCCGTGGCGTTCCATCTCCTCGAGCTGGAGCCCCGGCACCGCCGCCAGGGCGTCGCGCGGCGCGGACTCGATTCCGTTGTAGCGCGTGAGGTAGCACGGATCGTGATAGGTCACCTTGCCGGCAACCGCGCCGTCTTCACCGATCCGCAGCCGGCCGGAGGTCAGCAATCGGTCCAGGTATACGGAGTGATGAACGACCTCGAACGAACCACCCAACTGGCCGTATTCGTTGCCGATGACGTTGAAGCAGTGCGGGCATGCGGTCACGATCGTGCGCTCGTTCATGCCGTAGCGGTTCAGCGTTTCGACGTTGCCCGATGCGAGGATCTGATAGAGGTAGTCGTTGCCCATGCGTCGAGCCGGATCGCCGGTGCACGACTCCTCCTGACCGAGGATGGCGAAGCGCACACCGGCCGCGTTGAGGCACGTCGCGAATGCCCGGGCGACCCGCCGATTGCGCTCGTCGAAGGCGGCCGCACAGCCGACCCAGTAGAGCACCTCGATTTCGTCGAGCCGGCCGTCGGCCGCAAGCGAGGCGACTGTTGGCACCTCGAAGGGCAGGCCGCGTGTCCAGTCGGTTCGGGTCGAGCGGGGCTGGCCCCACGGGTTGCCGACACCCTCCATGTTCCGCATCGCGCCGGCCATTTCCTGCGGAAAGCGACTCTCGTCGAGGACGAGGTTGCGACGCAGTCCCACGATCTTGTCGACGTGCTCGATGAGCACCGGGCAGGCCTCGACGCATGCGCCACAGGTCACGCAATCCCAGACCGCATCGAAGGGAATGGCGGTGTCGACGATCGGACGGGCAAGGAGCTCCGGCCGGACGCCGTCCGTCAGGCCATACGTCTCCCGCACCGAAGGGCTGTTCGGGATCAGCGGGACGCCCTCCTCGGCGTCTGCCGCCATGTCGCGGATGCCCATGATGAAGGTCTTCGGGTTGAGCGGCTTTCCGGTGGCCCAGGCCGGGCAGGCAGCCTGGCAGCGCCCGCACTCGGTGCAGGTAAATCCGTCGAGGAGGTCTTTCCAGCCGAGGTCCTGGAGGGTCTTGAGACCGAACGTCGCGTCCTCGCGTTCGAGATCCATCGAAGGCAGCTCGCCCCGCGGCGCCAGCTTCCGGAAATAGATGTTGAAGAAGCTCGTGACGATGTGGAGGTGCTTGCTGTAGGGCAGATACACCAGGAACAGCGCGACCAGCGCGATGTGCGCCCACCAAAGCGAGATGAATCCGGTCTCGACGCCACCCGGCCTCAGGATCGAGCGGAACGGGACTGCCAGGGCCGAAGCGACGAACGCACCCGGCTGGTCGCCATAGCGCGCGAACTCGAATGCCTGCGCGAGCAGCTCCGTCGCGACGACCCCGCCGATCAGCGCAAGGATGACGAGCGCATCCGTCGTGTACGTCAGGCGCGCCGGCCGGGTCACGAGGCGCCGGAAAAAGGCATACCCGATTGCCACCAGGACGATGACCGCCACGACGTTCTGGAGTGCCGAGACCGCCGTCCAGAGCAGGCTATCGAGCGGCCACGAGAGCACCGCCTGGATCAACCCACCCGTGACGGCGTTGGCCGTACCGACCGTCAGCAGCACGAACCCCCAGAAAATGCCCCAGTGCATCAGTGCCGCGCGAGGGTCCTTGAACATCCGGGTCTGGATGAGCGCGTACTCCACGACGCCCCACAACCGCGCCGGGATGTTGCCCGAGACGGTCGACGGTCCAGCGACCGCGAAGACCCGCAGGTGGCGGGCCATCACCAGCGCGAAGATCACCGCAGCTCCATAGAACAGCGGAAACACCAGCGGGTAGGCGGGGACGTGTTCGAACGGGCCGAACAGCACGCTGCCTCTCGCGGTCAGTCGGGTCTGCGGCCGGCGACCTGGTCCAGATCGCCGACGAGGAGGTCTGCGCGCCCGATCCGCGCCTGGTGGTCGAACGGTCCGGCGAGAGTTTCGAGCGCGTGCGGGAGCACTGCCACGATCGCGTCGAGCGACTCGATGGCGCCCTTCGGACTGCCGGGCAGGTTGACCAACAAGCTCCGACCACGAACCCCCACCACTCCGCGCGACAGGTCGGCCATCGGCGTGTGCCGGCGACCCTCGGCTCGCATGGCTTCGGCCAGGCCCGGCACCGCGTAGTCGAGCACGGAGGATGTCGCCTGGGGGGTGACGTCGCGAGGCGTCAGGCCCGTGCCCCCGGTCGTGATCACGAGCCGATGCCGAGCGGCGCCCGCGACCAGGGCCTCGGCGATCAGCGCCTCCTCGTCGGGCACGACCTCGCGAGTGACGACGAGGCCGAGACCTTCCAGGCGCGTGCCGACTTCCTCGCCCGATGCGTCGTCACGCTCGCCCGCGGCGCTTCGGTCGCTGACTGTCAGAACGAGCGCGGTCAGCCCGCCAAGGGGGCCCCCCGGATCGCTCACTGCGGGACCATGGCGCGGCAGATCTCGATCATAGTCCGCTGGGGCGCCGGCTCGGGCGCGGGAGGCGGCCGGCCATCCGTTCCGACGTCCGTTTCGGACGGGCGGCAGTTGGATCGCGATCGCGCAGCCACTCGCCGCTCGTGCCGCCTGATTTCGCGAGCAGACGAACCGAACGGATCTCGACGCCTCGCTCGACACCCTTGACCATGTCGTAGATCGTCAGCGCGGCGATCGACACGGCAGTCAAGGCTTCCATCTCGACCCCGGTTGGACCAACCGTGGCGGCCTCGGCGCGAACCCGCAACGCGCCGGCAGCGCGATCCGGGGTCACTGTTACGACGAGATCGGTCAGGGCGATCGGATGACAGAGCGGAATGAGATCCGAGGTGCGCTTGCCGCCCATGACGCCGGCCAGCTCGGCGACCGACAGTACGTCGCCCTTTGGGCCGCCACCATCGATCACGAGGCTCAAGGTCTCCTGGGACAGCCCTACGACCGCCTCGGCGACGGCCCTCCGGGCGGTTGCCGGTTTCTCGCTCACGTCGACCATCCGGGGCCGCCCGGCCCGATCGACGTGCGTCAGGCGGCGCCGGTCGGCTCGAGTTTCGGACGGGTTGAAGAACGACCCGGTCGGAGCCCGCGTCGCCGGCGCTCGTTTCGGGCGCACTCGATCGGCACTCATCGGTCCAGCCACCAGAGCTCGACCTCGGTCCCCGCGTCCACGCCATCGACATCCTCCGGGATGATGGCCAGGGCCTCAGCGGCGGCGAGCGCGCTGATGACATGACTCCCCTGCCCGCCCGCGAGGCGTACTGGGACGCGCCCACGTTCGTCACGAACGATTCTTCCCTCCTGATCGCGCTGGGCCACGACGCGAAGATACGCTCGCCGGCCGGGGCTCTTCTTCGCCTCACCGAGCAGAACCGCTCGATCCACCTGGCGGCCGAGCTCACAGTCTCCAGCCAGTTTACGGATCGCGGGCCGGACGAAGAGCTCGAACGTGACGAACGTCGAAACCGGGTTGCCTGGCAGTCCGAACAGCAGCACCGGCGGATCATTCGAGCGCTTCGCAAGCCCGAAGGCAAACGGCTTGCCGGGCTGCACGGCGACCCGCCAGAGGTCGACCGTTCCGAGTGCGCCAAATGCCTCGCGTACCACGTCGTATGGCCCGACCGATACGCCACCGCTGACGATGATCGCGTCGGCGGTCGCAACACCCTGGGCCAGTCGGTCGCGAACGTCGGCGAGCCGGTCCTGCGCGATCCCGAGATCGATCGCATCAGCACCCGACGTCATGACCAGCGCGCGAAGGCCGGGGCCGTTCGCGTCCGGGATCCCGGCGGCTCCAAGCGGCTGCCCCGGTGCGCGAATCTCGTCGCCGGTGGCCAGCACAGCAACGCGCGGTCGCCGGCGAACGAGGACGCGGTCCACGGCCGAACCCGCCAGCAGGGAAATCCGCGCGGGATTGAGGGTCATCCCCGGGTCGAGAAGCCGGTCACCTCCCGCGAGATCGCTTCCCGCTTGCCGGATCGAGCCACCCACCGTCACGGCGCGATACACCGCGACGCGTGCCGGGAGCGGGCCCGTGGCATCCCGACCGCGCGGACCCGTGGCCCCTCCGCCGGCGCCCACGGGGGTCGTCTCCTCGACGGGCACGACGGCGTCGGCACCTTCCGGGAGAGGAGCCCCCGTCGCGATGCGGACGGCCGTGCCGCGGCCGACCACTCGATCAGGCGCCGAGCCGGCTCGAACCTCGCCAACCACCGCCAGAACCACGGGACTCGTCTCCTGTGCACCTGCCACGTCAGCCGACCGAATCGCATAGCCGTCCATCGCGCTGTTGTCCCACGGGGGCAGGGCCGTCGCGCTCATCGCCGGCTCGGCGAGCACGCGGCCCAGCGCGTCGCCCACCGCCACCCGTTCCGTGGACACAGGTCCCTCGATCGTCGCGAGGATTCGATCCAGCGCCTCCTCGACCGACAGGAGATCGTTCACGACGGCGCCTCCGGAGGTTTGTCCGGGGGGTCGTTCGGCCGCTTGGTGGAATCCGGCCCGGGACGTCCCTGCCGGCCGGTGTTCCACGGGCGCGGCACGGCGCTCGCCACCGACAACCACGCTCTCCGCCCGGCCGATGGGCTTCCGGCTCGCTCCGTGGCGCGACGCTGGATCGCCGCTACGACCGAGCGGCGCGTGAGGACGCCCAGCAACCCCGCACCCTCGCTCACCGGCAGCCCGTCGACACCGGTTCGTCGAAGCTCCTCGAGGCCTGCCCGCATTGGCAATTCAGGGGCGAGAATGGGTAAGACGGGCGCCCCGACCATGATCTGCTCGGCTCGCGTCGTTGGCCATCGGCGGCGAGCGATTCGGCGCAGGTCGGACACGCCGATCAGTCCCAGTAACGAATCGCCGCGCATCACCGCCAGGCTCGAGGCATCCGCGCGGTCGAGGTACTGACCCGCGAACGTATCGAGGGTGAGCTGCGGCGAGACGGACGGTGTATCCCGTTCCATGACCTCGTCCACACGCAGGCCCTCGAGCAGATCCTCGATCGCGGCGCGCCGGTCGAGACCGCGCGCGGCGCTGCCCAGGAACCAGCCGCTTACGACGAGCATGACGCTCGTCAGCGCATCGCCCATGATGCTGACCACGAGACCGATCCCGATCAGGACGTAGCCGACGAGGCGCCCGACGAGCACCGCCACCCGGCTCCCGCGTCGCTCGTCGCCCGTGTACTCCCACGCAACCGCGCGCAGGATTCGGCCGCCATCCAGTGGGTAGGCGGGGACCAGGTGGAGGAGGCCCAGGCCGGTGTTGAGAATACCCAGCAGGAAGGCCGCTTCCACGAACGGAACCCGGATGTCGTTGACAGCCAGCGCGGCGGCCACGAGTGACAGGCCGATCGCCAGACTCGCCAGGGGGCCGGCGGCGGCGATCCACGCTTCGTCCCGCGGTCGCCCGGCGGCCTGGTCGATGAGGGCGGCCCCGCCGAAGAACAGCAGATTGATGGGCGCGACCGGGACGCCCCGGCGTCGAGCCGTGATCCCATGCGCCAGCTCGTGGACCAGGACAGAACCGAGGAAAGCGAAGGCGGCCACCAGCCCGACCCCCCAGCGGACCTGGGCCGGCACGTTCGGGCTCAGCTCGCCCACCTCCGTAGCGGCCACTGCGGTGATTACGGCCAGGATCAGGATCCAGACCGGGTGTATCCGGATCTCGATGCCCATGATCCGCGCGACGGGGACCCCACCGACCGGCCGGAGCGTCATCGCGCGTCTTCCAGGCTGGACGACAGGCTGCCGGGCGTCGCGACGGGTCGGGAATCGGGCGGCTCGGTAGCTCGGCGGCCGGCGAGTCTCCTCACCACCAGACAGAGCACGAGGCCCACGACGGCGAGCGCGATCGAAGTATCGGTCCAGAACTTGGCGGGGAACAGCTGGACGAGCCGCTCGGTGCGAGGGTCGAACGTGTAGCTTCCACCCGCGAAGAAGACCCGATGAAAAAGGTCGAACATCGCGTCGAACGCGAAGGCGAACAGGACCCCGCCGGCGACGATCAGGAGAGCGAGTGCCGTCGCTCCTCTGCGCACGGCGCGCCAGTACCATCCCGCGCCCCGACTCGCTGCCCCCACGACCGCCAGGATGGCCGCAGCGAGCAGCGTCACGAGCCCGAGCCCGAGCAGGACCGTCCGCACGTCGGCGAGGTGCGCTCGCTCCCGCAGGTCGAAGACAGGCTGGCCACCGACCGCCTGGTCGAATGACGGCGGCCCGAGGTAGATCTGGTCGAGGACCGAATTCGTAACAGTGTGGACCTCGTCGCGCGTGAAGCCAGTCCAGGCGTCGGCCTGCGCTCGATCCTGTTCCAGCGCCACGTAAGCGGGGTTGAAGAAGAAGGCGACCATGACAGCCACGATCACGACTGGCATCGCCAGGGCGACCACCTCGGCCCCGGCACGGCGAGCCAGCATTCGACTCATACGGTCGATGGTAGCCCCCGCCGGTCGGGTCTGCGGTGTGTGGCCCGGAGGATTCGGCTGTCGCCCGGAAGATATGCGGGACCGCCCCGACCCTGAGACCGGCTTTCTGCTTACTCCTCCTCGAGGGTGCGTGCCTGCTCCCACCAACCTTCGGTGCGCAGATCGTCCGGCGGCTCTCGCTTCAGCTCGCGCGCAGCCTTCGCAAGGCGCGCGCCAAACTCCTCCAACGAAAGGGACAGGATGTCCCGCAGGCCCTCGATGCCGGCCTGGATGAAGAGCTGGTGGTCGTCCTGGCCGAACGCCGCGAGGTTCAGCATCAGGGCTTCGTCGCGCCACGCGAGCACGTCGTTCGGCGAAGCATCGACATGGTCGGCCAGATATTGCCGGCGAGCCGGGGTCTCCGAGACCTCGAGCAGGATCCCGGTCGTGAAGATGCCCTGCTTCTCGAGCCGCTCGAGGTAGACGGGCTCGATACGGGTCAGCTCGGTGATCGGCGGCACTGCTCCTCCAGGTCGATCTCTGCGGCCCCGATGATGCCAGAGCGCGCCCCGTCTTCGCGGCTCCGCCCGCCCCTCTGCCGCGATCCGTTCAGGCCTTCGGGTCGCCGAAGATCGTGTTAGGGCAGCGGTCGTGCTCACGCTCGGCATGAGGTCGTCCATCACGCACGATTGCGTCCGTTTTGTCCGCTAGGATACGGCCCAATCGGGTGCACAAACGGGTGCAGGATTGCTTCGGGAGCGGGGAGGTGGCGCGCAGGCCGTGGATGTGACCCTTGCGGCACTTGCCGACTCAGCCATCCAATCGTCCGACGGCAAGCTCAGCATCATCGGGCTGTTTTCGGAGATCCGCACCGGCGGCTTTCCTGCCGTGCACCCCCAATACGCGCTCGACGCGCCGCCCACTTCCGACGCCTCACCGACGAGGACCGCCTCGATGAGCTCGACGCCGAGCACTGGCTCGCAGCCTGGGAGCGCGAGGGCGAGGCCGGCATTGGCTCCCCTCGACGGGGTTGTGGGCGAACTGCTGGCGAGTCTTCCCCAGGAACTCATCGGGCGGGATTGAATGGTTCGGGCCTAGGGGGGCCTGCGGCGTTCTACCATCGTCCACGCTCGCGGCGGGCGACGGCGTCGGGATCAGCATCGCGACCGCGATGACCACTGCCGCAACGAGTCCCAGGGAGACCCAGATCCGATGACGACAGAACCGACCGGGCTCTCGGGCGGCGCGTTGCAGGCGCGCATCGATGAGCTCTGGGACTTCAAGGATCCTGCGGCCAGCGAGTCGAGATTTCGGGGTGCCGCCGGCGACGCCTCGACGATGAGCGAGCAGAACATTCTCATGACCCAGGTGGCGCGAGCGCTCGGTCTCCAGGGCCAGTACGCAGAAGGACTGGAGATCCTCGATTCCATTCGGGCTAATGGGGACGATGACCTCGAAGTCGCGGCGCGCACACGCCTCGAACGGGGCAGGATCCTCAACACGCGCGGCGACCGTGACGAGGCGCGGTCGAGGTTCCAGGCCGCGTTCGATCGCGCGACCAGCGCCGGACTGGAGAACCTCGCAGTGGACGCGCTGCACATGATTGCCATCGTCTCTCCGCCAGACGAGCAGCTGATCGCAAACGAACGCGCGATCGCGTTGGCCAAGACGGCGAACGACCCGCGGGCACGGGGATGGCTACCCAGCCTCTACAACAACACAGGCTGGACCCACTTCGAGGCCGGCAACCTCGACAAGGCTCTCAAACTGTTCGAGCTGGCTCTCGACGAGCGGCTCAAGCTCGACAAGCCCCGTGAGATCGGGATCGCCCGGTGGGCCGTGGCCCGAACCCTCCGCGCGCAGGATCGGACCGAGGACGCGCTCGCCGCGCAGCGCGAGCTCAAGGGGTTCAATGCCGCGGCGGGAATATTCGACGATCCCTTCGTCGACGAGGAGATTGGCGAATGCCTGCTCATTCTGGGCCGATCGGAGGAAGCCCGGCCGTATTTCGCCAAGGCTGCCGATGGGATCTCGGCCGATGGCTGGATAATGGCCAACGAGCCTGAGCGTATCGCTCGCCTACGAGAGCTCGGCGGCGCAACCTGATCGGGATCGCGGTAGTGGCTCCATCGCGCGCGAGCTTCACCCGGACGACGACTCGGGGATGTGGTCGCTGCCCGACGCTGACCCGGGGACGGTCGTGATCGTCCTCAGGGTCCTACGGGAGGTCGTGAAGCGGACCGAAGGGCGGATCGTTTCATTCAGCCGCCGCGATGCCCGGCTGCTGCCGATCTTCTTTCGTGCGATCGAAGAGAACTACGAGAAGGTGCCGGCCCTGGCCGACTGGCACGCCTTCACGGCGGGCGAGGAGCTCGCGGTCATCAGCAAGGTACTAGGGCACGCGGACTACTCGACAACGCTCCGGGTGTACGCGCACCTCGATCCGGCGCGCGCGAAGTTGGCGGCGGCACGGATCGACGCCGTCCTGGGCCGCATGCTGCCAGCCATCGACGAGGCTGCCAACGCCTGAACTGGGTGCAGAAACGGGTGCAAAGACCCTCGGTGGACTGCCCGCCGGAGGCCCTTTCACGCTCAGATCCGGGTCTATCTGGCGGGCTTGTCGCCGAAGATCGTGTAGTGCCATGGCTTCTCGGGCTGGCCCGTCAGCTCGATCATGACGTGCTTCACCTGCGTGTACTCCTCGAAGGAGTAGCTCGACATGTCCTTGCCGAAGCCGGACTGCTTGAAGCCGCCGTGTGGCATCTCCGAGGCGACCATCAGGTGGTCGTTGACGAGCACGTGGCCGAAGTTGAGCTCCTTGGCCGCGCGCATGGCGCGGTACACGTCCTTGGTCCAGACCGAGCTCGCGAGCCCGTAGCGGGTGTCATTTGCCTTCTCGATGGCCTCGTCGTCGGTGTCGAATGGCAGCACCGCGAGAACCGGGCCGAACACCTCGTTGCACACGATGTCGCTGTCCTGCGCGACGTCGGCAACGAGGGTCGGGCGATAGAAGGCACCATGCTCGAAACCGGGAACGATCGCCCGCGCCCCGCCGGTGACGATGCGAGCGCCGGCCTGGCGCGAACGCTCGACGAAGCCCTCGACTCGCTCGACTTGCGCGTGACTGATCAGCGAGCCCATGTCGGTCGCCGGGTCGAACGGGTCGCCGACACGGACGCCTTCAAACAGCTCCTGCAGGCGCGCCAGCAGGCGGTCGTGGACCGGACCGTGGACGTACAGGCGCGTTGCCGCGGTACAGTCCTGGCCTCCGTTGATGAGGGCTCCCGCTGTCGCGCCGCGGGCCGCTGCCTCCAGGTCAGCGTCGTCGAAGACGACGAATGGCGCCTTGCCACCGAGCTCCAGATGGACGCGCTTCAGATTGCGGGCGGCGAGCTCATGGATCTGCCGGCCCGTGGCGGAGTCGCCCGTCAACGACACCATGTCGATGTCGGGATGCGCCGCGATCGCCGCCCCAACGATCTCGCCACGCCCCGTCACGACGTTCAGAACGCCGTCAGGCAGACCCGCCTCATGCGCGAGCTCCGCCAGCCGAACGGCGGTCAGCGGCGTTGCCGACGCCGGTTTCAGGATGACCGAGTTGCCAGCGGCGAGCGCGGGCCCGACCTTCCAGATCGCCATCCAGAAGGGGTAGTTCCAGGGCGCGATCTGGCCGATCACGCCGATCGGCTCGCGGCGCACCATGCTCGTGTGACTACCCGAGTACTCGGCCGCGGCCTTGCCTTCGAGGTGCCTGGCCTGGCCCGCGAAGAAGCGCAGATTGTCGATCGAGAACGGCAGATCCGAGTCTCGCCGCAGCTTGTATGCCGATCCGGTCTGAAGCGTCTCGGTGTGGGCGATGTCTTCCGCGTTGGCTTCGATGAGGTCGGCCAGCTTGCTCAGGATCCCTGCGCGTTCGCTCGGCGGCTTGCCTCGCCAGCGCCGATCGCGAAAGGCGGCCCGGCCAGCGCGGACCGCACGGTCGACGTCGTCCACTCCACCGGCAGGCACCCGCGCCAGGATCTCGCCGGTCGCGGGGTTCAGGACGTCGATCCACTGTCCGCCCAGGGCGGGAACCGGCCCGCCATCGATGAACATCTCGCGATCCGCGACCGCCTCGACGGCCATCGCTGTCCTCCGTGTGTCCTCCTGGTCGGGCAGTCTAGCTCAGTGTCCTTCTCGCGCCTGCGCTTCGGTCCGCTCGATGAGTGACTTCGCGTATGACTGGTAGGCAATGTCGTCGAGAGGCGGGTTGATCAGGCCGGCGCGAGCGTCGCGGAAGGCCCGCTCGAGGCGGCCGGCAAGGTAGCCTGGCCCACCGGCAATCCGCAGTGCCTCGTCGGTCGCCGTCACCGCGGCATTCGTTGCGGTGATCTTGGCCAGGCCAATGTCGGCCAGAAGGGCCGACCTGTCGCCGGGCGGCGCGGCGTCCCAGCGGCCGGCCACGTCGAGAAGCACGGTGCGGGCAACCCGCAGCGCCGCGTCGAGCTTCCCGAGACGAACCTGAACCGTGGGCAGATCCGCGACCGACGCCGACCCGTCACCCGGCCTGCGCCCGAGCGCCCATCGCGTGACGTCATCGCGAGCGCCCTCGCCCACTCCGAGATAGGTGGCAGCGATGCAGACACCGAACCATGCGCCGGGCGCCGGCCCTCTCGGGTCCGGCTCGCCCGGCCAGCGTCGCGCGATCATGTCGTCCAGCCCGACACGAACGTCCTCGAGGCTGAGGGTTCCCGAGGCGGAAGCGCGCACCCCGAGGGCGTCGAACGACGGCCGGCGGAAGACGCCCGGGAGCTGGAGATCTACCAGAAACGTGCCGATGACCGGCTCGTCGTCTGCGGGCGCAGCACGGTCGCCTTCCAGGGTCGCCGTCACGAGCGCGAAGCGGAGGGCGGGCAACCAGGTCGTCCAGGTCTTCTCGCCGCGCAGGACTACCGTCTCACGATCGATCCGCGCCGTGGTCGCCGGGATCGCTCCCCTGGCCGGGCTGCCGCCGCCTTCCTCGGTGGCGGCCGAGTTCAGCAACGCGCCTTCGTCGCGGACGGCGGCGAAGAGGCGCTGGCGGAGCTGGGCCGGCCAACTGGCCGACTCGACCGCTGACCCCAGGACGTGCTGATGCATCGCGAAGCCGAGTGCGGCCGAGCCGTCAATGGCACCCAGCGCAGCCTGGCCGATGGCAGTCTCCTTGAGCCCTGCGCCGAGTCCGCCTGCGTCCACGGGCAGGCAGATCGTGTGCAGGCCCGCGGCGACGAGCGCGGCCGGCACCTCGGGTCGGTAGACCTCCTCGGCATCGAGGCCCAGGCGCAGTCCCCGAAGCCGGTCCAACGCGTCGGCCAGTCGACTGGCGGCTTCCGATCGAAGGCCCTCAGCCATCCAGCGCGGCGGCTTCGCGGCGGAGGAGCTGCCAGGCCCGCTCGATATGGCGCCGCTCGGTACGCAGGTTGCCGATGGCCATCCGGATGGTGTATCGGCCGCCCAGCTTCGTGTGCGACAGGAACACCTCGCCCGTCCCGTTGACCGCCGTGATCAGCCTCGCGTTCAGCGCGTCAAGCCGCTCGGAAATACTACCTGCGTCGGTTCCATCCCGGAGCGCAGCCGGCCGATAGCGAAAGCACACCGTCGAGAACGGAACCGGCGCGAGACGCTCGAACTCCGGATCGGCGTCGATCCAGGAGGCGAACTCCTGCGCGAGCTCGATGTGATGATCGATCCGTCGGCGAAGGCCCTCCAGCCCGAACCAGCGAAGCTGGATCCAAAGCTTGAGTGCCCGAAAGCGCCGACCCAGCTGCGGCGTGAAGTCCGTGTAGTCACGCGGCGCCACCGAGCCGTCCGGCGCCTCGATATAGGCGCGACTCAGGCTGAAGGCCGTGCGCAGCGCGTCCAGCCGGCGCGTCAGGAGGAGCGAGGCATCGAGCGGTGTGAAGAGCCACTTGTGCGGGTTGATCACAATCGAGTCCGCGCGCTCCCAACCCGCGAATGGCGCGCGCCGGCGGGCGATGAGAGCCACCGGGCCGGCATAGGCCGAGTCCACGTGAAGCCACAACCCTTCACGCTCGGCCACAGCGGCGATCGCTGGGACGGGATCGACGGCCGTCGACGAGGTCGTCCCAACGGTCGCTACGATCGCGATCGGGCGGCGGGCGGCGGACCGGTCCGTCTCGATGGCCTCCGCGAGCGCGTCCGGCCGCATCGCGTACGCCTCGTCGACGGGGATATGGACGAGGCTGGCTCGTCCGAGGCCGAGCGTCATCGCCGCCTTGTCGATCGAGTTGTGTGCCTCCCTCGAGAGGTAGATCCGCAGCGACGGGACCTCGTCGCGTCCGGCGAGGCCTTCCGCGGCGGCAGAAAAGCCGGACGCTTCTCGCGCGCCGGCAAGGGCGATCAGGGACGACGTCGAGGCTGTATCGGTGAGCATGCCGTCGAATTCGGGCGGCAGCCCGACGCCCTGGCGAAGCCAGTCGACGACCACCTGCTCCAGCTCGGTGCCGATCGGCGAGGTCCGCCACAGCATCGCGTTCTGACCGATCGCGGCGGTGAGCATCTCGCCCAGGATGCCCGGCGCCGACGCGGTTGTCGCGAACAGCGCCATGAAGCCGGGATGCTGCCAGTGCGTGGCGTTTGGCTCGACGAGACGGCGATAGTCGTCGAGGATCGCCGCGAGCGGCTCGGGTTGCTCGGGCGGAGACGCGGGAAAGAGCGGCTTGAGCGAGCCGGGCGTGATCGGCGGCATGACAGGACGTCGCTCGACCGTGGCCAGGTAGTCGGCCATCTGGTCGACCACGGCATGCGCGGCGGCGCGGAAGTCTTCGGGATCCATGTCGGTCAGGCCGGACAGCTGCTCCGACATCAGATTCCCGGGCAACCGTGGATCGGGCGGGAGCTCGATCGGTCGAGTTCGGGGCTGCGGGGATCGCTCGGTCGTCGCCATCGGCGGCAGTCTACGCGGTCGTCGGCGGGGCCCCAGGACCGACCCGTGAGTCAAGCTATTGCGCCGGCATCGGGTTTCCCCGCTCCGCCCTCGTCGTTCGTGTCGCTGTTGGCATTGATGCTCACCGCCGTGCGCGAGGCGGAGCATCAGCTGGATGGGCTTCCGGGGGGACGCTCCTGAACTGGCCCGGCTGGAAGCCGACATCAGCGGCCTGCGCTACGGCTATGAGCTGATGGTGAGGGCCCGGCTTGGCTCGGGCTAGACGCCCCGAGGTTTGGTTGACCGCCGAACGGCACCAATGCTCCTGGGCACGGGGGCTCGGCTCCGCCGCAGGAACGTAGGGACGTCGAGCTCCGCCGCATCCGCGTTGGAGGGAACCGGCTTCGGTGTCTCCAACTCGGTCCCGCCGACATCGAGCGGCGGAGCCGAGGAGGCTGCGACGGCTTCGGCTGCCGTCTGCATCTCGGCGTGGGCGGGCTTGTTGGCCGGCATTTCGCCCAGGCCCACCGCGATCAGCGTCACCGAAACCTCATCGCCGAGGCGGTCGTCGAAGCTTGCGCCGAAGATCACGTTCGCCTCAGGGTCGGCTGCGCTTCGAATGGCTTCGGCCGCTTCGGTCACCTCGGCCAGCCGAACATCGGATGATCCGACCAGGTTGAACAGGATCCCGCGGGCACCTCCGAAGCTGGCCTCGAGCAACGGAGACGACATGGCTTGCTGGGCAGCCAGCAGCGCCCGTTGCTCGCCGCCGGCGCGACCGAACCCAATCAGCGCCGGGCCCGCGTCCTGCATGATGGCGCGCACGTCGGCGAAGTCGAGGTTGATCAGGCCGGGCGTCGCCACGACATCGATGATCCCCTGGACTCCCTGGCGCAGGACGTCGTCCACGGTTCGAAATGCATCCAGGAATCGAGCATCACGCTGGACGACCTCGCTGACACGATCGTTGGGTATCGTGATCAGTGCATCGACCTTCGCCGCCAGCTCGCGCGCGGCGTCCTCGGCCACACGCCTGCGACGTGCGCCCTCGAAGGCAAAGGGCTTCGTCACCACACCGATCGTCAACGCGCCATGCTTCTTCGCGATTTCGGCGACCATCGGCGCTGCGCCCGAGCCGGTGCCACCACCCAGGCCGGCCGTCACGAAGACCATGTCGGAACCTTCGAGCACCCAGCCGATCGTTTCGGCATCTTCCTCGGCTGCCTGTCGTCCCACTTCCGGATCGCCGCCGGCGCCGAGACCGTGCGTGATCTTGTCGCCGATTCGCAGTCGACGCGGGGCTGCCGATCGGCGGAGCGCCTGGGCGTCAGTGTTGCATGCGATGAAGTCGACGCCGGCCGTCTTGGATCGGATCATCTCGTCGATCGCGTTACTGCCACCCCCGCCAACTCCGACGACACGGATGGATCGCGCCTCTGGCTTGTGCGACGAGAATCCGACGCCTACCGCTCCCGCGACAAGCAGGACCAGGACGACGATGGCGGCGATGACGAGAGGAGCGTTCTGGGCTAGCGCGTCCACGGTCTGAGTCTAACAACGTGGTCGGGGTGCGCTCCAAGGCATTCGTCACGCCCCAGCACGGGTAGTTCGTGGGTGTTCCGTCCCACCGCCGGGTGGCGCCAGGCGTCCGGGGGCGTCGAGATGGCTGGTGCCGCCCGGCACCAGAACTCCGCGCCGCTCATTGACGCGGCTCGCCCGAAGTCTGACTCTCGCCGTCTCGGGACCAGATTGGAGGCCTGGTGGAAACGGCAAGGTTCCAGGTGAACACTTTCCCGTCGGATGACGAGGAATTGGCTCGGTATGTCGCGGAGCTCGTCTCGGCGGTTTCGGAGGTGTCGGACAGCGTCGTCGCATGGCTCGAGTCGGCTTTGCGAGAGCGCTACCCGCAGGCGGCCGTGGCGGAGAGGTCAGAGCTGGCCGACATGTTTCCGACCGAGCCGTTGACCGTGTACGTCTATCGCGACGGTTCGCCGCTCCCGGCCTCCAGGGATTGAGGTGAACCCGCGGCACCCGTCGGACCCGCGACAGTCGGTGCCCCGGCGCACCGGTTCGTAGGACGAAGGTACTAACCCCCAGGTGGGACCATCGTTGTCAGTGGTACGGCTCGCGGCCGACCCAATCCGTCCCCCCGGCGGTGTGATAGGTCGCGAGCCGTGCTGTGCGAGCTGCATCCCCGCGGTGGATGGCCGCTGATGGTCGAGTAGCGGCTCCGAGAGCACCGTCGAAGAGCCACAGGTGCTCACCATCCCCCCGGATGAGTTCGATCGGACAGCAAACGCGCTGGCCCTGATCGGCCGTCGACTCGCCAAGGACTCAAACAGCAACGGTCGCCCGCGGGGTCGGGCTCGATCGTAGGCCCGCCCGCGTACCTGGGTCGCCGCTACCTCAGGCCGAGGGGAATGACCTGCCCGTCGCCGACGAAGTAGGCGTACAGAACGACGGCCGCCATGACACCGAGGAGGGCCAATGCGAGCGCGAGAAGCGCGTTGGTGCGGGCCCTTCCCGCGACCCAGCCGATCGCGAAGGTGCCGGCGACGATAAGAAACACTCCTGCGTCAATCATGCCGGGCCGCATTCTCTACCACCCATCCCGTGGCGACTTTACAGCCGGACCGGAGGGATGAAATGCCCCCGGACCGCGCCGAGCGCCTTTCTCCTGGGAAAGTTGGTCGGGGCGGCCGGATTTGAACCGACGACCACCAGTCCCCCAGACTGGTGCGCTACCAGACTGCGCCACGCCCCGACACGCGGCCAGTCTAGCACCGGACGAATCGCGTTCAGCGCCCCCGCGCCTTGATCGGGGCCTTGCGTTTTTCGGGTTTCACGGCCCGTGATCGACCGGCTGTCGGGGATCGGCGCCGTCGCGGCAGCTTGATCGCGCTGCGGTCGCGGAACACCAGGCGAATGGGCGTCCCGTCGAAGCCGAACGTCTCCCGGAGGCGGTTCTCCAGGTAGCGGCGGTAGCTGAAATGAACGGCCGAGGCGTTGTTCGCGAAGAACACGAATGTGGGCGGCGCGACGCTGACCTGTGTCGCATAGAAGAGCTTGGGCCGGCGCCCCTTGACCGCGGGTGGGGCGACACGTTCGGAGGCCGCGGAGACGATGCGATTCAACTCGGCGGTCGGGACGCGCTTTCGGCGCTCGCCCCAGATGTCGACGGCGGTCTCCAGCACGCGATCGACTCGCTGGCCGGTCTTGGCGCTGATCGATACGACAGGCGCGAAATCGAGGAACGGCACCTCGGACCGGATCGCCGCGACGTATTCATCGAACGTCCGGTCCGTCTTCTCCTCCACCAGGTCCCACTTGTTGACCGCCAGCACGAGGCCCTTGCCTTCCTCGACGACAAAGCCCGCCACGTGTGCATCCTGCGCAGTCAGCCCATCCACCGCGTCGATCACGAGCACGGCGACGTCCGCTCGCGAGATCGCCTTCAACGCCCGCAGGGTCGAATAGCGCTCGGCAGCCGGTCCGGAAGCTACCTTGCCACGCCGGCGGATGCCGGCCGTGTCGATCAGCACGACCTCGCTGCGCCCCCACGCCAGCCGAGTGTCGATCGCGTCGCGCGTCGTACCCGGCACCGAGGAGACGATCGTGCGCTGCTGGCCGAGCAACGCGTTGAGCAGGCTCGACTTTCCGACATTTGGTCGTCCCACGAAGGCGATTGCCGCCGGCTCCTCGTCGGCCGCGGCGGCTAGCTCGGCGTCCCAGCGGCGTGCGGCGACCTCATCCGCGCCGTCCGCGATGCTCTCGTCGATTCCGTCTTCGGCGTCCTCGCCGGCGATGATCGGCTCGAGGTGCCCGGCTGCAACCTCTCGGGCCCAGGCGTCGGCCTCCTCCGCGCGCGCTTTGGCCGCCCGCTCCTCATCGGTCTCGGGCGGGAGCGCCTCGACGATTGCGTCGAGCAGCTCGGCCGTGCCCCGGCCGTGCGTGGCCGAGATTGCGTGCGTCTGCTCCCAGCCTAGCTCCCAGAACTCGGCCGCGTCGAGCTCGCGGCTTGGATTGTCAGCCTTGTTGACGGCCATCACGACCCGGGCGCTCGCCTGGCGCAGGAGCTCGGCCGCCTCCTGGTCGGCCGGCGTCAGCCCCGCGATCGCGTCCGCGACGAACACGATGACGTCCGCCTCGGCGATCGCGAGCCGCGCCTGCTCCTGGACCGCGGCCTCGATCGAGTCACCCGGTGCCGTCTCCAGGCCGCCGGTGTCGACGATGACGAAGCGCCGGCCGTTCCACTCAGCCTCGCCATACAGGCGGTCTCGGGTCGTCCGGGCGCGGTCCTCCACGATGGCCTTGCGCGACCCGAGGACGCGATTGAACAGGGTGCTCTTGCCGACATTCGGACGCCCGACGACGGCAACCACGGGGAGCGCGATCACGGGACTATCAGGCGGCGCCTGACGTTGGTCGCGAGGTCTCCGGTTTGGCGCTTGGCAGGGAGGTCGTTCGGCCGGCGGGCGTGGCGGCCTCCGACAGGGCGGCGGTCGCGAGCTCGTCGGCTCGTGCCCGAGCATCGGGCGTGCCGGCCAGTTCGAGGATTCGCCGCGTGACGGCGTGGAGATCCTCGATCGGAGTCGACGTGCCGCCGGTGATGCCGACCACTCGAACGCCCTTGAACGAGCCGGCGTCGGTCAGGTCACGGTAGCCTTCGATCTGGATCGCCGGTGTACCGGCGATCCCGCACAGCCGCGTCAGCTCCTTGGTGTTGGCGCTGGATCGGCCGCCGACGACCACCATCAGGTCGACCTCGCGGGCGGTCTCGAGCGTGTCCTCCTGCCGCCGGATCGTCACCGGGCAGACGGTGTTGACGATCTTGAGCTCGTGGCTGCGGCTGACCATGAAGGCGGCCAGCTTCTCGAACTTCCATGGCGGCTGCGTGCTCTGCGAGATGAGTGCCATCTTCTTGCGTCGGGGGATGGCCTCCCAGTCCTCCTCCTCGTCGACCACGATTGCGTCGGGCGCAAACCCGAGGAGACCGACCACCTCCGGGTGGCGGGGGGTTCCGAGCAGGACGATCGTGTAACCCTCGTCGACGAGCTTGACGATCTCCTTCTGCTCCTGGATCACCCAGGTGCATGTACCGTCGATGACCTCGAGGCCGCGTGCGTTTGCACGTTCCATGACATCGGGTCGCACCCCGTGGGCTCGGATGACGACTGCAGCGCCGTGGTCGACGTCGTCGAGCGTGTCCACGGTCTGGATGCCGAGCTGCTCGAGCTCGGAGATCACACCCTCGTTGTGGACGACCTGCCCCAGCGTGTGCGTGGTCTTGCCGGCGGCCGACGCCTCCTTGGCCTTGTCGATTGCCTCGCGCACGCCATAACAGAATCCGGTCCGCTTTGCGATGCGGACCTCTTCGACGGTTCCCATGTCAACGCGATTATCCCATGGGCCGGCCGTAGGCCCCCCTGTGGCGAGACGGGAGGAGCTCGGCGATGCGGCCCATGACCAATCTCGTCGCGGCGGTCTTGGCCGCCCGGCGATCCGGGTTCTGGGTGATGTCGGGCGGCAACGTGAAGGCATCTCCGACACGCATCGCGATTCGGCCTCCGGGATGAGGGCGGCTTCCGCGTGGCCAGAAGCGGTCCGTGCCTGAGATCCCGACTGGCAGAATCGGGGCGCCCGTCTTCAGCGCTAGGATGGCGAGGCCGTCCTTCGCTTCCTGGAGCCCGCCGGTCGGGCTACGGGTGCCCTCCGGGAATACCATCAGAACGTGTCCCTCGTCGAGGATTCGGCGCGCCAGGCGAAAGGCTTCGATGTCGGCCGTGCCGCGATCCACGGGGTGGATGCTGTTGCCCAGCACGAACCGACCGAGGATTGGCCACTCGACCATCTCCCTCTTGCCGAGCCAATGGATCCGCCGGCCCATGGCCTGCGTCAGCCATCCACCGACCAGCACGCCATCGGCGTTGGACAGATGGTTGGCGGCCAGGATCAACGGGCCAGTCTTTGGAATCTGCTCGATCGCGCCGTCCACCGTCACCCTCGTCAGGCTGCGCAGGGCCACTCGGGCAACGAGCATCGTCAAGCCGATCAGCGGGCTGATGCCGTCCTGGAGAGGTTCGCCGTCGGGGTGCGACTCGCGGGTCACGGCCGAATCGCGCGCGGCGTTCATGCCGGCGCCTTCGTCTGGGACGATCGCGCTTCTTCGGCTGCCGCGATCTCTTTGACGACCATGCCGACGGTCTGTTCGAAGCGGTTGCTGTCGGTCTGCAGGATGTGGGCGTCGGTCGCGGGTCGCAGCGGCGCGACGGCCCGCTTTGTGTCCAGCTCGTCCCGTCTTCGCAACTGGCTGAGGATTTCGCCGGCCTCCCGGCTGTCCGGGGCGATGCCGCGCTCTTCGATCCTGCGCCGGGCACGCTCCTCGACAGAGGCCTCGAGGAAGATCTTGAGGTCGGCGTCGGGGAGGACGACGGTTCCGATATCTCGCCCGGCCATGATGATTCCGCGATCCCTGGCCAGAGCCCGCTGGCGCGGCAGCAGCGCCGCTCGAACCTCGCCGACCGCCGCGATCTCGGACACCCCCTGGTCGACTGCGGCCGTGTGCACCTCCTCGGTCACGTCCTTCCCGTCGACGACGACCCGGTCCAACCTTCCCTGGTGATCCGGGGCGAGGTGCACCTCCTCGGCGAGCGCGACCAGCGCAGGCACGTCGCCGGGCGACATGCGCCGCTGGAGCGAGAGCCAGGTCACGGAGCGGTACAGCAAGCCGGTGTCGCAGAACCGATAGCCGAGCTGCAGCGCCGCGGCGGCGCCCACGCTGCTCTTTCCGCTTGACGCGGGCCCGTCCAGGGCCACGACAAGCTTCCGATCCCTGCCCACCCGGCCAGCATAACCGCCGCGCTCTCGGCGGCGACGAGCGCGTGAAGAACGGGCGGTTAGTCGGGCGACGGAGCTCCGGGCAGGGATCGGACCTCGGCTGGGGTCAGTCGCCTCACCTGTCCACTGGGCAGTTCGTCGAGACGGATCGGCCCGACCCGCACCCTGACGAGCCGCTCCACGGGCATCTCGACCGCGCCGAACATTCGCCGGAGCTGCCGCTTCCATCCCTGTCGGAGCGTGGCGCGGTACCACGCAAGTGGCGGCGGGGCCGGCTGGAGCAGAGCGACCAGACGGCGCGTCTCGATCGGCGTCGCCGCCCGCAGGTGGTAGAGCATTGCCTGGCCCTCGGGAAGCTCAATCCCTGTCTCGACCGCGCGGCGCTGCTCGCCCGTCAGGTCGGCGTGGAGGCCGAGCGCGTACTCGCGCTCGATCCCGAAGCGCGGATGAAGGACCCGCTCCGCCCACGAGCCGTCGTCGGTCAGGACAAGCAAGCCTTCGGAATCCTGGTCCAGCCGCCCGACGGGGAAGAGCCGGCCGCCCGCCGGCCGCATGGACGGAGGGACGAGATCGAGCACGGTCCGGGCGGCGTGCCGATCGCGGACGGTCGAGGTCACCCCCGCGGGCTTGTGGAGGACCAAATACGTCCGTGTGCCCGATGGGCGGAGGATCGCACGGCCGTCGACTTCGATTTCCGCGGTTTCCGAATCGACCTGTTCACCGATAACCGCCCTGCGACCATCGACCGTGACGCGCCCTGCGGCGATGAGCTCCTCGCTGCCACGCCGGGAGGCAATTCCGGCGGCGGCGAGGACCTTCTGGAGCCGCTCCGGGGGCATGGGTCAGGGGTGGGCTGTGGCGTCGGCCTCGAGCACCTGGGCGCCT
>WNGJ01000265.1_pt1 | contig 44610 bp, 43 predicted proteins | sample 5400611 | NCBI WGS metagenome assembly WNGJ01 (sample SAMN13153375, study PRJNA577476) | soil metagenome | isolation source: 40 cm soil or saprolite under Garry oak tree replicate 1 | place: USA:California | collected 2016-06-15
AGCGGTTCGGCCCGGCCGGGCTGGTCATCACCTACCCGTCGATAGAGGACCTGCTGCCGGTCCTCGGCGTGCTGGCCGGCAACCTCGTCGGGACGGTGCACGTCGACACCGGATCCGCGGCGGACGTGGACCTAGCCCGCCAGGTGGTCGCGGTGCTCGAGCACGTCGCGGGCCGGGTCGTCTGCAACGGCTGGCCGACCGGCGTCGCGGTGGTCGCCGCGCAGCACCACGGCGGCCCGTGGCCGGCCACCACCGTGCCGGCCTACACCTCGGTGGGCACGGCCGCGATCCGCCGCTGGCTGGTTCCCGTCGCCTACCAGGACTTCCCCGCGGAGCTCCTGCCCGCCGGCCTGCGGGACCGATGATGCCGCCCATCCCTTGCTCGCATCTCCCGCTGGTCAAGGCGGTCCCGTTGCTACCTTGGTGCCGTGAGCCCTCAGATAGCGGTCAACACCGCAGTCAGCCGAGATGAACTGATCGACTTCATGTCCGCACGGCACCACGCGATCGTGATCACGGCCCGGGCCGACGGGCGGCCGCAGGCGTCGCCGGTCACCTGCGGGGTCGACGCCGAGGGCAGGATCGTGGTCGCGACCTACCCGGAACGCGCCAAGGCCCGCAACGCCCGGCGTAACCAGCGGGTCAGCGTCGTAGTGCTGTCCGACGACTTCGGCGGGCCCTGGGTGCAGGTCGACGGCACCGCCGAGGTGCTCGACCTGCCCGAGGCGGTGGAGCCGCTGGTGGACTATTTCCGGTCCATCTCCGGCGAGCATCCGGACTGGGACGAGTACCGGCAGGCCATGGTGCGCCAGGGCAAGTCGCTGCTGCGCGTCACGCCGGTGCGCTGGGGTCCGGTGGCTACTGGAGGCTTCCCGCCCAGGCTGGGGTAACGGCGTGGAGTTCCACCCCGGCATCAGGTACTTCCATGGTGTCGCGGCCGTGTCACCGATGCTCGTCTTCACCTCGATCACGGCGGGCCGGCCCGCCGTGATCGCCTTGGCCAGCGTTACTTCAAGTTCTTCCGGGCTGCGGACCGCGTAGCCGGCCGCGCCGAACGCCTCGGCGACGGCGGCGAAGTCGGGGTTGTGCAACCGCGCGCCCACGTCCCGGCCCTCGTAGAGGCGCTTCTGGTCGAGCAGGACGTTGCCGAAGGCGTCGTTGTTGAACACCACTGCGACCACGCCGAGGTCGTGCTGGACGGCGGCGGCCAGTTCCTGGATGCCGAACATGAACCCGCCGTCGCCGGCGATGGAGACCACGGCCCGGTCGGGGAAGGCGGCCTTCACGCCGAGCGAGGTGGGGTAGCCGAACCCGAGCGTGCCCTGGTAGCCGCAGGTGATGAACTGGCGCGGCGCGTGCACAGGGAACCCGAAGTAGGAGGCGAAGCCGGCCTGGCAGATCTCTTCCACGAAGAAGCCGTCGGCGGGCAGCGCGGCCCGGATCGCGGCCAGGTAGTCCAGGTCGGGCCCGACGTCGCGGAACTCGCTGGCCGTCTGCTCCTTCACGGCCCGGAACTCGGCGCTGCGATCGGGGGTGGTGCCGGGTCTGTCGCCCAGCTCCGCGGCCAGCGCGGCGGCCGCCTCCCGCGCATCCGCCACAATCGACACCTCGGGCTGGAGTCGGACCGCCTGCACCGGATCGATATCGACCAGGATCGTGCGCAGCCCGGCGGGCCGCCCCGGCCACCGGGACCAGGCCAGCTCGAGCCGCGACCCGACGCCGAGCAGCACGTCGGTGCCGGCCCAGCGCCGGTAGCCCGCGGCGCTGGTGAAGCCGTACGGGTCGTCGTCGTCGACGATGCCTCGCCCGCCGCGGAAGGAGACCACCGGCGCCTGCAGGCGGCGGGCTAGTTCGGCCACCTCGCGGGCGGCGTCCCGCGCCCCGCCGCCCACCATGATCATCGGATGCTCGGCCGCGGCCAGCAGGCGGGCGGCCTCGGCGATGGCCGTGTGGTCAAGCTCCGGCGGGCGCACGGGCGCCGGCGGCACGGTGCTGCCCGCGCCCGACGGCGCGGGCGCGGCCAGCACGTCCCACGGAACGGCGATCGCGGTCGGGCGCGGCCGTCCCGACCTGGCGTGGTAGAACGCTCGCGCGGTCAGCTCGCTGGCCTGGCCCGGATGCTCGACGGTGGCCGCCCACTTGGTCAGCGAGCGCATCGTCGCCAGCTGGTCGGGCAGCTCGTGCAGGTGGCCGAGGCCGCGGCCGATGAACGCCGACGGGATCTCCCCGGTGACGCACACCACCGGGGCGCTGGCACCGTAGGCCGAGATCAGGGCGGCGCTGGAGTTCAGGAACCCTGGGCCGGGCACCACCGAGTAGACACCGGTCCGCCCCGTCGCCTGCGCGTAGCCGAACGCCATGTAGGCGACGGTCTGCTCATGCCGCGCGCCGATCACCCGCAGCCCCGCGCGCGCCATCGCGTCGAACAAGGGGTAGGTCTGAATGCCGGGTATCCCGAAGACCGTGTCGACGCCGTGGCTGATCAGCGACTGCACGATGACGTCGGCGGTGCTGGCTGTCCTGGTCACGAGGCGCCTCCTTGACGTCCTCCCCGCCGTGAAGGCCAGGGATTCCTCGAGCGTGGCTCACGCCGCGCTCCGGGTGGTTCCTGCTTCACCGGCGACTGCCAGGAGCTGCCCTGGTCCTACGTCCCCTCCACAGGCGTTTAGCCTGTCGGCCCGCCCGGCCGCCAGGATGTTCGCCGACCCCTTGACCTTGCGGGACAGCGCCCGCTGCGCCCGTGCTAGGCGCCGTTCCCTTTTCCGTAGGAACCGCGGGTTGGCGATGATCTCCCCGTCCGAAGTGGCGGCCAGGTTGACCAGCCCGACATCGATACCGACCTCACGACCGCACGCGGGCAACGGGCTGGGATCCTGCTGCACCACGAACGAGGCATAGTACCGGCCATCCGCCTCCTTGATCACCGTTAGAGACGACGGCACCGACGGCAGCGGCCGGGACCACCTGACCCGCATTTGGCCGACCTTCGCGAGATACAGGCGCGCGCCATGGAGGGCGAACCCGTTGCGGGTGAGCCGGATCGACTGACGCCCGCGCCTGGACCGGAACCGGGGATGCCCGACCCTGCGGCCCTTCCGCTGGCCAGACATCGAATCGAACCAGTTCCGGTACGCCCGCCGCGCATCCTGGCAGGCCTGGACCAGGGCAACCGAGGCGACGTCGGCGAGCCAGGCCCGCTCCGGCGTGCGCTTGGCCAGGGTCACGACCCGGCGCTGCACCTCGGTATCGGAAATCTTCTCCCCGGCCGCGTGGCAAGCATCCCGCAAACGCAGGCAGTCGTTGAACACCACCCGGGCGCACCCGAACACCCGGGCCAGGGCCTGCTGCTGCCCCGGGCCCGGGTAGATGCGGTAACGGTACCGGACCTGCACAACACCAGACCATACCGCTGGCCTCTGACAATCCGGCAGGCATCATCCGCCCCTCCGTCGAGCAGCAGCGCAGGCCGGGCTGACCCCGTGAACGACTGTACTTACGCCCAGCCAGGTTCGATCACATCACCGCCGGCGGGCTAGCAGAACCATATACGATCTGCGGAGATTTCCAGCCGGCGCGAGTGCGGTGGCAGACTGGCGGCATGACCGGATCGGATCCTAAAACGGACCTACACCGCTATCTGCAGGACGCCCGCGAGGCGTTGCTGTGGAAGCTCGACGGGCTCTCGGAGTACAACATCCGCCGCCCGATGGTGCCCACCGGCACCAACCTGCTCGGGCTGATCAAGCATGTGGCCAGCGTGGAACTCGGGTATTTCGGCGATTGCTTCGGGCGCCCGTTCGGCGAGCCGCTGCCGTGGCTGGAGGACGACGCCGAACCCAACGCGGACATGTGGGCCACCGTCGACGAGTCGCGCGAGCAGATCACCGGCCTGTACCGGCGGGCCTGGGTGCACTCCGACGCCACCATCGGCACGCTCGCGCTGGACGCGATCGGTCATGTGCCGTGGTGGCCGGAGAGCCGGAGCGCGGTGACGCTCCACAAGATCCTGGTCCACATGATCGCCGAGACCGACCGGCACGCCGGGCAGGCCGACATCGTCCGCGAGCTCATCGACGGCGCCACCGGTCTGCGTAAGGGCAACGACAACATGGCGCCGGGCGACCAGGCGTGGTGGGAGAACTACCGGAGCCGGCTCGAGCGCGCGGCGCGCGAGGCCGGCCCCGGCCCGGAGCGCGAGGCCGGCTAGCGCTACGCGGTGAACGCTCAGGCCGGCCACCGGGCCTGCCAGAGCTCGCGCCGGGTCGAGCAGTACGCCACGCCCACGGTCTCGGCCGCGGCCAGCGTCAGTATCGCGGCCTGAGCCGGCAGGTACTGCAGCAGCAGCCCGCAGCCCGCCAGCCCGGCGGGCACGCCCAGGCCGATCAGCGTCATGAGCGCCGCGACGACCCGGCCGCGCTGTTCGGGCGGGGCCTGCCTGATCACCAGGATGTCGACCAGCACGCGGATCGCGGGGATGCCGAGCATGGCGGTGAACAGCAGGCCGGCCACCCACCACGGCCCGAACGGCACCGCGAGCAACGCCAGGATGACGGCGTCCAGCATGCACACGATCAGCAGCAGCACCCCCGGCCGGAGTCGGTGCAAGATCCTGATCAGGGGCGCCCCGGCCAGTCCGCCCGCCGCGCCGATGCCCAGGACCAGGCCGATCACACTCGACGACACCGCCTGGTGGCGCAAGATGACGATGATGACCAGCTCGAGCCCGGCCCCGATCGTGTTCACGAACATGATCAGCATCGTGGCCACCCGGAGCACTGGCTGGTTCCAGAGCGTGCGTACGCCCGCCAGCATGCTTCCCGTCCCAGCGGCAGGCCTGCTCTGGGGGGCGGCGTCCCTGGGCTGGCCAGGCGCCTTCATCAGCGCCGCGGTGATGACCGCGACCACGAAGGACCCGGCGGTGAACAGGAACGGTACGGCATGCGCGAACGCGCGGATCGCGTAGAGCGCCCCGCCGAGCGCGGGCCCGGCTAGCGCGGAGCCGTTCATCCTGACCTCGTCCTGGGTCAGCGCCTGCGTCAGCTGCGCGGGCGGTACCACCGAACGCATCAGCAGCATTCCGGCCGCGCTCTTGATGACTTGCCCGGCGCCGAGCAGCGCGGCCGCGGTGAACAGCAAGGGCAGCGACAGCCAGCCGGTGATCAGCGCCACGGCCACCGCCGCAGTGACCGCCGCACGGGCCGCTTCGGTAAAGATCACGATCGTGCGGCCGTCGTACCGGTCGGCCAGCACGCCGGCGGGCAGCCCGGCCAGCAGCATCCCGAGGCCCTGCACCGCCGCGAACAGCCCAGCCAGGGCTGGGGAGCGGGTTATCGCCAGGATGGTCAGCGGGTAAGCGATGTCGGCCACGGACACGCCGAGAGTGGAGGTACTGGTCCCGAGCCATAGCGTCTGGAACGACCAGTTCCGCCACAACGGCCGTGGCCGGCTTACCGGCGATTCGCTGGGCGCCTTTGCGCCTGGCCGCTCTGCGACGGCGGCTGTCTGTGCGCTACTCATGGTGGCCTCCTCGAGCCCTTCCTCACGGTTTCGTCATCATTCACGCTTACGTGAATGATGACACACTCGTGAGCATGTGGCAAGATGTCTTTATGGAGCAGCCCTTGGCGGAGACACAGCCGCAAGCGGTCCGGACCGTGGACGACGTGGACATGCTCAAGGCGATGGCGGACCCGACCCGGATGGCGATCCTGGCCGCGCTGATGAAGACGCGGCACGACCTGCCGGTCATGTCGGTCAAGGAACTGGCCGCCGAGCTCGGCGAGCCGCAGACAAAGCTCTACCGGCATGTGCGGCAGCTAGAGGCAGCAGGCCTGATCAGGGTGGCGAGCACCCGCATGGTGTCAGGCATCCTGGAGCAGCGGTACCAGGCCTGCCAGCAGGACCTGAAGCTCGGACGCGGGTTCCTCCGGGAGCACGCGGAGGACTCGGTAGGTGTCATGCAGGCCGTGCTCGACCGTTTCCGTGATGGCTTTTTCGCCGCGTTCGAGGCGGAGCGGCGGTCAGAGGATGACGTCCCGGCCGAAGAGGCCTACCGCATACCGATGATGTTCATGTCCGATCTCAAGATCTCGCCGGCCAAAGCGGCCGGGTTGAGAAGCAAGCTCAAGGAGATCGTCGACGAGCTGAATGACGAGCAGGCAGAGGACCCGGACGGTGTACCGGTGAGTCTGTTGATCGGTTGCTATGTTCCGGCTGAGAGTGACCCAGGTAATCGCTGACCTGGCTCAGGGCTGGAACTGCGTAAACCAGCGGAACGTTGCACGTGCATACCGTCGCCCTGCCGTGCCGCCCAGCCTGCGGCCGCCCGGTTTGCCTCACATGGCACGATGAGCTACGAACACGGGAGATGGTGAGGCGGCCATGAACGACGAGCGTGAGAATCTTAGCTGGCAAGGGTTTGGCGAGGCGTCGCGTGAGCTGGCGAAGGTGATCGCGGCCGATGGCTTCGAGCCCGACCTGATCCTGTCGATCGCCCGCGGCGGCCTCTTCCTGGCCGGCTCCCTGGGCTATGCGCTCGCGGTCAAGAACCTGCACGTGATGAACGTCGAGTTCTACGACGGTATCGGCACCACACTCGACATGCCGGTCATGCTGCCACCGGTGCCGAGCGCGGTGGACTTCTCGGCCAAGAAGGTGCTCATCGCCGACGACGTGGCTGACTCGGGCCGGACGATCGAACTCGTCCACACCTTCATCAAGGATCACGTCGAGGACGTGCGCGCGGCCGTGATCTACGAGAAGCCCCGGTCCGTGATCAAATGCGATTACGTCTGGAAGCGGACCGATCAATGGATCAACTTCCCGTGGAGCTCCGAGGGTCCCGTCGTCGAGCGGGCCGGCCAGGTCCTCGACGCCTGACGCGGCCGCCGTCCGCTACCCGTTCAGGTCATATCGGGTACCGGGTGGGTTCTGTGGTATAGGTCCGCCCGGATGGGGTGGTCCAGCGGAAGGTGCCGTCGGGGAGCTGGTCGACGTGCCAGCGTGGGTGCTGCTTTGGTCTGTGGTCGTGGCGGCACTTCGGTCCGCCGTTGCACAAGCAGGATCTTCCGCCTGCTTCGTATGGGATGTTGTGCTCGAAGTCGGCCTGGGTGGAGGGCCTTCGGCAGACCGGCCCGGTGCAGGTGGCGTGCCGGACCTGGGCCAGGTGCCGCAGCTTGACCCCGGGATCGTGGCCCCTGGCCTCGAAACGATGGTCGCAGGCATCAGTGGTGATCGGGTCGAGGGTGACGATCAGGTCTGGTTGTCCGCTGGCCCCGGTGCGCAGCTTCCAGGTCCCGTATCCGCCGGGCGGCTCGTGCTGGCCGGTGGCCGTGAAGGAGAATCCCGGTCCGTCCCGGTTCCTGGTCGCGCCTGGCGGCCCCGGTCCTTCCCGTTTCCTGAAGAGTCCAGAAGGCCGCGGCCGGGCTCCCGGCGGGGAAAGCCGATAACGGAGAAGACCCGCCCCCAAGCGTCAGGTCGTCTGGGCCGGACCCATCCGGGCCGCCTCCAGCGCCAGCAGCGCCACGTGCAGCGATGTCCGTGATTCGGCCGAACCCAGGTCGGTGCCGAGGATGCGCTCGATCCGCCGGAGCCGCTCGTAGAACGTCGGCCTGGCCAGGTGCGCGTTCTTGGCCGCCTCCGCCTTGTTACCCCCGGCCGCGAAGTACGCGGCGAGCACGTCGAGCAGTGATGAATCAGGCTCAGCGGCGAGCAGCGGGCCCAGTTCACGCTCCACGAACGTCTGCACCCGCGGGTCGTCGCGGAGCAGGTGGAGCAGGCCCCGCAGGCGCAGGTCAGCCAGCCGGTAGAACGGCGGCCGGCCGGAGCCGCCGCCGGCGCCCCAGCCGTCCGGGCGTTCGGCGGCCACGTCGGCCACCTGGCTGGCCTCCAGGAAAGAGCGGCGCACGTCCCTGATCGACCCCGCCGCGGCGCCGACCCCGATCACCAGGCTGTCGTGGGCGCCGCCGGCCCGCTGCGCTATCCGCCCCGCCAGGGCATGAAGCACGCGGTCGGGGTCGGCGCGCGGGCTGAGCGAGAGCATGGCTCCGGCGCGGGCGTCGTCCAGCGTTCCGACCAGGGATGGGATCCTCTCGGCGCGGCAGGCGGCGGCCGCCGCGTCGGCGATGTCGAGGACCCGCTGGTGCGCGGACACGCCGAGCACCCCGGGCCCGGAAGGATCGCACAACCTGAGCACCATGGCGATGAGCTGGCGCCCGTCCACCGGGACCCCGAGCGCCCTGGATCGCACCGCCGCCTCGGCCGGGTCCGCGTGCGCCTGGCTGATGATGCCGGTGATCAGCGTCCGGTGGGCCTGCCGGTGCAGGCTCTCCTGGTGCCTGGTGAGCAGGCGGCCGAGGGCCAGCGTGGTGGCGGCCCGCTCGATGAGCACGGTGTCCGTGCCGCCGGGCGGCTGGTCGCAGACCAGGATTACGCGGCCCCAGTCCTCGCCCCGCGCGCCGACCGGCGTGAAGAGCCACCCCGACGCTTCGTCGTAAGCCGTCCGCCCGGAAGCTTTGAGCGCCCGGCTGCGCCGGGCGAACCCAGCCAGCAGCCGGGCCGGATCGGCGCTGGCCGGCTCGCAGGCCAGCACCCGGTGCGACAGATCGGCCAGGATCACCGGCCGCCCGGCCAGGATCGCGGCCTGCCGGACGATCTCACCGGGCGAGGCGCCCGCCACGGAAAGCTCGGTGAAGACCTCGTGCAGCCGCTCCGACGCGCGTAGTTCCTCAAGCTGCGCGTCGATGATCCTGGCGTGCACCGCCTCGGTGATCTCGACGAACGGGACCTCGCGTTCGAAGGCGATCAGCGTCAGCCCGCTGTCGGCCGCCGCGCGCACCAGAGCGGCAGGCAGCGCCCCGACGTACCGGCGGCCGAGCTCGACCGCCAGGGCGCTCACCCCGGTCCCGCCCACAGAAGCCAGATCAGCGGCATAGCGAGCCAGCAGCGAGGGGTCGGCAGGCAGTGCCACCCCCGTGGTCAGCACCAGCTCCCCGCCTTGCAGCAGATGGGCCGCGTCTGCCAGCTCGAGGACGTGCACCCAGCGGACCCGGGCTCTCAGGCGGTCCGAACCCACGACCACCTGCGGACTGCCGCGGCGGATCACGTCGAGGCCGAGCAGGTCGCTAAGCGTGGGGAGCATAAGCAAAGCGTAAATCTGAGGACAAGAAAACTTACATAGTGTCGGTTCCATTCAGTAACGGAAACAAGGAAGACTGGGAACCATGTATGAGCTTCTCGCCCGCCATCGCGCGGTCATCCCGAACTGGGTCGGTATCTACTACGACGAGCCGATCGAGATCGTCGGCGGCAAGGGCTGCCGGGTCACCGACGCCCAGGGCCGCGGCTACCTCGACTTCTTCGCCGGCATCCTCACCAACATGCTCGGCTACGACGTACCCGAGGTGCGCGACGCGGTCGAGCGGCAGATCGCCAGCGGCGTCGTGCACACCTCGACGCTGTACCTGATCCGCGGCCAGGTCGAGCTCGCGGAGAAGATCGCCAAGCTCTCCGGCATAGAAAACGCCAAGGTGTTCTTCACCAACTCAGGCACCGAAGCCAACGAGACCGCGCTGCTCGCCGCACTGACCGCGCGGAAGGCCAGCGAGGTTCTTGCCATGCGCGGGAGCTATCACGGCCGGTCGTTCGGCGCCGTCAGCGTGACGGGCAACGCGGCCTGGAAGATGTCGGGCCTCAGCCCGTTCGGCACCCATTACCTGCATGGTGCGGACCGGCAGCTCGCCGCCTACGCCAGCCTCAACGACGCCGACTACATCAAGGCCTGCGTGGACGACCTGCGGGCGCTGCTGGCCGGCGGCATCCACCCGGGCGATGTCGCGTGCCTGCTGGCCGAGCCGGTGCAGGGCGTGGGCGGGTTCACCATGTCGCCCGACGGGCTGTTCGCGGCGTACAAGGAGGTCCTCGACGAGCACGGCATCCTGCTGATCTCGGACGAGGTGCAGACCGGCTGGGGCCGGACCGGCGAACACTTCTGGGGCATCAGCGCGCACGGGGTCATCCCGGACGCGATGACCTTCGCCAAGGGCCTCGGCAACGGCTTCGCCATCGGCGGCGTGGTGGCCCGCGGTGACCTGCTCGACGGGATCCGCGGCAACGGCATCTCCACCTTCGGCGGCAACCCGGTCGCGACCGCGGCGGGCAACGCCACCCTCGACTACGTCCTCTCCCACGACCTGCAGCGCAACGCCGCCGTCACCGGCCGGCTCATCATCGATGGCCTGCGGGAAGCCACGAGGAACATCAGCATCGTCGGCGCCGTGCGCGGCAAGGGCCTGATGTTCGCCGTCGACCTGGTCGACCCGGCCACGAAGCAGCCGAGCCCGCCGCTGGCCGGGCGGATGCTCGAGGCGACCAGGGAGCGCGGCCTGCTGATCGGCAAGGGCGGCCTCTACGGCCACACGCTGCGGATGGCGCCGCCGCTGACGCTGACCGAGGCCGAGGCCAAGGAGGGGCTAAGCATCTTGATCGACGCCCTCACCTCAGTGAACGAAGAGGCCGCGAAGTGACCAAGCACCTTACTCACTGGATCGGCGGCAAGCCGTGGGACGGCGAGGCCGAGCGTCACGGCGACGTCTACAACCCGGCGACCGGGCAGGTCAGCGGTCAGGTCGACTTTGCCGCGCCCGCCGAGGTGGACCTCGCGGTCGAGGTGGCCAAAGACGCCTTCCAGACCTGGCGGCGCGTCTCGCTGGCCAAGCGCGCCTCGGTGCTGTTCGCGTTCCGCGAGCTCGTCCGCTCCCACGTGAGCCAGCTAGCGCAACTGATCACCGAGGAGCACGGCAAGGTGGCTTCGGACGCGGCCGGCGAGGTGACCCGCGGCCTGGAGGTGGTCGAGTTCGCCTGCGGCATCCCGCACCTGCTCAAGGGCGGGTTCTCGGAGAACGTCTCCACCGGGGTAGGAATCAGTTTTTCTATGGGGTGTAACTGATGAGCAAGCGGATAACTCACTGGGTCGACGGAAAGCCCTGGACCGGGCCGGTCGGACGTAGTGGCGAGATCTACGATCCCGCCACCGGCGCCGTCACCGGGCACGTCGACTTCGCCTCCAAGGAGGACGTCGACACGGTCGTCGCCGCGGCCAGCGCCGCCTGGCGCACCTGGCGCTTGGCGACCCTGTCCCGCCGCGCCAGCATCCTGTTCGACTTCCGGGCCGCGCTGCTGCGGCGCCGCGCGGAATTCGCGGCCGCCATCACCTCCGAGCACGGCAAGGTCCTCAACGACGCCGACGGCGAGATCGCCCGCGGCCTCGAAGTCGTCGAGTTCGCCTGCGGGATCCCCGCCCTGCAGAAGGGGGAGTTCTCCGAGTCCGTGTCGACGCAGATCGACGTCACCTCGATCCGCCAGCCGGTGGGCGTGTGCGGCGTGATCACGCCGTTCAACTTCCCCGCCATGGTGCCGCTGTGGTTCACCCCCATCGCGATCGCCTGCGGCAACGCCGTGGTGCTCAAGCCGAGCGAGAAAGACCCGTCCGCGTCGGTGCTCCTGGCCGAGTGCTGGGCCGAGGCAGGACTCCCGCCTGGCGTCTTCAACGTGGTGCAGGGCAACAAGGTAGCGGTGGACGCCATCCTGCAGCACCCGGACATCAAGGCCGTCAGTTTCGTCGGCTCCACGCCAATCGCCCGGTACGTGTACGAGAACGGGACCAAGGCGGGCAAGAGGGTGCAAGCGCTCGGCGGGGCCAAGAACCACATGGTGGTGCTCCCGGACGCGGATCTTGATCTAGCCGCCGATGCCGCGGTGTCGGCCGGGTTCGGCTCGGCGGGGGAGCGGTGCATGGCAGTCTCCACGCTGGTCACGGTCGACCCGATCGGCGACGAGCTGGTGGCGCGGATCAAGGACCGGGTGGCCGGCCTGAGAGTCGGCCCTGGCACCGACGAACGGTCCGAAATGGGCCCGCTGGTCACCGGGCCGCACCGGGACAAGGTCGAGTCCTACCTGGACTCTGGAGTCCGCGAGGGCGCCACGCTCGCCGTGGACGGCCGTGTACACCCAGTGATCGGCGGCTCCTCCGACGGGTTCTGGCTCGGGCCGAGCGTGCTGGACCACGTCACCCCGGAGATGAGCTGCTACACCGACGAGATCTTCGGACCGGTCCTCGTCGTGGTGCGGGCGTCGTCGTTCGAGGAGGCCATCGATCTGATCAACGCCAACCCCTACGGGAACGGGACCGCGCTGTTCACCACCGACGGCTCGCAGGCACGGCAGTTCCAGAACGAGGTGGAGGTGGGGATGGTCGGTATCAACGTTCCTATCCCGGTGCCCGCCGCTGCGTACTCGTTCGGTGGCTGGAAGTCCTCTTTGTTCGGCGACGCCCACGCCTATGGCCCGGACGGGGTGCGGTTCTTCACCCGCGCCAAGGTCGTGACCAGCAAGTGGCCGCGCACTGCGACGCCACGCGCCCAGCTGGACCTGAACTTCCCGCGTCACCAGTGAGGGGTGCGACGGGCCGATCGCGATCAGCGAAACTCGGAGTCAGAGCCACTGAGGACGGCGAGTACGGAGCTTCCCCGTCGATGTGACGTATGCGCTGGGGTTGCTGGTGAGCAGGTCAAGCTGTTCTTTCAGGTAGTCACGTCGGCCTGCGGCCATGTCGGGACAGCTGTCGAGTGCGCTAGTCCAGCCGGAGATGAGCTGGTAGTCCTTGCCGGTGTTGAAGAGGGTGAGGCTGGGTGGGACCGAGATGATCCGGTAGCCGTCTTGTCCTTTGCGCACGGTGGAGTACAGGATGCTGTTCTTGGCGGGCGTGAGCCGGTCGAAGGACATCAGCCGCTCGTCAGACCGGCCCAGCTCGGCACGTTTCTCGCGTCGTCGGGGGATGGACTCGAAGTTGTCCCGGCGGCCGTGGATGAGAACGTAGCGAGGTTCGAGCTTGCGGCGGGCCATCTCTGGCGGGATGTCGTAGTAGTCCAGGAACGCGGTCTGGTTATGGCCGCGGCTGAACCAGGCTCGCCATTCCGCCAGCTGACCGAGCGCGTGAGTCAGGTCGCTGTGGAGCTCCGCGCGGTCGCCGTAGAACCAGGCCTTGTGCGGTGTCTCGATCTCGATCAGGACCGGGTACAGCGACAAGCTGTCGGAGGCGAGCCACATGAAGTCCGGTTCCCGGTCGCTGAGACCGGGCAGCTTCGGCTTGGCGATCGCCGCGACCGGGAACGGGCCGTGGCCGGAATCGCCGTCTACGCTGTGTGAGCCGGGCAGCAGTGAGGGATGCCGCTCCAGGAATGCCTGGAGCAGGCTCTCGTCGCGCGAATCTTCGCTGTTGATCAGTGCCTGCCACCGATCCATGAGGAACTGGTTATACGCTTCCGGGTCCGGCCTGCCGGGTGGGGTCCGCTCGTGCTCGGTGAGGTATCCGGGCAGGTGCCCGGGGAACGGGTCGCGGAATGGGCTCGCCATGGCAGGCGACGTCAGGCGGGTCACGCGCGAAGGGTACCCGCAATGCCGCAAACGCTCCGAAGGCGGGTCGTCTCATCGTTGTGCGGCGCTGATTTGCAACAGATTCGGCGGAGAAGGTCACGTTCCGGGCGGCTTGCCGCTCTAAGGAACAGGTGTCCGCTGCTGGCGGGCGTACCCTCCGCCGAGACATGAGAGGAATCCGTGATGTCTGCGGTTTCCGTGCCGAGAATTTGCACCGTATGCGGGAAGGTCAATCATCCAAGCTGGGCGGCCGCCCGCTGGCTCGCCAGCCGGGAGGGCCTGGGCATGCGGCTTCGGGCGTATTGCTGTCCCCCATTGGGAAACAGCTGGCACCTGACCTCCAGGCGACCGCCACGGCGCCTGCGCCGTCGCAGGCGCGGTCGGCAGAACGGTTTTTCGCGTCCTAGTCGCGGCGGCCGGACGCGGAGGCGAGGTGATTACCGTGACGGCTGGAGCTGACGCGCAGCCCGTGTCAGCGGGCTCAGACAGACTGCCCGATATGGAGTTCGCCGAATTTTTCCGCGCGGAGCACAGGAAGCTGATCCGGTTCGTGATGACCATGGGTGCCGACAGCGACCAGGCTGCCGAGATTGCGCAGGAAACCTTTTTCAAGGCGCTCCAGTGCTGGAAATCGATCCGCAGCCCTCGCGCATGGATCCGGCGGGTAGCCGCGAACGAATTCACCGCGGCACGGCAGGTTGCACGCCGCGAGACACCACAGGAGACGTTGCCGGACGCGCAAGTGCCCGTGTCGACGGCCCTGGCGGTGGAACTGAGTGAAGAAGGCCGCCGCGTCATGGCGGCACTCGACACGCTGCCGCCAAGACAGCGCGAGGTCATGGCATGGATCATCGACGGCTTCGGCGCCGCCGAGATCGCCCGCGAACTCGGAGTTAGCCCGGAATCGGTCAGGCAGAACCACGCCAAGGCCCGTAAGAACCTCAGCCGGTTCTACGGGCGGAGGGAGAAGCGATGATCAGGCGGCTACGCGATGCGTTCAGCACTGGCGCCAGCGATGAGACCATGAACGCTGACATCCGGCACGGCATGGACGATGTGCTCGCCGCGCTAGACAACGTGATCGATGACGAGGCCGTCCTAACGCGCATCTACGCCCGGCTCGGCAAGGACGTGCCCGGCCCGGCCACAGGGCAGGGCGGCGGAACGGCAGCAGATGAGATATGCGCGCGGATCGGCATGCTCGAATCAGCGATCACCACAGTGGTCAAGGCTCGCCCTCCGGCATCGTTCCTGGGCACCGTCTCCTTGAACACAGCGCGCCGGTACCTATTCGAACTGCGCAACGGGCTGCAAAACCGCACGATGACGGCACCAGAGGCGTTTCGCCTGCTCAGCAGCATCCGGCATGCCTTGCACGAAGCCGACACGGTCCTGCGGCGTCAGCACGACATGCCGCTGCGGCAGCCGGTACATGCCCAGATCGGTGACCTCCGACAACTCAGCACCGATCTCCTTGGCCAACTTGAAGACATCACTGAAGGGGTCATGAGGCTGTTCGGTCACTCAGATGACTCCGCCCTGATTCTCGTTCCCCAGCACTGAAACAGGGAGGCATCGTGGGGAAAGCAGCCCGCAACCGGCGGCTCCGTTCCGCCCGGCAACAGCAGCAATCTGCTGCCGCGGAAGCAAGGCTCCGCCGAGACGGACACACCGGCCCGATGCCCGCCGCCGCACCAGCGACCCGCACGTTGATGGCCCAGGTCCTTGACCAAACCGAGATGCCCTGTCGGGCGACCTTCATCGACTCCCTGTTCCCGGGCGCCGGTTCCGTGGCCCCGGTCACGGGCGTCACGGACGGCGGGGAGCCGGTCTTCGACCTAACCGAAACCAGAGATCGTGTACCGGTCATGATGTTCGAGCCGGAGCGGATGGTCATGGCCACGGACACCGCCACCGGGACAACCCACGACCTGCTAACCGAGGCGCTGGTTTCCGGCGGCTTCACCCGGGTACCGCCGCTCGCGCTGCTCGGCGCCATGCCCGCTGACGGCTGGGAACTATACAGAACCACAGACGGCGTGGTACTCCTCGACCCCTATGGGGGCACAGTCGCCGAAGGACGGCTGACCCTCGACCCTGAATGGGTGTCAGATGCAGCCAGCTCCCGCCAGGTACTGGTTCTCGTCGGCCCACGCCTCGGGATCCGGGTTCCGCCTGGCCGCACCCTCGAGTCCTACACCGCAGACGAGCAGATAAAGGAATTCCACCAGTGCCGCCATAAGGGCTACCTCATCGCAGCAGTTGTCGGCTGGCGCGGCCCAGACGCGGGCAAGGCGCTGAAGTGGGTCCTGCTTCGCCAAAGATCTCTCGGTCTAGCGCTCCCGCTTGCGTACGTCCCCGCGGCGAGTTTTAGGGCCCACGGCGGAGCTGAGGCTTTCGGGTTCACCACCTTCCTGCCCCCGGACGCGCCGATCAACGAGCCGTCCCTCGCCCGCGGCCTAGCCGCAGAACTGACCGCCACCGATATTGACCTAATCCGGCCCGATCTCGACCGCGAGCTCGGCTGGATATGCGGCTATCGCCCCGGCCCCGGCAGCCACGAGACCTTCGGAGCCTGGGGGAACGAGGCCCGCCGCCACGGCTACATCCTCGTAGCATCCGGCGAAAAGGATCTTCCCACCACGGGTCCTGACTGCGCTGAGCGGGCATTCGAAGTGCTCATGGACTCGGTCGTCGCCGCAGTACCCCTTACCCCATTCTCACGCAGCGGGCACACCGAGCGTGGCGAGTAATGATCGGGAGCATGAAAATGTCGAACCGAATTGCGGACGTTACGTACCACGGCATTCAAGACGACGAGCAAGTGAATGTCACCTTTTCCGGCCGTATCTTCGTGGAGCAGTCCAAGACTGGTCCTACCGAACGCGAGACCGCCAAAACGCTGCGGGAACTGGTGCAAGGCCGTGGAACCGGCTGGTCTGGATTGCAGTTCGGCTGGGGATACAACGGCACGGGTACCAGTGCCGCAGCACGAGCCATCCTGGCCGATGCGATGGGTGTAGAGCCAAGCGACGATCTCAGGGAGGACTTCGCCGCTGATGTCCTGACCTACATGTGCGATGAGTGGCGACTCCGTCAGGGCGCTGTATTGCGATGGGTGCGCGGCTGGTACGCAGAGCACGGCATCAGCGCCCTCCCTTCGTCAGTGGCCAACCTGCCTCCGGCCTTGTGGCTGCCCTGGAGCAGATCGTTATGCACCCCGGGCCGATATGGTTCAGTTACCGCCAGGTCGACGGCGCTCGTGCCTACGAAGGCACGCCGCGAGATGCTCGTGTTACGCGACACGATCAGACAGACAGGCATGTACCCGGACACTCAGCCACGCTAGGCGACATGAGGGCTGAATCCGCCCGGACTGCCGGTAAGAAGTCACTATGTGTCTATGTCCGATGCACTAGGTGTTGATCTTGGTTCCGGAGATGACTCCGCGCCGCTTGTTATCACTGGTCCGCTGCCGGAGTCAGTCGAGCAGAACGTGGAGTTCGTCCGGCAGAGGCGGGTTCGGGACGAATGGCGCTCGCGCGTGAAGCGCGGCGAGATCACCAGGACCGCGAGTGAAACGCCTCCACCGGGCCTTTCCGCCTGGCTTGAGTTGCGGGGGCCGCTGGTGGTTGGGGCCGCAGTGTGGCTTGGACTCCTTGTTGTAGTCGGGGGCCTCGCCGCTGTGCTCGGGCATTTGTTTGGCTTCCGCCCCGGCCCGGTTGGTTTGTGGGCTCCTGGGCGGTTGTTTCGGGCAAGCGTCGCGGGCGCGGCGAGGACTCGATCACTGGGACGAGGCCAAGAACGGGTACGTCGGGGCAGTGAGCCTCGGGTACAGCCCGTCAGGGGCGCGTGTCCGCAAGAAGGTCTCGGGCGGCGACGAAACAATGACTGGAAATTCTTATGATCGGTTCAGAGTTGCCTGAACTGGTGCCGGATTGGGTAGCCATGCAGATGCGGCGGCGATGGCCAGCCAGCACAGTTGTTCGCTGCTCATGGACTGCGCGGCGTCCGCGACAGCCCGGATGTGAGTCCTGATCAGCTTCCGCTCGCCGTGGAACCCGCCGGGGAGGTGGTGCCACCGGGCCTCGATCTGCGCCATCTGCTCGGCAGCCTCCAGCCGCTGGTTATACCGCTCGCCCGTCGCCCCCTCAATGTCGAGATACACCTTGTGCGCCTCGTCCCAGTCAACGATGTCGCCGATGATGTCATGCATCACCCAGCCTCCCTGTTCGCGTCATTGTCCGAGTTCCGGGCCGTCTCGTTCTGCCTCACGTTTCCTGCGCCGGGTGATGACGCGGTCTACGTCGGGTCGCTTAGGAGCCTGGATGCTGGGGCTCGGTTCGGATCTAGCCGGTACTGCCCGGCGTGGCTGCGGGGCACGCCGTGTTGGTTCGGAGCGACCCCGACCCGAGGCGGTGCGCTCGTGCTGGGGGCGGTCGGCGCCGGTCTCGATCTGCGGGGCGTCGCGCGGCCAGGTAGCGAACTGGTCCCGGACCCGGGTGACCTCTTCCGGGCGGCGCAGGCCAGAGTAGGTGAACGCGACCTCGGGAGCCCGGTCCAATCGCCGGGCGAGGTCCGCGAAGTCCTGGCGGTCCAGCGACGGGTCCAGGCGGCGGGCGAAGCCGACCAGCTGCGCCGGGCTGTAGTGATCCAGCAGGTCGGCGGTGGCTGCGTAGTCGCGGATCCGGCCGCGCCGGGCCAGGTCGGCGACCTTCTGCCCGGCCGCGTCCTCCGGGTGCAGTACCGGGCCGAGATCGGTTTGCACCGGGTCGCGGCTGCGTGGTGCGCGGCTCAGGCCTAGGTAGTCGCGGTCGAAGCATTTGGTGCACTGGTAGTCGCGGATGCCGCCGATGGGCGGGTGGTCATGCGGGTTGGGCTCGCGGACATGCCACTCGGCTGCGGTATCCCGGCCGCCAGGCCAGGTGTTTTCCAGTTCCGGTGTCTGGGGCTGCCTCTCGGCCTGGTAGCCGGCCTGCTGCAGCGCTTTTTCCACCGCTGCGGCGGCCTGCGGCCCGGCCTCCCGGCTGGTAACCACGTCGATCTGCTTGGTGCTCCGACTGGACAGGCCGTGCACGGCCAGGGCGTTGCGGCCGCCCAGAGCCGCCCCGAAGGGCGCCGCCGCCTCCAGGGTGACCTGGATCAGGCGGCGGTGCCGGTCGCGCAGCATCAGACATCCGCCCCGCGCGCCATCACCAGCACCGGGTGGACGTCCTGCCAGGCCTGGCGGACCGCAGCGGGCAGGTACAGGTCCGGCCAGGCCTGGATCAGCCGGGGGGCGTTGATCCAGGTGGCCAGGTCGAGCGCGCTGGTGGCCTCGGTGAGCACGATCTGGTAGGCCTCGCATGCCAGCCACGGCTCGTCCAGGTCGAACACCTGCCCGGCGGGCTCGCGGTGGAGCCGCGTGGGCAGCACGATCTTGCCGCCCGCTGGGCCGCGTAGGTCCGACAGCTCGGTGATGACCAGCGCCGCCCGGCCCGGCCGCGACGGGTCGGGGGCGACGATCGCGCCCGGCTGGCTGGTCTCGGCGGCCAGCGCCCGTTCCAGCAGGCACACGATCTCGTTGCGGACGCTGCGCCGCTCACGGACAGCAGCAGCTTTGATCTTCTCGTGCAGTTTATCGGGAAGAAGGAGCCAAAAACCTTTCATGGTGTCACTCTCCTTATCGGCTGTGCGCCATCGGCGTGAGACCGCAGGCTACGCCCGCTGAGCAGGGAGACAGCGTGCATCGGGAGGCCGGGGTGATCTTCACTGTTTCGATCCCTCAATTTCCTCAGCGTCCTGCCTTGCGGCCTCGCGGTCGCGGTAGGCGGTCAGCTCATCCGGCGATGCCAGGCTGACCGCGGCCGGAGGAAGAGCACCGCGCCCTGGCATGAGCGCGGGCACGCGACTAGCGGCGTAGACGGACGGCACGGCGGGGATGCCGTGGGCCTGCTGCCGCTTGTAGTCGGCGCGGCGGCGGACCTGCTCGACCCGGACGATGACCGGGGCGGCGCGGCCCTGGATTACCACGGCCCGCCCGGCGGGCAGCATGCGCAGCGCGGCGGCCGGGAGCAGCGGGATTTCCTCGTGCCCTCGCTGGACCCGGCCCTCACCTGGTCCAGTGGTCCGGACGCGGACGGTGCCGCAGGCCCGCTCGGTCATGGCGGCCAGCTCATCTTCGCTCGTAGCGCCGTAGATGACCTTGGTCTTGCAGCACTGCCAGATGACAGCGGCGCCGTCGTCACCCCACCGCTGCTTGAGCTGGGCCCAGGACTGGGCGATCAGCGACAAGCGCAGGCCCGACCCGGCCGCCCAGCTCGCCCAGGCCGCGACCGGGACCGGCGCGATGTTGGCCACCTCGTCCAGTACCGCGGTCAGCGGCGGGTCCAGCCGCCCCGCGCGGCTGGCGGCCCCGGCCTGCCGGGTGGCGTGAGCCAGCTCAGTGATGATCGCGGCGAACAGTGGCGTCACCGGCGAGGTCGCCGCGTCGGCGGCCACCAGGTACAGCGTGTCCTGGCTCGTCACGAAGCCGGCGAAGTCGAAGCCGGCCTCGCCGTCGGGTGTGGTGATCGCCTGGGCGCAGGCCGGAAGCTGCAGGAACTTCAGCACCCGGGCCAGCGTGGTGGCGATGCCCTGCCGGGTCCGGTCCGCCAGCGACAGGTACAGCTCCAGGTGGTCCCGGGCGGCCCGGGAGGCGGCGGGATGGGCGGCCAGGATGCGCAGCGGGGTGTCGTCTTCCCCGCCGGCCCAGGCGTGCACGTGCCAGATGTCCCCGCCGGCCAGCGCCGCGGCGTGCAGCAGCGTGGCCAGCACCATGGACGCCTGGTCATTCCAGAAGGCCTCGCCGTCCAGCCCCCGGGCAGTGACTGCCTCCACCATCGGCCCCGCGCGGCGCACCACCGCCACCGTGACATCGGCGCAGCCGGCCACCAGATCCCAGGAGAATGTCGACCCGTAAGCCCCGGCCTGCTCGGGGTTCCAAATGTGCACCCGGCCGACCAGGGCGCGCAGCGCGGCGGTAGCCCGGATCAGGTCCTCGCGGATCGAGGTGGCCACCACCGCCCCAGGCGCATCGATGACCTGTCCGGCCGCTGCCTGGCTCTTGCCCTCCTGCGGCGCCGCGATCATCAGGATCAGCGACTCCAGATGCGCGTACACCCGCCAGCGGATCACCCAGCCCTGCGCCCATCCCAGGAACGTGGCGTACTCCTGCCACGGGCCGAACCTCAACGCGGCCCGCGGCAGCGACGACCGGGCGTGCCGCGCCACCAGCCGGGCAGCCGGGCGGCCATGAGCACGCCATAGCTGCCACCGCCCGGCCCAGCCTGGCCCGGGGTGCATCCGCATCCGTAGCCGCACCGCTAGCGGCAGCCACGGGCGGCGCGGCCCGTACGCCAGCCGGGCCCACCCCGCCCGCAGCACGCCCGCCGCCGCCAGCACCACCGCGCCAGCTATCACCCACCGGCCCAGGTGAGCTGCGTGCAGGCCGGGCACGGCGGATCGTGCCAGGTGCGATGCGATCACGGGTATTCCTCCTCCACCGGGAATTCCTCCTCCACCGGGAATTCGTCCTCTACCGGGAGTTCGGCAGGTCCGGTGATCGCGGGGTCTTCCTGCTCCCACACCACGCCGGTCTCCACCCGGCTGATCCCGGGCTCCCAGGTGAGCTGGCGGGGTCCTTCGGGCAGCCGGGGCCGCGTGCCGATCAGACGGCCCGAGCGGCCCGCGGCGAACCCGCCCACGGCCACCACGATCAGCGCATAGATCAGGACGACGACGGGGATCTCTGCCAGGCCAGCCCACCACAGCACCGCCGTGACTCCGGCCAGTACAGCCAGCGCCAGGGCGAGTACCAGCAGCCTGGCAATCAGCACGATCGCCCCGCTGAGCAGGCCCGTCACCCAGCCCTGCCCGGGACGGCGGACGGAAATCCTGGCCGGCCCGGTGATAATCGCCCGGCCGCGGTCCAGCTCTCCCTCGCGGCCCGCCGCGCCGTTCATCGGACAGCCCTCCCACCGGGCACCGTGCCGTCCGTACATGTGGCTGCGGTCAGCGCCGACCGCAGCGCGGCCAGCGCGTAACAGGCGCGGGACTTGACGGTGCCCGGCGGGACGCCCAGCACCGCGGCCGTCTCGGCGACCGTGCGCCCGGCGTAGTACAGCTCGACGATGACCGCGCGGCGGCCCGGTGGCAGCGCGGCGACCACCGCGCGCACCGTGACCGTGTCCGCCACCCGCCCGGCCAGGTCGTCCCCGGGCACGGCAAGGGAGGCGCACCGGGCTTCAAGGGCCTGGCGGCGCTGCTCGCGCCGGTAGCCATCGATAGCGAGGTTACGGGCGGTTGCTGTCAACCAGGCCCGCTCACGGCCCGGCAGGATCGCCTCCCGGTGCCGCCAGGCGCGCAGCATGGTCTCCTGGGCTAGGTCCTCGGCGTGGTGCCGGTCCCCGGTCAGGTGCACGGCCAGCCGCATCAGCGGCCCGTAGTGGCGGGCGTACAGCTCCGCGGTGAACACGCCGCCGTCAGCCATCCTCGCCGTCCTTCCCACCATCCCCGCAGGGCGGGGCGGCCAGGCGGCACCAGGTGCAGCACCCGCCGGTCTCGGCGGTCGGGTCGCCGGGTCCCCACACGTCGCACCAGGCGGCGGGGAGGGTTCCCCACTCGGTGCTGACCGCGATCACGATCGGCAGTCCCCGCCCGCCTTCGGTCAGCCCGTCCCGGCCAGCATCGGCCGGACGGGGCCGGGGCATCTGGCCGTTTGGGGCGCCCTGGTCGTGCACGTGGACGGTGACGCCGTCCCAGGCGTCGGCGATGGCCACGATGACCGTGCCGCCCGGCCGCCCCGAGCAGGTGTGCTGAATCGCGTTGGTAACCAGCTCGCTGACCACCAGGCCCGTATCCCCAGCAGCCGCCCCCCAGGAGGCGGCCACCGCCTGCGCCCAGCGGCGCACCCCGGCCACCTGCTCCGGACAGCCCGGCAGCACCCACGCCGCCACGCCCAGCTGATCATCCGCGCGGGGCCTGCGGCAGGCGATCCGGCCGTCGACCGGCCCGCTCACCAGGCCTCACCACCCAGCCAGGCCCGCAGCGCCGCATACATCGCCGCGAGCACCTCATGTTGCCTGGGATCGGCGCACTCGCCGTTCGCGACGCAGGCCGCGCAGTCTCCATACACCGCGTGCCAGGCTCCCGCGTCCGCCAGCGCCAGCCGCACCGTGCCCACCTCGACCGTCGTCAGCACCACCGTGCCCGGCTTTGCCCCTTGGCCTGCCCGGCTCCCAATGATCCGCGCCAGCATGCTCCCGACTCGGCCAGCACGCTCGGCATTGGACCCGGCCGCCCCGTCCCCGGCCTTGCGGATCACGGCGACCGGCCGATCTGTGACCGGCGTGACATGCCGGGTGGAGACGGCATCAGCCAGTTCCCGCAGGGCACGAGCTAGCTGATCAGCCCACAGCAAATCCGGGCCGGACGTGTCCTCCGGACCCGAGGCGGCATAAGCAGTGAGTATGTGCCCGGCCAGCGCCAGGGCGTCATCGACGGTCATCACGACCCCATCACCGCCTTGCCTTCGGCGCGGTCCATCTGGTAGCTGCGCCCGTCGACCGGGCAGGTGCCACGCGCGGCGCCACCAGCAACCGGGCACAGCACCTCGCTCGGGTGATCCGGGCATTTCACCGCCGCGCGCGCCCCGCGCTCGGCCCGCCGCCAGACATACGGCCTGCCCAAAGGCATCCCGTTCCGCGTGGTACTGGCGCCAGGCCACGGCAGCGAGCCTTGCACACTGGCCTGCTCGCTCACCGCTGCTCGCCCCTCGCCAGAAGGCGGACGGCCTCCTCGTTGGTCAGCCGCAGCGCGCGGGCTTCCCGGCCCGTCCACTGCATGACGACCGGGCTCCTCGACCTCGCCAGAGGCGACGGCACGCTCTGGGCTAGTGACCTGAAGGCATGGTGGGTAAGTTGATCGTGCATCGAGAAGACTCCCAAGAACTGATCGATGCTCCGGGCCTCAGTTGGCGGCAACCCGCTGAGGCCCACCTATGTCCGATAGATTTGTTATCCGATAGATTCGTTATGATGACGCTACGTGCGCACCTGCTCGCATCTCTACATCGCCGAACTCTCTGCCTGTGCTCGCCTGAGTCTCATCTAGGTCTCAGGTGTAGTGGCATGGCGGCGCATAGGTTGTAGAACGAGCTGGACATGAGTACTAACACGACGCTCCTCAAGGAGCTGCTCAGGCAGCGGCACCTGAAGTACGAGACATTCCGTGATGAGTACAAAAGGGTTGCCGAACAGGTCGCGGCGGATGACGTAGCGCCGAGCAGAGCCCAGTACTACCGCTGGCTCTCAGGCCAGCTCAGAGGCGGCATACCTTACCCGGACGCCTGCCGCGTGCTGGAGAGCATGTTTCCCCCGTGGAAGGCGGCCGACTTGTTCGGGCCGTACCAGCCCGGCCGGCACGTGCTCCACGACGGCGGCCTCGATGCCCCCGGGACAGTCCTAGGGTCGGTGCCGCATGGCTTCCGAGCTGACGCGCTTAGCGGGCACTGGCTCACCTGCTACCAGTTCCGCCACGGCGGCCAGGACGGCACGCCGCAGCACCATGCCGACATCGCCCACGTGACGGCCGAGTCGGATCGTCGCATCCGGGCTGTGAACCACCCGCCCGAGCCTCGCACCGAGGGCCGGGCGAATCCGTTCCGCAACCAGATCGAAGCCGAGCTGGCTGGCCGCCACCTGATCGGCCAGTGGAAGAACACGAGCGACACCCGGTATTTTGGGTCGGTCCACCTGGCTGTCCTTCCCGGTGAGACGGTGATGGATGGCTATTACACGGGGGTTGGGAGCGACATCGAGGTTTCCGCTGCCCGCTGGAGGTGGGTGCGACTAGAACCCGGTTCCCTGGAGGGTGCCGACCTGCCGGGGACGGCTCTGCGGGACCCGTCTGCCTTGTACGACCTCGTGATGAACCGCTCGCAGTATGATGCGGCGCTGACGCTGGCCGAAGTGAGAGAGGAAGTCTGATGGCCCTGACCAGGCAAGAAGCCCGCGAGGTCCTGGATACCTATATCCGGGCCTGGGAGTCGCAGGACCCTAGCCTGATCGTGACCATCTTCACAGAGGATGCCACTTATCACGAGCGCGTACTGCAGGACCCTATCCCGGACAGGAGAGCGATCCGGGACTACTGGCAGTCCAAGGTGGTGGAGTCGCAGGCGAACATCATGGTTCAGCTGTTGAACGTCTACCTTGACGGCGAGACAGTGATCGCGGAGTGGGAGGCTGAGTTCGACGACGTGGTCCAGGGCGTGCGCAAGCGGATGCGCGAAATCGCGGTCCTCGTCTTCGACGGCGGCCTGATCAGCAGCCTCCGAGAGTACTGGGCATCCGAGCCGATCGGCCAGGCCAAGAAGCTAGCTCCGGCCGACTAAGAAAGGTACCTCCCCGCCTGGTCAGGTGAGCGCGCGGAACGAACGAGGGTTGGGCGTCTAGGTATGTGGAAGGTGTATCGCCGCCACTAGGAAGAGTATGGGCTAGCTGGCCGGTAGTGACGGCTGGCAGGCGACACCGACGGTCACGATCGTCTTTCCCGCACTGCGAGGCGCGAGCAAGCGAAGTCTAGATGTCCACGGATAGTGGACGACCTGACGGCACGAATCCGCCTGGCGGTCATAGCGGGTCCTTCCGTGCGTGCTGGTCTTGCTGCTGGCGCAGCAGTGCGTGTAGCAGGCTGACCGCGGCGGCGTCCCGGGTGCGGGCGTCGCCTGCCGGGGTGACCCGGCCGGTCCCGGACGCTGGCAGTGCCGTGCCGGAGTTGTCGACCGCCTCCCAGCCGGCCCGGCTGCCCCGCTCGCGCCACCAGGTGGGGCGGACCAGGCCCGCGGGCTTGCCGCCGACCAGCACCTGCCAGGCCCGGGACTCGGCGTGGCCGGGTGCCCGCACCAGTTCGTACCGGCCTTCGCCGATCACGGCCGGGGCGATCTTCGAGTCCGCCCTCCGCCTGCTGCCGGTGCCCGCGGGCCGGGCCGGGGCGGGCGCTGGCGCGAGTTCCTCGATGCCGGGGTCGCGGGCGATGGCGACGGCGCGGGGCGGCGGCGTCCCGGCCGCGCCAGTCGCCGTCCGGCGCGGCCTCGTCCGCGCCAGGGTGCAGGGCCAGGAGCGTGCCGTACCTGGCGGCGGGATCGCCCTGGGTCGCGGTCCACGATCTCGCGCCGGGCCAGGAGCGGCGGACGGTCCCGGCCCGGGTGCCGTCGGGAGCGATCACCTGCCAGGCGCCCTCGTCCTTGTCGGCGAGGGTCTGCGCGAGCTGCCAGCCCGGCCCGGCGGCGGTCAGCGGCACCTGGCGGGCCATGATGGAGCGGCGCCGGGCGTGCTCGAAGTCGGCGGCCAGCGCGGCCAGTGCCTTGGTGCGGGAGGGATACATGCCGCCCCTGGCAGCCAGGGTAGTGACCGGTCCTCCGCTGGCGCGCCGCGCCTCCCACCTGGAGGAGAACGGCGCACGCCCGGCGACGCCTGCCCGGCGGTCCTCCCGCCACAGCGTGATGTCGCCACCGTCGTCCCCGGTGATGGCCCACTCCGGTCCCAGCCCGGGGGCCGGGCGCCGCCGGAGCAGCACCTCATCCGGCCTCGCCGCCGGGCACGGTGCCGCCTGCGGCCTCGGTGGCGCTGTGCGGGGCGTTCGTCGGCTCCGGATCTGCCGCCTTTCCCGGCTCCGGGACGTCCACCGCTGGTGGACGTCGGAGGCGGCGGGACAGGTCGGCGTGGCGTTTTTGCGCGGTCTGCCGGTTGTGGGTGCCCATCGCGGCGGCGATCTGGGCCCAGGTCGCGCCACCGTTCCGGGCTGCCTCGATCAGCTCCAGTTCGGCGTCCTCGATCTCGGCCGCCAGGCTGCGGGCGACGGCGAGCGAAGCCAGCGCGGTCACGGTGCCCGCGTCGGCCCGTCCCGGGCCGGTCAGTCCCGCTAGGGCCACTGTTGTGCGGGCCAGTAGGCCCGCGGGCCCCGCTGGCGAGGCCCGCGGCCCGGTGGCGCCGGGAGTCCCGTCGGCGGCTAGGTACTCGATGGTCAGCGCGGCCATGGCTGCCGGGCTGGCGGTGTCCCCGGCTATCGCGGACAGCAGAGCGGCCAGGGATTCCTCCGCGCCGTCGGCGGGCCGGTCGGGATAGTCGGTGCCACGGGCCTCGGCCGTGATGGCCTCGGCCAGCTGCGCCGGGTCCGGGTAGAGCGGCAGGTCCCCTCGCAAGGCGATCCGGGCGGCTATCACGGCCAGCGCCTGGCCGGTGATCACCCGGGCCGCGGAGAACCGCTTGGTGTCCAGGCTGAGCTCGGCGGCCTTGTCTCCAAGGCGGGGCAGGTCAGCGGGGCCGTCGCGCCAGACCAGTACCCAGTGGTACCGGCCGCCGGTTTCCTCGACGTGCTCGGCCTCCGCCCGGATGCCGTGCTCGACGGCCAGCCAGCGCGCCAGCTGCCGCAGCCCGGCCGCCGTCTTCGGCTCTCGCGGCACGATGCCTGAGACCTCCCTGCTGTCCACCGTCTGTGGACATATGCCCATCCTGCCGTGCCGGACCGCAGTTGTCCACTGAAAGTGGACGTCTGGCGCGCGTATGCAGGTGTCAGTACTCTCCGGGCGGTGTCCCGGGGTTCGCCGAACCAGGTGTCGAGAGTCAGCGCCAAGCACTGGAGGACGTCGCTGCGGGCCTGGCCGGTGGCGACTGCACACCGCTGGTCTTGGGGCTGTGCGGGGCCGCTGGGAGCCTGGAGGACTCAGAGATTATTTCTTGTCCACCGAAACGGCTGTCTGGCAAATTTTCCGCAGACGCTTGGCACAGTTCGCTCGAAGTTCTGCTCTTAACCAGTAGAGCTCCCGCTATGGGACGCTGGGAAGAGGGACAGAGCGAGTGCACCATGACCGCGACGGTAAGAGATGAGCATCTCGGCAGGTACGAGTACGAGTACGAGTCCGACAGCGCTTCTGCGTATCCCGGCGCTGCACTGGGGCCCTATTGCCCTGGAGTCCGGAGACGTCGGTGAGTATGAAGAGCCCTGCGGTGTCTGCCGACATCAATGACAGCGATGACTTCGATGTCTTTTTCAGCGGGGAGTGGACGCGCCTTGTATCTTTCTGCTGCGCGGCCTTCCGCCTGCCGAGGGCCGTAGCGGAAGAGGTCGCGCAGGAGGCGTTCCTGCAGCTATACCGATACCGCAGTACGGTGGATGCGCCTGGCGCCTATTTGCGGAAAGTCGCCACACGGATGGCGCTCCGGTTGCCACCGGAAATACCCCATGAAGAAATCGCCGAAGCCGGCGGTACGCTGTCAGGCGACTCACGCCCCGAAGGACGGCATCTTGTCCGTCAGGCACTGGCGCAACTACCGCAACAGCAACGCGTGGTGTTCGCCTTGCACCTGGACGACTATTCCGACTCCCAGATCGCGGCGATTCTCGGGCTGGGAACCGCCACCGTTCGGTCCTACCGGAGGCACGCTCGCCGCACGCTTCACCGCTGGTATGAGCAAACGGTCACTGGACCGGAAGGGGCATTGCGGTGAAGAAAAACATAGTCAGCACCTTGCGCACCGGTTATGAGGACCTTGTTGCTGAAATCCAGGCGACCACGGATGCAGATGATGCCCTCACCACGCTCCACCGTCGGATTTCCGCAGATGCCCGGCTAGTGGAGCCTGGCAGCACCCCACTAGACCACTGGATGGCCACGCGCTATGCGCGCCGGACGCCGGAGGAGCAGATCAGCACCGATCGCCGGCATCCCGAACGGGGTGAAGTTGAGCTGATCTGCGAGGCCATCTCGGACATGATGACGACGCTGGCTGGCGACGACATCCGGCATAGCAATGCCATGCGCGTCACGCCGACTGCCATGTTCTTCGTATCCGCTGCGGCCAGGTACCTCGCTGAACTCCAAGGCCAGATCGCAAGCCGGACGGCTACCAGAGAAAAGGCCAACCGCTTGGTGCGGCTTGTTGAGCACAACCTCGCTGAAGCGGTTCAGCTGCTCAGCGCCCAGCAAGCGGGTGCCAGGAAGCACCGCGACCGGGACCTGCTCGACGGGCTCCTTGCTGACGCGGGAGAGACCGCCCGCGCAATACGGGCGCTGCATCCGCGGATCATGCGCCTGTTCCACGACGCCGACCAGCCCGCACCGCGCGTGCCCGTACCCCATGGCCCGGTCTGACCCGCCGTGGTCCGCCGCCGGACACCCCGAAATGAGGAGCAACATATGGGCAGGAAATCCCGCAGCAAGCGCACGGCCGCCTCCCGCCGTCGCATGATCCCGCCTGGGGCATGTACAGACCAAGACCAGATCATGAAGACCTACTGCGAGGTCGACACCAACGTCCGACTCCTGCTCGCTGATGACCCGGCGCTCGGCGGGCCGCGCTACATGACGCTTCCCGACATCACGCCGGCGGGTCGCCGTCCTAGCCCTGGCTTTTCATCGGGGTCTGAGGGCCGGGCGGCGTGCCTTACGTAGAAAAGTGCTCCTGAGCTGGGACAGTGAGGGTGTTCGAAGTCCTTGCTGTCCCGAGTTCGAGGAGCACTTCCTGCGTGCACATTACCGGGTGGTCCAGAGGCCTGGAAGTATCTGGCGGCGGTCAGGGTGTCGTGTCGCATGCCGGGCTGGCGCTGCTGCGGCACCTGGCCGATAAGACGGGCCTGGCCGGCGGGCTGTCGCGGGCGCTGGCGACGCCGCGGGTCCTGGTCCATGACCGGGGCCGGGTGACGGCGGATCTGGCGTGCGCGATCGCGGATGGCGCCCGGGTAATCTCCGATTTCCGGGTGATGTCCGATCAGCGGGAGCTATTCGGGCTGGTGGCGTCGGTGCCGACGGCGTGGCGGACGCTGAAGGAGATCGCGCGCGGCGGGACCCGCGCGGATAGGCGGATCACGCAGGCGGTGAATACGGCACGCCGGCACGCGTGGGCGCAGGTGGCGGCCCGGCACGGCGCGCTGCCCGGAGTGCGGCTGGCGGACAGGACGCTGGCCGGGGTGACCTGCGTCCGGCTGGATGCCACCGTGACGTTCGCGCACTCAGACAAGGAGCTCGCTGAGGCGAACTTCAAGGGCTACGGCCATCACCCGCTGCTGGCGGTGTGCGATAACACCGGCGGGGAGCCGCTGGCCTGGATGCTGCGCCGCGGCTCGGCCGGATCGAACACGGCCGCTGACCACCTGGCTATCACAGACGCGGCCATCGCCGCGATGCCGCCGGGCTTCCGTCGCAGGCTGATGATCACCTGCGACGGGGCCGGGGCCAGCCACGACCTGGTCAAGCACCTGGACAAGCTGGCTGCCCGCCGCGGCTATGAGCTGACGTACTCGGTCGGGTGGGCGCTGGGCGAGCGGGAGAAGACGGCGTTGCGGCTGGTGCCGGAGCAGGCGTGGCAGGCCGCGATCGGCGCTCGCGGCGAGGTCCGCGAGCGCCGCGCCGATGACGCCTGCACCGATGAGCGCTGCGCGCACCGGGCGTGCTGGATCCAGGAGGCGCACGTCACCGAGCTGACCGGGCTGCTGCGCTGCGGCCCTGGCGGGGACCAGCTGCGGGCCTGGCCTGCGGCGATGCGCGTCTTCGCGCGCCGTGAGCGGCCGCATCCGGGCGCCCAGCTGACCTTGTTCGAGGCCGGGGACGGCTGGCGGTACTCCCTGTGGGCCACGAACCGGCCCGCCAGCACCAAAGGCTGGCTCGGGCAGGCCGCCTACATCGACGCCGCCCACCGGGTCCACGCCCGTGTCGAGGACGCGATCCGCACCGGGAAAGACTGCGGAATCGGCCATTTCCCCTCTTTTGACTACAGGATCAACGCCGCGTGGCTGACCGCCTCGATGACCGGGCAGATCCTGCTCGCCTGGCTCAAGCTCCTGGCCCTGGACGGCGACCTGGCCAAAGCCGAGCCCAAGACGCTGCGCCCGGGTGCTGCACGCCGCGGCCCGCCTGGTCCGCGGCGGGCGACGGCGGCGCCTGAAAATCCAGGCCACCTGGCCATGGGCCGAGGCGATCACGGCCGCATGGCAGCGCATCAACGCGCTCCCGCAAGCCCCCTGACCAGGGTGAACCGTCCCGGCGACCCAGGAAGGACAACCCAGGGCTTGTGGAACCCCCGGCACCCGGCCCGGCAGCCAGGCTACCGTCGTACCCCGACGCTAAAATCACGGCAACAAACGGGACTAGCCAACCCTCAGCGCCAGCCATCAACCCGGATGAAAGATCAGGGGCTAGCGGGCCGATGCCCGTGGCACTGTTCGAACCACCCAACGCAATCGCCCTGACCATGCCCGGCGGATCAATGCAAGAGATGCAGGCTGAGGCGATCATCCACGCTGGCTTCAGCCGCCATCGCATAGTCACGGCGCTTGAGCACCTTACCGAGTGGAGCGTCAAGCAGACAACGAACGGCGTCGAGCTGTGGGACCACGGCGGAATCTGGGCGCGCGGCGAGACCGAGGTCCCCGGCCGGTGGTGGGACGCCGCGAACGAATGGGGCATCGTCATGGTCATGTACGGCGTGAAACTCGGCGTCGACAACTTCAGGACCAGCGTATGGACGCCCGAGGACCGCGCTGAGGCACTGCGTAGCGGACGCAACGCGGGCATCGTCGCCTCCGCCATAGTCACGTGGCGTGGACTGACCATCCCCGACGAGGTCAAATTCGAGCAGCCGTCCTACGACCCCGCCACCGGCCGGTTCGAATTCGCACTGGGACCCGGCGGCGTCCCCCTGCACTGGCGACTTCACACCCTGGGCGAAGGCGTCCACCATGGTCTCATCGTCGGGGAAGAAGGCATGGGCAAGACCAGCGCTCTGCGACTGGTCATGGTCGAGGCCATGTGCTCCGGCCGTTTTGTAGTGTGGCCTGCTGACCTGAGCGGACGGCATGACCTCAGCTGGGCTGACGACGGCCTGGCGGACTGGATAGCTCGCAACCCCGCCGAGACGGTCAAGATGCTTCGTGCTGCAGCAGACATCATCCCGGCGCGCATGAAAGCCGGTGGATACTCTGACCCGCTGCCCGACAAGCCCGGGATCCTCATCGCGATCGACGAGTGCGAGCATGTCTTCGCCGGCAACAAAGAAGCCACCTCGCTCGGGGAACTCATCGTCACCGAAGGAGCCCCAGCAGGAGTCTCCCTCGTCGCCACAGCCAGAGGCGCATCCCTCGCCTACTTTGGTGGTAGCGCCCGGCTACGCTCCGGCCTCGCGAGCGGCAACTGCATGGGCAGCGATCCGGCAACTTTGGAAATGATCAATTCGACGGCAGAGTAGCTAGGCCGATTTGGGTAGAATCGGGCAATGGGCTAAATATGGGTCAGTAAGGCCCATTCCGGGGACGCCTAGCTCGTCAACCACGCGCTGATCAATAAGGCGATGATGGCGGTAGACCTCGGCGATGGCCGCGCGGTCGTGGACTTCGCTCAAATGTCAGTGCCTGGGGCTACCCTTCGAGTCGAGTCAGTGTTCGTGCTCACTCCGCGTTTCTTCTGTTTTGTTGCCTTAGCGCTGCCTGCCCGCTACAGCGGCGGAAGCGTGCGCAGCGTCAGTTCGGTACCTCGAAGCGAATGGAGGGCTCGTGGCTAGTGATGTCGCCGACGTGCCGCCGGTGACCGGCACCCGGGTTGATGATGACTATCTGACCGTGACGATGCTCTCGGCTGGCCTGGCTGGGATTCTGCGGCGACGGTCACGTGTCGGCCAGGGCGATGGCCGGTCTGAGGGGCTGCTCCCGGCGCCGTGGCGTGTTGCCTTTTCGCGGTTGTGGTGGCGTTGCCATGAGCAGGGCGTCGCGGCACCGGACAATGACCTGGACCTGCTGGCGTTGTGCACGCAGCCGTTCGTCGTGTGGCCTGTGGACTTGCGGTTGTCTGCTGCGGATATGGAGAGCTATCTGCTCGCCGATGGTGAGCTGTCCGCCTTCGCGGAGCAAGGCGCGCGGCTCGCAGCCGGTGATATCGAGGCTGAGTGGCAGGAGAACCTTGTTTATGAGGCTCTTCGGATCGCGGCGCAGGTCAACGGCGCTGACGACCCCGAGAAGGTAGACCGGGTCTACGGCGTGCTGCGGCGTCGGCTGATCGACTATCCGGTTGTATCTGACCTGGTGGTAAGGGACTGGGAGCAGGAATTCGACCGTACCGACGGCAGTGGCCAGACCTATGTCCGCCGCCTGGTCGAGGCTGCGTACGTGTCGCGTCCTGTCAGAGGGGAGTACCGGTACCTGCGGTGCCCGTCCTGCCGCAATACGGTGGGCGGCCCTCACGTCTCGTGCGGTACAACCGGGTGTGCCTCTGGACAGACCGAGACGGTTACCTCGAGGGCTCTGGCGGTTGCTTATGACCAGCACCGGGCGACGCGCCGATTCATTCATGATCCGGGTTTGGTGGAGGCGCGCCTGTTCAACGCGCTGGGCGACAAGAGGTTCGAGGGCCGGGTGCGGGTGACTCCGTATCCGGGGCTGGATGCGCTCGACATCTTGATCGAGTTCCTGTCCGCGAGGGATGGCGAGACGGTCGTGGACGAGACATGGGGAGCGGACGCGAAAGACCAGGCGAGCGCGCGGCTCCTGGGCCGGGGGTTCAGCTGGCCGGGAGAACCAGAATGCGGCAGGCGCTTTCTAGTGCTCCCCACTCACCGTGCGGCACAACCAGGATACGTCGCGGACCTGACCGCTGAGATAGAGGGGCGGGTGCGCGGAGTGGAAGTGGTGGACGAGAAACGCCTGATCTCGATGGTCGCGAAGAGGGCTCGGAGGGATGGGCAATGAGAGAAACATCGGACTGGCTCGCGGGGCTGTCGAGAGACCTTCGCGCCGAAGGCTTCCCCGAGGAAGTCATGCGTCCAATTGAGTTCTGCCGGGTAGAGCTTGGCCTGTACTTCCTGACTGAATATTTCCCCAGCGAGCCTGTGGGCGTGCTGCAGCCGGTGCTGTCGGGCTACGTGCGTTCTGCTGAGGACATCAACCCCATTATCCGTCGGGTCAGGCACAGGATGGGAGATGTGGCACGGCGGGGATACTGGCGGAAGCTCCTCAACCAATACATGCGTCTCCCAGATTCGGTGCGTGCGTTCGACCGGACCGACGATCCCGGCCGCCGGGTCATCGACGCGACGGTGTTCATCGCCAGACCCTCATCGGTATGCCCTAACCGGGACGACAGCTATGCAGCGGCACTGGCCGATCCTCTCCCGTACCGGATGGCCAGGCTAAACCCGCCTGCTGAGGCGGGGAAGCGGTATTCCTTTCCTGTCGGGGACGGTGTCGAATACGTGCGCCTCCCGGACAGCCTTCCGGTGGTCGGAGCGCTGCCGCGGCTTGCTGTCGCCTCGCAGCGAACGCGCGAGCCGTGGCCAGTATCGTTCGATAACGATCTTCGCCCTGTCGCTGAGCTGATCGACAAGCTGCTTGAGGACCGGCCTGACATCACCAATCGCGGCTGGGCGAAGCGCCTGGAGAAGCTGCGTTTCAGCCTGGCTGACCCGAATGCGGGAGTCCTTCGTGACCGGCCCGAGAGCTTCACGATCGACGGTGTCGAGCACATCGTCGGCCTGATGAACTCGGGAAAGACGACGCTGATGGACCTCATCACCGTTGATGGGGTCCTGAACCGGGGCAAGCGGGTCTGCCAGGTGGCCAGCTCCGTGGGGGACGTCTATGCCAAGGTGTCGTTCCTGCGTGCGCTGGGGATCGCCGCTGTTCCACTGATCGGTCACAGTTCGCGCGGCGAGCATGCGGCCAGATACTGGCGAACCAGGGTCGAGGAAGCTGCGGCGCTGATCCCGGACAGCCTGAACCTGCCGGATCCGGCCGCCGGGTATGCGAACGCGTCGTGCCTGCTTGAGCCCTACCGGCAGACTATGAGCCCGGACTGGTCGCCGCTGGCAATGGCGGACTTCCCATGTCGCGGACGGCTCCGCGACGCCGACGCAGAGCGGCCCCGGGCCCATGACTGTCCCTTGCTGGCGGTCTGCCCGGCGCAAAAGGCTCTCCGCGAGGTCGCCGCCGCGCAGGTATGGGTCACCACGCCACAGTGCCTCGTGACGTCCAGGGCCGACCCTGCGGACGGCGAGATGCGCTGGCTGGAGCAGGTCCAGCACGACATGGACCTGCTAGTCATCGACGAGGCGGACGCGGTCCAGCAGGTCCTGGACTCCAGGTTCGTCCAGGCCGAGGAGCTTGTCGCCGGCGAGAACGGCTGGACGCACCGCATGGCTGGTTATACCAATACCGCCCTAGCCAGGACGAGCATGGCCCCAGCTGCCGACCCGGAAGTCCAGCGATGGCACGAGTACTGGCAGATCCACCAGCAGGCGGTCTTTACGCTGTACCGGCTCGCCCTGTCCTCTACCGGAAAGGCGCTGCAAGATGTGCTAGGCAATGCTCCCTTCACTGCGCACTCACTGTTCCGGCAGGCCGCGCGCATTCTTTTCGGCCTGCCCCGCAGCGGCGAGGGCGACAAGCCCGCCGAGGACGCGGCGGAAGATTTCTATCAGAAGCAACTGCAAGACTTCGCTGAAGAGCCCCTGGGTAACAAGGAGCACCCACTCCAGGCGGCCGTCGCGCAGCTGACCAGCTTCCAGCGCGATGACGAAGCCGTCCACGCGGCGCTTGACGAGTGGATCGACGCCAACGCGGCCTGTGACGCGAACATAGCTGGGGCCTCTGGCGGGAATCGCGACCTGCTGCGGCTCCTCATCGAGGCGGCCATCTGGGCAGGCCGGATCACCTACACCTTCTTCGAGATGGTGACACTGTACCCATCGGTGCGAGACTCGCTCCAGCTCCCGGATGAAGAAAGATTCTGGCTGGATCAGCCCCCGCGCGACTACCGGGCCCTGGTGCCGGAGGCGCCGATGGGCAACATCCTCGCGCTGCGCTGGGCTTCCGCCCTAGGCGGCGGCGCGTCCCTGCAGATGCTCTGGGTGCACGGGGTCGGCCGCTGGCTGCTGCACCACGCCCACGACTTGCTGGCCTGCGAGGGCATCGACGGGCCGCACGTCATCCTCACGTCGGCGACAAGCTGGATACCCGGCTCGTCGTTCTACCACATCCCGATTAAGCCGACCGCCGTGCTGGGACAAGATGACGATGACCGGGACGCGCTGAGGACATCCACGATGGCCGTCCGGCCGATGAGGTCCGGCGGTAACGAAGACCCGATCTTCGTCTCGGGACGGCAAGGAGCAGCGCGTCACGACGCCCTCCGGCAGATGGTGACCGCCCTGTGCGAGCCGGTCGGCGGACGGCACCGGAGCCTGGTTGACGAACTGCGCGACCAGCTCCCCGAGGGGCGGCAGCAGATCCTGTTCGTCGTCCTGTCCGGCGGCGATGCCAGGATCGTCAGCGACGCCGTCAACAACAAGACCCGCTACCAGGCCAGGCACGTCGTCCCAGACGCCTCCTCCGATCCCGGCAAGGACGGGATCTTGCGCCGCCTGGTAGGCGGTTTCGGGACGGGGAACGACCACATCCTCGTCGCGGCGGAGATGTCCATCCAACGCGGCTACAACATCCTCAATTCCAGCGACACCGCCGCCCTCGGCGCCGTGATCTACCTGTCTCGATCCCACCCGCCGCCAGCAGACCTGCAGTTCCCCCTCTCCATGGTCTCGGAACTTGCCATGCGGCACCTGCTCAACCCGCCGCTAGCACTGCCTGGCGAGGGCGCCGGCGCCGTCAAGCAGCTCCGCGACGAGGCCCGGCACCTGTGGTTCGGCGTCATCGGACGGCCTGTGCGGTTCCGCACCCTCGGCAGCGACCGTTACCGGACCGCTTTCGTGGCCAACAATCTCGTCCCGATGAGCCAGACCATCGGACGCAGCATCCGAGGCAACCAGCCAACGCGCGTGCTTCTGTGCGATGGGGCCTTCGCTGAGAGGCTCGCAAGCGGCGATGAAGTCCCCGACACGGCGAGGACCAGCCTAGTAGTCGCCACGGACACGCTCCTCAGCGCCCTTCTTGCGCCTCCGCCGCAGGATGCCAGCGCGGAACAGCGCCTGAGTCACGCGATCAACGAAGCGACCTGGGGCCTGCTAGGCCACCTCGTCCGGACCAACGACCCCCTCGGCTCGCTAAGGCAGTAGACGATGACGACCAGCGATAACATGCGCCTGACTTCCTCCACCATCACGCCCGACACCCAATGGAACGTCAACTGCCAGGTGGCGGCATTTCCGCCTATATGGCTGGAGGCACTCACGGCCGCCTACCGGCGCCGCGGGTTCGACAAGGGCTGGTCGCTGCCAACGAGAAGCCTCATCGAGCTCCTGATCGGCCTCGATCCAGCCGTCATCTACGTCGGCCACAAGCTCAGCAGCGACCGCTTCATCGTCGCCCTGCCCGGCGCGGACACCCAGGTGCTAGCCACCGCCGTAGCGGCCTGGGCCATCACGATGGTGGCACCGCCTGGTGATCACGAGGTCGACTGGTGGGAGCTGTGCCAGCCGACGGACCTCACGTTCCGCAGTGAGACGGTCGACCTGTTCGAGTACGCCGTCTGGCCCAACGGCACAGCCGCGCCTGCCTCTGCTATGTTCAACCTCCTGCCCACGTTCCTCGCGCAGCGCGTCGCCGACGCGCGCATGCCCTTGCTCGAACGGCCCCGTGACTGGATACTGGGGCCGCCCCAGTCCAATGGCCGCCGTAGCGCGGTCCTGTGGCCGCCGGAGAAGCTTGAGGATCAGAGAGCCGGAGACGCGCTCGTCACGGCGAAGATCACCTTCCACGTCGAGACGGTGCCAATCCATCCGGCACCCAGCATCCACGCCGATCTCAGCATCAGCCGCTTCCCGCGCATGCCGGTCAGCTACGTTCCCGCGCGCGGCGACGGCCCGCCCGGGGCTACTATCTGGCTTCACGCCCCGGAAGGATTTCTCCGCGAGGCCGAGCCGCACACGCTGCTGGCCGCCCCGGTCACCAAGGCCTGGGCCAAGGGCGCCGGGAAGCGTCAGTGGCAGTGGTCCCCGGGTATGGCGACCGCCTTGGCCAGGCTCACCCACCTGCCGTTCCCCTACCCGGAAAAGGTCTTCACCGACCCGGCCGCCGCGGCAGACGAAGGCAAGATCCGCGCCTACGTCCTCTACAGCGAGGGAACCAAGAGCCTTGCCGGCGACCTCGACGACTTCGCGGCACTCGACACTGAGCAGGTCGGCAAGGCTCGCGCGCTACTGCACGCTGCCAACACCGGGTTCGTGCCCGCCGACCACATGGAAGCCCACGAGCAGCTCGCCGCCGTCCTCGGACCGCTTGGGCTCCGCATGTATGACCCGTGCCCCCGGGCCGGCAAGCGGCACCAGCGGAAGGCCAAGCCTGCCGAGGTCCCCGGCCAGGATTACACCATCGAACTATGGACGCAGTCTGACATCACGCGCGAGGCCGTGCTGGCAGCGCTCGAGCATCACCACAAGCTCACGCCACAGACCGACCCGGGCGATCCGGATGTCATCGACTTCACCGGCGACGTCTCACTGCGAGTCATCCTCAAGGACGCCGGTCATTTGGGCGCGGGAATTGACCGCCCGGAGGGAGAAGAACGCCCGCAATCCACGCTGGTCGGACTGCACGCGCGAAGGGTCGCAGAGTACCTAGGGGTCAGCCCGGGTCCCCGTGCGGCCATCCTCGAACTTGAAGATGACCGCTACTTCGCGCGAGCACGCAAGATCGACCCGAAGCCCGCCCTCAAGAAGGCGTTCGCCCGCACCGACCGCCCGCTTCAGTGCATGAGGCCTGCCAAGCTGTTCACCTCGCCGGCCAAGCCGCCGACGGGAAAGAAGAAGCCGCCAGAGCCCTACCCCGGAACTCGGTTCGCCCCAGGTACCATCCTGCGCGCCTCGGCCGTCGTCAACGACGCATTGCGGCAGCTCGGACGCCTCGGCGCCTACGAGACGCCCGAGATCCTCCCCGACTTGGAACAGATCGGGATCTGGCTCCACCACAGCGGGAATACCTGCATCCCCATCGCGATCCGGCTGGGCACGGGAGGAACCGCCACGGCATACCTTGCATCCGATAAGGGAGCGGCGATCCAGCCCATCCCGTACCGCGACCTTCCTCGGGCGCTCGCGAACGGCCAAGGCCGCATTCCTTCAGGCCCCAGGCAGAAGGTACACGTCGCCAGCTTCCTTCGCAACGTCCTCGGGACCGGCGACAGCACAAGCCGCGACACCCATGACCGGGTCATGTTCGTCCGTTCGGCGAGCTTCCGGAAGTGGGGCTGGGACTGGCTCCAGGACAAGCACATCCAGGCCGACCGGCTAGTCCTGCCCGGCATCGAAATCGATGACGACGCGGAGTCGCCGTCGGCGTTGTCTCCGCATGAGTGCCCCGGACTGCGCATCGTCAGGGTTCGCGACCGAGCCTCCTTTGACGAGGTTGCCCGCGGATTCGGCGCAGACTACAAGACGGCACAGGCCAGGATCAGCGGAATATTCAGATTCAGCGAGCGGACCTTTTACGCCATCAACCCGCGATCTGATCAGATGCAAACGCCGCTCGGCGCGACCAAGCTCGATCCGGACATCCTGCGCAACTTCACCCTGCAGGTGGCGAATCCGGTTCCGTTGGAGATATTCCCGGCGTTCCTGCAGCCAGGCGATGACCTAGTCGCGTACGCGACACTCGCCAGTAACCTGCGCAGGATGTACCTGCACACGGAGCAAGCCACCACGTACCCGGCACCATTGCACCTTTGTGAGCTGGCAGATGAATACATCTAGGGAACCGGCGCTGGCCATCAACGGGTTAGGGGCGAGGGCCGCGTGGCCGGGGCGGTACTGGCCCGCTCGCGGGCCGCGGGCCACCCGGCCCGGCGGCGGGCCGCCTCGGTGCGGGCCGGGGGCGGCCCGGGGAGGCCGGCTCGGGAAAAGACAGCGCGGCGAGCCGGGCCGCCGTGCTGGCACGAGGGGCCGCGCCGGGCCGGGTGGCCGGGGCCGGACGGGCGGCGCTGTGCAGGTGCCTGGCGGCGGTGCGGGCGGCGGCGGCCTGGGCGGCCCGCTGCTGGGCCTGGCGCAGCTCGGCGACGGCTTCGGCGAGCGCGGCAAGGCGGGCGATCAGCACCAGCGGGGTCATGGCCGGGTCGCGGGTCAGGTGCGCGTACGTGGCGATGAGCCGGGCCGCCTGCCGGAGCTGGTTCCCGGCCGGGTTGGGGGTCGGGATGCGGCCGTAGGTGGCGCGGGCGGCCCGGTCGAAGGCGTCGGCGGCCTGCCGCAGGACGGGGCTGCCCAGCACGTTGGCGGTCACGTGCAGGGTGTCCGAGGCGGCCCAGGCCGCGTCGGCTGCGGCGGCCGGGTTCGTCCGGGCAGCCGCGCGAATTCGCGCCGCGGCCTGGTCCACGGTCCGGGCCGCGTGCTCCCACAGAGCGTGCAGGTCTGCGGCCCGGGGCCGGGCGGCCCGGGGCCGGCCCACCGCCGGCGTAGCCGGGGCCAGGTTAGGTCGGCCGCCAGCTTGCCGCCCCCGTACCAGATTGGGTCGCCGTCCGGGCCCATGTCACCGGGCAGTGCGACCGCGTACCCGGTGACCTCACCGGGGTTCCGGGTGCTGTACCGCATGCGGACCATCACCCCGGCCGCCTCCAGCGCGGCGAAGAACTCCTCCGGGCTGCCCACCCCTGCGGCGGCGGTGGCGACGTGCCGTCGCAGCGTGAGGCGCGGGGCCTCGCCCAGGCCGCGGCCGGCGGCCTTCTCGTTCTCGCCCCGGGACGGGTAGCGGGGCGCGGTCCGGTCGGCCGGGGCGGTGGACCGCAGCCCGTACCGCCGCTCAGCGGCCAGGCAGGCATCCCGGACCCGGTACCGGTCGTTATGCACGCTGGGCCGGGCCCGGTCCTGCCGGGCCAGCATCGCCACGATATGCACATGATCATCAGCGTGCCGGACCGCGACCCAACGGACGCCGTCATCTTCTTCGCCGTACCGAGACAGTCCGGTCCGGTCCATCACGTCGTGCGCGATCTGCGCCCATTCATCATCGGACAGCATCTGGTCTTCGGGGGCGGCGCGTACCGAGCAGTGCCACACCGGCCGGGCGTACCCCCGCCGCCCCATGGCGGCGTGCGGCTGGTTCAGCAGCCCGTTCAGCGTGCGGAAGTCCCGCGCGCCGTCCGGCCGCAGCGGCGGCTCCAGCTCGGCCGGATGCCGCCACCCGGCCACGATGTGCGGGTCGGTGTGCTCCTGATGCCGGCCCGGCCCGAACAGGTAGTAGATCAGCGGCTCGACCCGCTCCCCGCGTGGGGCGGTGATCTTCCCGATCACCGGGCCCCGGCCGCGGCCGGAATGCGATCTGCCGCCCGTCCCGGATGATCCGGCGCGGCGCCCGGAACGCCGTCCGCGCGTCCCGGGCCGCATCCTGGCCCGCCGCCATGCCGGCTGCGGCGCGGAGCGCGGCGGCCGGGACCGGCCGGGATGTCACCGCAGCGCGTTCCGCACGCGCTCGGCGACCGCGTCCAGCCGTTCCGCGCGGCGCATGCTCTCGGCCGCGTACGGGACCAGGTCCCCGGACGCCTGCCCGGTCGCGTTCAGCCGGGCGACCGCCTGGTTGAGATTGATCCCGATCCGGCGGACCAGCCCGGCGGCGTGGACCAGCTCGGCCAGCACGTCGCGCAGCCCGTCATCGGCGGCCACGGTGATCGTGCCCCGGGCAGCCGCCAGGGCCGCCTCGGCGGCGAACGCGCCCGGGGCGAGCCCCGTCCGCGCGGCTGCCGCTTCCAGTCCGGCGAACTCGCCGTCGCTCAGCCCGAAGCGCACCGTGCGTCCCCGCGGTGCCAGCTGGCGGGACCGGCGTGATCGGGCCGGTCGGCGGGCATGGTCGTGACGGTCATCAAGCATGCGGAAAACAACAGCCCCTTTCGATGGTGCTGCCGCCGCCATCCCGCCGCGTTTTACCGCAGCGGACCCGGGCTCTTTAAGCCCGGCCGCCCGATCTCAGTATGCATCATGGACCGCGCCGGTCCAAACGCAAAAGGAACGTTAAGGATAACTCGCTGCGTGTCCTTTCCGGCTCTCCTCCCCGCCCGCCTGGAATAGCACGGGCTGGCGCTGCGAGGCGCGCGGGAAATCCCAGCGGCTCGCTGCCCGGGCCTGCCAGGCCATCCGAGAGTCTCCAGCTGGCCCGCCTCGCCGCGGCCGGGCCGCGCAGCGCCGGGGGCCCCGGCTGCGCTGGGCAGACCGGCTACCGTGGCCCCCCGTCGGCGCGGCAGCGTGGAATCCCTTCCCCGCCCCTGGGGGAGCCGGCGTTCCGGTGTTCAAGGGAACACTCTGATATTGCTTAATAGACCCTTTACCGCAAATAAGGGGCCTGTTATCGATACGCTCTGGCGCGGTCCAATGATAATGAGTGATGCCTAGTGCGGTTCAGTGCTGTCCGGTGATATCTGGTTCGGATTTTATTACGGACAGGAATTCGCCGTTAATGCGTGAACCGGCCACAAGGCGCTGCGCGTTAAATAAGGCATCCAGCCCGGTGAGCGAACAGAGGAAGAGTCCTTCTAGTAGCAGCTCGTCGCGCCGCATGACCGCCGTACTGTCTGCACGAGCACCAGGAAGGAAAGGAAACGCCTCGTCCCGCCCGCTCCCCCCGTCGCACTACGACGGCGACGAGCGACCAGCCAGCAAACGAGCACACTGCACGCCGCTCCGGTCAAGTGCCTGCGCCGCGAGGTCTCAGCGCATGGGCCGCTGAGCTGGCTGCGACGTTGCCGCCGTTGACTGAGTCGCAAGCGGCGGCGGTGGCCAGGCTGGCAGCACGGCTCGACGCCAACGAGGAACCAGAGACGTTAACGCATCTACTTGATCTTGATCCGGCGGATGACCTCAGCCTGGTTAACGCCGCCCGCGCCGTGCTCGACCGGGGCGATGACCAGGTGCCTGCCGCGTAGCGCCATCTTGAGCAAGTCCCGCCGCTCCTTGTCTTCGGCGTTGTCCCATCGCAGCTGCCATTGTTCCCGGCTTGCCTCCACCGGCTGCTGCGGCACTGGAGCAGAGCCGGGAGTGGGCAGCGCGGCACGCTCGTCCTTGAGCTTGGCGATGCGCATGTCGAGCGGCCGGACCGCCACGTCGTAGCGGGTGAGCGCGATCTCCCCGCGCCCCAGCCGGTCTGCCAGAGCCTCGGCGACGGCTTCCGCCTCGGCGATCTCCAGGTCGAGCCGGGCGGCCTCGCTGGCGATCGCGGCAGCCGCGGTCTCGATCGCAGCCGTGTTGCGCGGGTCGGACAAGATCTCGACCACGAGGACGGATGCGGCTTTGTCCAAGGCGCGCTGGTCTATCGAGGTCTTCCCGCATCCTCCGACACTCTTCACGCACCAGTAGTGTCGGCGCACCGACCCGTCCGCATAGGGCTTGAGCTCCTTGCGGGCTCGGCCGTACAGCGGGAAACCGCAACCAGGCGCTCCGCAGACGGCGACAGCTGCGCAGAGGTAGCGGGCCGGCCGCCCGCGGCGGCGCGCCGCGAAGATTCCGCACACCTGCTCGAAGTCATCCTCGCTCACGATAGGGGAGCCGGGCAGGCGGCCCACCACCGCTCGCTCACCCGTTTCTGGGTTGGTCTTGAAGGTGACCCTGCCGCAGTTGATCGGCCGGATGAGCAGGTTCTTCAGCGACGTGGTGTCCCACGGATTGCCCTGGGTACTCTGGATGCCGCGCGCGTTGAGGTCGGCGACCAGCGTCAGCAGCACTTCGCCAGCCATTACCCGGCTCGTCATCTCGCGGATGATGTCTGCCTCGTCCTGCCGGACGGTCATCCGGTCTTCCTCGAACCCGAATCGCGGTGCGGAGCCATTGGGGTTGCCAGCCATGGCCTTGAGACGGAGGCCACGCTGAACCCTGGTAGACAGCCGGTCGGAGTAGTAGGCGGCGGCGTTCATCGCGTCGCGGAACGCCTTCTTGCCATTGGGCGTCGTCAGGTCGTACTCGCTCTCGCTGTCCAGCACCAGGAGCCCACGAGCAGCCAGGTCGATCATCCGCTCGCCGTCCTTCGGCTGACGACTGAACCTTTCGAGGTCGAAGATGATCACTCCGCCGGACAGACCGCTCTCCAGCCGGTCCATCAGCTCGTCCCACGCCTCGCGCTTGACGTTCGGATTCCACGCCGACCGGTCAAGGTCGACCAGGACTTTGCCTTCCGGCAGACCGAGATCGGCGAGCCTCACGCGGCAGACCGCGATCTGACCATTGGTCGACGGCTCACGCTTCTCGTCGCGCTTGAGGCGGCTGACCCGGGCATAGATGTCGACGGGCTTCATGCTGCTAGTGTCAGCATTCATGGATAAATCGTAGCAAAATCAAGCTCTACCAGGGTGGACTCGTACTCGATCCGGCAGCCGGTCGGCGTGGTCGCGGGCATCACGCCGTTCAACTTCCCGGCCATGGTGCCGATGTGGATGTTCCCGCTGGCTATCGCGTGCGGTAACACGTTCGTGCTCAAGCCGTCGGAGAAGGACCCGTCCGCGTCGCTGCTGCTGGCCTCGCTGTGGGCCGAGGCCGGGCTGCCGGACGGCGTATTCAACGTGGTGCAGGGCGACAAGGTGGCGGTGGACGCCATCCTCGCCCACCCCGACATCAAGGCGGTCAGCTTCGTCGGGTCAACTCCGATCGCCAGGTACGTGTACGAGAACGGGACCAAAGCCGGAAAGCGCGTGCAGGCCCTCGGCGGCGCCAAGAACCACATGGTGGTGCTGCCCGACGCCGACCTCGACCTGGCCGCGGACGCCGCGGTCTCGGCCGGGTTCGGCTCGGCGGGCGAGCGCTGCATGGCGGTCTCCGCGCTGGTCGCGGTCGACCCGGTCGGCGACGACCTGGTCGCGCGGATCAGGGACCGGGTCGCCGGGCTGCGCGTCGGGCCGGGGTCGGACGACAGGTCCGAGATGGGCCCGCTGGTCACCGGGCCGCATCGGGACAAGGTCGCGTCCTACCTGGACAGCGGCGTCCGCGAGGGCGCCACGCTGGCCGTCGACGGCCGGGTGCACCCCGTCCTCGGAGGCCAGAAGGACGGCTTCTGGCTCGGGCCGAGCGTGCTCGACCACGTCACTTCGGCGATGAGCTGCTACACCGACGAGATCTTCGGGCCGCTGCTGAGCGTGCTGCGCGCCCCGACGTACGAGGCCGCCGTGGACCTGGTCAACAACAGCCCGTACGGCAACGGCGTGGCCATCTTCACCAGCGACGGGGGAGCGGCGCGCCGGTTCGTGTCCGAGGCCGAGATCGGCAT
>WNGJ01001006.1_pt1 | contig 44560 bp, 41 predicted proteins | sample 5400611 | NCBI WGS metagenome assembly WNGJ01 (sample SAMN13153375, study PRJNA577476) | soil metagenome | isolation source: 40 cm soil or saprolite under Garry oak tree replicate 1 | place: USA:California | collected 2016-06-15
CGATCAGGACGCGCCTGAGGTCGCCGTGGTGATAGGGTTTGGGCGCCGAAGGACGACGGGTTGGCAGCCGGTTCGGCTTGGCGGATTTTGGCATGCGCCTTACTGTTGCTTGAGCATGACCTCCACCCCCATCGGGTCGCAGCCTGCGGGCGTGCTTTGGGGCGTGCTGTTCCGGTCATGCTCTAGCATCACCCGATCGTGAATGTAAGCGGCGATTACACCGTTGACCGCATCGTCATGGCTGGATGTAACTAGCGATTACATTGAACGACAGGAAGGTCCATCATGCTCCCCGCGCGCCAAAGCTGGTTCGAAGGCTGGCGGCTGTTCGCCGTGCTGACGCTGACCCTGATCGTCCTGTGCGTTGGGATCGCGGGCATGCGGCAGTTCGAGGTCGACGGCATCCGCATGGTGATCCGTTTCACCGCGCGAACCTCGCTGTTGTTCTTCTGCCTCGCCTTCTCGGCCGCCGCCTTGGCGCGGCTCTATCCCAATGCATGGACGCGATGGCAGCGCCGCAACCGCCGTGCGCTCGGCGTCACCTTCGCGGCCTCGCACGGTCTGCACGCGATCGCGATCGGCGCTTTCGCGGCGATGGACCCCGCTGGTTTCGCCGCGGCCACCAATCTCGGCTCCTATGTCTTCGGCGGCATCGGTTACGCCTTCATCATCGCGATGACCGCGACGTCGTTCGACCGCACCGCGGCCGCGATCGGCCCGCGCGCCTTTCGCCTGCTGCATCTGTCCGGCGGCTATTATCTGTTGATTCAGTTCATGATCGCATTCGGCAAGCGGATTCCCGAGATGCCGTTGTACAGCCTGTTCCTGATCCCGCCTCTCACCGTGTTGGCGCTGCGAATGATTGCGATGGTGCCCCGCGCGGAGCGGCCGGTACGGGCGGGCTAAGGCCTCGCTCAGCCCTCCATCAGCAAATGGAACTTGCGGCCAAGCTGACGGTGAACGGTGAGGACCGCCCTATCGACATCACTGATCAGGCTCTCGCCGAGAATGACGTTCGGGATTTCCCAGTTCCGCCCCTCGCGGACATCCGGCAGACCGCCAACAGCGGGAACGCGCGCGGTTTCGCATCCGGGCTGGCTGCGTAACGCCTCGTCCGCGAGTTGCGTCAGTTCCTCATTGTTCTTGCCGATCGTCGTCATCGCAGCGTCCCAGCGCGTCTTATTGATGGCCGAGCCCCTCGAGCTCGCGGGCGCGGGCTTCGGTCATGCTGCGCATGCAGTCGCCGGCCTCGATCCGCGGCCAGCCTTTTCACATGCATTCGAAACTCACCCCTTGAAACTCACCCTTGCGGCATCAGCCCGAGGCGCTTGGCGATGATCTTGTCGACCGTGCGCTTGGGCAACCAGGCCGTCATCAGGTGCCGCAGCGGATCCGGCGCGAGCTGGTATCGTATCTTGGGATGAGGCAAGGTCAGGGCATCGAAGATGCATTCGGCGATCTTTTCCGCCGGCAGTCCGATGGCGTTGAGTTGCGCCACATAACCGCGCACCTTCCGCAGCGCGGGGAGATAGGGCGAGTTTTCGTAGCGCGAGATATCGGCTTCCTCCGCCTTGCTCCAGATCGGCGTCTTCACCGGCCCGGGCGCCACGATCACGACGTCGATCCCGAACAGCATCAGCTCGCGGCGTAGACTCTCCGAGAGGCCCTCGATCGCATGCTTGGACGCCGCGTAGGCCGAGGTCAACGGATTGCCGTTCTTGCCGGCGACCGAGGAGATCATCACGATCCGGCCCTTGGGTCCCTTCAGCGACGGGTCGGAGCCGAGCAGCGGACCGAAGGCCTGGGTCGCAATGATCGGCCCGATCACGTTGACGTCCATCTGGCGGCGGAAGTCGTCGGCGGGCAGTTCCAGCACCGGACCCGCCACAGCGATACCGGCATTATTGACGAGCCCTGCCAGCGTTTCGCCATTCAGCGCCGCACGGACCTCGCGGGCGGCGGCCAACACCGCGGCCTCATCGGTGACGTCGAACAACAGCGGCGTAAAATTGGCGCCGAACTCGCTTTTGAGGCGCTCGGCATCGGCCTGTTTGCGGACGCTGCCGAAGACACGAAATCCCTTGTCCAGCAGCAATTTCGCGCTGGCCCAGCCGATGCCGGTCGACGCGCCGGTGATGACGACAGATTTCATGATTTTCACGTCCCTGTAATGCCGGTTTGATGTAGGCGGCAAGGGAGAAAGCGCAATGGACGGCCGATCGTATCGAGCGACGCCGAATTGGGAGCATAGACGGTTGCGGTCCGCGGTCTATCGGCGCCAGTTCGGCGAACTGCCGTCTACCACAGTCGCCGGAGCGCGCGGCAATTGACGGGTGGCACCAGTCGCTGCAGAGCTCCCCGTCTGGTGTGAGAGGTCAACGTCTGCTCCACACTGCCGCCGATGATCGGGCCGGCACCTGCCGGCGTCATTCGGCAGGCGCTCCGACCGCCGACGGCGGCAGGCGGCTCGGAATGTGCAGAAACAGCGCGCAAACGATCGCAGCGATCAGACCGAGCAAAGCGAGCCCATAGAGTCCGCCGGCGTAGCTGCCGGTCAGATCTTTCATCACGCCGACATACCAGGGCCCGAAGAAGCCACCGAGATTACCGATCGAGTTGATCCAGGCAATCCCTGCCGCGAGCCCGGCGCCGCTGAGAAACATCGGCGGCATGGCGAAGAATGGACCCTTAGAACCATAAAAACCCATCGCGGCAATTGACATGCCCACCAGAGCCCACCAGGTCCCCATCGTCATGCCGGCGATGACCAGCCCCACGGTCGAGAACACGCAACCGATGAACAGATTCCAGCGCCGCTCGTTCATGCGATCGGAGATGCGTCCCCACACCACCATGGCGATCGCGCCGCACGTATAGGGAATCATGGTGAGCCAGCCGACCGTCATATTGCTGTAGTCACCGAGCGACTTGATTATTTGCGGAATGAAAATCAGCATCCCTAGGCTCGCGGTGACGATGCCGACGTAGTTCAGCGCCAAGAGCAGCACCTTGGGATTATAAAGTGCCTGCCACAGCGTGAATTTGCGCACCGCCTCAGTGGCACGGCGTTCGGCGGCTACCTTGGCGACGAGCCAGTCTCGCTCCTCCGGGGTAAGGAATTTGGCCTGCGCCGGCCGATCCGTCAGCACGAAATAGGTGATCACCCCGATCACCAGGGTCGGGATCGCTTCGGCGATGTACATGACCTGCCAACCCTTGAGGCCGAACAGGCCATCGAGGCCGAGAAGCCCGGTCGATATCGGCGCGCCGATCGCCACCGCGACCGGCAGACCGACAAGAAAGCCTGACACGATGCGGGCGTGATGATGGCTGGGAAACCAGTAGGTGAAGTAGAGGATGATGCCAGGAAAGAATCCGGCCTCCGCGACGCCCAGCAGGAAACGCACGATGGCGAAGCTCGTCGACCCCGTAACCACAGCGGTCAGGCCAGCCAGGATTCCCCAGGTGATCATGATCCGGGCGATCCATATTCTGGCGCCGACCTTTTCCAGGATCACGTTGCTCGGCACCTCGAAAATGAAATAGCCCCAATAAAACATGCCGACGGCAAACCCGAAGGTGCCGGCCGACATGCCGAGATCGCCGCGCATGGTGAGCCCGGCGAAGCTCACATTGATCCGGTCGATGTAAGCGAGCACATATGACAGAACAGCAAACGGCAGCAGGCGCAGATAGACCTTGCGCATGGTCGACCGTTCGAGCGTGCGGTCCATTGTATCCTCCCCAGAAATTCGTGGCCGGCCAGGCTTATGCCGATGTTCTGATCTTCAGTAAGCACCCTACTCGGCGTGCCCGTCGATGATCGGACCGAACAGCTCCCACTTCTCGCCCGAGAACCGCATCATTTGCACCTGTTCGATCGGATAGAAATCGGTCGGCGAGGTCTTGATGCGGATGCCCGGGACATAGGTGTCGATCTCGAAATCCATGTTGGCAACGATCTTCATGACATTCGCGCGTGTGAGATCATCGCCGCACCGTTGCAGCACATAAACCAGCGCGGTCGACAAATTATAGCCGGTGAGCGGCCCGCTCTCCGACTTGTCGGCTTCCGGATAATATTTCGCCATGAAGGCGCGAAATTTCTGCATGCCGGGATGGCTGTCCCATTGCGGGTCGGTGACATCCATCTGATAGCCCGCGCTGAGAATGCCTTTGGAGTTCGCAAGCCCCGCGGGCTTCAGCACCGCGCCGACCGAGGCCGACACATTGGTCATGATGTGGATCGGATGCCAGTCGAGCTCGGTGAGCTTCTTGATGGCTTGGGCGGCAAATTTCGGCGTGCCGATATTGATGAAGATATCGGGATTGGCGGATTTGATCGCCACCACCTGGGAATCGACGGTCGGCATCGCAACCTCGTAGGGTATGCTGGCGACGACCATGCTGTCGTATTTGTCGCGCAGCACGTCCCGCAAGCCCAGCACGTAGTCCTTGCCGAAATCGTCGTTCTGGTACAACAGGCCGATCCTGGCATTCGGATAATGCTGCAGGATGTAGGTCGCGTAGATGCGCGCCTCGGCCCGGTAGTTCGGCTGCCAGCCGATGGTCCAGGGGAAATGCTCGGGATCGCCCCAGCGCGAGGCGCCGGTGGCGACAAAGAGCTGCGGCACCCTCATGGTGTTCATGTATTTCTGAATCGCGGCGTTGCTCGCGGTGCCGAGGGGCGCGAAGATCAGGAACACTTCGTCGCTTTCAACCAATCTACGCGCCTGCTCCACGGTTTTCGGGGGACTGTAGGCGTCATCATAGCTGATGAAGCTGATCTTGCGGCCGTTCACGCCGCCATTGTCGTTGACCATCCGGAAGTAGGCGCTCATCGTCTTGCCGATGATGCCGTAGGCCGAGGCCGGCCCGCTATACGGCATGATGTTGCCGATCGTGATTTCGGTATCGGTGACGCCTTTGTCGTATTTTTTCTGCGCGACGGCCGGCACGCTGGCTGCGACGATGATGAGGGCGACGAGGCCAAGCCCTTTAGCGAGATGCAGGCTGATGAAACGGGTCCAGATGGATTGCTTCGCGCAGCGCTTCATGTGCTTCCCCCTCGGGCAAGGCGTGATGGCTTGTCGGCGATTCCTCGATTTGCTTTTTTCTTGGACTGCAAAGGATAGCAGCCAGACGGGCTTGCCGGAAGCAGTCCAGGTGGATCAGGCGAGCGATTTGTCAAGCGACGGCCTTGCAATGCACCGCAGCACGGCGATCCCCAGCGCGGCGAGGGCAGCGGAGCTAGAGCGCGATGACTTCAGGATGAATCGTCATCGCGCACTAGCTCATTGTTTGAGCACGATCTTTTTCGGAAAACCGGGATCCACCCCGCATCAAGTGCGGGGCAGGCCTTTTCCGGATCATGCCCTAGCCACGCGCGTGCACACCTTATATCTGGATGCTTGCACAGGAGGGAGGAGAGATGCGGCGATCCCTGACGCCTGTGATCGTTCTGACCCTCGTCGGTTTCCTGTTCGGAGGCCTGTATCGTCACTTTGTCGACCCGTATGACGAAGCCACGATCGGCTACTACCTTCGCAGCGGCGTCCATGGCGCAGCTCTGACGCTTTCCGGCTGGGCGGTTCATCTCTATTTCACCTCCCGCAGCAGCGCGTGGGTGAGACGATGGCCGCTCGCCGTTGAACTCATCATCCGCTCGTTGGCCATGGCTGTCGTTGTCGCGGCGGTTGCCATAACCCTGGAGGTCATCCTCTATGGTTATGGCCGCGGCTACGGCTATCGGATCGAGCTGTTTTGGTTCGTTGACGACTTCCCCAGGATCATGGGTGTCTCCTTCGTCCTGTCCATTCTGGTCGCGGTCGTCTATGAGCTGACAAGGCTGATCGGCATCCGGGTTCTGTTCAACGTCCTTCTTGGACGATACCGCAGGCCAACTCGCGAGGAGCGCGTATTGCTGTTCCTCGATCTGGTCGGATCGATGACGCTGGCGGAACAGATGGGGGAGGTGCGTGTCCAGGACCTCCTCACCCGCTTCTTCTACGACATCGACCGGGCGATCACCGCCCATGGCGGCGAAGTGCATGCCTATGTCGGGGACGAGGTCATCGTGACCTGGCGGGTCATCCCGGGTAAGCCGCAGCGCCGCTATCTCGACTGCTTCTTCGCCATCCAGGATCGGATTGCCGAAAGGGCCGACCAATATCGGCGGGAATTCGGCCTGGTGCCGGATTTTCGCGCTGGCCTGCACGCCGGCCCGGTGGCGATCAGCGAATGCGGGGATTCCCGCCGGCAGGTCGCCTATTTCGGCGACACCATGAACGTGACTGCGCGGCTGCAGGCACATTGCAAGGAAGCGGGCCGCGCTTTGCTCGTTTCAGGCGAGCTCTTACGCCTCATGAATCCCGGCAAGGACCTTGTCGTCGAATCGTTGGGGCCGACGCAATTGCGCGGGCGCGAAGCCGCGGTCGAAGTGTTCGCCGTCGAGCGGCGGCGGCCGGCTTAGCTCTAGGACCAAGCGGCTCAAGAACATGCATTAAGTCTCAGCTCTTGAAGTCTCGACTCCTGAAGTCTCGACTCTTGGCGTCTCGACTCTTGGCGACCGACGGCGCGTCAAAGCGTTTGCAGAGGCGAGAGCGCAGATGAAGAGGCGGCGCTTTGAATCTGAGATTGCTGGATTTTTCCAGTCGAATATTCGGCGGTGAGACAGCTCAGACAAGAATGTGCTTTAAGCCTCAGTTCTTCGCGACCATCAATCGCGGCTGACCTGATCCACGAATGCTAAAGCGAGACCGCGTGTTGCGATTTCGCTTCGGACTATGTCGGTGAGGCCTTAATTTTTGGTGTGCCGGCAGAAGCTTGTCGACCAGCACGCCCTTCTCGATCATCGAGATCGCGCTTCGCGCGATCTCGCAACCAAAGAACGTGGATCAAGCCCTAGTTCTTGCTCTTGTCCACCAGCGCGCCCTTCTTGATCACCGAGATCGCGCTTGCGCGACCTCGCAACCGAAAACGTGGATCAAGCCCTAGTTCTTCGTCTTATCCACCAAGGCGCCTTTCTTGATCCACGGCATCATGTCGCGGAGCTTGGCGCCGACATCCTCGATCGGGTGCTGGGCGAGCTTGGCGCGGGTGGCCTTGAACGAGGTCTGGTTGACCTTGTTCTCCAGCATCCAGTCGCGGGCGAACTTGCCGGACTGGATGTCGTTCAAGACCCGCTTCATCTCCCTCTTGGTCTCCTCGGTCACGATGCGCGGGCCGGTGACGTATTCGCCGTATTCGGCGGTGTTGGAGATCGAGTAGTTCATGTTGGCGATGCCGCCTTCGTAGATCAGGTCGACGATCAGCTTCACCTCGTGCAGGCACTCGAAATAGGCCATCTCCGGCGCGTAGCCGGCTTCGACCAGCGTCTCGTAGCCGCCCTTGATCAATTCGACCAGGCCGCCGCAGAGCACCACCTGCTCGCCAAACAGGTCGGTCTCGCACTCTTCCTTGAAGGTGGTCTCGATGATGCCGGCCCGGCCGCCGCCAATCGCCGACGCGTAGCTCAAGCCCAGATCATGGGCATTGCCGGAGGAATCCTTGGCGATCGCGATCAGGCAGGGCACGCCGCCGCCGCGCTGGTATTCCGAGCGCACGGTGTGGCCGGGCCCCTTCGGGGCGATCATCAGGACGTCGAGGTCGGATCGCGGGTCGAGCAGGTTGAAATGCACGTTGAGGCCGTGCGCGAACACCAGCGCCGCACCCTTCTTCATGTTGTCGTGCAGATGCTCGCGGTAGATGTCGCCCTGCAACTCATCGGGGGTCAGCATCATCACGAGGTCGGCCCATTTGGCGGCCTCGGCGACCTCCAGCACCTTGAAGCCGGCGGCTTCGGCCTTCTTGGCCGAGCCCGAGCCCTTGCGCAGCGCGATCGCCACCTCCTTGACGCCGGAATCCTTCAGGTTCAGCGCATGGGCATGGCCCTGGCTGCCATAGCCGACGATGACGACCTTCTTGCCCTTGATCAGGTTCAGGTCGGCGTCGCGATCGTAGTAAACTCGCATGGTTGGTCCCTCGTGAGTGAGCCAAAATCGGCTGGTAAATCAGGCTTTCGGGTCGTCTGGACTGCCGGTCGGCCGCAATTTTCCGGCGTTGTCTAAAGCATTTCCGTAGCCTGTGGAAAGGCGTTTCTGCATGACGCGGTGCGGCATCATGCATCCATGAAGACAGGATAAAGTGACGCGAGCAGCAGGATCGCCATCACGATATTGAAGGCCCGCACCGCCCTCTCCGAGGTCAGGACCGGCCGCAACGAACTGCCGAAGATCGCCCAGGCCGTGCACGACAATGTGCCCAGGATCAGGCTGAGCGCGACCTGGATCGCGATATTCCAAGGGAAGGCCGCGATTGCCGCATAGGCGGTGATGGTGCCGATCACCATCACCCATCCCTTGGCATTGATCCATTGAAACATCGCCGCGCCCCAGAACGTCATCGGGCCGCGCCGGCCGTCCTGACCAGGCGTCGGCGGGCCCGACGTCGCGATGGCCGCGGCGAGATAGATCAGATAGGCCGCGCCCGCATATTTCAGGATCGTCTGCAGCACGGGATAGGCGATGAAAACGGCGCCGAGCCCCAAGCCCACGACGCCGACCATGAAGGCGAAGCCAATGGTGATGCCGGCAATATGCGGCAGTGTCGGGCGGAAGCCGTAAGTCAGCCCCGACGACAGCAGCATGATGTTGTTCGGTCCCGGCGTGAAGAACATCACGGCGGCGAAGACGATGAAGGCGAAGAAAAGTTGATGCGACATGGTTTACTCGGATCTTTCAGACGATCTCTTAAGCAATCTTGCTCTTAAGCAATCTTGCTTTTGGCAATCTTGCTCTTAGGCAATTTTGGGCACGGCGCGCGGCCGCTTCGACAGCAGCATGATGGCGATGCCGCCGACCACGGTGACCATTCCGGAGAGCCGCAGCGGTCCGAATTGTTCGTGAAACACGATGCTGGAGGCCCCGGCGCCGACGAACGGCACGAGCAGCGCGAAGGGGACGACTTGCGCTGCGGGATAGTCGCGCAGCAGCCTCCCCCACAGCCAATAGGCGATCGAGGTCGAGATGCCGCCGAGGCTGAGCATGCAGACAAATCCGGTCAGCGACATCTGCGACAGCGCGTGCCAGGTCGGCTCTACCCCGTCGATCACGAGTGTCAGCGCGAACAGCGGCACCGCCGCGGTCAGGCACAACCATGCGAACAGGTCGAACATCGGCACGCCATTCGCCCGGCGCAGCAGGAGATTGCCGGCCGCGAAGCTGATCGGCGAAATCATCAGCACCGCGAAGGCGCCGACGCTGAAATCGTAGCCGACCGTGCCACAGATCATAAAAAGGCCGATGGTGGCGACGCCGATGCCGACGGTCTGCATCGGTGTCGGCCGTTCGCCGAACGCGATCACGGCGAAGGCGATGGTGAACAGCGCCTGGCTCTGCACGATCACGCTGGAGAGCCCGACCGGCACGCCATGGGCGATGCCATAGGCCTGCGCCAGGAACTGGCCGAGGAACAGTGTGACGCTGATGGCGGCGAGAAGCAGCCAGGAAACGTCGGGCTTGCGCACGAACAGGCACGGGACAGCGGCGATGGCAAAGCGCAGCGTCGTCATCAGGGCAGGCGAAAATTCGTCGAGCGCAATCCGGCTCGCGACGAAGGCAAGCCCCCAGATGACCGCCACCAGGAGGGCGATGCAGACGTCGGCAGGTCTCATGAATGTCTAGAACCTTGCTTCTGATCGAATCAGAACCAAGGCTCCACCTTTATTTTCCTTGACGCGTGTCTTCTCGCGCGCCGCTCTCCATGTCGCTCGAAAACGCTTTAGCCTTGCGCGCCGTGTTTTGGTTTCTGCAAGAGATAAGTGCCGTGCATCGGCGCGTGATAGTCGGCCGAAATCAGCGTAAAGCCGACCTCGGTCAGCATGCGCTCGATTACCCAGCCGAAGGTGGAGTATTCGTCGCGCATGTGAGAGACCACGGTGTCGCGGGCGAAATCGTGGTTCTTGATGTTGAAATCCGCCCACTGATCGATGTCGCGCTCGCTGCCATCGGGCATGCTGACGAACACGATGTCGCGCAGATAGAAGCTCGCGCCAGGCTTCAGCGCGCCAAAGATGCGCGACAGCGCCACCGCCTTCCAGAAATCCGGCAGATGGTGCAGCGTGAATTCGCTGACGATCAAATTATACGAATTGGGCTCGTACGCGAAGCTCAACAGCCCCGAGGATCGCGTCCTGATCGGCACCCTGCGATTGCGGGCGTGCAGCTGGGCCAGCGCCAGCATGGCCGGCGAAATGTCGATCGCGTCAACCTCGGCGCCCATCAGCGCCGCCTCGCAGGCGAACACGCCGTTGCCGCAGCCGATATCAGCAATCCGCCATCCCTTCTTGACGCCGAGCATGGAAAGCGCCTCGCGGGCGCGCAGGTCGCTGTCGTCGTCGTGATCGCAGAGCGCCGTCACCGCCCTGTCGAGCCCGATCCGCCGCCGTTGATTATAATACCAGTCGCGCGCCAGCATGGCTCACATCCCTTCAGGTCCGCGCCCGATCGCGGCAACCCCGGTGCGGGAGACCTCGACCAGACCGAGCGGGCGCATCAGATCGATAAACTGGCTGATCTTGCCGCTATTGCCTGTGATCTCGAACACAAAGCTCTCGATGGTGGCGTCGATGACCCGGGCGCGGAACGCATCCGCCAGCCGCAACGCCTCGACGCGATGCTCGCCGGTGCCGCGAACCTTCACCATCGCCAATTCCCGCTCGATGGCACGGCCGGTCAGGGTCATGTCGACGACCTTGTAGACCGGGACCATGCGGTCGAGCTGATGCTTGATCTGCTGGATCACCATCGGCGTGCCCGTGGTGACGATGGTGATGCGGGAGAGATGCTTCTGGCTCTCGGTCTCGGAGACGGTGAGACTTTCGATGTTGTAGCCGCGCCCCGAGAACAGCCCGATCACGCGCGCCAGCACGCCCGGCTCGTTCTGCACGAGAACCGAGAGCGTGTGAGCCTCGTTCGGGTCGTGGCGTTCCTCGATGAAGTAGGCGGATGCGGGCTGGTTCATTGTGGTCCCTCACTCATCAGTCGGCATGCTGGCGAAAGCGGGCATCCAGTAGTCACCGGCGCCTGAGAAAAATACGCAGGCCGCCGCGTACCGGATCGTCCGGCCAAGCCGGACGATGACGGTAGAATTCCTGGCTAATGTTCGTGGCATCACGCCATGGCCCTTTCACCAGCAGCCGCAACATCCGTCCCAACCCACTTGCGGAACAGATCGAAATCGATGTTGCCGCCGCTCAGGATCAGGCCGACACGCTTGCCTTGGAGCTTGCTTTTCTCCTGCAAGGCGGCGGCGAGCGGCGCGGCGCCCGCGCCTTCGGCGAGGTTATGGGTATCGGTCCAGTATGCCCGCATCGCGAAAGCGATCTCGTCGTCGGTGACCTGCACGATGCGGGAGGCGCCCTTGCGGATGATTTCGAGCGCGTCAGAATCGGGACTGCGCGTCGCCATGCCGTCAGCCAGCGTGTTGGAGGTTTCCGTGGTCACGACGGTGCCGGCCGCGAACGACAGCGCATAAGACGGCGCCAAGATCGACTGCACGCCGACGATCTCGGTGCGCAGGCCCAAGAGATCGCGCACGAGGATACAACCGCTGATGCCGGTGCCCTGCCCGATCGGCACATAGATCACGTCCAGATCGGGCGCCTTGCGCAACAGTTCGAGCGCATAGGTCGCAACCCCCCTCACCAGATCGGGATGAAAGGCCGGCACGAATTCGAGCCCGCCTTGTCTGGCACGGCGTCCCGCCTCCTCGCGGGCCACCTGAAAATCCTTGCCGTGCTCGACAAGGTCTGCTCCGAACGCGCGCATCGCACGATTTTTCTCCACCGAATTTCCATGCGGTACGTAGATTGTCACCGGCACGCGATAGCGGCTCGCCGCGAAGGCGAGGCTCTGGCCGTGGTTGCCCGTGGTCGCCGAGATCACGCCAGCGATATGCGGCCGCGCGCGTTTCATGCGCTCGACATAGACGAGCCCGCCGCGCACCTTGAAGGCGCCGGTCGGCGTATGGTTCTCGTGCTTGACCACGACGCTTGCGCCAAGCCGCTCCGACAGCAGCGGCCATGTGTGCGCCGGCGTCGGCGGCATCGCTTCGCCGACGATCTCCTGCGCGCGCTCGAGTTGTCCGAGATCAAACATGGGCGCCTCTCATCGAAGACGGAAGACTCCCTCGCCCCGTTCTTAGGGGGAGAGGGTTGGGGTGAGGGGCTCTCACCACGATTTCGGTTCGGGGAGAGTCCCCCTCACCCGAATTTCGCTGCCGCGAATTTCGACCTCTCCCCGCAAGCGGGGCGAGGTGAGGAACCTGATGCCCGGACATACCCATGCTCACACCAAGGCCTTGCCGCCGGCGAAGGCGGTGGCGGTTGCCTCGTCGGTGGCCTGCTCCGGCAACAGCATTTCGTTGTGCGCCTTGCCGGATGGGATCATCGGGAAGCAGTTTTCCAGCGCCGCCACCCGGCAGTCGAACAGCACCGGCCGCTTGACCGAAATCATCTCCTTGATCGCGCCGTCGAGATCGGAAGGCTTGATCGCGCGGATGCCGACGCAGCCATAGGCGTCCGCGAGCTTGACGAAATCCGGCAACGCCTCCGAATAGGAATGCGACAAGCGGTTGCCGTGCAGGAGCTGCTGCCACTGCCGCACCATGCCCATGTACTGGTTGTTCAGGATGAAGATCTTGATCGGCAGCTCATGTTGAACCGCCGTCGACATCTCCTGGATCGTCATCTGCACGGAAGCGTCGCCGCCGATGTCGATCACGAGGCTCTTGGGATGCGCGACCTGCACGCCGATCGCCGCCGGCAGGCCGTAACCCATGGTGCCGAGCCCGCCGGAGGTCATCCAGCGGTGCGGCTCCTCGAAGCCAAAGAACTGCGCGGCCCACATCTGGTGCTGGCCGACCTCGGTGGTGATGTAGGTGTCGCGCCCGCGCGTTGCCTCGAACAGGCGCTGGATTGCATATTGCGGCAGGATGACGTCGTTGCTCTTCCTGTAGAACAGCGAGTTGCGCGCCCGCCACTTGGCGATGTCCTGCCACCACGCCTTGACGTCGGGCTTTTTGGCCTCCGCCTTGAACACCTGCAGCAGATCGCCCAGCACGTTGCCGGCGTCGCCGATGATCGGCAAGTCGACGCGGATGTTCTTGTTGATCGAGGACGGGTCTATATCAATATGGATCTTCTTCGAGCCCGGCGAGAACGCATCGACGCGTCCGGTGATACGGTCGTCGAAGCGCGCGCCGACGCACAGCATGACGTCGCAATCGTGCATCGCCATGTTGGCTTCATAGGTGCCGTGCATGCCCAGCATGCCGAGCCAGTTCTTGCCCGACGCGGGATAGGCGCCTAGCCCCATCAAGGTCGAGGTGATCGGAAAGCCGGTGACATCGACCAGTTCGCGCAGGAGTTTGGAGGCCTCGCGTCCGGAATTGATGACGCCGCCGCCGCTATAAATCACCGGCCGCCTGGCGGAGGCGAGCAGCGCCACGGCTTTGCGGATCTGGGCCGCATCGCCCTTGACGCGCGGCGCGTAGGAGATGTGCACGTCGGATTTGCGCGGCGGATGATAGGTGCCGACCGCAAACTGCACGTCCTTGGGCACGTCGACCAGCACAGGTCCGGGACGGCCTGACGTCGCCACATAGAACGCCTCGTGCAACACCTTGGCGAGGTCGTTGACGTCGCGCACGAGCCAATTGTGCTTGGTGCACGGCCGCGTGATGCCGACGGTGTCGCATTCCTGGAACGCGTCGTTGCCGATCAAATGGGTAGGAACTTGCCCGGTGATGCACACGATCGGAATCGAGTCCATCAGCGCATCCGTCAGCGGTGTCACCATGTTGGTGGCGCCGGGGCCCGAGGTCACCAGCGCCACGCCGGGCTTGCCGGTCGAGCGCGCATAACCCTCCGCCGCGTGACCGGCGCCCTGCTCGTGCCGCACCAGGATGTGCCGGATATCGCTCTGCTGGAAAATTTCGTCATAGATCGGAAGCACCGCGCCGCCGGGATAGCCGAACAGGTCTTTGACGCCATGATCGATCAGCGCGCGCACGATCATGGCGGCGCCGGTCATCTGGTTTGCATCGTGGCTTTTCTCACTCATGGCTTGCTCCGGATCGCGCTGCTGTCAGCTCTTCTTGGGCCTTGTTGGTCTTAAGCTTTGAGGTCTTGAAGCTGGGGACTTGAAGCTGGGGTCTTGGGGCTTTGTTGGTCTTGAGTTTTGGGGCAATAAAAAAGGGCCCGAAGAGGCCCCACGCACACCGCCCGAATTTGGGATGGCCTTAGCCATCCCCGGCGGTGCGCCAGGGTACGACGAGGATAAGCATTTTGGTAATAATATTACGCATGCGAGCGTCCGGTTTCCCAAAGATTGCGCGAACATAGCGGCCAGACGCCCGATGTCAAGGGATCGCCGCCGCTTGCCGCGATTTTCTCAGCATAGCGGGGTTCCGGCCTTTCGGCGAGCGCGAATTTGCAATTTCGGCGATCAGAGGCGCGCGACAGCGTGAGCCTCGATGCGCAATTGCACATCGAGGCCGGGGATACGCGCGTTTCACGGGAGCTCCGAAATGACGTCGTGAGACTCATAAGAGGTGCCCCGAAGCGGACTTCACGCCCGATCCAGCCAAACGGGTGTTGGGCGCGGCAGATGCGTCCTGACCTCTTACGACTTTTCTGCGCGTCCTGATCTCACGTCAAAAAGGAAAACAGGAAGAGTCGGTGTCGCGGCAGACCATGTCTTTGACGTTTGAGGCGCTAGCACGAATTCGGGAAATGTATTCTCCTGTTCGGAATAGTGCGAAAGGAGATAGACGTGACGCTGCGCGGCGATCTCTTGAACTACATGGCGAGAAATGGACGAGACTCGATAGCGCTCGGAGAGTCCGAGGTGGTCATGGTCGCAGAACTTCACGCCCGACTGCGCACGAATGTCGGTGCGGCTCGCACCCCGGTGATGCTGCGCCTTGTACGCGAACTGCTGGCCGATCAGCGCTTTCGGTATTTCGGCAACGAGTCCTTTCAAAATGCGGGCCCGGTAAGACCCGCCATCCGTGATTACTGGGTGCGCGCCGCATTGCCGCCGGGGTTCGACAGCGCGGCCCCCGGGGCCGCTGCCATGGATGCGCAAGAGGTTGGCCGGCGGGTAATGCCGCGTCGCTTCAAACCTGTGCTCGACGATCTGCGGGCCAGGCCACGCTACTTACTCTCCATCGGCTCGCGCTCGGGCGGAGATGACCGCGATCGCCGCCTGGCGCAGCACTTCCTCGAAGAGGTCTCGGATCGGGGCATCGACCGCCATACACCGGGCGTGCTACTGCTCGGCGCCGCTCACGCGGCGGCCACCATCTTCCCATTCTGGCCAGCCGCGAGCTGATCGCGCCACGGGCCCGGCCTTCTCCCTTCGAAATGCAGAAGAGCTGCTCGTTATGATGCGGCTCCGGCATCCAGCCGCCGGCTCGCTGCCTCCGGGCTCACCCATTCGAACTCCGGCAGTTGATGCCGGAACCAGGTGAATTGCCGCTTGGCATAGTGGCGGGTGTCGGCGCGGCCGATTTCGGCCGCCTCCTCCAGCGTGAGTTCGCCTTTCAAATGCCGGATCAGTGCCGGCACGCCGTGCGCCTTCATCGCCGGCAACAGCGGATCAAGGCCGCGCGCCGCGAGCCGCGAGACCTCCTCCAGCGCACCCGCCTTGAGCATGGCATCGAAGCGCGCATCGATCCGCGCATAAAGCACATCACGCTCCGGCGCGAGAAACAGCGCGCTGAACGTGCCCTGAGGCAACAGCGGCGGCACGCCCTCGCGATGCCAATCGGTCAGCGAGCGCCCGGTGGCCTCGACCACTTCGAGCGCGCGGGCGATGCGGGTGCGGTCGCGCGGCTTCAAGCGTTCGGCCGAGATGGGATCGTGCCGCGCAAGCTCGGCATGCAGCGCTTCGACCCCATCGCGATCGAGCCGCGCGCGCACCCGCTCGCGAATGTCGGCTGATATCGGCGGAACCGCCGAAAGGCCTCGCGTCAGCGCCTTGAAATAGAGCCCGCTGCCGCCGATGAAGATCGGCAGGCGGTGTTGCCCGCGCGCTTCCGCAAGCACGGATGCCGCATCGGCGACCCACGCTCCGGCCGAAAAATTCGTGGCGGCATCGACATGGCCGTAAAGCCTGTGCGGCACGCGCGCCTCTTCCTCAGGGCTCGGCCGCGCCGTGATGATGCGCAAGCTCCGATAGACCTGCATGGAATCGGTGTTGATGACGGTGCCGCCGAACCGTTCGGCAAGCGCAAGCGCGAGCGCCGACTTGCCGCTGGCGGTCGGTCCTGCGATAAGCACGGCCTTGTTGCCCTGCATCAGCGAAGCCACCGGATGTCTCTCGTCGCGACCCTCATCTGCAATCCCGCCAATCCCGCGCTCGACTCCACCATCGTCGACGGCGCGCTGGCTATCCTCCCCTCGCCCGGCCCGGCGCAATGGCTGTTCGGCGAAGTGGCGGTCGATATCCCTTTTGAAAGCAAAGACAGCGTCCGCGCCATCGAAAGCCGCCTGCGCGAGGCGCGCGGCGACCTGCCGATCGATATCGTGGTGCAGCCTCTCGCCACACGACGCAAGAAGCTTTTTCTCGCCGACATGGATTCCACCATGATCGGCCAGGAATGCATCGACGAATTGGCCGACTTCGCCGGGCTGAAGGCGCATGTCGCCGGGATCACCGAGCGCGCGATGCGCGGCGAGATCGCCTTCGAGCCGGCGCTGCGCGCGCGCGTCGCGCTGCTCAAGGACATGCCGGTCAGCGTGGTCGACGAGGTGCTGGCCAAGCGCATCACGCCGACCCCCGGCGGCCGCGAGCTGGTCATGACGATGCGCGCGCATGGCGCCTATACCTGCCTGATCTCGGGCGGCTTCACGCTGTTCACGAACGCCATCGCGGCCAGGATCGGCTTCCAGGAAAATCGCGCCAACGAACTTGTCGTGCACGATGGCAAGTTCACTGGCGAGGTCAAGGAGCCGATCCTCGGACGCGCGACCAAGCTTGCGACCCTGATCGAGCTCACCGAATCGTTCGACCTCGACGACATCGATACCCTCGTCGCCGGCGACGGCGCCAACGACCTCGGCATGATCGAGCATGCCGGCCTGGGCGTCGCCTACCACGCCAAGCCCGCGGTCGCCGCGGCCGCAGCCGCGCGGATCGACCACGGCGACCTCACCGCGCTCTTGTATGCGCAGGGGTATCGAAGAGAGGAATTTGTGGGGGAATAGCGCGAACGCCAAGCGGCGGTTTGAACGACGCGAGAGCGCTGTCACACCTTCCGCCGTCGTCCCTGCGAAAGCGGGGACCCATAACCACAGGCCTCAGTTGTTAAGGAAGGCGTCCGCCAGCGTGTGCCTGTTCCGTCGGCCGCGGCGTATGGGTCCCCGCCTTCGCGGGGACGACATCTTTGGTTGCTGCCGACAGCGAGTTTTCGCCGCCCCTCTACTGCACGCTGAGTGCGACGAAGCGCAGCTCGCCGTCGCCGTTGGCGACCAGCAGAAGCACGGATTTCTTGCCGTCCTTCTTCAACTGGTCGACGCGCTTCTTGATGTCGGCGGCATTCGACACCGCTTCCTGCGTCGGCGGCATTCGACACCGCTTCCTGCGCCACCTCGACGATGACGTCGCCGGCGGAGAGCCGCTTGTCGGCGGCATCCGAGGCACCGTCGACGCCGGTGATGATGACGCCCTTGACGCTGTCCTTGATCTTGTAGCGCGTACGCAGATCCTTGCTCAGTGTCGCAAGATCGAGGCCTAGCGCCTTCTGCGTCACCGGCTTCTCGGCCGGCTCGTCCTTGGACTTGGCGGCGACCTGCACCTTGTCGGTATCCTCCAGCCGGCCGAGCGTGACCTTGTGGGTCTCCTCCTGGCCCTTGCGGATGATGACGACGTCGACCTCCTTGCCGACCGCGGTGTCGGCCACGACCCGCGACAGGTCCTTTGGCTCCTTGATGTCCTTGTCGTCGAATTTGACGACGACGTCGCCCGGCTCGATGCCGGCCGGTTTCGCCGGTCCCTTTTCTTCCACGCCCGCGATCAGGGCGCCGCGCGTCGGCTTGATGTTGAGGCTCTCGGCGATCTCGTCGGTCACCGTCTGGATGCGGACGCCGAGCCAGCCGCGGCGCAATTCGCCGAACTGCTGAAGCTGCGACACCACGCCCGCGACGGTCTTGGAGGGCACCGCGAAGCCGATGCCGATCGAGCCGCCGGAGGGCGAGATGATCAGCGTATTGACGCCGATGACCTCGCCGTCGAGGTTGAACAGCGGGCCGCCGGAATTGCCGCGATTGATCGCTGCGTCGGTCTGGATGTAGCTGTCATAGGGGCCGGACGAGATATCGCGGTTCTTCGCCGAGACGATGCCCGCCGTCACCGTGCCGCCGAGGCTGAACGGATTGCCGATCGCGACCACCCATTCGCCAAGCCGGAGCTTGTCGGAATCGCCGAACTTTACCGCGGTCAACTGCCGCGGCGGCTTGAACTTCAACACCGCGAGATCGGTCTTCTTGTCGACGCCGACGATCTCGGCCTTGATCTTGGTGCCGTCATTCATGATGACGTTGATCTCATCGGCATCCGCGATGACGTGGTTGTTGGTGACGACGATACCGGCGGTATCGATGATGAAGCCCGAGCCCAGCGAATTGGTCTTGCGCGGCTGCAGGTCGCCGCCGCCGCCCTTGCCGCCGCCCCGGCGGTTCTTGAAGAAGTCGTCGAAAAATTCCTCGAACGGCGACCCCGGCGGCAGTTGCGGGATCGCGCCGCGGCCGCTGTCACCAGCCTTGGCCTCAACCGTCTGCGAGGTCGAGATGTTGACGACGGCGTCGATCACCTTCTCGGCAACGTCGGCGACGCCTTCGGGTCCGCGTGCGAAGGCGGGCACCGACACCAGCGCGCCGGCCGCGCCAAAGCATATCGCGGCCAAGAGGGGGCGCAGACGATGGCCCAAGCGATGACCCAAGGGATGGCCCAAGGCGAATGTCGCTGCGGTCATATCAACTTCTCCAAAAGAAATGGAATTCGACATTAACACTGCGCCCGAACGGGGGGGCCGCGCAAGCTTTATGGCTCTCGGATTTCGACGCCAAGAACGCCACTACATGAATGCCACTTAATACGGCAAAATGCCGACGTCACCCCCTCACGATCGCGTTGATCCGACAGCGTTTGATTCGATGGCTGGCTGCGCCCCGGGAGACCCACCGAGAGTGAGTGCCGCAAGTGCCGCAGCACCATCGCATCAAGCGCCGTCGCATCAGATGGGGCGCCGAACCACCCAGATCAGGATCAAGCCGGCCACCGCCGAACCGATACCGACCGCGCGCAAGACATTGTCCGGCGTCGCCAGCGCGCTTTTCATCGCCCGCCGCATCCAGGCGGGACCTGCCGCGAACATCAATCCTTCAAGCACGAACAGGATACCCACACCGATGAGGAAGTCGGCGAACGCTATGGACCTCATCGAATTGGAACCTCCCGTTTGATGTTCTTGTCGGCGGCCAGAGGCAACTGTTTCGCTTCGCCTCTGTCAACCGTCGGTCGTCACGGCTTCGGTGTCGCGGAGGCGGCGGACGCGGCTCCCGCCGTGGCCGGAGCGGCAGCCGGTTTGCCCGATGGATTACCGAAGAAGCGGAAGAAATCGCTGTCCGGCTGCAGCAGGAAGCGGGTGTCACTGTTGCGCAAGCCGTTCTCATAGGCCGTCATCGAGCGGTAGAAGGCGAAGAAATCCGGATCCTTGCCGTAAGCCTCGGCGAACATGCGGTTGCGTTCGGCATCGCCCTCGCCGCGGACCTGCTCGGCGGTCGAATTGGCTTCGGCGACGATGACGGTCGCCTCGCGATCGGCGCTGGAGCGGATTTCCTGCGCCTTCTGGCCGCCTTGCGCACGGAACTCGGCCGCTTCGCGCTGCCGCTCCGTCTGCATGCGCTGATAGACCGCCTGGCTGTTCTGCTCCGGCAGGTCGGCGCGACGGATCCGCACATCCACCACCTGGATGCCGTAACCGTCGGCCTCCTTGTCGAGCTGGTCGCGGATTCGCACCATCAGGGCCTCTCGCTCGTCCCGCACGATATTGATGAACGTGACCTCGCCGAGCACCCGGCGAAGCGCCGCGTTCAAGAGCGTGGTCAATTGCAGATTGGCGGCCTGGATCGAGCCGACGCTCTGATAGTATCGCAGCGCGTTCTTGATGCGGTAGCGCGCGAAGGCATCGACCACCAACCGCCGCCGGTCGAAGGCGATGATTTCCTGCGAGGGATTTTCGAGATCGAGGATACGCTTGTCGACCGAGATCACGGTGTCGATGAAGGGGGCCTTGAAGTTGAGGCCGGGCTCGGTGACGACGTTTACCGGCTCGCCGAGCCGCACCACCAGCGCCTGTTCGGTCTGCTGCACGGTGAAGACGGAGCTGTAGGCGACGATGAGCACGACGAACGATATGAACAGCGCCACGATGCCTGTAACCGGAGTCCTCATCGCGTGGCTCCGCTTGGCTGCTGCTGCTGACCGGTCGTTGCCGCCGGCGGACGCCGCGGCGTCAGTTCATTGAGAGGCAGATAAGGCACGACGCCCTGCCCTGACGCCCCGCCATTGAAGATGAGCTTCTCCGAACCGCCGAGGATGCGCTCCATGGTCTCCAGATAAATACGCTCCCGCGTCACGTCCTGCGCCTTCTTGTATTCATCGTAGACTTTCAAAAAGCGCGCGCTCTGGCCCTTGGCCTCCGCGATCGCCTGCTGCTTGTAGCCTTCGGCGACCTGGAGGATCTGCGCCGCGCGGCCGCGCGCGTCCGGAACGACGCGGTTGGCATAGGTCTGGGCTTCGTTCTGCAGGCGCTGCAGGTCGGCTTGCGCGGCCTGAACGTCGCGGAACGCGTCGATCACCTGCGCCGGCGGATCGACCTTCTGCATCTGCACCTGCGTGATCTGAATGCCCGAGCCGTAGCCGTCGAGCGTCTTTTGCATCAATTCCTGCACGGTGGATTCCGTCAGCGTGCGGGCGCCGGTCAGGATAGGCTGGATCTCCGAGCGGCCGATCACCTCGCGCATCGCGCTTTCGGCGACCGCCTTCACGGTGCCTTCCGCATTCTGGATGTTGAAGAGATAGTCGGCGACTCCTTTCGGCTTGATGCGCCACAGCACGGTGAAATCGACATCGACGATGTTCTCATCGCCGGTCAGCATCAGGCTTTCCTCCGGCACGTCGCGCATGGTGCGGCCGCGCCGCGTCGGATCGTCGATCAGCGTCATGCCGATCGAGATGGTGGAGACGCGCAACGCCTTCGGCAACTGCACGGTCTCGATCGGATATGGCAAATGATAGTTCAACCCGGGCTGCGCATCGCGCACGTATTTTCCGAAGCGCAGCACGATGCCAAGCTCTTCGGACTGCACGCGATAGAAACCGGACGCGAGCCAGATCGCGACCGCGAACAAGAGGATCACGATAATGCCGACGCCGGAGAAATAGCCCCCTGGAAGAAGCTGTTGCAGCCGGTCCTGGCCGCGGCGCAGAAGGTCCTCGAGATCGGGCGGCCTCGGGCCGACCGGTTGCGGGCCGGAGCCCCATGGCCCCTTCGGACCGGAGCCCCATGGGCCACCGCCCTGATTTTTCCACGGCATATCGACGCTCTCCTGCGCGGGACCCAGGGCTGAAGCGGCCTGGCCCCGCGATCTGGCAGGCTTTATAAGGGACGGCTCCGACCCTTACAACGCAAGCCTCCTAACACTGCTAACACCCGCGGAAAGGAGCTATGCCTGGGCCGCCAATTGTCAATGTAAACATTGCCGAATGCGGTTAATTCGGCTTTCGCCGCCGAAAGGTCACATAGGAGAAATCCGCACTGTCGTCCGGACCGGCCGGATGGCGCACGCGGGCGACCTCTTCCCATTTACCGGCATCAATCCGGGGGAAATGGGTATCTCCCTGGGGCTCCGCATGCACTTCGGTGATTTCAAGACGATCGGCGAGATCCATCGACCGCGCGTAGATTTCCGCTCCCCCGATCACGGCGATCTCAGCGACCGAACGTCGCAGCGCATCGGCGCGCGCCACGGCGAGCGCCTCGGCGAACGAGGTGGTGACCGCCGCCCCGGCCGCGCGAAACTTGTCGTCGCGGGTGATCACGATGTTGGTGCGCCCGGGAAGCGGCCGGCGGGGAAACGACACGAAGGTCTTGCGGCCCATCACGATCGGCTTTCCCATCGTCATCGCCTTGAGGCGCTGCTGGTCGGTCTTCAACCGCCAAGGGATCGCGCCGGCCGCCCCGATCACGCCGTTGTCGGCGACTGCGGCGATGAGGACGATGTCCATCAGGGCACGGCTTTCGCGAGCGCGGTCAGCGCCGGACCGGTGACCCGGCACAGGGTCCACTCATCCATCAAGACGGCGCCGAGCGATTTGTAAAATTCGATCGACGGCGTGTTCCAATCGAGCACCGACCACTGCAATCGCGACCAGCCGTTCGCCACGCACTCCATTGCAAGATGCGCAAGCAGCGCCTTTCCGATGCCCTTGCCGCGATAGGCCGGACGGACGAACAGGTCTTCCAGATAGATGCCGGAGCGGCCGCTGAAGGTGGAGAAGTTGTTGAACCAGACGGCGAAACCGACCGGCGCGCCGTTCCACTCCGCGATCTCGCAGTACAGCCGCGGATGATCGCAAAACAGCGCCGCCGCGATCGTCGCCTGCGTCGCCTCGACTTCGTGGAGCAGTTTCTCGTAGTCGGCGAGTTCGCGGATCAGGGAGACAATCAGTGCGATTTCGTCCGGCCGCGCGCGATGGATGGCGATGGAACTGTCAAGGGAACTGTCAAGGGACATTCAATCGCTCATACCGCGACTTCGGCCTTGATGTGCGGGTGCGGGTCGTAGCCTTGAAGCGCGAAGTCCTCATAGCGGAAGGCGAAGACGTCCTTCGCGGTGGGGTTGATCGTCATCACCGGCAGCGGACGCGGCGGCCGCGTCAATTGCAGCCGCGCCTGCTCGATGTGGTTCGAATACAGATGCGCGTCGCCCAGGCTGTGGACGAAGTCGCCGGGCTTCAAGCCCGTCACCTGCGCGACCATCATCGTCAGCAAGGCGTAGGAGGCGATGTTGAAGGGCACGCCCAGGAAGACATCCGCCGAACGCTGATAGAGCTGGCACGATAATTTGCCGCCTCCGACATAGAATTGGAACAGGCAGTGGCACGGCGGCAGCGCCATCTTGTCGACGTCGGCCGGATTCCAGGCCGTGACGATCAGGCGCCGCGAATCCGGGTTGCGCTTGATCATGTCGACCACATTGGAAATCTGGTCGATCTGGCGCCCATCCGGCGTGGGCCAGGAGCGCCATTGCCGGCCATAGACCGGCCCAAGATCGCCATTGGCATCGGCCCATTCGTCCCAGATGGTGACGCCATTGTCCTTGAGATATTTGATGTTGGTGTCGCCTTTGAGGAACCACAGCAATTCATGCACGATCGCCTTCAGCGGCAGGCGCTTGGTGGTCAACATCGGAAATCCGGCCGAGAGGTTGAAGCGCATCTGGTGGCCGAAGATCGACAGCGTGCCGGTGCCGGTGCGGTCATGCTTCTCCGCGCCGTCGGCGAGAATCCGTTCGAGCAGGTCGTGGTACTGATTCATGGCATCGTGTCTTGGGTTCGGAGAGACGCGAATTTAGCGGCCGGCTGAGCCGTCCGACAGCCGCGATTCGGGGTCACGCACGGATTATACCCGGAAAAATGTGTCTCTTACCTATCAACGACAAGGTACCTATCAACGACAAGGTACCTATCAACGACAAAGTACCTATCGACGACAAGGGCGGAACCTTAAGTTCCGCCCCCCGCCTTGGCCGGTTTCTGGCCATTTTTCTCAGCCCTCGGACTCCACGAAGACCTCGTCGCGCTTGCGGCGCAGCGTCGGCAATACCGCGAGCACCAGGAGCCCCGCCGCCACCGCCATCAGCGCCGCCGACAGCGGACGGGTGAGAAAGACCGACCAGTCGCCGCGCGAGATCAGAAGCGCCCGGCGCAGGTTTTCCTCCATCAGCGGCCCGAGCACCATGCCGAGCAACAGCGGTGCCGGCTCGAAATCGTGCTTGATCAGCCAGTAGCCGACCAGGCCGAAGGAGCCCGCGAGCACGACGTCGACCGGCGCGTTGTTGATCGAATAGATGCCGATCGCACAGAACACCACGATCGAGGGGAACATCAGCCGATACGGCACCCGCAACAGCCGCACCCAGATGCCGACCAATGGCAGGTTGATGATGATCAGCATCAGGTTGCCGATCCACATCGAGGCGATCATGCCCCAGACCAGGTCGGGCTGCTTCTGCATCACCTGCGGTCCCGGCACGATGCCGTGAATGGTCATCGCGCCCACCATCAGCGCCATCACCGCGTTCGGCGGGATGCCAAGCGTGAGCAGCGGGATGAAGGAGGTCTGCGCGGCCGCGTTATTGGCGCTTTCCGGCGCCGCGACGCCTTCGATGGCACCACGGCCGAACCGCGACGGATCCTTGGCGATCTTCTTCTCCAGCGTGTAGGCCGCGAACGAGGCGATCACTGCGCCGCCGCCGGGCAGGATGCCGAGTATCGATCCGAGCACGGTGCCGCGCAGGATCGCGGGCGCAGAATCGATCAGATCCTTCCTGGTCGGCATCAGCCCGGTAATCTTCTGCTGCACCAGATCGCGGTCCATCTCGGCGCCGGCGTCGAGGTTACGGATGATTTCCGCAAAGCCAAACACGCCCATCGCCACAGTGGCAAAACCCAGACCGTCGGCGAGCTCGGGGATGTTGAAGGCCATGCGCGAGGCGCCGGTTTCGATGTCGGAGCCAACCATCGACAATAGCAGCCCCAGCACGATCATCGCGATCGCCTTCAAGACGCTGCCCTTGGCGAGCACCACCGCGAAGATCAGGCCGAGCACCATCAGCGAGAAATATTCGGCAGGGCCGAAGGCCAGTGCGAGCTTTGTCAGCGGCGCTCCCAACACTGCGATCAAAACCGTCGCGAAGCAGCCGGCAAAGAACGAACCGATCGCGGCGATCGCCAGCGCCGGGCCGGCACGGCCCTGCTTGGCCATCTGGAAGCCGTCGAGCGTGGTCACGACGGAGGTCGCTTCACCGGGAATATTGACCAGGATCGACGTGGTCGAGCCACCATACTGCGCGCCGTAATAGATGCCGGCGAGCATGATCAGCGCGCCGACCGGCGGCAGGCCGAAGGTGATCGGCAGCAACATCGCCACCGTCGCGATGGTGCCGATGCCGGGCAACACGCCGACCAGCGTGCCGACCAGCGCGCCGATCAGGCACAAAAGAAGATTGATGGGACTGACGGCGACGCCGAAGCCGAGGGCGAGGTTATGAAAGAGATCGGCCATGACGCCCTCACTGCACTAGGAAACGCGGGAACAGCGGCATCGGCAGTCCCAGCACATAAGGGAACAGCAACGCGCATCCGATCGTCAGGCAAAGACCCACGATCAGCGTCTCGACCCAGCGGGTTTCATGCGTGCCCAGCGCCGAGATCAAGAAGCTCGCGAGCCCCGAGACCACGAGACCGAGCGGACGGATCGCGACGGCGAAGGCAACGATCGCGAGCATGACGAACAGCGGTCCGCGCCAAGCATAGCGCTGCATCATCGCGCCGTCCTGCACGAGGCCCATCAGCGAAACCGCACCGCCGAGCGCAAGCAGGATAACCGCGAACATGCGCGGCGCGGTGCCCGCACCGAACGAAAACCCATGCATGCCCTGAAGGTCGCTCGATGCCCACAAAGCGAACAGCGCGACCGCGATCAGCACGACGCCGCCGTAATAGTCCTGCGGACCGCGCGGCCTGACCAGAAAAGTAACGGCCGTGACCGCCAGCAGCGGATAGGAATAAATCAGCGCGAGCAGGATATCGGGCGAAGCCGCTTCTATCTTGCTTAAAATGGCCGCGGCCCGATCGGGCTCTCTGAGAAGAACTGTAAAGACGTATTCCAGAAACGCCGGAGCAGCCCCGAAAAGCCATCGCAGGCCGAGCGCAAACGCGGAGATGTGATCAACCAGCACCTGCGCCGGATTTCTCGTGCCGGACTGGAACACGACGCCGGCCAGCGACCAAAGGATATCGAAGATCTGCGGCGTGACCGCCAGAATGAGGATGGAGACTGCACCGGAAAAATTCCGCGTGACGGCCTCAGCCATCGAGCGATCCGGTAAGTGGCCCGTCGTTTCGGCCATATATATTTTCCTCCACGACCGGCTCAGACCGGCCTGTTCTTGTATCGGCTGGAATAGCCACCCGCCCGAATATTGCCTAGCGATTTTGTTTAGATAACGCCAGCAAAACCCAAGCAGCCCCCGACCACTAGGAGCCAGAGCGGATTGAGCTTGGTTGTGGCGGCGAGCACCGCGGCCGCGACGGTCACTAGCGCAGCGGCCCAACTCCGGTCGGCGGCCTGCGCCACGATCAGGGCGCTGGCGGCCATCAGTCCGATCGAAAGCGGCACGAGCGACGTCTGGATGATGGCTGGCCATTGCGAGTGGCGCGACCGCGTGAGCCATCGGCTCACAAAATAGGCAAGTGCCGCGGTCGGCACACACATCGCGAGTGTCGCGGCGAGCGCTCCACCGAGGCCCGCGACGGAATAGCCGATCAAGGTCACGATCAGCACGTTCGGCCCGGGCGACAATTGGGAGATCGCATAGATGTCGGCAAACTCTCGGTCCGTCATCCAGTGCCGAACCTCGACCGCGATGCGATGCATTTCCGGAATCGCGGCATTGGCGCCGCCGACCGCGAACAGCGACATCAGGCCGAAGGTCAGGACCAGCGACCAGACCGGATTGGAATCAGCACTCATGCCGCACCCCGCCGCCGCATGACAAGGGTGATGGCGATACTGAGGGGTACCGCCACCAGCAATACAACTTGCAATGGCAGTCGCACGAACCCAATGGCGATGAACACCAAGACCATCACGACAAGTGCCGCCACGTCGCGTCGCTTGATCAGTGGCAGCATCATCTTGAAAACCGCCGACATCAAAAGGCCGACCGCCCCGCAGGACACCCCCGCCAGAACGCGCCGCAGCGCGTCGACTTCGCCGTAGCGCATATAAAGCGCAGCCAGGATCGTGACGAGAACCGTGGGCGGCCCGACCAGCCCGGCGAAGGCTGCGATGCCGCCGACGATGCCGCGGAAACGCGACCCGAACACGACCGACAGGTTGACGACGTTCGGACCAGGCAGGAAGTGGCAGAGCGCGAAGGTTTCGTTGAACTCGTCCGCCGTCATCCAGCGGTGCTGCTCGACAATGCCGCGCCGGGCGAAGGCCAGCACGCCGCCGAAGCCCGCGAGCGACATTTTCGCAAATGCGAAGAACAGCGCGATCACGCTGGGCGGGGGCTTGGTGGTTGAGGCGGGACAATCCGGCGCCGGAACGGCGGCCGGCGGCGAATCCGGAGGCATGGGGCAAAATCTAGAGCGCTGAACTCGCCGCGGCCAACCCAATTCGGTGTGTTCCGGGCCCAAACCAAGCCTTTTCGCGCTCTGACTGTGGCAGATCGGGTACTGTCTTTCTCAACCTTTGCCCCCTATATTGCGGGTGCCGGTTCGCCGGCTATGGAAATAAATCGCCGTCGCAATAAACCATTCGGACCCGGGGGCGGTACCCGGCGCCTCCACCAAAGCCCGTCACGTATCCTGTCATGGATGATCCTGTCATGGATGATGCGGGTTTCGGCGGGGGCGAAATAGGATCGACGAGGGCGTAAAGGGCGAGCTTTTTCCCGGTATTGTTCCGCCGTTATCGGGCTACTGCAATAGTTGCCAACGACAACTTTGCTCCGGTTGCTCAGGCTGCGTAACGCAGTTTGAAAGACCAACTTAAAGTCCTAGCGGGTTAAGCTCCGCTAGGCGGGGTTCGGAGGCACCTGGCAACAGAAGCCTCCACTTCATTCTGTCTTTCCCGGGCCGTGTCTGCTGCAACTTCCACCGACGGCGCTGCTGACCTCGGCCTATCGCGGGGGTAGCATGAGAAAAGACAAAAGCGAGTCGGGCGACCGGCGCCGCCGCCGGCTTGCCGGCAAGGTTTTGGACTGCGACAGGACGGACTGCGACAGGACGGACAATGGCGACCGATCATATCCGATACGATGTGCTGGCGCGCGACGCATTACGGGGCGTGCTGCGGCGGGTGCTGAACGACGCCGCCACGCATGGGCTGCCGGGTGAGCATCATTTCTTCATCACTTTTCTCTCCGCGGCCGACGGCGTGAAACTGTCGCCGCGGCTGCTCGCGCAGTATCCGGAGGAGATGACCGTCATCCTGCAGCACCAGTTCTGGGATCTGGTGGTGTCGGAGGATCGATTCGAGGTCGGCCTGTCGTTCGGCGGCATTCCGGAACGCCTGGTGGTGCCGTTCAGCGCGATCAAGAGCTTTTTCGATCCCTCCGTGCAGTTCGGTCTGCAATTCGAGCCGCCCGAGGCTGGCATGGAAGCGCCGGAGAAGAACCTCGCGGCGGCTCCTGCCGCGCCGGCTCTCGCGGAACCGGCGGCGGAACCGGCGACCGAAGAGCCCGAGAAGCCGAGCGAAGGCGCCGAGGTCGTACGGCTCGATCGCTTCCGCAAGAAATAACCGGGGCGCGCAGGCCGTTCGCGGAGATAGAGTGGACCGGAGCAACAAGCTCGAGCATGAATCGGCTCGCGGAATGGGCGGATCTGCGTCATGGATTCATCGACAAGGTCGCACCGCAGCCAGTTGACGCGCGTCGAGACCGACAGCTTTGGGCCGATCGAGGTTCCGGCTGACCGTTACTGGGGCGCGCAGACCCAGCGCTCGCTGCAGAATTTCCGCATTGGCCAGGACCGCATGCCGATCGCGATCGTGCGGGCGCTCGGCATCGTCAAGCTTGCCGCGGCCGAAACCAACCGCGAGCTCGGACTCATGGACCAGCGCCGCGCCCGCGCCATCGTTCGCGCCGCGCGAGAGGTGATTGATGGCCAGCTCGACGACCATTTCCCGCTGGTGGTGTGGCAGACCGGTTCCGGCACGCAGACCAACATGAACCTCAACGAGGTGATCGCCAATCGCGCCAACCAGATGCTCGGCGGCGAGCTCGGCGCCAAGAAACCTGTTCATCCCAACGATCACGTCAACATGAGCCAGTCGTCGAACGACTCGTTCCCGACCGCCATGCATATCGCGGCCGCCACGGCCATCGCGAACGACCTCATGCCCGCGCTGACCGAGCTGCATCGCGCGCTTCGCAGGAAGGAAAAGGCCTTCGCCAAGATCGTCAAGATCGGCCGCACCCATACCCAGGACGCCACGCCGCTGACGCTCGGTCAGGAATTTTCCGGCTACGCCGCGCAGGCCGAGAGCGGGATTGCGCGGCTGCGCGCTGCGCAGAGAGAACTTTATCCTCTGGCGCAGGGCGGCACCGCCGTGGGCACGGGCCTCAACTCGAAACCGAAATTCGCCCGGCTTTTCGCCAAGCATGTCGCGCGCATCACCAAGCTGCCCTTTACCAGCGCGATCAACAAATTCGAGGCGCTGGCCTCCAACGACACTTACGTCTCCGTGCACGGCGCCATCAATTCCACGGCGACCGGGCTCTTCAAGATCGCCAACGACATCCGCCTGTTGGGATCAGGCCCGCGTTCCGGATTGGGCGAATTGATTCTGCCCGAGAACGAGCCGGGCTCATCGATCATGCCCGGCAAGGTCAATCCGACGCAGTGCGAAGCCATGACGATGGTCTGCTGCCAGGTGTTCGGCAATCATACGACGATCACCGTGGCCGGCAGTCAGGGGCATTTCGAGCTCAACGTCTACAAGCCGGTGCTGGCTTTTTGCATGATGCATTCCATACAATTGATGACCGACGCGTCGCGATCCTTCAGACAGAATTGCATCGAGGGAATACGCGCCGACGAGAAACGCATCCGCGAATTGATGGAGCGCTCGCTGATGCTGGTCACCGCGCTCGCGCCAAAAATCGGCTACGATAATGCCGCAAAGGTCGCCAAGTCCGCACATGCGCGCGGCACGACGCTGAAGGAAGAGGCGTTGCGGCTCGGCTTTGTTTCGAGTGAGGAATTCGATCGTCTTGTTCGACCGGAACAGATGACCCATCCCCGTTAATGCTGTTTGCCCACACCGGAATACTACGGGTAGTTACGGTACGCGGATATAGATATAGACCGTAGTGACTGAAGACTGGGATCGAGCGACGACCGTCGTTTGCTCGGCTGCGGTAGGGCACCAATTTCGTGTTCTCGCAGAAGCGAACATGCCTTTTGATGCTGTCCGTAAGCGCATACCGGGGTTTTCCTGCAATGATGATCGAGCCGGCCACCGCACGCTCCGAAATAGCGGATGGCAATTTTGCGCTGCACCCGTTCCTTGAAGAAATGATCGCCTGACGGGGTCACGATGGGGGACTTAGTCAACCTGAAACGTTTCAAGAAGCGTAAAGAACGCGACCGGTCCGAGCGGCAGGCCGAGACCAATCGCGCACGGTTCGGCCGGACCAAACCTGAACGCGCCGCGGATGCGAAGCGCACCAAACATGCGAGCGATCTGCTCGACCAACACAGAATTGACAGTGAGGACGCGTCATGAAGTCGCCCGTGGTGAAACGTTCGATCGTTGTCGCGGGTCACAAGACCAGCGTGAGCCTTGAAGAGGCATTCTGGAACGGCATGAAGGAGATCTCCGGGCTCCGAAACATGACCTTGTCGGAACTCGTGGGCGAAATCGACAGCAACCGCCAGCAAGGAAATCTTTCCTCGGCGATCCGGCTGTTCGTCCTCGACTACTTCAAGTCCCGCGCCACATCCGCCCCGCACGAAGCGGCGTCGCAAGGCTAGAGCGCGATCACTCCGGGATTGGTCGTCATGGCGCTCCAGCTTTGAGCATGATCTTTCTCATATTCCAGTTTTTCATGCTCCAGGATGTATCAACGGCTCAGTAGACGAGGCCCGTTCCCGGCGGCTGCTCCAGCGCTGCGGCGAGTGACCGATATTCCGCGCAGTCGGTTCCGCAGATCGCGGCGATCCGGCTCAAATGATACTGCGCCTGGTCGCGATTGCCCTGTTCAATCTGCCAAAGGCCATAATACTGCCAAGTGAGTACGTGGTTCGGATCGGCTTTGAGCGCGCGCTCGTACCAAACCTGCGAGAGCTTGTAGTCGCCGAGCTTGCGATAGGAATAGCCGATCAGGTTGGCCACATTCGCGAAATCATCATGGCCGAGTGCCTTGAGCTGCGCGATCGCGCCGGCGTAATCGTTGCGGTCGTAGATCGTCGAATAAGCCTCGCGGTAACCCTTGGCAAAGGCGGGATCGTCGAAGAGAGACTGCTTGCTGGACTTCTTTTTGATGGTGCGGGTCGCTTTGTTGCCCGGCGCCGGCGCCGGCGCGGCAGAGGAAGACGGGCGCGTAGGGTCCTCTCCAGGACCGCCGCCGCCGCCACCCCCGGCGGCACGCGCGGGAATGACCGATGGTGCCGCGACGAGCGCCGTCAGAAACATGGCCAGTGTCGCAAATCTGATTGCAGAATTGATCATGCATGCCTCCTGTTCATTCTAAAGTGGCGATCTCCCCAGCTTGAGGGTGTCAACCCCGGTTTGCCCGGGACATTCCCGGAAATATTCATTGCCGCAGGCGGATGGTGGCGGGTCAATCGCCGCCTCACCAACCGGGCGTTTCTTGAGAGTTGGAAAGAAAGTTGAGCTCAATGGGCTCTAACGATGCATCGGCCACGAGGGCTGCGTGACGCGTTTCCTTGACGCGCACCGTTCGTCACATCGGTGGAAACCGTTCTTGAGCGCAATGACCCAAACGCTGTTTTGACGCGTGCTGTCTTGACCCCGATGGGTGGCCAAAATCCCAAGACAAGTGGTCTCTCGGAAACGTGACCCGGCCAAAGCCGCCGATGTCGGCCGGCGGCCCGAAGCTGCGCGGAAGCTCCGGTCGACGTCACGTTTGCTTCGGTTACGTGGCGTTTTTCATGATTCCTTATAATTGCTCTAAGGTGCCACGGCATTCGGATCGGAGTGCTTGACCTGTCGCTCCCCGATTGAAAATACAAGTCATGACCGAACAGAACGACACCCGGCCGCAACTGCCGCTCGGATTGACCCGGCCCGGCTATGCCGGCGTGATCCAGCACCTTTCCGTCAGCGGCGCGGGCTCTGCGTTGCCGGACGTGGAGCTGGAAAGCCGCTTGATCGAGCTTGGCTTCGTCGAAGGCGCCAAGGTCGAGGTGCTGCACGAGGGCATCGTCGGACGCGATCCGATCGCGGTTCGCGTGGAGAATGTCACCGTCGCCGTGCGCCGGCGCGAAGCAATGGCCATCATCGTCGCGTGAGGCGACTGGACATCAGACGCCATGGAACATCCATTGATGCATCTTGCGCTGGTGGGCACGCCGAACAGCGGCAAGACCTCGCTGTTCAACGCGCTCACCGGCAGCCGGCAGAAGGTCGCCAACTATCCGGGCGTCACCGTCGAGCGCAAGGAAGGCACGTTCGTCACGCCGCGGGGACGGCAGGTCTCGCTGGTCGATCTGCCCGGCACCTACTCGCTGCGGGGCCGCAGCCCGGACGAAGAGATCACGCGCGACATCGTGCTGGGCCGCAGCAGCGGCGAGGCGCTGCCCGACCTCGTGCTTTGCGTCGCCGACTCCACCAACCTGCGGCTGACGATCCGCCTCCTGCTTGAACTCAAGAGCACCGGCCGGCCGCTGGCGCTGGTGCTCAACATGTTCGATATCGCCAAGCACCGCGGCGTCACAGTCGACGTGCCGCGTCTTTCGGAAGCGCTCGGCGTCCCGGTCGTCACCTCGATCGCCGTGCGCAAGGGCGGCACTGCCGACCTGTTGCGCCTGACCGACGAGATCCTGGCGCTAGCGCCCTCGCCCGACCGGCAAAATCTCTGGCAACCGCTTACGGTCTCCGAATTGCGGGCCACCCAGGGCGAGGCCGACCGCATCATCGCCACGACCGTCAGCCTGCCGGAGCGGCCCGACACCTGGACGGCGCGAATCGACGCCATGGTGCTGCACCCCGTCGGCGGACTCGCGATCCTGCTGCTCATTCTGTTCGTGATGTTCCAGGCCGTGTTCGCCTGGGCTCAGCCGCTGATGGACCTGTTGTCATCGTCCTTCGATGGGGCGGGGCAATTCGTTCATGACACCCTGCCCGCGGGCCTGCTGCAAAGCTTCCTGCAGAACGGCGTGATCTCGGGCGTCGGCAGCGTCATCGTGTTCCTGCCGCAGATCATCATCATCTTCCTGTTCATCCTGCTGCTCGAAGATTTCGGCTACATGGCGCGCGCGGCGTTCTTGATGGACCGCATCATGGGCGGCGCCGGCCTGCACGGCCGCGCCTTCATTCCGCTGCTGTCGAGTTTCGCCTGCGCGATCCCCGGCATCATGGCGACACGCGTGATCGACGATCGCCGCGACCGGTTGACCACCATCCTGATCGCGCCGCTGATGACCTGTTCGGCGCGCATTCCCGTCTATACGCTGATCATCTCCGCCTTCATTCCGCCGAAGCTGATCTGGGGCTGGGTCAACCTGCAGGGGCTCGTGATGTTCGGCCTCTACGCAGTCGGCATCGCCAGCGCGCTCGGCGTGTCCTTCATGATCAAGTACTTCATGTTGCGCGACTACGCGCCGGCGCCCTTCATGCTGGAATTGCCCGACTACAAGATGCCGCGCGTGCGCAGCATCGCGATCGGCGTCTATAACCGGGCCAAGATGTTCCTGCAGCGTGCCGGTACCACCATCTTCTCGATGATGGTGCTGATCTGGTTTTTGGCCTCGTTCCCGCAGCCGCCCCTGGGCGCCGAGGGGCCTGCCATCAACTACAGCCTCGCCGCCATCATCGGCAAGGCAGTCGCGCCGCTGCTCGCGCCCGTGGGCTTCAATTGGCAGCTCGCGGTGGCGCTGATTCCCGGCATGGCGGCGCGCGAGGTCGCGGTCGCGGCACTCGGCACCGTCTACGCCATCGAAGGCGGCAAGGAAGCCGCCGAGCAGATCGGACAGATCTTGGCCACCAAATGGAGTCTGGCGACCGCGCTGTCGGTACTCGCCTGGTACATCTTCGCCCCGCAATGCGCCTCCACGCTCGCCGTGATCCGCCGCGAGACCGGAAGCTGGAAATGGATGGCGGTCACCTTCGGCTATATGCTGGCGCTCGCCTATGCGGTGAGCCTTGCGACTTACAACATCGCGGTCGCACTTGGCGCCGGTTGAGCCTCATCCACTGCGAAACGGCCGCGCGGCCTCGACCACCCAGTCGCGGAACGCGTTCAACAGATGCATGTTGCCGGCGCCCGCGCCATGCACGAAATAATAGCCGGTCGATAATTGCAGCGGACGTTCGGCAAGCATCCTCAGCCTGCTTGCGGCCACATGCGGCCCGATATAGGCCATGTCCATCAGCGCAACGCCCGCGCCGGCGATAGCCGCATCAAGGGCTTGCGCGCGGGTCTCCACGGTCAGCCATTTTGCCGGCCGCTTCGAGAGCGCACGATCGGACTGTTGCCACGTCGTCCAATCCATGAACCGCGAGCGCGCCCGGATCAGCGGGATGCCCTCCCCCGCCCGTGAGCCAATGCGGTCAGCGATGGACGCGGCGGCAATCGGCATCAGCGTTTCCTTGAACAAGAGCGTCGAGGCCAATCCCTTCCAAGCCCCGCGGCCGTGACGGATGGCGCAATCGATATCTTCATTGCCGAGATCGACCGGCCGCGTGGTCGTTGAAAGCGCCACGCCGATCCCGGGATGGCGGACCTGAAACTCCGCGAGCCTCGGGATCAGCCAATGCGAGGCGAAGGTTGCGACCGTCGACAGCCGGATCTGCCCGCGGTCGCGCCTGAACGGCTGCACCGCCGCTTCGACCCGCTCCAGCGCATCGCCCATGCTCGCGAGCAGCCGCTCGCCGTCCTCGGTGAGAACGAGCCTTCGGCCGGCCTTGCGCACCAGCGCGACGCCGAAGGTCTTTTCGAATTCCGCGATCCGGTGCGACAGCGCAGATCGCGACACCCCAAGCTGCTCGGCGGCCTCGGTGAGGCTACCGAGTGCCGCAAGCTGCGAAAGCGCCGCGAGCGCGCGGGCCGAGGGCGGTGCAGGCGTTGCCATGACGGCGTTCCGGTGCGAATGGTGAGATAATCTCACCAATTGCAGGGTCGGATCAAGCTAGCATCGGCTCCATCTGCGATTGAGGACATGCCATGAGCATCGAAAATTTCCGGCAGCTCGCCGAATACAATCATTGGGCCAACCGACGTCTCTACGCCGCGGCGCGCGACATGTCGGATGAGCAGTATCGCCACCAGACCGGCGTCTTCTTCGGCAGTCTGCACGGCACGTTAAACCATCTGTTGCTCACCGATCGCGTCTGGTTGAAACGGCTGACCGGCGAAGGCGAGCATCCAAATCGCCTCGACGCGATCCTGTACGAGGGTCGGCGCGAGTTGACTCGTGCCCGGATGGCGGAAGACGCACGTTTGACCGGCGTCATCGCCGGCTACACCGGCTCCGATCTCGGGAATGCCGTGTCTTATCAGACCATGTCAGGCGCACCGCAGCAGCAAAAGCTGCAGGACATCCTGCTACATCTGTTCAATCACCAGACCCATCATCGCGGCCATGCCCACGCCTGTTGCTCCATCGTCACCGGAAAAGAGCCGCCATCGCTCGATCTGCTGCAGTTTCAACGCGGTGTGCCCGCGCCCGATCTGGCTTCGTGAGAGCTTACGGAATAGCTAGCGACGGCGTCAGCACCGTGGGTGGTCGCGGCTTGGGCTTGAGTACCACCGAACCTGGAGCAGGCCTGACATCGACCGGCGGCGGCAGCGGCGCGACCTGCTGGCTCACGATAGGCGGGGCCGGCGCAAGCGCGGGCGGGCGCGGCGCGACCAGTCTCGGTTTCGGCGGAATGCGGCGCAGCGGCGCTTCCAATGATGGCTGCTCCGGCACCACCGCGTCGGGCGTGGCTCCCGGGGGCAGCGAGGCCGTCGAAGGCGGCACCAGCGCCGGCTCCGGCGGAAGCGGTTCGCCGCGCTCGATCGAATCCAGCCGCCGCGTTTCGCGATCGATCGTCCGCACCGCCAGCCATGACGACAGCGCGGCAACGTCGACGGTGCGATTGAGCGCGTCCGGCGAGCCGACCGCGAAGAGCTGGATTTCCGGGAGACCGCTCGGCGCGCCGGCCGCGGTCGAGGCGAGACTGGCGCGGATGTCGACCTGGTCGGCCGGGATATCGTAGCCTCCCGATATGATGGCGCGGGCGCCCGCGGCTTCCAGCGTGGTCGCACCGACGCGAAGCCGCCCATCCCGGATGCTGAAGGGAATTTGCGCCGAGGCGACCGGCAGGGCGCCGGCCGTCAGCACGGGCTCGACGATCTGCCGCAGCCGCGCATCATCGGTCGGCTGGCCCAAGTCGCCGGCGCGGATCGCGACGTCGAAGGCGCGCGGGTCGAGGCCGGCGAGGCTCGCCGATTCCAGCGTCACGGTGCCGCTTCCGTAAAGCGCGCCGGCCAACGCCGCGACGCTGCGGCCCTGGCTTGACAGCGTCATCTGCAGCGATGTGCGGCCTGCCGGCATTTTCAGACCGCGGTAACGCAGCGCGGCGCCATCGACGCCGGAAACATCAAGCCGCGCGTTCAGCGCGATGCCGTTCGCATCCTGCTTGGCGTCGATGCTCGCGACGGCTTCGCCGCCGCCGATCCGGCCCTTGATGGCATCGAATGTCAGCGACTGGCCATTGCCTATGATCGTGCCGCTGACCGGCCGCAATTCGCCGCCGCCCGGAAACGTGCCGCCCAGCGCCTGAAACGCGATGCGGCCGCGCCAGCCTTTCACGATCCCGGTGCCGAGCGGCTCCGTCGCATCGTGGCCCTCGGCCCCGACCGCAAACGCAAAGGCCGGCGCGAGGTCGAGCGCGTCAAGGCCCACTTCGCCGTTGATCTCCCTTGGCTCATCCAGGTTCAATATCAAACGCCCGCGCAGCCGCGAACCGGCCGCCACGCTATCCAGATCGTCGAAGGTGAGCTTGTTGCCCGCGAGCGATGCGTGCGCGAACAACCTGACGTTCCGCAAGGCGCTGTCCCACGGCTTGAGACCGAACATCGGCGCCAGATTGACGCTTCTGACCCTCAAATTCGCGTTGGCCTGGGAAGCCCACGGCTCGGCGGTGCCTTGCACGTCTGCGTCCATTCCGGCGCCCCACAGCTTGGCGTTCAGCCGCAACGGTGCGCCCCATGTCCCGCTCAGCGATCCCTCGAATTGCACCGCGCCTTCGCCGGCTGCGATGGCGCGATCGAGCCCGAGCAAGGCGACCAGAGAATCGCCGCGCTGCGCCGAGAACCTCGTTTCGACACCGATTTCGCTGCGGCGGAGGGTTTCGAGATCAAGGCTGCGGATCGCGGCGATCGGCGGCATCGTCGTCAGCGTGGCACGCCCCTTCAAGAACGGCGCGTCGAGTTCCAGATCGGCCCGCGCTGCGGCGCGATCGGCCGGCTGCTCCTTGCTCCTTCCGAGATCGAGCGCCAGCTTGGCGCGGACCGGGCCTGCCCCCGTTCCCAGCGTATTGAGCCGCGCGGCAACCGATGGCGCAAACGGTGCGATCAGCCCGGTCAACTGGACAAGCGACGCCGTGGTGAAATCGAGCGCGAGCTTTCCGACCGAATTGACGCGATCGAAATTGCCGCCGCCCTCCAGTGTCATGCCGTCGGGCTGACCGAACTTGATTCTCTCGAGCACGATGGTCTTCGGCGTGTAGCCGAATTTGGCAGTGAAAGACCGCAATTCCTGGCCCGCCGAGATAGCGCGGCCGATATCGAGCGAAACCTGCGCTTCGTCGGGCCAGTCGGCCTGCGGGCCCGCGATCGAGCGCGCAAACGCGGTCGCGGCATCGAGATCGAGACGCTCCGCCTTCAGTGCGGCTTCGACGCGCGAGGTCCCGCCTGCCGGAGGATTTGACAATGCAAGGCGTCCCTCGACGGAACCGCCGTCAGCTTCGGCTTTCAGCGCCTCGATCACGATCCGATCCGCCGTCACGGCAATATCGCCGCGCAGGTGCAGCGGCTTTTCACTGCGATAGCTGACATCGGCGTGGCCCTGCAGCCACATCATCAGCACATCCGGGTCGGTCGAATCGACATCAAGCGCGCCGGCGATGTTCCCGGATGGGCCCGACGGCGCACCGGCGCTCGTGAGGGAGATTTGAGTTGCGCCCGGCGCTCGGAAATCCAACCGGTCGATCACCCACGCCGTTGCGTCGTTGTACAGCTCGAAATTGAGGTTTTGCAGCGGGCGGCCGCCCAGCATGACCTGCTCGGAGCCGATGCTGATTTGCGTCGCGATCGGCGGTTGCGGCAGTGCTGCCATCAGCGTCCGCAGACCGGGCAGCAGGCGCACCGGTTGTGCCGTGCTGTCCTTGGTGCTGTCCGTCACATCGTCCTTGGCGAGGAACCGGTCCGCGTCAAGCTGGCGCGCGGTGAGCGTCACGTGCAACAGCGGCGACGTGCCAAAGCGGACATCGCCGAGACCTGCGAACTTCAACGCGCGCTCGTCATTGCCGTAGCTCGCGTCGATCTGCTCGAATTGCGCCGCGGCGCGATTGGCCTTGACCTTGGATACGATCCGCCAGGTGGCCTGCGCGTTATCGCCGGCTTTCGCTTTCCGGATGGGGGGAGCAGCCAGCGCGATCGCGCCTTCGAAGCGCGGGACGCGGCCGTCAAAGCTGAGCACGCCGTCGACATCGGCCGACGGTGTGCGCTCGCCCGGGTCGATGCCCAAATGGACACGGGTGCCGTTGCTGTCGGTGATTTGCCCGGATGAGACGTGAAAGCCATAGCGCGCTGCCCCGAGCGCGAAGCTGCCCTCGCCGCGCACCGATCCCGTCAGCGAGCGCACTTCGCCTGAGAAATTGATGTCGTTCAGCTCCAGCGTCTGGCGGCTTGCGGCATCATGCAGCGCCACGCGGCCGGTAAAATTCAACCGGTCGATCGATAGCGATCCGAGATTGAACTTCCCGTTCGAAATCGGCAAGTCGATGCCGCCCCGCGGATCGAGGCCGATATCGAGCGCCGCGCTGCCGATGGTCAATTCGTTGGCGCGCCATTCGCCGCGCATCAAGTCGCCGAGGCTGAACTCGACATCGAGCTTTTCGGCGCGAACCTTGGCGAGGTCACTGGCGCGGCCAATCACCACGTAGCGCAACCGCAGCGACGGCGTCGGCAATAGCCGCGCGCTCAGCTCGCCCACAACCCGCACCGGCGCACCGATCACCTTGGAGGCCTCGGCCTCGAATTGCGGCCGGAACCGGTTCCAGTCGATGAAATACGGGCCGATCAGCGCGGCAAGCAGCGCCATGATGAAAGCGATCGCTAATCCGAGCAGCGTCGTCTGCACGCTCTCTCCTTCTGGGGCAAGCACCTCGCGTCAACGGCCCATCGGCCGCGCTCACGATGGCGCCGCACAATATATAGAGGGAAGTCCGGCGAAGTCACAGCCCGACGGGGGTGGAATTGACATGCGCCACCGGCTTGCCGCGAGTCGGCCCAGGTTTAAGGTAAACGTCGGATTCGGGACGGCCGCGGAGAAGAAAGAACCGGCCGGCGGTCCTACCAGCTCGCGGGAAGCCGCTTCAGGCCGCGCAACACGAACGTCGGCCGCCATTCCGGATGGTCCGCGTCATCCAGCCGCAGCTCCGGGAGCCGGCGCAACAGGGTCGAGATGGCGATTTCCGCCTCGATCCGCGCGAGCTGGGCACCGAGGCAATGGTGAATGCCGCCGCCGAACGAGAGCGGACGCACATTGGGACGGGCAATGTCGAGGCGATCCGGATGGTCGGGATAGGCCGCGGGGTCGCGGTTGGCCGAGCCGAGCAAGCAAAGCACGCTTTCGCCCTTCGGGATCCGCTTGCCGCCGAGATCTTCGATGTCCGCCAGCGCCACCCGGCCGGTGAGCTGCACGGAGGAGTCGTAGCGCAGGAACTCCTCGATCGCGTTGGTGATCAGCGAGGGGTTTGACTTGAGCAGCGCGAGCTGGTCGGGATTGCGGTACAGTGCCAACAGGCCGTTGCCGATCAGATTGACGGTCGTCTCGTGGCCGGCCACGAACAGCAGGATGATGTTGGCCGTCAGCTCGTCATTGCTGAGCTTGCTGCCGTCCTCCTCGGCCTGCACCAGCTGCGTGGTCAGATCGTCGCCGGGCTGCTTGCGCCGCAGCTCGAACAATTGCTGGAAGTACACCCGCGCCATCATATGGTGGGCGTTGCCCTGCTGGATTTCCTCCGGCGTCATCGGCACCGGTTCGAGGATGCGTCCGCCGGCGCGCGAGCCGGCATAAAACGCCTCGCGATGTTCTTCGGGGATCCCGAGCATGTCGCAGATGATCGTCACCGGCAGGCGGAACGCAAAATCCTCGATCAGATCCATCTTCCCCTGCGGAATGATGCGATCGAGCGTTTGATCGACGATCTCCTGAATCCGCGGCCGCATGTCCTCCACCCGGCGCGCGGTGAACGCCTTCACCACCAGTCCGCGAAGGCGGGTATGATCGGGCGGATCCTGCTGCAGCATCAAGTGGCTCATGTTGCGGAATACCGGCTCCTCCATGATCTCAGGCCCATAGCGGCGGATCGTGCGCTTGACGTAATCCTTGCCGAAGCGCCTGTCGCGCAGCACGAGGCTCGCCTCGGCGTGACGGCTGGCGACGAACGAGCCGAGCGGCGTCAGGTGCATCGGGTCGGTCGTGCGCAGCCGCTCGTAATAGGGATAGGGATTGCGGATGAATTCCGGTGCCAGTGGATTGAAAAGCGGTTCCGTGCTTGCGGTCTGAACCTGCTCGTTCATGGTGACCTCAATTGGTTGCCGCGCCGAGAATTCTGCACATCGAGCGCATCGCGCCTTCAAGGGCCGGACAGTGATCATCCGGACGCGCTGAAATTCGATACACTGTTGTATCGAGTTGCATTCTGACCTAAAATGGGACGATGTCAAGGGTTCGAACCAGACCGACAAGGGACGACACCTGCGAAAAGCTGTTCGAGGCGGCGGCGCGGGTGTTCGAGGAACAGGGTATCGGCGGTGCCAGCATCGAAGCCATTGCGGCGGCGGCCGGCTTCACGCGCGGGGCGTTCTACTCGAACTTCAACAGCAAGGACGAGTTGATCATCGCCATGCTGGAGGATCACCTCGAGCAATCCATCCGGCGCAATCTCGATCTCCTCGCCAGGCACAACAACCTCGCGGACTTTATCGATGCGCTGAGGACCATGGACCGCAGTCAGCAGGATCCGCTCGGACGCTCTCCGCTTCTGCACATGGAGATGATCCTGTTCGTGGCGCGCGCCGAAAAGCGCAGGCCCGAGCTCGCCAAGCGGCTGCGGGCCGGGCGAAAGCTGATCGCGCATATCGTGGAGACCGCCTCGAAGACCAGCGGGAAAAACGGATCGCTGACCCCGACATCGCTGAACCCGACATCACTGAACCCGACATCACTGAACCCAACTTGGACCGCCGCGATCGTGCTGGCGCTGGAGGACGGCTTCCGCCTGCACCGTCTGATCGATCCGGAGACCACACCTGCCGACAGCTTCCTGCGTGCCATCGGCGATCTGCAGCGCGCGATCGGAATTTCATCGGCCTGACGAAGCGCCTCAACTCACGATTTGGACAGCGCGCAATCGGCCGGCCACGGCGCGAATTTTGCGGGGCGACGACTGCCAGATCGCGACCGCCGACAAGACACTGACGGCAATCCCGATCGCAAAAGCGATCGTATAACTTTGTGTCACATCATGGAGAAATCCAGTGACCCAGGGACCGGCCGCGCCGCCCGCAAGCCCCGCCAGCATGATACAGCCGAAAATGCTGCCAAACTGCGCCCCCTGGAAGATCTCCAGGATCACCGCCCCCATGACGGATGTCAGGCCATAGCCCAGCATGCCCTGCGCGAAAACCATCACATAGACGAGCAGTAGCGAGGGCTGGTATTTCAGCGCGATCAGCGCCGCAAAGCAGATCGCAAAGCCTGTGCAACTGACCGCCCAGATCGCCTCCCGTCCGATCCGGTCGGAGGCGTGTCCGAGCAGGATCTGGCCGGGGATTCCCAGCAGGCTCACGATGCCGAGAGCCCAGACCGCCACGTTCGGGCTGAAGCCGATATCGAGCAGGAATTTGGTCTGGTGAACCTGCACGGCGTACCAGGCGTACAGGCCGCAGAAGAAGCCGAGCGCAAGCCACCAGAACCGCGCGGTGCGAAGCGCGCGGTTCAGCGTCCAGTCGGTCGCGGCCCAAACCGGATCAAGGATGTTCGAGACCGGCTTGGCCGATGACGCAGCAGGCGCGGCGTCGCCATCCGGCAACAGCCCGATGTCCTCGGGGCGCTTGCGCAGCAACAGGTTGATCGGCGCGAGCGCGATCAGAATCAGAAGCCCCATCACCGTGCAGGCGGTGCGCCAGCCGCTCTGCTCGATCAAGACCTGCACCCAGGGCAGCAGCGTCACCGAGCCGATGCCGACACCGGCGAACGCGATGCCCATGGCCAGACCGCGGCGGCGGATGAACCAGTTCGGCAGAAACTGCGACTGGCCGGAATAGCCGAGACAGACGCTGCCGGCGCCGACCATCACGCCGATGGTCACGTAGAGATGCCAGGGCTCGCTGGTCAGCGGCGCCAGCAGCATGCCGCCCGCCATCAGCGCGACGCCGAGCTCCATCACCGCCCGAGGTCCGGCGCGGTCCATCAGGCGGCCGATCAGTGGGCTGACGAAGCCCGAGACCACAAAGCCGAATGAGAACGCGCCCGCCGTGACGCCGCGCTCCCAGCCGAATTCGGAGAGGATCGGCGGAAAGAACAGCGAAAACGCCGTGCGGGCGTTGACCCCGATTGCCATGGTGACGAAGGTCACCGCGACCACGACCCAGCCGTAGAAGAACGGCAGGCGCCTTGGGGATGGTCCCGTCATGGACGGCGGGTCCAGCGCTCGGCATTGACGGCGCCGGGCGGCGCCTCGCCCTTGAGGATGGAAGCAACCTGCCGCACCGTTTCCAAGGCCTGATGTTCGATCGCCTGAGGGGTCAGCCCGCCGATATGCGGGGTTGCGATGACGTTCGGCAGCTTTGCAAGCCCCAGTGTGGGCATCTGATCCAGCGCGCGGCCGACATCCATCGCGGCGCCTGCGATACGGTTCTCGCGCAGCGCGGTGGCCAGGGCCTGCTCATCGACCAGATTGCCACGGGACAGATTGATAAAGAAGGCGTGCTGTTGCATCCGCGCCAGCGCCACCTGTCCGATCAGATTTTCGGTCTGCTCGTTGGCAATCGCGAGACAGACCACATAGTCGGCGCGGCCAAGCAGGTCGTCGAGCGCGAGATGGTTGATATCGGCGGCGTCGATCGTCGCGAAGGGATCGGCCACCAGCACCTCCATGTCGAGCGCTTTTCCGATGCGCGCAAGCGCACGGCCGATAGAGCCATAGCCGATGATGCCCAGACGGCTGCCGGCCAGTTGCCGCCCCATGACGACCTCGGGCTTGCGCCCGGCATGATAATCCGCGGAGCTGCGCGAAACGCCGCGCGACAGATCGACCATGAAGCCGAGCGCGAGCTCGGCCACCGCTGCGACGAAGCCAGGCGACGCCCGCGTCACCAGCACGCCGGCCGCGGACGCAGCCTCGACATCGATATTGCGGATATCGACCGCGCAACGCACGAAGGCGCGGAGCTTTGGAAGACGCGGGAAGATTTCGCCCCGTCCTTCCGTCACGCGATCGGCGACGATGATGTCGACATCTTGCGCGCGTTCTACGAGGTGAGCTGCATCGAGCACCTCGTCGGCGTCATGCAGTTTGACCTCTCCAAGCGCCTGCAGGCCGCTCAGGCTGCGTTCGCCGTAATATTGGCGCCGGAAATCCGGCGTATGGGTCAACAGGATTTTCAACGGCTTTCCTCGTCAATAACCAGAGGTCAATAACCAAGCGCGCGCGGCAATGCCGTGCTGATGACCGGCACGAACGCGACCACCAACAGGCACAGGAACAACAATCCGAGATAGCCCGCGATCGGCTTGACCGTCTGTTCGATCGGCACATTGCCGATCAGGCAGGCGCCGTAGAGTCCAAGGCCGAGCGGCGGCGCGAACAGCCCGATCCCCATCGAGATCACCAGCACCACACCAAAGTGCAAGGGATCGATGCCGAGCCTGACCGCGACCGGCAGCAATAATGGCCCGAAAATGATCAGCGCCGCGGCGCCCTCCAGCACCGAGCCCATCACGATCAAGACCGCGATGGACAATAGCATGAACAGCCACACCCCGTTGGTCTTCGAGAGCGACAGCATCATGTCGCCGACCGCGTGCGGCACCTGTTGCAAGGTCAGGATGAACGCCAGCGACTGTGCGGCGGCGACGATGAACAGCACCAGCCCCGAACGCGTCGCCGCCTGGATGAAACTGCGAGCCGCCGT
>WNGJ01000951.1_pt1 | contig 44517 bp, 52 predicted proteins | sample 5400611 | NCBI WGS metagenome assembly WNGJ01 (sample SAMN13153375, study PRJNA577476) | soil metagenome | isolation source: 40 cm soil or saprolite under Garry oak tree replicate 1 | place: USA:California | collected 2016-06-15
GCGGCATCGCGATCCACGAGGAGGCCGGCGTCGACGAGCTGCAGTTCCTGATGGCGACGGAAACCGTGCCGCACGACAAGGTGATGACGTCGATCGAGATGTTCGGCAAGCACGTCATCCCCGAGCTGAAGAAGAAGGCGGCGGCCGCTCCGGCTCGGGCCTGACGAGCTCCAGCGCGCGCGATGATCCGGGCGAAGGCGGAGGTCGAAGGGCTCACGCCGTACGTGGCGCCGCTCGAAGGCCGCCGGTCGCTCCTGCGCCTGGACTTCAACGAGAGCACCGTCGGACCGAGCCCGCGCGTGCTCGACGCGATCCGGAGTCTGCCGCCCGATGCCTACGCGGCCTATCCGGAGTATGCCGGTCTCAATGCCGCCTTTGCCGAGACCATCGGCGTGCCCGAGCGCCACGTCGAGGCCTTCAACGGCGTCGACGCGGCGATCCGCGCGATCTTCGACGCCTATGGTGAGAAGGGCAGCACGCTCCTGACGACCGCGCCGACCTTCGGGTATTACGAGCCGTGCGCGCAGCAGCAGGGAATGGTGATCGACGAGATTCTGTACCCGCCAGACCTGAGCTTCCCGCTCGGGGCGATCACCGGCAAGCTCGAATCGCGACCACGCCTGCTCTTCGTCTGTAACCCGAACAATCCGACGGGAACGCTCGTCGAGCCATCGGCGCTGGTGACGCTCGCGCGATCGGCTCCGCAGACGCTCGTCGTCGTGGATGAGCTCTACGTCGCCTTCACGGGCCGGTCGGTGGTGCCGCTCGCGCTCGAGCTCGCCAACGTCGTCACCCTGCAGTCGCTGTCGAAGGCCTCGGGGCTCGCGGCGCTGCGCCTGGGATTCGCGATCGGCCACCCGACGGTCCTGGAGCGGCTCCGACGCGTGACGGGCCCGTACGACATCAACATGTTCGCCGTCGTCGCGGGCAAGGCCGCGCTGGCCGACCCCGAGCACACCCGACGCTACGTCGCCGAAGTGCTCGCCGCGCGGGAATGGACCATCGCCGAGCTGTCGCGTCTGGGCGTGCGCTGCGCCGGAGAAGGCGGCAACTACCTTCTGGTATGGCCTCCGGGTGGTTGCGGGGCCGCCGTGCAGGCGCTACGCGAGCAGCACATCCTCGTGAGGAGCATGGCGAAGAAGCCGGTCATCGACGGCAGCTTTCGTCTCACCATCGGCACGCTCGCGGACATGCGCCGCTTCGTCGGCGCCTTCTCGACGATCGCGGCGTTTCACGCGCGATCGGCGCGGTAGTGAGTCGCGTAGGCGTGGCGACAGCGCTCGCGTAGCTCGGCCTCGTCGACCTCGCGCCCCACGAAGCGAGCCGTCGAGATCTCCGACAGGTCCAGCTCGGAAGTCCCGTTGACGATCCACTCGGCCAGCGCTTCGCCCAACGCCGGCGACGCGCTGAGCCCACCGACGCAGCAGCCACTCATCACCCAGGCCCCGGCGACGCCCGGCAGCGGCCCGACCAGGTAGCGGTCGTCGGTCGTGAGCGTCGGCAGGCCGCCGCGGTGCTCGGCGATCTGGATCGCCGAATCCTGGAAGATCGGGAACTGATCGGCGACGCTCGCCGCGAGACGCCGGAGCACCTCGATGTCCAGGGGCAACTCGGCCATCTCGAACGTGGGCGATAGCGTGGTGGCGTCGACCTGCAGCGGATCGGACTCGTAGCCGCCCAGCATGAGACCGCCACGCTCGTGGCGAACATAGACGTGGGCGTCGATGACTCGGGCGATCGGGAAATCAGGGCTCACGCCCGGAATCGCCTCGGTGATCAATAGCTGGTGGCGGGTCGGGACGACCGGCAGCGTTCCGCCGAGGCTCTCGGCGACGAGCCGCGACCACGCCCCGGCGGCGTCGACGACCACACGCGTGGCGATGGTGCCTTGCGGCGTGCGCACGCCCTCCACGCCGCGCGGACCGATCTCGAAGCCTGTGGCCGGCGTATGGGGAAGCAGAGTCGCGCCGATCTTCTCCGCCGCGCGGCAATAGCCGAGCGGCAGCTCGGACGGCTCGACGTTGCAGTCGCTGGGGCTCCAGGTGACGGCGACGATGCCGCGCTCACGAAGGATGGGAAGTCGGCGCCGTGCCTCGATGGTCGACACGAAGTCGATCGGGACGCCGGCGTCGCGACCCCGCTCGACCTCGCGCACGAGCTGGGCGGCGTCACGCTCGTTGCGCGCGATCTTGAGCGCGCCGCTCTGCGTGAACCGGAGCGGTTGGCCCGTCTCGTCGTTGAACGCGGCAAGCTTCACCACCGCGCGACGCGCGATGGCGGTGAGAGCCGGGGTCGCTCGGACCTGGCTGGTCAGCCCGGCCGCGCGGGGTGAAGTTTGTGAGGCGAGCCGGGAGCGCTCGAGCAGCGCCACCCGGAGACCGTGCCGGGCCAGGTGATACGCGACGCTCGAGCCGAAGGCGCCCGAGCCCACTACGACAGCATCCGCCGCGTCGATCACCGGCCCAGCCCCGGCTTCAGTCGCGGAGCGTGTCGAGCCGCTTGACGATCTCCCGCTTGGGCGCCGCGCCCACGAGCCGGTCCTTCTCGACGCCGTCCTTGAAGAACACGAGCTGCGGGATCGCCTGCACGCCGAAGCGCGACGCCAGCGCCGGCTCTTCGTCCACGTTCACCTTGGCGATCGTGGCCTGTTCGCCGACCTCGCGCGCGATCTCGTCGAGCACGGGCGCGATGACCCGGCACGGACCGCACCACGGCGCCCAGAAGTCGACGACGACCGGGCGCTCGCTCGTGACCACGCCGTCGAAGGTGGCGTTCGTCACGTGCACGATCTGGTTGCTCATCGAGTCCACCCCCTTCGAGCTTGAGACGCTACAATGCCGCGCATGGATTCATGGGCCGGCCGCCGGCCGTCAGCTCGGACGACACTCGAGGAACCGCGCGAGCTCGTTCATGTGCTCGTCGAAGAACGCGAACACCGGGATCGAGCGGTAGCGGCCTTGCTTGAGATATTGATCCATCAGATCGGGATTCGCGTCGCGAGGGAAGAGCCGCATCTCGATATGCGCCTTGCCCTCGATCAGCTTGGCCACGTAGGGCACGTGCGCCAGACAGGTGCCACACCAGTCCTCGCTGATGACGAGCACCCGGCGCGTCCCGGCGAGCCGCTCCAGCACTCTGGCGTCCGCCGGCTCGATTGTGGCTTCTTCGAGCGCCTCGACGAACCGCTCCTGGTTGAAGGTCATCTTGTCGACGTACTGCTGAAGCGTCAGCCCCTGCTCGAACCGTTCCTTCGTGACCACGGACTCTCCTCCTGGGGTGCCTTCGCCCCAGCCCGGTTACCCTACCACGGAAGCTTGGAGGCTCATCCCGCATGAAGATCACACGGGTTCAGACGCTCGTGCTCAACCTGCCGATGCTGATCGAAGGCGCGACACCGATGCTGGGCGGGCGGCCGCGCACCAGCATCGACATGCTGCTCGTCCGCATCGACACCGACGGCGGGATCACCGGCTGGGGTGAGGCGTTCGGCCACCGGATTTTCCCGGCGACCCGCGCGGCCATCGACACTTTGCTCGGGCCGATGTGCGTCGGCCGCGACCCGAGCCAGATCAGCGCGATTCACGATGAGCTCCAGCGCCTGCTGCACGGGATCGGCCGGAACGGGCCGGTGCTCTATGCGCTGTCGGGCATCGACATCGCGCTCTGGGACATCGCGGGCAAGGTGGCCGGTGTTCCGCTCCACCGCCTGCTGGGCGGGAGCCCGCGCGCGGACTTGCCCGCCTACGCGAGCCTCTTGCGCTACGGCGCCGCCGACGCGGTCGCCCGCTACACCGAGCAGGCGCTGGGCCGTGGCTACCGCTTGATCAAGCTGCACGAGATCACGGCGCCCGAGGTGAAGGCCGCGCGCGACGTCGCCGGGCCGAGCATCCCGATCATGGTCGACACGAATTGCCCCTGGACGGTGCCGCAGGCGATCGAAATGGCGCGCCGGCTGGCGCCGCTCGATCTGCACTGGCTCGAGGAGCCGGTGTGGCCGCCCGAGAATCTCGCGGGCCTCGCCGAGGTGCGCGCGCGCGGCGGGATCCCGACGGCCGCGGGCGAGAACTACGGCACCGCGTGGGAGTTTCGCCGCGCTATGGAGGTCGGCGCGATCACGTATGCCCAGCCGAGCGTGACGAAGCTGGGCGGCGTGACCGAGATGCGCCGGGTGATGACGCTCGGCGAGATGTTCGGCGTCCAGGTCGTGCCGCACTCGGCCTACTTCGGCCCGGGGCTGCTCGCGTCGATCCACTGCATCGCGGCGCTGGCGCCCGACTCGCCGGTCGAGCGCTTTTATTGCGACTTCGCCGACAACCCGCTGGGGGACGCGATCCATCCCAAGAACGGCCGGATCGTGGTGCCGCAAGGCCCCGGTCTCGGAATCGATCCCGACCCGCGGCTACTCGAGAAGCTACGAACGGGGTAGCAGGAACCTTGACCGATGGAGTGACGCCCGCGTCGAGCGCGCCCGGCTATCTGCCGGGCACGGACATGCCGCGGTTCATTCGCGACATGATGGAGTTCGTCGGGATGACCGACGCGGACGTCTCCGCCATCCGCCGCTCGGCGCCAATCGTGCTCGGACACGAGGGCGCGCTGACGAGCGCGCTCTACGATCACTTCGTCAAGTTTCCGCGCTCGGCCGTGTTTTTTCTTGGCGCCGACGGCGAGGTGGATAAGGTGCGGATCGAGCGTCGCAAGCACAGCCTGGGCCGCTGGCTGCGCGAGACGGCTGAAATCGCGCTGACGTCGGAATTCTCGTACTACGTGCTGAGCGTCGCGCTGGCACATGGCCATCGCGAGCAGCCGCCCGGCGCGATTCCGCAGCACCTCGTGGTCGGCGCCATGAGCCTCACGCAGAGCGCGCTCGCGACGATCTTCGCGGCCGAGCTCGGCGCCGAGGAGGCGGCCGCCGCGAGCGTCGCGTGGAACAAGCTCTTGCTCGTGCAGCTGAGCGTGTTCATGCTCGCGTACGTGCCGCCGCGTCGGGTGTTGTGAGCTACGGTCTCGCGAGGTCGCGCGAGGCTAGGCGTTCCACTGGCGCGGGCCGTCGTCGTCGTACCCGCACTGCTCGCACGGGCTGAAGTAGTGCGTGGCGGGCGGCATGGCCACCGCGAGCCGCAACGAGTTCTCGGTGCCGACCGTCTTGATGTGATGCACGGTGCCGCGCGGTACCCACACGATGTCGTCCTTGCGCGCCTCGACGACGATGCCGCCGGTCAGCTCCCAGGTGAACTCGCCGGCCATCACCACCCACCACTCGTCGAAGTCGGCGTGCCAGTGCGGGCGATTGCCACCGCCCGGACGGTTGGCGATCAAGGTGACGAGGTTGCGCTCGTCCTGGATGACCCGGCGCGACCAGGGCGGGGGACCCATCTTGGCCACGAGGTCGGCGATTCGAGTGCGGAGCATGTTGGGCCCGTCGGCGCTCGCGGCCCGCGGCGGCGTCGGGCCGGTCGCGAAGTGAGGAATCGTGATCGTCGTTATGGGCACGTCTGCCTCCGATTCAGGTCTTCTACAACACCCGGCGGATGGCCGCCTCGATACGCGCTCGATCGGGCAGCGCGGCCTGTTCCAGCGGCGGGCTGAACGGCACCGGCACGGGCGCCGCGCAGACGCGCTGCACCGGCGCCTTCAGCGCGCGGAACGTCTCGGCATCCTCGGTGACGAGCGCGACGATCTCGGACGCGGCGGAGCACGTCGCGGGCGCCTCGTCGACGACGACCAGCCGTCCGGTCCGGCGCACCGAGGCGCGAATGGCTTCGGCGTCCATCGGCACGAGGGTGCGAGGGTCGATCACCTCGAGCGAGATGCCTTCCTTCGCCAGCGAATCCGCGACCGCGAGCGCCTCGCGCACGTAGTAGGCGAGCCCCACGACCGTGACGTCGCGGCCGGCGCGCTTCACGTCGGCGACGCCGATCGGCACGGTGTGATCGCCGTCGGGCACCGGTCCGGTAACCCCTGCCAGGCGGCTGCACTCGAAGAAGACCACCGGATTGTTGTCACGGATCGCGCTCTTCAAGAGCCCCTTCGCATCGGCCGGCGTCGAAGGAAGGATGATCTTCAACCCGGCCAGGTGCATGAACATCGAGTACGGGCTCTGCGAATGCTGGGCGGCGATCTGGGCGCCGCCGCCGGTCGTGCATCGATACGTCACGGGGAAGTCGGCCTGGCCGCCGAACATGTAACGGATCTTGCTCGCCTGGTTCACGATCTGGTCCATCGCGACGAACGAGAACGTGACCATGCCCCAGTGCACGACCGGGCGAAAACCGCTGCCGGCCGCGCCCAGTCCGATCCCCGTGAAGGCCGCCTCGGAGATCGGCGTGAAGCGCACGCGGCGGTCGCCGAACTTGTTCTCGAGGGCCGGCGCGCGAACGGTGGCGAGCGTGATCACGCGCTCGTCCCGTTCCATCTCCTCGATCATCGCCTCTTCGAGCGCCTGGGTGACCGTGATCTCTCGCACTGTCTCGCTCCTTACTCGGCGAACATGTCGACGAGCAGATCGTTGGGGTCGGGGTAGGGACTCTTCTCCGCGAACTCCACCGCCGCCTCCAGATCGCGCTTGACCTTGTCACGGATCGACGCGACGTCGGCCGGGGTGACGAGGCCGCGGCCGATCAGGACGTCCTCGAAGCGCGAGACCGGATCGTGGTCGCGAGCTTTCCACTGGGCCAGGAGCTCGGGCGCGCGCGTCTCGGGCGGCGGCACGTCGCGCATCGCGTGGAAGAGCGAGCGGAAGGTCTTGCAGTGGAGCAAGGTCGGGCCGCCACCTCGGCGCGCGCGCTCGACCGCCTGCCGGGCGGCGTCGCGGACCGCGAGGACGTCGTTGCCGTCGACCGAGACGCCGGGGATGCCGTAGGCCGGCGCGTGCAGGGAGATGTCGGTGACCGAACGCACGGACTCGACCGCGTTGCCGGCGCCATAGCGGTTGTTCTCGCAGACGAAGAGCAGCGGCAGCTTCCAGATCGAGGCGATGTTGAGGGTCTCGTGGAACTCGCCCTCACCGGTGGCGCCGTCGCCGAAGAAGCACGCGGCCACGCCGCCCTTGTCCTCGAGCTGCGCGGCCAGCGCCGCGCCACAGGCGATCGGCATCCCGCCGGCGACGATGCCATTGGCCCCGAGCATCCCGATGGCGAAGTCGGCGATGTGCATCGAGCCGCCCTTGCCCTTGCAGTAGCCGTCGACCCGGCCGAAGAGCTCGGCCATCATCCGGTTGATGTCGGCACCCTTGGCGATGCAGTGCCCGTGGCCGCGATGCGTGCTCGTGATGCGATCGGTCGGGGCGAGCGCCGCGCACACGCCGACGGCGACGGCCTCCTCGCCCACGTAGGGATGGAGCGCCCCGTAGATCCGGCGCGCCTTGCGCAGCTCGATCGCGAGTAGATCGAACTCGCGGATCATGACCATCTTGCGGAGGATCTCGATCAGCTCGGTCTTTTCCTGTGCCACGCGACGCCCTCCCGGATGGGTCCAAAACCCGCGCCCAGTGTAGGCCAGATCGGTTATCTGGGCCACAGGGCGCCGTGCCGTCGATCGGGTGCAGAGCGGGGAAGACGCGTGGTATAACTTCGCTCGCCATGCATTTCGGGCTCTTCGTCGAGGAGATGCGTCGCGGGGCCAGCCCGGTCTCGGCATTCGACGACGCCTTCGAGCTGGCCGACATGGCCGAGGCCTGGGGCATGGACTGTGTCTGGCTCGGCGAGATCCACTTCACCCCCGCGCGCTCGGTGATCTCCGCCTCGCTCCTGGTGGCGAGCTCGATCGCCACGCGCACCAAGCGGCTTCGCGTGGGCACGGCCGTGCAGGTGCTGCCGCTCAATCACCCCCTGCGGATCGCCGAGGAGATCGCGACGGTCGATCAAATCAGCAAGGGGCGCTTCGAGTTCGGGATCGGCCGCAGCGGCGTCGTGCGCAGCTACGACGTCTACGGCGTGCCCTACGCAGAGAGCCAGGCACGGTTCCACGAAGCACTCGGCATCCTGCGCGAGGCCTGGAAGGGCGAGCCCTTCAGCCACCAGGGCGAGTTCTATCGGTTCCAGAACGCGACGGTATCGCCGCGGCCGTATCAAGTGCCGCATCCGCCGATCCGTATGGCGACGACCTCGCACGAAACGTTCGCCGTGGCCGGCCGGCTCGGGTTGCCGATCTTCGTCGGGCTCCGCGCGACGGATATGGACGATCTCAAGGTGTCGCTCAGGTCGTACCGGCAGGCGTGGGGCGAGGCCGGGCATGACGGCACGCCGAACGCCTACGTGCGCATCCCCGTCTACGCCGCCGCGACCGAACGGGCCGCGCTCGAGGAGCCGCGAGAGAGCATCTCGGCGTTCTTCGCCCGGCAGTCCGAGCTCGCGCGCTCGGCAGTCGGACGCGCCGGCGCCGGCCCCGCCGAGCGGCGGAGCTATCAGGCCGAGCGGATGGCGAATCTCTCGTACGACGACGTCCTCGCGAAGAAAGTCGCGTTCGGCACGCCGGCCCAGCTGATCGAGCGTCTGACGAAGCTCCGCGACGAGCTCGGCATCGACGGCATCTTGCTCGAGCCGAACTCCGGTGGGCTCATCCCGCCCGCGCTCGAGCGCGAGAGCCTGCGGCTCTTTACCCACGAGGTGATCCCGGCCTTCAGGAGGTCATAGCCATGGCGACGGTCGGTTCGGGCAAATACAAGTATGAGCTGACTGAGAGCTGGGCACAGCTGCCGACGGGCCACGCCTTCGGCAACGTCAGCGCGGTCGCCACCGACTCGCGGGACCGAGTCTACGTCTTCCAGCGCAAGGACCCGCCCGTGATGGTCTTCGACCGCGACGGCAAGCACCTCGGCGCCTGGGGCATCGGCGCGTTCGCCAATCCGCACGGCATCTACATCGCCAACGACATCGTGTACCTGACCGACCGCGACGATTCCGTGTGCCTCATGTACACGCTCGACGGAAAACCGCTTCAGGTGCTCGGCCGCCGGGGCGCCCACTCGGACACCGGGTGCGAGAAGCCGGGCGAGCTCGTCCCGCGCTCGGCCGGCCCGTTCAACTATCCGACGGAGATGGTGCCGTCGCCGTCCGGCAACCTCTACGTGACCGACGGCTACCGCAACGCGCGCGTGCATCGCTTCGACGCCGACGGGCGGCTGCTCGGATCGTGGGGACACCCGGGCAAGACCGAGCCGGATCACTTCCACTTGCCTCACAGCCTGGTGGTCGACAAGGCCGGCCTGGTCTACGTGTGCGACCGCGAGAACAACCGCATCCAGGTCTTCGCGGCCGACGGCAAATTCTTGACGATCTGGCCCGATCTGCGCCGGCCCCTGGATATCTCCATCGACCGCGACGGCCTGTTCTGCATCAGCGAAGGCGGTGTCAGCGGACTCTCGCCTCGCATCAGCCTGATGGACCCGCAGGGCAAAGTCGTGGCCCGGTGGGACTCGCTGTCGGCCCACGGCAGCTGGATCGACGCGCACGGCGATATCTACCTGGCGCTCGGCACGCGCATGCGCGTCGACAAGTACGTGCGCCAGAGCTAGCGCGCTCTTCTCGCTACCGTTCTCTGGCGGTCGCTACTTCTTCGCGACCGGCACCGGGATCCCCGGGATCTTCACGTTGACCGATCCCAGGTGGTTGCGGCTCGTGAAATAGAGCGTCTTCCAGTCGTCGCCGCCGAACGCGATGTTGGTAGTGGCCGGCGCTCCGTGCACGATGCGACCGAGCTTCTTGCCGCGAGGATCCATGACCCAGATGCCGCCGGCGCCGCCGCAGTAGACGTTGCCCTCGACATCGACCTTCATGCCGTCGGGCACGCCGGGCTCGTCGCCGCCGAGATCCGCGAAGACGCGATCGGTCTGCTTGGCGAGCGTGCCGTTGGGCAAAAGATCGAACGCGCGGATGTGCTTGCGCCGCGTGTCGTTGATGTACAGCACACTCTCGTCCGGTGAGAACGCCAGACCGTTGGGCAGCACGAAGTCGTCGATCAGCAGGGTGTAGGTGCCCAGATCGGGCGTGAGCCGGTAGACGCCGGAGAAGGTGAGGTCCCACTGCTCGGGGGCGAGGGGACTGGTCCACGGATCGGTGAAGTAGATGCACCCGTCGGACTTGACCACGATGTCGTTCGGACGGTTGAGGCGCCGCCCCTGAAAGCTGTTCGCGAGCACAGTGAGGCTGCCGTCGAGCTCGAGCCGTGTGACCCGCCGGGTATCGTGCTCGCAGGCGAGCAGGCACCCCTGCAGGTCGCGCGTGAGCCCGTTGGCCCGATTCGTCGGCTCCAGGAACAGCGACACGCCCTGGCCGGGGACATACTTCATGCGCTTGTTGTTGTGGATGTCGCTGAACAGGAGGTAGCGCCCTTCCTTCCACCAGAGCGGCCCCTCGGCCGGCCCCTGAGGACCGCCGAAGCCATCGGCCAGCGCGCGGATGGGCTCGGACGTGGCAACGATCTTTTCCAGCTCCGGAGCGAATTGTTCGATCTTGGTGGCCATGATGACTCCTTGCGCACACGGCGCCTCGGACCCCGCAGTGCGCAGCTTGCTGTATGACTTCGTCGACTCTTGCCAGCTGTTTCGATCGGCGCCTACTCTCCTACCAATTATGGCGCTCGAGATCAACGACGGCCTGCGTTATGCCCTGACACCGGGCGCACCATCGATCGCGCCGGCCCCGCCTTCGCTCGTAAGCGAGGCCGGGCAGAACAGCTCGCGGCCGCCCAGGCTGCTGGATCGCGTGCGCGAGGCGAACCGCCTGCGCCACGGCAGTCGGAGCACCGAGAAGTCGTACGTCGGATGGATCCGTCGATTCATCCTGTTCCACGGCAAGCGCCACCCGGCGGAGATGGGCGCGTCCGAGGTCGCGCAATTCCTCAGCTCGCTCGCCGTCGAGGGGCGGGTAGCCGCGTCAACCCAGAACCAGGCGCTGAGCGCGCTGCTGTTTCTCTATCGCTACGTCTTGCATCAAGAGCTCCCCTGGCTCGACGACGTCGTTCGGGCGCGGCGACCGAAGCACTTGCCGATTGTCCTGACTCGCGACGAGGTTCGCGCAGTTATCTCCAAGCTGGACGGGACGCCACGCCTCATGGCCGGTCTGCTGTACGGCTCCGGGCTGCGCCTGCTCGAGTGCGCCCGCCTGAGAGTGCAGGACATCGACTTCGCGATGAACCAGATCATCGTTCGCGACGGTAAGGGCGCCAAGGATCGCGTCACGGTGCTGCCGACCGTGGCCAAGGAGCCTCTGACCCGGCAGTTGCTCAAGGTGAAGCGACAGCATGAGGCCGATCTGGCGTGTGGCGCCGGCTGGGTCGAGCTGCCATGGGCCCTCGCTCGCAAATACCCGAACGCAGGGCGGGAATGGCCGTGGCAGTGGGCGTTTCCCGCTACTCGGTTCTACGTCGACCGGGCTACAGTCCAGCGCCGCCGTCATCACCTGCACGAATCTGTCCTGCAGCGCGCCGTGCTCCACGCCGTTCGGCAGGCGCGGCTCGACAAACGCGCTATACCGCACACGTTTCGACACTCCTTCGCCACCCATTTGCTCGAAGACGGCCGCGACATCCGCACCGTCCAGGAACTGCTAGGCCACAACGACGTCAGCACCACGATGATCTATACGCATGTACTCAACCGCGGGCCTGCGGCGGTGACGAGCCCTGCCGACCGTGTCCTGGATCTGTGATCCCACTAGCCACCCATAGGGAACACCGCCGATATGCCGGTCTGCATATCTCCCTGCGCCCTAGGCCCGCCGGCCCGAAGTCCGAGTCAGCGTTGAGGTGATTCGTTCTTCGTCCGACACACGCCGCCGCGATATTCTGCGAGATATGCCGCGAGGCGGGGATATGCAGTTCTGTGGAATTAGAATTAGCCAGACAAGAAGATGGACGCGAAGAAGGCTGCGGCGGCGTACCCCACGCTCGAGAAGCTTATCGCGAGGGGGCTCATAGAGCACGACCCAAGCGGCCTTTACGCCATGGGGGCGCCTCATGACGAGCACGATGGAGACGTACGAGCCATCATTTCCTCGCTCCAACCAGCGACTTCAGTAGCGGACGTTCATTCGATTCTCGTAGACAGACTCTGTGGTTGGATCGTGGACGCCGGGAAGGACGTCGACGATCTTTGCAGCAGTATGGCCCCGGCGATTTGGGAGGCCTGGCGTGAATTCAAACGTGCGGCCGGCTAACATCCGCGTGAACCTGACGGGCCGGCGCGTCACGCGTCTCGTCAGGACAACAAACTGCGCGCCGCGCCGGCCCGCAGGTTACGCGGAACGTTATCCGAACTGAGAACTGACGATGGGCGGGCTAAAGAAGATTCCTCCTGAAGGCGGCTCGGGCGGTAAACGTGGCTACTCCGCGATGGAGCATTGGCGTTCACGGCAGAGATCAAGGAAGCTGCTAGAGTTCGCCGACGCGCTACCGATCGCGAGGCGGTCAAAGCGGGTAAGAAAGAGGTCGATCGCCCTCAGGTCAAAGCGCCCGGCCGGGGGCGCAGCACGAAACGGTGGTGAGGAACTTCGTCAGCCTGCCGGATAACAGGACGTTCGAGCGGGCCGCCACGTCCCGTCACGGCGAGCGCGGCGGCTGGCTGGCCGGCCGCTCAACGCCAGATCGTTGGGCAGACCGCGAGAATGCGCAGGAAGGACATGCAAAACGCATACGAGGATCGGCTGAATGCGGGCACATACCAGGACGACGTCCAGTGCCAGATTCGGCTGCAGCCTGACCCTAGGGACGAGGTTCGCGAGCCGATGGTGGGCTGGATCTCCGAGAGACTTCTGGCGCGCTTGAGGCACCTGGGGCTGGCTTACGATCTTCCCCTACTGGCGCGCCTTCCGGGCGACGGCTCGATTTCGTATCCTGAGATTCAGCTTGTTTCAGTGGAGGAGGAATTGGCGTTCCTGTTCGATGTCGTCTCAGACCACGTGCTTCTTGAGGCGATCGAGCCGATGCGGGAGATGATCAGAAGGGCGATGCGCGATCCGCGAGGATGGTCGCTCGTAGCGGAAACGCCATGACGCTCGACAAGCTGCCCAACCCGGCGTTGGGCCACAAGATGATAGCCGGCATCTCGTTCAAAAGGTGTGGTTCGATGACGACCTTGTCGAGTTTGAGATCACGACTTCCGATGGCGTTTCCCTGTTTTGTACCAAGGTGTGCGCAGGCCACCTAGCTCTGGAAGAGCTGATTGCGGACCTAGATCGGTTCAAGAGCCACGTCCATGGCGGCATCTATGACGTTCGGCTTGGTGCTTTCGGCCCTGAATATGCGAGTGGCGCATTTCAAGCGCGCTTGCACTTTCACAAGCCGGGGCGTGGCCGGCTATTTATCACGGTGAATGCTCAATCAGACTGGCGCGACTTCACAATGACGAAGGTGGCCAGCCAAGCGATCCTGTATCTCACGAGCGAACCAGCGTTGTTCGATAACTTCATCGAAGATCTCAAGAGACTACAGGCAGGTGAAACAGATGAAGCAACTCTCCTGTCGGCGTAGCTTCGGGCCCAACAAGGCGCTCCAGCGGACGGCTACATCTTCGCTGCGCTCAGGCTCCGCCGCCGCTGAGCTTCGTCGTTAGACGGGCCATAACTGACATGTCGGAGCACCTTGGACTCGTTCGCCCTACGTTGGCCCTCTGCGATGACTTCCGAGCCTTGGCGGAGGAGTTCCTAGCCGAAGGCGACAGCAGATACCGCGATGCAGCGCATGATGTGGCTGCATTTGTCGAGATGTGCGGACATCACTCAATTGGACGCAATCTGCCCGCTGGCTGGGTTCCGCAAACCACCTTCTGGTTAGTCCGCGACGCCAAGAAGATCGTTGGTTGCTCTCGTCTCCGGCACAACTTGACCCAGTTCCTGACAGAGCACGGAGGGCATATCGGCTATGATGTGCGCCCGTCCGAACGAACACGGGGATATGGTACGCGTCTACTACAACTGACCCTTGCCGAAGCGCGAAGGATCGGGTTGACGAGGGTGCTCATCACGGCCGATGAAGCCAACGTGGCATCGTGGCGCATCATCGAAAGGAATGGTGGTCAACGCGAGCCCAACCGCCTCGCGCCCGAATCGGACGCGCTCCGGAGGTATTGGATTGATACCACGGCGTGAGTAATCGCATCCCGATGGGATGGCGTCTAACTTCGGCATCAGGCCGACGGCCTGCGGCCGCGGCTGATCCCGGCGTTATGCGGCACTATCGCTGCTGCTCGCGCGAGGTGAGACATAATGGGGACCGATGTCCTACGAGATCGTCGGCGACATCACGCAGGTCGAGGCGATCGGGTAGGAACGAAGATCCGAGAGCCGAGCTAGAGATTGCGGTCCGCGACGCGGAGCCGCCGACGTCCATGCGTCCGGGGACTTCCGTGCCAACGTTTCGCATTTCGGAGTTCGAGGCGCTCGTGGCCGCTCGCTAATAGACGAGGTCTGATTGAATGAGTGGCGCCGACGGTTTAAGGGGCGGGCCTCGGATCATCGTCGATCAGCCCTCGGCTTTGTACGACACGGCTGTTTCAATCGTGGTCGAAGGGCTAGTTCCTGAGAACCCCGTGACCCTGACCGCGACGTTCCACATCCCCGGTTCGGTGCCCTGGCGGTCGCATGCGACGTTCACCGCCGATAGCGACGGCCGCGTCGACCTGACCCGGCAGGCGCCCGTTGCAGGAACATATGGCGGCGTGTCGCCGATGGGGCTGCTCTGGTCCGCGTCTCCCGTACGCGCCGAAACGCCCGCGGCGCCGGACGGGGTCATGCGACCACGGATCGTGCGTCTCGAAGCCGAAGCAGCCGGTCTTTCGTCGGCGAACGTCACGCTCGAGCGGCGATGGGCCGGCGCCGGCGTCACGCGACTTGTGGTGAACGAAGGAGGCGTGATCGGAACGCTCTTCTTGCCACCCGGCGCGGGCCCGCATCCCGCGGTGATCGTGCTCGGGGGGTCGGATGGCGGCATCTCGGAGCACCGTTCGGCGCTGCTCGCTTCGCACGGGTACGCGGCGCTATCCCTGGCGTATTTCCGTTGCCATGGATTGCCGCGGAGCCTGGTGAACATCCCTCTCGAGTACTTCGAGAACGCCATCCAGTGGATACGTGCCCAGACCTGGCTGCACGACCATTTCCTGGCCGTCTGGGGAGTGTCCCGCGGCGGCGAGCTGGCACTGTTGATCGGCTCGACGATCCCTCAGATCAACGGCATTGTCGCCTACGTGCCGAGCGGTGTCCTCCATGGCGGCTTCGGACCCGATGACGCGAGCAACGACGGACTCTGTGCCGCCTGGAGCTATCGCGGCCGGTCGCTGCCGTACCTGCGTGAGAACAACACCGCCGACGATCCAGCATCCGTCGACTACCGCGTCGCTCCTGTTGCCGAGGCGCCGCGCTACCTCGCCCTGCTCCGCGACGTCAGCGCCGTCGAGCGGGCAACGATTCCGGTGGAGAAGATTCAGGGCCCAGTCCTCCTGGTCTCCGGGCAGGATGACCAGATCTGGCCCTCATCGGTCATGGCCGAAATTGCGATCCGCCGTCTGGAGCAGAAGAACCACGCGTTTCCCTTCCGCCACGTAAGCTACCCGGGCGCGGGACACGGAATCTACGTCCCCTATAGTTCGACGACCCAGAACGTCTTCGTCCACCCCATCGACGGTACGCAGTACACGTTGGGCGGCAGGCCCGAAGCTGACGCCGAGGCTGGCGCAGACGCCTGGCGACATGTGCTGGCCTTCCTCAAAGAGAGCCGCCGGTGCCGCGCGTGAGCCGTCCAACTTCGCAGTCCACCGGACCGGGGCTCGCGTTGCTCGGCCCGGCCGGTGACTGCGAGTGTTAGAGGCGACCTGAGGTTCCGCAAAGCGAATGACATCTGAAATTCGAGCGCGAACTCTCGACTGGGGTACCGGGTGGGCGTCGGTACCAGATGGTGGCGCGCTTCAACGTGAGCTCGATCGCGAGCTCGCCGCTCAGCACCCGCTCTCGACTACCAAGCCAGTTATCTTCGGCCGCTGCCTCGCATGCGATGACGTCGTTGTGCATCTGACGTATCCTGCAGACGGACCCGAGCTCGCCGTCGTCCACCTCACGTGGCCCGGCCGCGCTGAAAGGTCACTGCGGACGGTGTTGCGTGACCGTATTTCCAACGGCTCACCTTTGATAGCTTCGTCGCTCGGTTCGTCCGTGGAGGTGAGCATAGTTAGGGTCCGTGTTCTTGCGAGCGGGTCGCCCGGACCGCGCGTTGGAGCGGACGGGCCGCCGACCGGCGAACCACGGCAACAGACTGCGTGCGGCCCGCCGTTCGACGCCAGGTCGTTAGCCAGAACAATGCGAAGCCGTCACGTGCAGCGTACGATGGCCAAGGCAGGAGAGGCTGTGCGGAACGAGTTCACCACAATCGTGGATCGGGACGGGCAGTGGTACATCGCTTGCTTGCCTGAGATTCCTGGAGCAAACGGTCAGGACAGGACGGAAGCCGGAGGCGCGAAGGGGGGCGCATTCACTTTGGATAACACCACTACAGGCGCCGAGGCGCTTCCGCGGCACACCGAGTCTCCGACGTCCGACGCTCAGCCTGATCGTTAGGCGGCTCGACCAAGCACCGCGAACATGAAACCTCTCTTCATCATCATCGGAGCAGTTGTTGCGGTGCTCGCGGTTTTCCTGGTCTATCGCGTTCTCAAGCCCGGCTACCGTGGTGCCATCGGTTTTAAGAACCGCCACGCTTCCCAGATCGCCACGCTGAGTCTCACCGGTTTCTCCAAGGTCGTGGAGTGCCGCACGCTTGCTCGTGGCGAACACTCATTCAATTACTTGGGTCCGCAGGCCATCCCGGACGAGGTCACGATTACTTGGCGCTTCGTCAGCGACACGAGCGATAGGACCGCTCGCGTCTCATTGGCCAGCGTCCCCAAAGGCACGAAGGACGGTGAGTTGTTTTTTGTTTTGTCGGATTCTGGCACTTGGACCGGCGAGTATGCACCGAAGCTTCAATTGGAAAAGCTACAGCGAGGTGAGTGATCATGACATTCGCGTTCCCGGGACTCCGGCGAGAAGGATGTTATTGGGAGGAGGACACCATGTCCAAGACACCCAAGATCACCGCCTTCTTGCTCACGTTCCTCGTCGCCGCCTGCGCCGCCTGCGCAAGCCCGCAACCTCCGACGTCTATGGTTAGGGTGCCGGATAAGCTCAAACCTGGCGCGAACGAATCGCTGGCGATGATCGTTCCGGCAAAGGGCGTGCAGATCTACGAATGCCGTGCCAGAAAGGATCAAGTCGGGGAGTATGAATGGGCGTTCGTGGACCGGATCGGCCGACACTATGCCGGCCCACATTGGGAATCGACCGATGGCAGCAAGATCTTGGGTGCGGTGAAGGAGCGTGCCGATGCGCCAGCGGCCGACGCCATTCCTTGGCTGCTGCTTGCCACGAAGTCCGTCGGCTCGGAAGGCTCGTTCAGCAAGGTCACGAGCATACAGCGCGTCAATACCGTTGGCGGCGTGGTGCCTAAGGCCGGTTGTTCTCAAGCCGCGGTCGGGACGCGGGCTCGCACCAACTACACGGCGGATTATTACTTCTTCACCACGAAGTAAGCTGGCGGCCGGCGGCAGCCAGCTCAATAGGACTGAGAAAGTGGCGATGGAATACGACGTGACGAAGCTGGACGAAGTGGTCTTGGCGCTGCTTCACTTCAACGCCCACACCGACCACGGCGTCACGAGGGCGTGGAAGGGAAGTCTAAGGCAAAGTCTGTTGTGCTGACTGATGAAGGGGCTCGCGTGGCGGAGGAGCTATTCAGGAGGCACTTTGGCAAGGCCGTATAACAGAGAGGGACAGGCGACAGTGCGGCTGCCCAATCGTATCCACATCGTTGGCGCGTCAGGTAGCGGGACGACCTCACTCGCGATCGAGATGGCCACGAGATACGGCCACCGACACCTGGACACGGACGACTACTTCTGGCTGCCGACGATTCCTCCCTATCGCGAGAAGCGGCCACGAGAGGAGCGGCTCGCGTTGTTACGTGAAGCTGCGCGCGAGTCGAAGTCGTGGGTGTTGTCTGGCTCGCTCTGTGGCTGGGGAGATCCGCTCATCCCGGAGTTTGAGGTGGTCGTGTTCTTGGCTGTTTCGACGCCGGTTCGCCTGGCGCGCCTCCGGATGCGGGAGAGCGAGCGCTATGGTCGGCATGCCATCGCGCCCGGAGGAGAGCTTCACGGGGCGCACGTGGAGTTCCTGGGCTGGGCTGGCCGTTACGACACAGGCGGTTTAGAAATGAGGAGTCGCGCTCTCCATGAGGCGTGGTTGGCGACCGTCTCCTGTCCGGTCATACGGGTAGAAGGTGACTTGTCCGCGGGCGAGCAACTCGAGAAGATCGAGGCGAGTCTTGACGCGTCTCCCGCGTACGACTGGACGCCGAAAGGGTCGTGCAAGAGCTAGTCACTTTCCTCGGTCGCATCAACACTATGCGACCTACCAGAGTCATTGTTGTGGCCGCACTTTCCGTTGTCACGGTTGCGTGCGCCGAGCCGCCCAAGAGAGTGAACCCTGTCGGCCTCTCGTTTGCCATGTATGAAGACGCTGCGCGGCGCAGTTGGACCGGGCCTCAGGACCGCCCGTTGGCCACGGCGGTCTGGTATCCCGCGGCGCCGGGAAGCCACGAGTCTGAATGGCGAGTCGGCATCTTCAACGCCGGGTGGAATGCTCGAAAGGCGCCGCTGTCCGCGGCCGCCACCAAATGTCCGTTGATCGTCCTGTCGCACGGAACCGGCGGTGGAGCCGCGGCAATGGCCTGGCTTGCTGAGACACTCGCGTCAGGCGGCTATATCGTTGCTGCCGTAAATCATCACGGCAACACTGCGGCCGAACCTTCGTACCAGCTTCAAGGGTTCATGCTGTGGTGGGAACGGGCGAGGGATATCTCGGTCCTCATCGACAAGTTGCTGGCCGACCCCCAGTTCGGCGGTCACATAGACCCATCTCGCATCGGAGTCGCAGGGTTCTCTCTGGGTGGGTATACCGCGTTGGCGACGGTTGGCGCCAGGCTTGCCTATCAGCAGTGGAAGAGCTTTTGTGCTGGCCAGCCAGCAGAGCCAACCTGCAACTTGCCCCCCGAATCTTCCTTTTCGATGGCCGACGTCCAGCGACTTCTCGATCACGATGACCGTGTCAAGGAGGCGGTGAGCCACTCGCACGAGTCATTCCGCGAGGCACGAATCAGGGCCGCATTCGCGATTGCCCCGGTGCTCGGACCTGCCATGACGAAGGCCAGTCTGGCTGAAGTCAAGGCTCCGGTCCGCATCATCGTCGGCTCGAAAGATGACCAGGCGTTGCCCGACGTCAACGCGAGGCCGATCGCATCGGCCATCCCGAACGCTGAGCTCGAGATTCTCCCCCACGTCACGCACTACACGTTCCTTGCCCGATGTAACCTCCTGGGCAAAGTCGTTGCGCGCTCGCTGTGCACTGATCCTGACGGGATCGACAGAGAGGAAGTGCACCGAAAGGTCGGCGCCGACGCCCTCCAGTTCTTCAACCGCACACTGCACTCTAACGCTTCGTTCCAGCTGACGGGCTTCGCCCGCCGCTGAACTGTAACGTTATGTCGAAGGCGCACCAGCACATGGAACGCAGGGATGACGCCGTCACGCCGCCGCCGGAAGTTCAGGCGTATTACGCCAGGTTCCCGGAAGAGTCTCGTCTCGGGTTTGGCTCGTCTCGCTTGGAGTTCGAACGGACGAAGGAGATCCTCACGCGAGTCTTGCCACCGCCTCCAGCTCGAGTCGTCGATGTTGGCGGTGCGGCCGGGGCGTACTCGATATGGCTCGCCGAACAGGGGTACGAGGTCCATCTCGTCGACGCCTCTCCGCGCTTGGTGGAAGAGGCGCGAGGGCGAAGCGCGACGTCGGCAACACCGATCGCGTCGCTGTCGGTGGCCGATGCTCGCCGACTGCCGCAGCAGGACGGTTCAGCTACGGTGGTCCTCGTCATGGGGCCGCTCTACCATCTTCCGTCCGAGGCCGATCGGGTCGCGTCGCTTCGCGAGGTGTTCCGTGTCCTTGCTAGGGGTGGCATAGCCGTGGCGGCAGCCATCTCGCGCTATGCCTCTGCCTTGGACGGCCTGGCGCGGAAGCTCTCCTTGGACCCTCGTTTCGTGAAAATCCGCGACCGTGATCTTGCGGACGGCCAGCACCGGAACGACACCGACAACATGGACTACTTTACGACCGCGTACTTTCATCGGCCGGATGATCTTCGCTCCGAACTGGAGGTCGCCGGCTTGCGAAATGTCAGGGTGCTGGGGGTCGAAGGCCCCGGGTGGATCTTGCAGGATTTCGACACCAGATGGGAGGACGCTGAGCTGAGAAAGGACCTGCTCGATGTTGCGCGAGCGTTGGAGTCCGAATCGTCCGTCGTTGGCGTCAGCGCTCACCTCCTGGGCATCGGCTGGAAGCAATGATGAGGCGGCCTAGATGCTTGCGATCGCAGCGACCGAAGAATGGCGAACAGCGCACCCTGGAGCAACGATCGGCTTGCTGGAGCTGTCGAGTCTGGAGAGCACCGGCTCCTCTTCCAGGCTGAATGAGCGCAAACGCGAAATCGAAGCGGGCTTGCGGGCACGCTACAAGGATTTCACCCGGCAGGACTTCCTGGCGCTTCCGGTGATGGCCGAATACGACCGGTACTACAGGCGCTTCAACAAGACCTATCACGTGCAGCTTCAACTCGAGTCGATCGTCCTGAAGGGGAAACAGCTTCCGGATGTGTCGCCCGCGGTTGATGCCAACTTCATGGCTGAAGTCGAGACATTGATCCTGACGGCTGGACATGACAGCCAGAAACTGCGCGGACCGATCGTGATCGATGTCTCTCGCGAAGGCGACCAGATGACGCAGATGAACAGCGCGGCCAGGGCCATTCGATCGGGTGACATGATCATGCGGGATGCGGACGGCATCTGTTGTTCGATCATCTACGGGCAAGATGCTCGGTCCCCGATTTCCCCGGAGACTTCCCGTGTACTGTACGTTGCCTACGCGCCCCCGCGTGTGGCAGCGGACATCGTCGAACGCCAGCTCCGAGGGATTGAAGAGAACCTCCGCCTATTCTCGGCGGATCTCGCAGTGGAGCAACATCGCCTGCTCACTACATAGAGTGCACTACCGAACGATCAGCGTGATCGACAGTGCTAGCAGCACTCCCATGACGACGTTGAATATTCTCAGTCGGCGCGGGCTGTGGAGCGCATGCTGGACGGCGGCCCCGAACGCCAGCCAGACGAAGCAGCTCGGCAACGCTGCCAGAAAGAAGAGACCCCCGAGCGAGGCAGCCTGCACGACGGGGTTCCCCGCGTCGGCGCTCAGAAATGTCGCCGCGGCGCTCGCGCTCACCAGCCAGGATTTCGGGTTGACCCACTGGAAGACCGCGGCGCCGAGGTAGCCGATGGGGTCGCCTCCCGGCGTCGAGTCGATGTGGCCGGCCGACGTCGCGATCTTCCAGGACAGCCAGAGCAGGAACGCCGCGCCACCCCAACGGAGCATCTTGAGCGCCAGGGGATGAGCCAGCACGAGGCTGGCGAGCCCGAACGGCACGAGAAACATCATGAGTGCCATGCCGGTCGTGACGCCAAGCAGGCAGGGGAGCCCTCTCAGGACGCCTGCGCGCGCCCCGGCTGCAGTCAGCATGATGTTGCTGGGGCCGGGTGTGACGGCGGCGACGACCGCGAACAGAACAAACGCCAGGACCTGCTCGGTAGACGTACGCTACCTCCAATGAGTCGGGAGGCTTCGATGCGTCTCCACGAAACCAGATCGGCCGGCGAAGGTCTTGAACGATCGTGCCGGGGTACCGTCAAGGGCTGGATCGCCGCGGCGAGGCCGGTCAGTGGCGTCGAGCTCTTCAGGGCGTGGTTCGCCGGCGAGGCCTATCGGAAGCATCGCCACGACACCTATGCCGTTGGGGTGACCGACTCGGGCGTCCAGGTTTTCGGCTACAGGGGCTCGATCCATGCGAGCACCGCCGGGCAGGTGGTGGTGTTGTATCCGGATGAAATTCACGACGGCGGCGCGGGGACCGGCGAAGGGTTCGGCTATCGAATCGTCTATGTGGAACCGTCTGTTCTGGGAGCAGCGATACGGGACCTGCGCGGGAAGCCCTATCCGCTACCGTTCGTCGGCGAGCCCGTGACGACAAACGCGATACTCTCGCGCGCCGTCGAGGACGCGTTTCACGGGCCCCTGGAATCGCTGGCGGTCGATAGTCTCATCGTGAATCTGGCCGAGGGACTGATGGCCGCAGAACGGGGTGCGACGAGGCCCTCGGTCTCACGTAACGTCGACGTCCCCGCTGTCGAGCGTGCGCGACAGTTCCTCGACGCGGAGAGGGCGCGCGTCGTGCATTCGACGGAGCTGGAGGCGCTGACGGGCTTGACACGCTACGATCTGGCCCGCCAGTTCCGAATCATGCTCGGGACCAGCCCACATCGCTATCTGCTCATGCGCCGCCTCGAGCTCGCCCGAGATGGAATTCACCGTGGGCGCCCACTCGTCGGGGTCGCCTGCGACGCGGGCTTCGCCGACCAGGCGCACTTCACCCGTGTGTTCAAATCGGCGTTCGGGCTGACTCCCGCACGCTACCGTGCGTTGAGAACGGGTCCGCCCTCCTAACCACGACTTGACGATGCGTCCTGTATGGTGGATATTGTGTCCATCATCATGGAAGCAATCGCGACCGATCTGAACGAGCGCATCGCCGAGCGCGTGCGCGAGCTGCGCGCCCAGCGAGGCCTCTCGCTCGACGCGTTGGCCAGGAAGAGCGGCGTGAGCCGCTCGATGATCTCGCTGATCGAGCGTGGCGAGAGCAGCCCGACCGCGGTGGTCTTGGAGAGGCTCGCCGCGGGCCTAGGCGTGATGCTGGCGTCGCTGTTCGACGCGCCGGCCGCCGCTCCCCAGACGCCCAGCGGGCCAGTCGCCCGGCGCGACGACCAGCCGCAGTGGCAGGACCCAGCCTCGGGCTACCTTCGGCGCAACGTCTCGCCGCCGGGCGTGCCTCAGCCGATGCAGATCGTCGAGGTGCAGTTCCCACCCGGTAGCCGCGTCGCGTTCGAAACCGGCGCGCGCGATGCGCGCGTGTACCAGCAGGTGTGGGTGCTCGACGGCGCGATCGACGTCACGCTGGGCACGGAGCGCCACCGATTGCGCAAAGGAGACTGCCTGGCCATGCAGCTCGACCGGCCGACGATGTTCCACAACCCCACGCGAAAGCCCACACGTTACGCGGTGGTGATCGCGACCGAAACGTCCTCGCGACGATGAACGCGCCCAGCTGGTCACTGCGACGCGTTCGCGCACTCGATGACGCGCCGATCGACGCGCTGGCCGACGTGCTGATCGACTGCGTCGAAGGCGGGGCCTCGGTGAGCTTCATGCACCCGCTGCGCCGTGACCGCGCTGTGGCGTTCTGGCGCCGCGTCGCGCAGGACGTGGCCGCGGGCGAACGCGCGCTGCTGGTGGCTGAGGATACTCGAGGCGTCTGCGGCACCGTGCAGCTGGTGCTCGATCAGCCCGAGAACCAACCGCACCGCGCGGAGCTCTCGAAGATGCTGGTGCATCGCCGCGCGCGCCGCCACGGGCTGGGGGCCGCGCTGATGCGCGCTGCTGAAGCGACGGCGCGCGAATGCGGCAAGACTCTGCTGGTGCTCGACACCGCCTCGGCCGACGCCGAACGTCTGTACGAGCGCATGGGCTGGGAGCGTGTGGGCGTGATCCCCGGCTATGCGTTGCTGCCGCAGGGCGGGCTCTGCGGCACGACGGTGTACTACCGGAACCTCGGCCCGGCGCGCTAGCCTCACAGGAGGAAAGACTAGACACGCCTAACAGTGGAGGTCACGATGCCGCAGCTTTTTGCCGTCGTTCGCACCCGCGGCCCGGCCTGGCAGGAAGCCCGACCTCTGGAGGGCCAGGCTGACTGGGCCGGCCATGCTTCGTTCATGAACTCCCTCGAAAACGAGGGGTTCGTGATCCTCGGCGGTCCGCTCGAAGGCACCTCCGACGTGCTGCTCGTCGTGAGCGCCAAGTCTCCCGATGAAGTCCGCTCCCGCCTGGCAAAGGATCCCTGGGAGGCCGTGGGTCTACTCCGTGTCAGCCGCGTCGCCCCGTGGACGCTCCGGCTGGGCTCTCTCGCGGTAATTCGCGGCTCCTAGCCCAGCCGGTCGGTGTTGTGGTAATCATGCGGGCCACATGGACGCCCTCGGCCTCGTCCACGACTCGAGCTCGTGGACATGCACGATTCGCGTTCCACAATGCACTGCACGATGAGCACTCCGAGGAGACCGCCGATGCGGAAGCTTCGCTGCTCGATCTGGCCCGGCGCGGATTGAAAGCGCTGCTGACGAAGTAAGCGGCGGCGCCAGCGCTGACCTCCGACGATGTCCTTGAAGGCCACGCTCGTCGAGATTATCGAGCAGCAGGTGGAGAGACGTGGTACCGCCGGCATCGCGGTGATCACGGCAGCTACCGCGGGGCCGGTGACGGCCTGGGTTCCGGGCTCCGCCGACGAGGAACCGGCGTATCTCGCCTACAGCATCACCAAGACGTTCATCGCGGCGCTCGTGCTGTTGTTGCGGGACGAGAGACGCGTGAGCCTGGACGATCGCCTGGCGCGCTGGTTCCCCGCCCTCGCCGGAGCGGAGCGAATCTCACTTCGTCAGCTTCTCAACCACACCGCCGGCGTGCCCGACTATGGCGGGGTGCGCGCGTACCATGACGACGTGCGTGCCTCGCCGTCGACGCCGTGGTCGTTCGAAAGGTTTGTGGCGGAAACGCTCGAGAAGGGGCTGAGCTTCGAGCCGGGGGGCGGTTGGGCCTACTCGAACCCGGGCTACATGTTCCTCAAGCGCATCACGGAGCAGGTCGCCGACAGCTCCTTCGCCACCCTGGTCCTCGAGCGGATCGCTCGGCCGCTCGGCCTCGGCAGAACATTCGTGCCCGAGTCGGTCGGGGACCTCGCCACGCTCGCTCCGGCCTCATCCCGATCGCTGGCTGATGATGCCGTCCCTCGCGACGTACGCGACTCCTATCATCCCGGCTGGGTCTCTCACGGAGTCGTGGCATCGACACCAACTGAAATCGCGTGCTTTTTCGACGCGCTGTTCCGCGGGCGCCTGATCTCATCCGTTTCCCTTCAAGAGCTGACGACACTCGTCCCTGTATCGGCGGCGCGGGTCGAGTCGGCCCACTGGGGCCGGCCTGGCTATGGGCTGGGGATCATGGGGGATGCCGTGTCGCGCTGGGGTCGACTCTGGGGCCACAACGGCGGGGGACCGGGGTACACGACGTCTGCGTTTCACGCGCCGGATCTCGGCGGCGTTTCGGTCTGCGCGATGTGCGCGCTCGAAGAGAAGTCGACGGCCGAGCAGCTCGTGTTCGCGGTGCTCGACGCTCTTCGCGGCACGAGCACCGGAGCGACGCCATCCTCAAGCTGATCGTCGGTGTGCTCAGCAACGTGGCCATCTTCGGCGGCTTGCTGTTCTTGCCGACACGCAATCTGAGCTGGTGGCGCGCGTGGGTTTTTCTTGGAGTCGTCCTAGTCGGTGCGGCCGCGAGTACCGTGAGTGTTCGCCTCGCCAGCCGAGCTTTGCTCGAAGAGCGCTTCAAGTCGCCGGTCCAAGAAGGGCAACCGCTGGCGGACAAGATCATCGTGATCTTGCTGATCGCCACGTTCGTCGGCGTGATCGCCTTCATTCCCATCGACGTGTTTCGCCTTCATCTGATGGCTCGGCCGAACAGATTCGTGTCCTCGGCCGGGCTCGTCCTCTTCGTCGCCGGCTGGTGGGTCATGACGCTCGCACTGCGAGCGAATCCCTTTGCGGCGCCGGTGGTGAAGCATCAGGAGGACCGCCGGCAGGTGGCGATCGACAGCGGGCTCTACAGCCTGGTGCGACACCCGATGTACGCGGGCGCGATCACGCTGTTCGTCGGGATGCCGCTGTGGCTCGAATCCTACGCCGCGACGATCCTGGCGAGCATTCCCGCCGGCCTCCTCGTTCTACGGATCCACATCGAGGAGCGGTTCCTCAGGCGCGAGCTGCCGGGTTACGCCGCCTATGCGCGACGGGACGATACCGGCTGATCCCTTGTCTCTGGTAGCCTCGAGGACGAGGAGCCAGCTCAGCGCAGATAGGTGGCTTGTCGGCGCTTGTACTCGTCCTGCTTCAAGGCGACCTTCAGCAGCTCTTCGGACGCGACGCGGTCCTTGAGCCCGGCGGGCGATCCGCCCTCGCGCAGGTACTTGAGCGTGTCGTACACCGCCTTGGCTGCCGCGTAGAAGGGGTGATGGCCTTGCAGCGCGATGCGCACGCCCTGAGCCGCGAGATAGCTCCGGTCGGATAGCTCGGGCGGCGCGCCGCCCAGCATGAGCGGCAGCCTCGTGGCGCGGCGCATCGCCTCGACCTCTTCGCGCCTGGTCGCGCCCGCGAGAAAGATCGCGTCCACTCCGGTGTCCTGATACGCCTTGACGCGCTTCTCCGTCTCGGCGATGCCACCGCGGCGAAGCGCGCCGGTGCGACCGATGACGACCAGCGAGGGATCCTGGCGGGCGGCCACGGCGCCCCTGAGCTTCCCCAGCATCTCCTCGACCGAAATCAAGGCTTCCGCCTGGCCGCCAAACGCGGTCGGGAGCACCGTGTCTTCGATGGTGAGGCCGGCGACACCGGCAGACTCCAGCTCTTCCACCGTGCGCATCACGTTGAGCGCGTTCCCGTAGCCGTGGTCGGCGTCCACCATGAGCGGCAGGTCGCTCCCGCGCGTGATGCGTCGGATCTGCGCGGCGAACTCGGTCAGGGTCAAGACGACGAGATCCGGCGCGCCGAGAACCGTCCCCGAGGCGATCGAGCCCGCGAACATGCCGACCTCGAACCCCAGCGATTCGGCCATGCGCGCCGACATCGCGTCGAACACCGACGCGGGGTGGACGCAGGCACTGCCTTCGAGGACTCGACGATACTGTCTGCGGCGTTCGCTGAGGAGCATCATGGTCCTTTCTTGTCGGTCGCCAGGGGCAAGAGCTCGGCGCCGGGCGCCGGCGCGACCTCGAAGGCGTTCAGGATGGCGGTGACGATGCCGTAGTGACCGACGAGACAGGTGAGCTCGACGAGCCACGGGACGCCGTGCCGGCTCTGGAGGCGATCGAACAGGTCCTGGGCCACGGCGTTGGTTCGTGAAAGCTGCCGCACGTAGTCGGCGATGTCGCCCTCGGCGGGCGGCACCCCCGCGAGATCGCCGTGATCGCGCACCGCGCCGACCGCCGCGTCGCTGACGCCGGCGTTGCGGGCCGCCGGCGCGTGCGCCGCCCAGACGTAGGGGCAGTCCTTCTCGCGCGCGGTGGCGACGATCGCCAGCTCCCTCGAAGCGGGCTCCAGCCTCGACTTGAACCGGAGGTAGGTGCCGACGTCGAGATGCCGCCGGCAGAGCACCGGGCTGTGCAGCAGCATGCCGAACGGGCCGCGCACGCTGCCCCGACCTTCGGTCACCGCGTCGAAGACGGCCCGATCCGTCTCGGCGAGCTGATCCCGGCGGGTGACGGGCTCGACGCGGGGCGCGGGGAGTGGAGCGCGGACTGTCGACTGCGTCGCGGGCGGGCGGGGCACCGCCGGCAACACTTCAGCGGGAGAGTTGGGCGTGACCTCGAACCCGTTCAGGATGCCGGCGAGCGCCTGATAGCGACTGACCCACACCGTGAGCTCGACCAGCCAGCGCGGGCCGTGAGCCTTGAGGAGCCGGTCGAACACGTCGGACTCGACGCGATTGTTCTGGATGAGCTGCCGGACGTAGAGGACGAGGCTCGCCTCGGCCTCTGACAGTCCGGTCACCGCTCGACGTTCACGAACCGCGTCGATGGTCGCCGCGGGTACGCCCGCTTTTCGCGCGAGCGGCACGTGCGCATTCCAGACATAACCGCAATCCCGTTCCCGGGCCGTCGTGCAGACGGCGAGCTCGGCGTGCTGCGGCTCGACGATGCTCTGTCGGTGGAGGTATTCGCTGATCTCATTCCAGGGGCGGGCGAGGCCGGGGCTCCACAACACGATCGTGGATGGGCCGCTGATCCGGCCGCGGAGAGCCGCCAGCTCATCGAAAAGCGCGTGGTGCTCGGGGGCGACGTCGTCCCGGTTGACGATCGGTTTCACGCGCGCCATGTCGAATTCCCTCCTGCGTCTCGCGCGCGGGCTAGCGGGGTTTCAGCCGCACGTCTTCGAGCGGCGCCGACCAGGGATACGGATCGATCAGCATCAGCGCCGGCTCGGCGACGCGTGGCCCGACGCCGCTCGGCCAGATGAATTCCCAGAGCGGCCCGAAGCGCACGCGCTCGTGGAGGAGCTGCTGGATCTGGTGCAGTATCGCTTCGCGCTTGCGCCGGTCCGTCTCGCGCGACTGCTGCTTGTAGAGCGCCTCCACGTCCGGATCCTGGCCGCGCGCATAGGCGCCGTCGCTCGGCACCGTGTCGGCCAGCCGGGTCGCCGCGTTGCCGTAGCTCGCCACAGTGCACATGCAGAGGCCGTGGAGCTTCTTGCTCGACCACGCGGTCTGGAGCGCCGCGCGCTCCATCGTGCGCACCTTGATCTTGATGCCGACCGCGCCGAAGTAGCCCGCGATCGTCTCGCCGGTCGAGAAGTAGGGCGGATAGGGATAGAGATCGCCGGCGTCGAAGCCGTTCGGGTAGCCGGCTTCCGCGAGGAGCTGCTTGGACTTCGCCGGATCGTAGGGATAGGGCTCGAGCGGCAGCGCGAACTCGAACTTGCGCGGCACCATCGCACCGGTCAGCCGCGAGGCGCCGAGCGTCTCGGACTCGTTGAGCGATCGCCGATCGACGGCCATGACCGCCGCCAGCCGCACGCGCCGGTCGTGCCAGGGCGACTTCGGATCCCACTGATCGAAGAAGTCCAGGTAGTGGATGCCGATCGCGCCGGAGAAGGCCAGCCGGATCGTCGGATCGCGCTTGAGCTCGAGGGCGGTCGGCCCGTCGAGCATGTACGCCACGTCCACCTCGCCGTTCTTCAGCATGGCCGCGCGGGTGGTGGCGTCTGGCACCGTCTTGAACACGAGCCGCTTCACCGACGGCGTCTTGCGCCAGTAACCCTCGAAGGCCTCCATGATCAGCTCGATCCCGGGGGTGTGGCTCACGAACTTGTAGGGCCCGAGCCCGACCGGCCGCTTCTTGAAGCCGTCGTCGCCGACGCTCTCGACGTACTTCTTCGGCACGATCCAGGCGGCGCCCGTGGCCAGGGTGCCGTAGAAGGCCATGAAGTCGGGGAAGGGCTCGTGCAGGTGGAAGCGCACCCGCGAGGGGCTGACGATCTCGACGTCGCGCACCCGGTCTTTCAGGACCTTGCCCACCTTCGAGCGCTGGAAGCTGAACCTCACGTCCTCGGCCGTGAAGGGATCCCCGTTGTGGAACTTGACGCCCTCGCGCAGCTTGAACTCGTAGACCTTCTGGTCGGCGCTCACCGTCCACGATTCGGCGAGGCTCGGCGCCATGAGATTGCCGGGCATCGGCTTCACGAGCGCGTCGTGCATCGCGTAGAGGATCCAGAACGGCGTGATGAAGCCCGCGGTCGTCTCGCCCGGGTCGAACCAGGCGGGCGCCAGGGTCACGTAGAGCGCCCAGCGCATCTCGCCTTCGGGCTTCGTCGGGGTCGCCGGCTTCGGCTGCGCCGCGGCGTTCGAGACGAGACCGGTGACAAGCACCGTCGCGAGCACGAGTCGGATCATGGTCGGTCGTCTCCGTTCCGATCTATCGGGGCACGACGTCGCCCCAGACCACGTAGCGTCGATGCGTGCGCGGCTCACGCCCCTCGTCGACCATCCGCTGTGCCTGGGCGGCGACCAGATCGTGCAGCGGGTCGCTACGGACGTTCCGGAGGCCGTGCGCGGTGAGTAGCCGCTCGATCTCTTCGCGCGATCTTCCGCCCAGGAAAGGAAGCTGGTCGCCGATCGCCGCGTACTCCTGGCTCGAGCGCGCGCTGCCGGCCGGCAGTGTCAGGACGCCGGGGTCGAACTGGCCGTCCACGACGACGAGGCGTCCGCCAGGACGCAGCACGCGGATCCACTCGTCGATCGCGGCTTCCGGGTGCGGAAGCGTCCAGAGCAGGTGCCGGCTGATCACGAGGTCGAAGCTGGCGGCCGCGAACAGAAGCTGCTCGGCGTCGGCCTCTTCCAGTCGGACCGACACGGCGCGCTCCGCGGCCTTGCGCCGCGCCTCGGCGATCATGGCCGGCGCGAAGTCGACGCCGGTGACGCGATGGCCCCGGCCGGCGAGCTCGAAGGTGAGAAAGCCGGTGCCGCATCCGGCGTCGAGCGCGTCGAGCTTGCCGCGGGCCGGAAGGACGAGATCGAGGATGCGATCCCAGGCGGCGCGCTCGGCCGCCGTGCGGATGCTGTGGCCGAAGTCTTCGTCGAATCCGGGCGCCCGCCGGTTCCAGTGCGCGGCGACCTGCTGCTTGACGACGTCAGGTGGGCCGGACTGGCCGGGGGCGCCCACGGGTTTACACCTTCTCGATCACTTCGATCTGCACTCCATCCGGCGCCTCCAGGAAGCAGACGCGCCGGCCGTTGCTGGGCGGAAGCTCTTCCAGGATGCGGATGCCCTTGGCCTGGAACTGGGCCAGCATTCCGGGATAGTCATCCGTGTCCACCGCGATGTGCTCGATGCCGTAGTGCTGCTCGCGGCCTTGCGACTCGATCAGGCCGGTGATGTTGAGCTGCAGCCCGTGCAGGTTCACGCGGTAGCCACGCGCGCCCATGTCGGCGATCAAGGTCGCGCCGAGGTTGTCGACGTAGAACTGCATCGTCTGCTTGGGGTCGCGGGTCTTCACGTGCACGTGATGAGTGCCGAACGCCATGAGGACTCTCCTAGTGGGCGGCTGGTGTCGGCTGCGCCCCGGTGAAGATCTCCTTGATCGCGTCGCGGATCTTGTGGATCTCCTTCAGTGCCGGCAGGAAATCGACGGCTCCCGGCGCCTTCCGGTCGTAGAGCTTCTTGCCGTCGAGGTACACTTCGAACCGGCCGCTGTCGGATGGGGTGAGGGTGATCGCCGTTTCCCGATAGTTGATCGAGGAAAGCTCGGCCGCCACACTGACGGCCACCGGTAGGTACCCTCAAACGACGCAGTACACGATCTCGACGTGACATTTGCCTTCGGCCATGTGGCCCTCCTTGGAGATGATGTCTGGCATGTTATCTGGAACATGAGCGTCCAGCAACGTCGTTGCCGCGGCGAGGAGCTCGGCGTGACCGGCAAGGGAGGCAGCCCGCCTTGGCCGCCCGGCGAGGTGCTGGTTGCCAGCCTCACCCGACCGGACGCGACGTACTACGCGCTGGCGATTCCGCAGGCCGTCCTCGATGGCGAGGCGCTGACGAGCTTTCTGGCTCGCGTGGCCCCCTCTGGGTGCCCTTCCCCCGGGGCGCTGATCCGCGCGTATAGCCTGCCGGATGCCCCGTTCCCATCAATTCTCTTGAAGGAGCACGAGGACGCTCCTGACGGCCTCGGCGACGCCTACCGCCGATTCCTCGACTTCGCTCGCCGCCATTGGCTGGCAGCCCTGGGTCAGACAGGCCCGGGGCTCTGTCCGGTCCTCGCCTGGGATGCGGGCGCTCCCCGGCGGCTCCTCGGGCAGGGGGAGCTGGCCGGCGTCGCGGCCGACGCGGACCTGACGCCAACGGGCATAGCCGATGGCTATCTTGGCCGCGGGTTACTGCTGCTGGCGAATCCCGATCTCTCGGAGTCGTGGCCGACCCTGATGTCCCTGGGCGGTCCCACCAAAGCCCGCAAAATCACCGGTCGGGAGTTCCCCGTCTGGGTCGACCTGCCAGCCCACCAACCTTCGCTCCTGAGTAGCCCGCTGCTGAGGCGGATCGAACATCTCATTGATCCCTGATTTCTTCAGGAGCGTCAGTCGCGTGAGGCTGGCCTGCCGCACGGCGCGGCCCTGCCGGAGAATCCGGGTCAAGAGTGATCAGCGATCGAAGCGAGTGCTTCCAGTTGCTCGGCATGGCGGCAGACGGGGTTGAGCAGGAGATGGTTCGCGCCGATGGCAACCAGCTCCTCGAGGCGCTCGCGAACTTGCTCGGGCGTGCCGTGCACACCCGAGGCGTCGGTTCCGGCGGGGTTGTGGTAGACCACGCTGAACCAGCGGTGAAGCTCGGTCCGGGCGACGTCGGCACGCTCGTGCACTGACAGGAATACGCGCTTCGAGACCGGAAACGTCTTGGGATCGCGCCGGGCCTTCTCGAGATGCTCGCGGAGCAAGGGGACCGATCGCTTGAAGTCGGCGTGGCTCGAGCCGCCGGCGCCCATCCATCCGTCGGCGATGGCGGCGGCCCTGCGAAGCGCGTCGGGGTGCCCGCCTCCCATCCAGATCGGCGGATGCGGCGTTTGCACGGGCTTCGGCGACATGGCGCCGGCGTCGAGCTGGAAGATGCCGCCGCGGTAGTTCACCTTCGGTTCAGTCCACAGGGCCTTGATGAGCTCGACTCCTTCACGAAAGCGCCGCACACGGCGCTCGCGTGGCACCTGGAATTGTGTGTAGTGCTGATCACGGCCCAGGCCGACGCCGAGGATTGCTCGGCCGTTGCTCACGTAGTCGAGTGTCGCGACCTGGTGCGCGACGTGAATGGGATTCTGGATGGGCAGAACGACCACCGAAACGCCGACACGGATCGACCTGGTCATCGCGGCCGCGTAGGTCAACACCACGATCGGGTCGAAAGAGAAGACGTGATCGAGCGTATTCTCGGTTACCCACAGGTCGCGAAAGCCGAGCGCCTCGGCGCGCTGCGCGACCTGGCGCACGACATTCATGTCGATCGGCTCCGGCGAGCGGTGGGGAAGCGACATGCCGAGCGTGATCCTGTCTTTCAGGGCCATGCGATCGTCATCCTCCGAGCGTTGAGCGGCGGCGAGCTCCGCGCGCGATCGTGATCACTCGATGACCTGATCCGCCCGCAGCAGTAGCAAGTGGGGAATCGTCAGACCCAACGCCTTCGCGGTCTTGAGGTTGATAACCAGCTGGAACTTGGTGGGCTGCTCGACGGGCAGGTCGCCCGGGCGCGCGCCCTTGAGAATCTTGTCGGCGTAGCCGGCGAGCCGTGCATGGGCGTCGCGCTGGCTCGCGCCGTAGCTCATCAATCCACCCGCGGCGGCATACTCGGACCAACCGAACATCGACGGCAATCGCTGCGCGACGGCGAAGTTGGCGAGGGCGACACGGTTTGCCATCGTCGCGCCCTCAGGAAAGACGATCATCGCGTCCGGGCGCGCCCGTCGCACACTTTCGAGTGCCTTATCGAGCTCCGGGCTCGATCCGAAGGGAGACTGCGAGAAGGCAATATAGATGAGATTGATCCCAAGCTTCTGAGCGGCCGCTTCGGTGGCACGCAGCTCGGCCTTCTCTCCGGGATGATCGGTATTCGACAGCGCCGCCAGCGAGTGCAAGCGCGGCAGAGCTTCCTTGAGCAGTTCCACGCGCTTGCCCGCGAGCTCGAGTGACAGGAAAGTGCTCCCGGTGAGGTTGCCGCCCGGGCGCGACAGACTCTGCACGAGGCCGGCCTCGACTGGATCGCCGCTGATCGTGAAGATCACAGGAATGTCCTTGATCGCCCGCGCGGCGCGCACGGCCGTGAGACTGGCGACGATCAGGACCACCTTTGCCTGCATCAATTCCGAGGCTCCGCGGCGCAGTGCCTCCAGGTCTCCGTGAGCGTGCCGAGTCTCCAGAACGATGTTCTGCCCCTCGACGTAGTCGAGCGAGCGCAGACCTTCGCGAAACGCCTCCAGGAATGGATCGGGCTCGGAACCCGCAGACAGCCAGCCGACGCGAGGCGGCGTCGACGGCTTCTGAGCAAACGCGCGCGATGGCAGGAGCATGCCGACGAGGCCGAGGAGTATCGCGCGTCTGGCCATGAAAAGCTCGGGCTCGACGACACGGTGTCCGGTCATCGTCGCTCACTCAGCATGCTGACAATTTTCCGCTCACTCGCGACCGACTTAAAGAAAGGCGCTAGTGGTTCTTCAGCGGCTCGGCGTCGATCAGCACGAACAGCATGCGGCAGATCCGATCGCTGCGATTCGACCAGGCGTGGTAGGTGCCGCGCTGGATCAGAACGTCGCCGGGACGCATGAGCGTCTCGTCCTCGTCCAGGACTGCCCACACCTGCCCCTCGAGGCAGACCGCGTAGTCCACGGTGTCGGTCGCGTGGAAGCCCGGGTGGCGCGCTGACCGATCTGGCGTCGTCTTGCAATTCCGGCGGCGTAGCTCGTCCGGGCTGTAGGCGCGCTCCGAGTCCGGAACGATGTCGGTGATGCGGACGACGGTGCCGCCGCGGTGGGCGGGCGGCGTATGCATGATCACGCCGTCCGGCACGGGGTCGAGCGTTCCCTCGTTCGAGGCGGGCGCGGCGCTCGTGGTCCACAAGCCCGTGCGCACCGGCGCGCCCGGCGCGACCGGCGCCGTCGGGAGCATCGCGTCCGAGAGGATGAAGGAACGCCCGGCGGTGTTGACGCCCGTCACGATCCGGCGCACTTTGCCCGGCATGTCGGCTTCTCCCTCACGCCTTCTTCAGAGTCAGCTGAACGAGCCGGTCGGCTCGCGGCTGTTTGTCGAGATCTCGGCAGGTGGCGATGATCTCTTCGAACTGTGCGGCTGGGATCGGCAGTCCCGGGATCACCTCGCGGATGCGCTGCGTCTCCTCGGCGAAGTCCCAGATGAACTCGCGGCCGGTCGACTGCTTCGTGTAGCTCTTGCCGTCCTTCGTGAAGATCGTGATCCGCGGTCCGAAGAGGGTCATCTTGTGCGACGGAATCAACGTGACCCGCTTCATGAGATCGAGCACCTCGGGCGGATCGTCGGCGCCGGCCGGGTCGACCTGCGCCTTCAGCATCGGGAAGCCGCGCCTGACGACGCCATAGGCGGCGTAGTACGCCGTGCTGCCCGGCTTCGACTCGAGGTCCTCCCGCCGGCTGGGAAACGCGGGGCTCGGATACTGCGTCTCGAGCCAGTTCACCACCGCCTCTACGCGCTCGACGTCCTTGTAGGCGATGTCGTGCTCCGCGCACAGCTTCGCCGTGACGTCGACGTGGGCGATGTTGTACCCCGCGGTCGAGTAGATGCGATAGAGCGTCTCGAGGAACATCCAGTCCTTCCCGAGCGCGGACGTGATCTTGTCCAGGCTCGCGTGCGTGTCCCCAACGAAGCTGTGGGTGAGCCGGCCCTGGTTGTTGCCGGCGTAGGCGTGATAGAAGCCGGCGTCGCCCTCGAGTACGGTCTCGCCGCCGACATGACCCTGCTTCGCAAGAGTGACCGCCAGCATCGCGTTGCGAACGGCGGCGCCTTCGCGCAGCGCCCGGCCGCCGCTCCGCGCGCCTTCGAGATTGCCGGCCGCCAGGCTCGCGCAGAGCGCGATCGTGCTGTTCACCTGATCCTCGGTGAAGCCCATGATCTTCGCGGCCACGACGGCGGGGCCGAAGATGCCGAACACGACGCCGGCGTGGAAGCCGCGCGCCATCACCGTGGGAATGAAGTCGGCCGCCATCCGCTCCATCACCTCGTAGCCCGCGGCGAGGCCGGTGAGGAAGTCGCGCCCCGACGTGCCGCTCGTCTCCGCCGCGACGAAGGCGCCGGGGATGATGCTCGTGCCCGGGTGCGTTAGCATGCGGAAGGTATCCCACTTGCCGCCGGCCATCGCCATCTCGGCATTCGCGAACGCGGCACCGCCCTTCGTCACGCGCGCGCCGTCCACCATGATCGTGGCGCCGTTCTTCACGCCGGCTTCTTCCTCGCTCATGAGCTTCACCGCCTGCCGACCGCCCGGCGTCAGCGAGCCGAGCAGGACCGACGCAAGACCGTGGAGCGTGACGCCCTTGGCGCGATCGACGACCTCGGGAGGGAGATCCTCGTAGCGGAGAGCAGCGACCCACTGCGCGAGTTGCCGGCTGAGCGATGCCATGTTCATCTCCTTCGTGCCGGAGGGGTGCGCCGGCGTGCTGCCCGGGCGGGCGTCTGGCGCGAGGCCGAGCCCGCCCGGGCGTCGGTCGATCGGAGGGAGGTTACCGCAGGGGTGAGAACGCCGCCGGCAGGAGCATCTTGTTCTCCTGCCGAACCGGGCGGACGCCGGACTGCGGCGGCCACTGGCCACCCTTGCGCGACTCCTCGCGGATCCGCGTGCGCTCGTTGGAGTCCTTGTACGGCCAGACGTGCACGAACTTGTTGAGGCCGCCGAGCTCGCTCGTCCAGCACGCCGCCAGCGGCGAGAGCTTCTCGCGGATCGGAACAGCCTTGCCCCACGCCTCGAGCACCGCCGGGAGATCGCCCGGCGCGTAGGTGTAGATCCGCATCTCGTAGAAGTTGCCGGTGCCGAAGTCGCGACTGCCGAGCGGCTGCATGAACGGAGCTGGAATCATGATGTCGGCTTGCTGCTCGACGATCAGGTCACGGCCGCCCGGCAGTTGCTGGAGCTCCGTGTCCTTCGCCATCGCGTCACGCACCGCCGTGCGGTGCTTGAGGTCCTCGTAGGGCCACACGTGCACGACCTGGTTGAGCGGGCCAAAGTCGGTGTGCCAGAAGGCACCGAGCTTCGAATGCTTTTCACGAAGGGGCTTCCGCTTCGCGAAGCGATCCTCGAACTCGGCCACGGCTCCGGTGCGCAGGGTGTAGGTGCGAACTTCGTAGATCATGTGCTCCTCCTGTTGATTTGCTCTAGGGCCTGAACACGGCGAACACTTTGTCGGAGTTCGAGATCCACGACTCCAGGAAGACGGACTCGTCGGGCTTGCGGCGAAGCTCCGCCATCGCGCCGGCGAGGCAGAACCAGTTCAAGAGCTCGTGATGGCCGCGATCCTCGGCCTGCTCGATGGTCGTGTTGCGCCAGGTCGCCCAGTCGCCATCGCGCAGCGCCTCGTAGTAGCGCTTGTCCGATTCGACGTCCGGGAACATCAGCGCGTTCTTCGCGACCAGGAACGAGTGGCTCCAGCTGGACGAGGCTATCACGGCCACCCGCCACGGGCTCGCGGTCAGCGCGCGGGCGATGGCGCCACCCACCTGGAAGCAGCGCCACGGCTGCGGACCGGGCGGATCGAGCTCGCTCTGCCCCGCGAGCTTCGCGGCCTGCGAGGGCGTCATCGGCGCGCCGTGAGCTCCGATCAGCCAGCGCCCGTACGAGTTCACGGTGAACGGGACGACCGGGTAGGGGAAGCCCTTGCGGTCGATGTCGAGATAGAGGATGGAGTTCACGAACGCGTGGCCGAGGGGATGGTGCAGGGGCTTGTACGAGTAGGCGACGTCGATCCCGTCGCCCAGCAGCGCCGAGGCGAGATGCTTCGCGCCCGCCCTGTGGCCGGCGATCGTGAACGTCTTGTCCTTGGGCTCGTCCCACCAGTTCTCGCCACGGTGACCCTTCCAGGGCTGAACGTCGACGGAGTCATAGGCGAGGATCGAGAACGGCGGCACGCAATCCTCGCGGTAGTTCTCGTATTGATCATCGCCCCAGAGCAGCACGAAATCCGGCTCGAACGCGTCGAGCTCGGCCCGGATCTTCCTGAAGTGATGGATCAGGTCGCTCCGATGCTTCTCGGAGTGGTTCGCTCCCTCGTCATTGCTCCACTGCTCGCGCATCGTCGGATGCCAGCCGGCCGGCGAGCGCAGCGGCTCCGGAAGCAGCGGATCGGCGAGCAAGAGCTTGATTCGGCCGGTCATGTTGCCCTTGTAACAAAGAGGGGGGTAGTGCGTGATGCCGAGGCCGAGTATCTGGCCCATGGGGCCTCCTCTTCTCAGTCAGCCAGCGGGATGGTAACGGACAATCTCGGCTGGTCGCCGACCACGCGGGTCGTGTGGCCTCGACCCGTGAGGTCTTCCGCCAGCGTCACGTGGCCAGGGCCGTAGCGATGCACGGTGCCGTCGCCCAGGCCGATCTCGACTTCGCCGGCCAGGGTGATGACGAACTGCCGGCGCGGCGCGTTGTGCCAGTCGGAGAAGTGGCCGGGCTTCGTCGTGCGGAACACGATGCCCTTGGTCGCCTGCATGGTCGTCAGCTCCGGGTGAGTGGCGAGATCCAGCTCTTCGATGTGGGTCTGGCCGTCTTTCCCGGTGTAGAGGCGGATCATGTTCATGTCGGAGTCTCCTCGCGAAGGAACGCGCCGCAGGCTATGGAACCCGCAACACCAGCTTGCCGAAGAAATCGCGCCCCGTCATGACCTCGTGAGCGCGGGCGGCTTCGGCCAGGTCGAACGTCTGCCCGACCACGCCGCGCAGGCCGCCGTAGCGGGCCCTGTGCATCATCGCCGCGAAGCTTCGGCGGCTGCGAGCCCCGCTGCCCATCAAGGTGAGCGGCCGGCCCTGCAGCACCGACAGGTTGAACGGGATCTGGCTTCCCGCGGTCGTCCCGGTGATGACGAGCCTACCACCGGGCTTGAGGCTCGCGCAGCTCTCGTCCCACACCGTCGCGCCGACACAGTCGAACACCACGTCGACGCCGCGACCGCCGGTGAGCTCCTTGACCCGCTGACTGAACTTCGGCGTGGTCGTGTAGTTGATGACCTCGTCGGCGCCGAGCTCCTTGGCCTTCGCGAGCTTCCAGTCGCTCCCGGCCGTGACGATCGCGCGAGCGCCGACCCCCTTGGCCATCAGCAAGCCGAAGCTGCCGACGCCGCTGCCGACCGCCTGGATCAAGATGTCTTCGCCCTGCTGGAGCTGGACGCGCTCGAAGAGGCAGTGCCAGGCGGTGTGACCCGCGAGCGGAAACGTCGATGCTTCCTCGAACCCCATGCTCTCGGGGATTCGCTGGAGATTGGCGGCGGGCACCTTGCAGTACTGCGCGTGGCCGCCGTCGAGCTCGCCGCCCAGTCGCTTCTGCCGCTCGCAGAACTCGTCGTGCCCGAGCACGCACGGCGAGCAGGTGCCGCACTTGACGCGATTCTCGACGACGACGCGGTCGCCCTCTTTCCAGCCCGTCACGCCGGGCCCGAGACGAGCGATTTCTCCCGCGATGTCGAGCCCGAGGATGCGCGGCAGGCCGCCCGTCGCCGAACGGCCGGCGCGGAGCGCGAGATCGGCGTGGTTCACCGACGTCGCGCGCACGCGCACGATGACCTCGCCGGCGCCCGCTTCCGGATCGGGGCGGTCGCCGAAGATCAGCTTCTCGGGACCGCCGGGCTCGGCGATGTAGACCGCTTTCATCGGAAGATCGCCTGGCACTTCGGCGCATTGAAGATCCAGGTCTCGACCCAGTCCACGAGCTCCATCTTGGCGCCGAGCTCGGCCATCGCCCCTGCCAGGCAGACCCAGTTCAGGACCTCGTGCTGCCCCGAAGCTTCGAGCCGCTCGAGCGGCAGATCGCGCCAGGTCTCGTAGTCGCCCGCGCGCAGGTGCTCGAGCAGCACCCGATCGGCCTCGAGGTCGGGATAGAGGAAGTGATTCTTGGCGGTCAGGAACGCGTGCGACCAGCTCGACGACGCCATGAGCACCACCCGCCACGGGCTCTCGCGCAGGATGCGCCCGGTGAGCCGCCCGAGCTCGAAGCACCGGCGCGGCGACGGCGCCGGCGGGTCCGCTTCTTCAGCGTGCTGAGTGCCGCCACCCTGGTAGCGGATGACGTCGCGCCCGTAGCAGTTCACCGTCACGGGCAACACCGGATACGAGAAGCCCTGACGGTCCAGGTCGAGGTAGAGCAGCGTGTTGGCGAACGCGTGCGCCACGCCGTCGCCATGGAGCGGCCGGTAGGCGTAGGGCATGTCCACGCCGGCCTCCAGCAGGCGGCTCGCGAGGAAGCGTCCGGCGGCCGGCTGACCGGGCCAGGTGAACGTCTTGTCGGCGGGCTCGCCCCAGATATTCGGGCGATTGCCGAGCCGCTTGAACGGCTGAAACGTGAGCGTGTCGTAAGCCAGCACGCAGAACGGTGGAATCACGTCTTCCCTGAAGTTCTCGTACTGATCGTCGCCCCACATCAAGATGAAGTCGGGCCGGAAGGCGGCGATCTCGTCCCTCAGGGTACGGAACGAGCTGAACACCCGCGCGCGGTGCGCCTTGAACGAGGTGATGCCCTCGTCGTCCCCCCATTCGGCCCGCATCGGCTCGGGCCAGCTGGCAGGGTTCCGCAGATCCTCCGGGATGCGCGGGTCCGTGTGGAGCATCCGCGCCAGCGGCCAGGGCTTGTACTCATCGGGCACGAGACCGGGCGGATAGTGCGTCGTACCGATCCCCAGGATGTCGCCCATGGCCGTCTCCTCCGTGTAGCGGCGAGTATCGATCCCCGGTCGCTCAGCCCCTTATGCGCGGGAGGATCGCACAAAGTCTCGCCAGACGCCAACGCACTGAGCCGTCGCCGATTGCTGGACGTAGCCGCGCGCCGGCACCTCCACGAGGGTTGCGCGCGGTAGGAGCGCGGCCAGCCCCTGAGCGCGATCTCCTTCGATCGTGTTGTCTAACGTTCGCGGTGAGCAGCCGCGACGAGCGAATGCGGGCCAGCGGTCAGCTCTACTGCGTGGTTCGGCAGCACCGGGTGGATCATTTCTTGCGTAGCTGAATCACGTTGGAGTCTGGGGCTTGTGCTCCGACCGAGCTGTCCGCTCGGCTCAAGCAGAGTCGGAGCGACATTCCAGCGCTGGCCGCTGTCGGTGATCACGGTAACTGTCCGGCGGTTGTAGCGGGTGAGCATACCCACCACGATCGGCTGGCCTTCCGGTCGAAACGAGACGCGATCGCCGATCTTGAACTGGAGCATCTGGCCGTGCGCGCGCATCTGGTTCAAGAACCTCAGGCGCTCTACGACCCGGTTGTTCAGGTCGACGAGCTCCGCCTCGGTAAGCCTGTCGATGTCGATCTTCAAGGTTGGCTCCCCCGTTTGTCGTCCAAGCCCTCAGCGGTCTTCATGTTGTTCACCTCTGCTGCCGACCGCTCATGCTTACGACACCCATCCAAGTTGTCCGGCGTCATCGCGCGCGATGACCGTTCTCACTGTTCCCGAAACTTCTCGAGGTATCCGAGGTCGAGGGCTTCGTGGGACCAATGCCATCGTGGTCTGGGCCGCCTTCCGGGCGCGGTCCGTACACGCCCCGAACGATACCACACCCCGACCACGGCTGATTCGTCGCCGGCTTCAAATGGACGAACGAGTCTAGCTGAGTCACTCGTTTCTGTCCTTCTAACGCTGCCGATAACCCGCGGCCGCTGAACAACGCGAAGCTGCCGGCGGGTTCATCGGGAAGCTCGACGCTCGGATGTCATCGCCGTCAGTCGAGTCGGAACAGGCGTGCACCGTGAAAACGCTCGCGATCTCGGCGACGTCATGTCTAAGGCGCTAGACGATTCGATAGTTGCCGTGGATAACTTCGCGGATCGACTCGTCGCCAAGCTCAGGTACGACACGCCCAGAGCGCGGGGTGATCCTGGAGTCGCTCGACGGCGGCAACGATCCGTTCGACGACAAGGATGGCGTAGTGAGCGGAGTCGCGGGCGACATGCGCGCGTATCGCCTCGACATCCTGGATTGCCTGAGGTGCCCGGATGACCTGGGTCACCGGAGAAGTCGGCGCTTCGCCTCACCGTGATCAACGCCTTGCCCAGCATCCAGTTCTGCCAGCCCGCGCTCGGTTTTCGCCAGGAGCACCAAGCGCTCGATCGCATCTTCCAGCGTGGCATCTGCCGGGAGCTTCTCGATTGCTTCAAGAACTTTCTGTTTGGCGCTGCCCGCCGCCATTGGCACCTCCTCAGCTGCACTCGGCAGCATCGTTCAGGATACCCGAATCCGATGACGACCATCGCGAACCGACCGACCATGCGGCGAACGCCTCGCGGTGAGCAGCCGCGGCGAGCGAATGCGAGCCAGCGGTCCGGGCACTGCGGGGTTAGAAAGCCTGTTGCCACAGGCCGTCATCGTACGACTCCATTTGACGGCGGACTCGCGTGTAGAGCGCGTCGAGTTCCTTGCGAAGCCGCTTGTCCGTCGAGTGGTTGGCTTCCGCCGCCACGAAGCCCAGTAGCTCGTCGAGCTCGTCGAGCGTGTACGGGACCATGTACTTTCCCTTCTCGAGTTGCGCCCGCCGGAGAGCGGTTGTCAGCTCGGGTCCTGCGAACGTGTGCTCCAGCACCAAGACCCGTTCGCGCGAGCTGAAGTTGACCTCGACCTTCTGACTTCGCTTGATCTTCTTCCGCATCACCACAGCTTTCTAACGCCGCGGTGAGCGGCCGTGGCGAGCGTATGCGAGCCGACGGGCCGCTCGACCGGCGTATGTATGCGGACCCTATCCACGAAGACATTCGAGTCCCGCGGTGAGACTGCGATCGAAGTCGCGGGGCACCTCGTGACCGAGATCCGGACGCACTTCAAGCCGGGCAGCCACTCCGTCAGACTGCAAGGTCTCGCAGAAGAGCCGTGCGCGGCCAAAGACGTAGTCCTTGGCCCCTACGACGAGGTACCCGCGGATCTCATGCGGCGGGATGCTTCTAGTGACCGCTCGCACTTTGTCCAGGTCGCAGGGCGCGCAGGGCGACGCCCAGAAATCCACGCGCCGGCTGCAATCTTGTGAGGACCATCCAGATCGCCGTGGCTCCACTCTGCGAGAAGCCCGCCATGATCACCCGGCCGGGATCAACTCGACATTCGCGAATGATTGTCTGGTAGTGTCCGCGAATCTCTTGCGCGGCGCGACCTCGGTCCGCCAACCGAAGCGGCCGGGCGCGATCATTTGGGATGACTGAGGAATGCCAACCAGCCAGCCCTCAGCCGTTGCCCGCTGCCAATGCGGTGAGAACTCCTCGGCGTCGCCGCCCGCTCCATGCAACGCCATCAGCAGCGGCCACGGCGGATCTGTCCCAGGACGGAGTCGAAGGAGTTCTCGTCGGGCGCTGGTCTCGGCCTGCGCGTGCCGCTGCCGACAGACGCTGACCAACGCCTCGAATTGCGGGTCACCCTGCAGTACCTTCAGATCTGGGTCCCCGCGCAACGATCCTCCCGACCACCAATGGCCCCGATCGACGGCCTCCTTGAGAAGACGAAGAGCTCCATCAAGATCCCCAACCAATGCTGTCAGGCAGCCTCGCCAGCACAGGGTGTCGCCCCATCGCTCGGGGAAGTGTACCGTTCCCGCTCTGCGAGGGTGAGCGCGTCGGCATGGCGGCCCTTGACGTAGTGTCGGAACACGTCATCTCGAAGCTGGCGGAAATCCCGAGTCGTCACTTGACGCGGTTCCCTGGAGCGCTTTCAGTCCTGCCCTGTTCCCTGTCGACGATCCGAACCGCTGCTGACGCCCCAAGTCTGTGCATACGCCTAACGCGCACGATAACCTGCGGCGGCTGAGCAACGCGAAGCCGCCGGCGGGTTCATCAGGATGTTAGGCATCCGGCCTCCTCGGTCCCCATCCACCGTGGAACGCACGGTTGACTGCCTGGACATCGAACGCAGCGGGATCAAAGTCCCTGCCGGCCCACTCCATCATGTCCTCGTGCTCCGGGTGCTTCGGGTCTTTGATCGCCTCCAGAAAGTGATAGTAGCCAGGAAGACCGCCGACGTCCTCCGGAGGACAGGCGCCGCGTCCAGCGAGAACCATCGGGAGGCGTGCGGATGGAGCTTGGGGGTGGACCTCTTCAAGGAGAACCTCATGCTCCCAGCTGTCGCCAAAGTCGTAGTCGTAGACGAGCCAGTCCTTGGGGCGACGAAGCAGTTCAATCAGCCGTGTCGTCTTCTCGTAGGCACTCTCGATCGGAACCAACCGCCGCCCCGTGGCCCGCTGGCCGGGCGGGCGGAGGCGGAAGCAGTGCAAATGACTGTTCGTCCAGCCCATCACGATCTGCAGGGTGTCGTGCAGCCGGTCCAGCGAGACGCCGCTCTCGACCTGAAGTCGCCGCCAGATCGGCGGACGGGAGTGGATAAGCGTGACCTTCATCTGATACACGGCACGCCCTGTCGCAAGATCATGTCCGGCTCTTGGGTTCTTACGCATCAGTTTCCCCGGGTGCGCGCGCCCGCCCCGAATGTTCGCTGATAAGCGACGCCAACGCTGTCCCTTGCTGGGCGACGCTTGCCTCCCAGTCCTCGTAGACGAGGTGATATACCGAGGCCAGCTCACCGTAGAACGCCTGGACCGACATGCGATTCCTTGTGGTCTAACGCTCGGCATGAGCCGCGCGCTTCAGCGCGTCGGCTCCATGCCTTGGTTAGGCGTAACTGCGGCCAGATCTTTGCGCAACGGCCATGCCCCATCAGAATCTGCCGGGCCACATCGTAGGTAACCCCTCCGAAGGTAGTAGTCGAGCGCGTTCTGGCTGGACTCGAGACGCGCAGTCGTGTAGCCGGAGCTCCGTATGGAGGTTTCGGCGAATGTCAGAAGGACCGAGCCGACCCCGCGGCGGGAGCAAGACGGCGAGACATACAGCGCCGCGACGCGGTCTCGGTCCACTTCTACCCAGCCGATCGCGGCCCCTTCGACGGCCACCCACACGTCATGTTCCCGCATCGCCCGCGCCACGCGATCTGCTGCCCCTCGCGTGGCCCATCTTTCGGCCTGTTCCCTCGACATCGCTGG
>WNGJ01000298.1_pt1 | contig 44447 bp, 51 predicted proteins | sample 5400611 | NCBI WGS metagenome assembly WNGJ01 (sample SAMN13153375, study PRJNA577476) | soil metagenome | isolation source: 40 cm soil or saprolite under Garry oak tree replicate 1 | place: USA:California | collected 2016-06-15
GTGTCGCCCGGCGGCCGCGCGCATATCAATCACATGTACTTCGCATGGGGCGACCGCTTCGAGGTCGTTTGGATCTCCGATCCCGACTCGATCCACTCGCGCAACCTGACAAGGAGCAGCTCGGCGGCCGTGACCATCTACGACTCCCATCAGACGTGGGGCCGGCCAGATCGGGGCATCCAGCTCTTCGGTAGCGCACGGGTCACGGATGGGCGAGTGTCGACCGACGCGAAGAGCCTCTACGCGAAACGATTCCGCGATTACGACGCCGACGCAGACGAACTTCCGGCCTATCGATTCCGCCCGCGAACACTGAAGCTCTTCGACGAACGCGCGCTCGCCGGCGGCACCCTGGTGACCGCACGCGTCACCCCAAACGGTCTCGCCTGGGCCAAGACCGAGGTCTGGGCTTAGGTCCTACTGTCTGACGACGGCGGCGGATCCCTTGCGCAGCACGAACTTCTGGATCTTCCCTGTCGCCGTCTTGGGCAGCTCCGACACGAACGTCACGCTGTGAGGCGCCTTGAAATGGGCCAGCCGGTCGCGCGTGTGAGCGATCAGCTCCGCCTCCGTTGCGGTCGCGCCCGGTTTCAGCACTACGTACGCGTGAGGCGCCTCGCCCCATCTCTCGTGAGGCAGCCCGACGATGGCCGCCTCCTGCACTGCCGGGTGGCGCAACAGCGCCCCTTCGACCTCAAGGCTCGAGATGTTCTCTCCACCGCTGATGATCACGTCCTTGATCCGGTCGCGGATCTCGATGTAACCGTCGGGATGAAGCACCGCTGCATCGCCGGTGTGGAACCAGCCGTCACCCATCACCTTCTTGGTCGCTTCGGGGTCGTTGTAGTAGCCCTTCATGATCACGTTGCCGCGGGCAATGATCTCGCCGAGGGACTGCCCGTCCGCCGGTACGTCCTTGCCCTCGGTGTCGACCACTCGCAGCTCGCCTGAGGTGACGAGCTCGACACCGGTGCGAGCCTTGATCACGCCCCGTTCGGTGGCGCCCAGCGCCTTGTGCTCCGGACGAGGCTCGCAGATCGTGATGAACGGAGCCGTCTCCGTCAGGCCGTAGACCTGCGTCACCTCCCAACCCAGGTCTCCCTCCATGCGCTCGATCGTCGCCGCGGCAGGCGCCGCTCCGGCGGTGATGACCTGCACACCGCCAGGCACATCGCCACGCACATCCGAGGGAGCGTTCGCGAGCGCGATCAGGATGGTCGGCGCCGCGCACATCCAGCCTACCTTCTCCCGGCGGATCAGGTCGAAGACGCGCGCCGGTTCCACCTTCGGCAGGCAGATGTGCGTGCCGCCGACCGCCGTGATGATCCACACAAAGGTCCAGCCGTTGGCGTGGAACATCGGCAGCGTCCACAGGTAGCGGTCGCCGACGGTGATGTGAAAATGCACCAGGGTCCCGACCGCATTGGCCCATGCGTTCCGATGCGTGATCATCACGCCCTTCGGCTTGGCCGTCGTGCCGCTCGTGTAATTGATCGTGAGCAAATCGGTCTCGGCAATTTCTGGACGTTTGAAGTCGGGCTTTGAAGACGAGAGAGCGGCGTCGTACTCCGTCCAGCCCTTACGGCCACCCGCGCTGCCCATCGAAACGAACTGCTCAACGCCACCGAGCTGGTCGCGCACCCCGTCGATCGCATCCAAGTAATCCGGGTGGACGCACAACACCTTGGCGCCCGAGTGCGTGGAGATGTAGACGAAGTCTTCCGCTGTCAGGCGGTAGTTGATAGGTACGAGCACGGCGCCGATCTGGGGCACCGCGTAGAAGGACTCGAGCTGCTCATGTGTGTTCGGCGCGATGTAGGCGACCCGGTCGCCCTTCTTCACCCCCATCCCCTGAAGAGCCGCGGACCACCGATCGCATCGATCGAAAAGCTGCTCATACGTCAGGCGAAGGTCCCCGTCAACGACCGCCTCTCGGTCTCCATAAAGCTTGCGAGCCCGGCGCGCGAACTCGAGCGGTGTCTCCGGTGTTTCCATCAGGCCCTCCTAGCCGTCAATCAGGGGTTGAGCATCAAGGCAAAGTCGGCATTCTTGATTCCGCCGACGAATGCGCTGTGCGCCTTGGGCTCGAGCTCGACCGACCGCTCATAGACGAACGCATACACGTTGTCGATGTTCCAGTCGCCATAACCCTGGATGCGGAGACCATACCTCAAGCCTTCGTCCTTCATGCCGCGTTGGTACACGTCCATGGCGCGGACGTAGATCGCCTTGAGGATCTCGAGCTGCATCGAGAGCTCGGCAATGGTCTTGGCGTCGCCATCTTCCTCGACCAGCTGCTCGACCTGGGTTTCGAGGTCAGCGATCTCTTTCTGGTAGTCGTCCACCCGTCGGACGAGTCTACCCCCGGTTAGTGGATCAGATAGTTCGTCGCGACCGACCCGGCGATCAGGATGGCGATGATGTTGACCACCTTGATCATCGGGTTGATGGCCGGCCCCGCGGTGTCCTTGTTTGGGTCCCCCACGGTGTCGCCGGTGACCGCCGCTTTGTGAGCCTCGGAGCCCTTTCCGCCCAGGTGGCCTTCCTCGATGTACTTCTTGGCGTTGTCCCAGGCCGCGCCTCCGCTCGTCATCTGAAGAGCCAGGAATAGGCCTGTCACGATGGCGCCGAGGAGCATTCCGCCCAGCGCTCGCGGACCGAGGATGAAGCCGACCGCAAGCGGGGCGACGACCGGGATGATGCCCGGCAGCACCATCTCGCGCTGCGCTGCTGCGGTGACGATCCGTACCGCCGTGCCGTACTCCGGCTTGCCGGTCCCTTCCATGATCCCCGTGATCTCGCGGAACTGGCGCCGGACCTCCTCGACCACCAGCCCGCCGGCACGACCCACGGCAAGCATGGCGAGCGAGCCGAACAAGAACGGAAGGATCCCGCCCAGGAACAGGCCAACGATCACCAGCGGGTCCGTCAGCTTGAATTCCTGCGAGGCGCCGGCTCGCGCCAGCTCCTGTGCGTACGAGGAGAAGAGAACCAGGGCAGCCAGCCCGGCAGACCCGATCGCGTAGCCCTTGGTCACGGCCTTGGTGGTATTGCCAACCGCGTCCAGCCGGTCTGTGACCGTGCGCACCTCAGGAGGAAGGTTCGCCATCTCCGCGATACCTCCCGCGTTGTCGGTGATCGGTCCATAGGAGTCGATGGCGACGATGATGCCGGTCATTGAAAGCATCGCCACCGCGGCGATCGCGATGCCGTAAAGGCCCCCGAGGCCGTAGCTGGCCAGGATGCTGGCGCCGATCACGACCACCGGCAGCGCGGTGGCCATCATGCCGATGGCTTGCCCCGCGATGATGTTGGTCGCGTGGCCCGTGACGGAGGCCTTCGCGATGAGGTGCACAGGCCAGTAAGCAGTTTCCGTGAAGAACTCAGTGATGGCCACGATCAGGACCGTCGTGACCACGCCGATCAGCGCCGCGAAGAAAAGGTTGTTGGGGTCGCTCACCCCGCCACCCGCCTGCAGGTAGCCGTTGACGCGCATGTACTGCGTGACGAAGTAGAAGCCGACCACGGCGACGCCAACCGCAACCAGCAAGCCCGCGTAAAGGGCTCCCATAATCCACTTCGGGTTGAAAATCCGAACGAAGAACGTGCCGACGATGGAACCCACCACGCTCACCGCGCCGAGCAGCAACGGGTAGATCACCCAGCCGACCTGGTTCTTGAAGAGAAGCGAGCCCAGCAGCATCGCCGCGATCATCGTCACGGCGTAGGTCTCGAACAGGTCGGCGGCCATGCCGGCGCAGTCGCCGACGTTGTCGCCCACGTTGTCCGCTATCACAGCAGGGTTGCGTGGATCGTCCTCGGGGATGCCCGCTTCGACCTTGCCCACGAGGTCAGCCCCCACATCTGCCGCCTTGGTGTAGATGCCTCCTCCAAGTCGGGCGAACACCGAAACGAGGCTTGCGCCGAAGGCCAGGCCAACCAGTGCGTCGGGATCCTTGAATACGAAGTACGCCGCCGAGACACCGAGCAGCCCAAGGCCGACGACCATGAACCCGGTGACCGCGCCGCCGCGGAACGCCACCTGCAGCGCCTTGTCCAGCCCGCCGCGTGCGGCCTCAGCCGTGCGTAGGTTGGAACGGACTGCGATGTTCATGCCCACGTATCCGGCCGCGGCGGAGAGGACGGCTCCGATGACGAAGAGGACTGCGGTCTTCCAGTTGATGAAGATCCAGATCACGATCGCGATGAAGACGCCGATGATCGCGATCACCGTGTACTGCCGGTTCAGGTAGGCGGAGGCGCCTTCTTGAATGGCCGCCGCGATCTCTCGCATGCGGTCGTTCCCGGTCGGCATGCGAAGGACGAGAAAAATGAGCACGACGGCGAACAGCACGGCGGCAAGCCCGCCGGCCACGCCGAACAGAACTGTGTTGAGATCCACTAATCCCTCTCCATTGGTCGCCGCCTACTCGCTGAAAAAGTCGCGGCGAGGGGCTCTTCCCTGGCCCGCCGCGGATCGTTAGGTTAAACGAACCGCGATTCCGCTATCGGATGAGGCGGCGCCGCCCTAGCCGGCCAGGTCGAAGCTGGTCAGGCCGCCCGCGGCCGCCGACCACTGTGCGTCCACCCTCTCCACCTGCGCCATCCGAGGACCGCGCTCGGCCGCCTGCCTCAGCCGGTCCAGGTCCTCGCGGCTGCCTTCGGCGACGAACTCCACAGTCCCGTCGTCGCGGTTCCGCACCCAGCCCCGCAACCCAAGTCGCTGTGCCTCTCGCATCAGGAAGTAGCGAAAGCCCACTCCTTGCACATCGCCGTGGACAGTTCCATGCAAGCGCTCCACCATTCCCTCTGCTTAAGCTTGCATCCGTGCCGGCCTCAAGCATCGTGGCCATCGGCGACGAGCTGGTCGGCGGCTTCACGCTCGACACCAACTCGCACTGGCTCGCAGAACGCCTGCGACTGCTGGGGTTTCCCGTCAAGCGCATCACCCAGGTTCGTGACCGCCCCCAGGAGATCGTCGATCAGGTAAGGCGCGAGCTCATCGACGGTGAGGTCACCCACGTCTTCCTCTCCGGCGGACTAGGCCCGACTCCGGACGACCGCACCTTCGTGACCCTGGCTGAGGCACTCGGGCGAGAGATGGTTGTGTGGGAAGAGACGCGCGCGAGGATCGAGCGGCGCGTCCAGCGCATGCACGAAGCTGGACTCCTTGATTCGCCAGAGGTGACTGAGGGCAACCTCCGCATGGCGCGCATCCCAGCCGGACCCGCCCACGTGTTCAAGAACAAGCGCGGCATGGCTCCCGGCGTCGTGTACGAGGCGAACGGCAAGCGGATCTTCGTGCTGCCCGGTGTGCCTCTGGAGATGAAGAGCATCTTCACCGAGGAGCTCGAGACTCAATTTCTCTCCGAAGGTTCCGCGGCGACGGTTCGCGAGCTTCGCTTCACGTTCGCGGTCGAGGCTCGCTTCTACCCTTTGATGCGCGAGCTCGAGGAAAGGTTCCCTGACGTTTCGGTTGGCTCGTATCCGAACTACGAGACCAAGGAGCTCGTGATCCGATGCCTGGGCGCGGACCCCAAACGTGTCGAGGAGGTCGTCGAGGTCATCCGGCGGCGATCCGAGCAGCTCGGGATGGTAAGCGAGTCTCGCTAGGTCTTCAGGAACCCGTGTACTCAGGCTCCTGCTTGGATAGAAAGGACATGATCCCGATCGCGGCGTCTGTACTCAGCGCCGCGCGAGCGAAGTTGGCCGCCTCGATCTCGAGCGCCTCTTCGAGCGGAAGGTCGTAACCCCGGCGCACCGCATCCTTGATCATCGCGATCGCGAACGTCGCCGCTTTCGCCAGCTTGCCGGCCAGGGCATCGACCGCAGCCGGGAACTCATCCGGCGCCACCGCCATGTCGACCCAGCCGACCCCTTCGGCCTCCCTGGCCGAAAGGCGCGTCGACTCGATCAGGTAGCGCATTGCCCTGGCCTTGCCGATCAGCCGCGGCAGGCGCTGCGTGCCGCCGGCGCCGGGAATGATGCCGAGGGCGGATTCGGTCTGCCCGATGCGCGACCGCCCGTCCTCGACCATGACCCGATAGTCGCAGCACAGGGTCAGCTCGCTTCCCCCGCCCAGGGCGTGCCCGTTGATCGCCGCGATCACCGGCTTGGGACACTTTTCGATCGTCGAGAAATAAGCGTTGAGACGTTGCATCATCGAGCCGACCTGGTCCACAGCATCCGGCGCGCTGCGGTCGATGGTGCCGAGCGCGGTCAGGTCCGCACCGACGCTGAAGTATTTCTCGTACTCAGATGCCAGCACGACCACGCGCACCGCTGGGTCGGCGCCCAGCTCGTTGAAGGCGGATGCCAGCTCCACCATCAGGTCCTCGGCGATCGAGTTGTTGCCCTTGCGATGCATGACTACGCGCGCGATCGCGCCGTGACGCTTGACGTCGACGCATTCTCCAGTAGTGCCTTGCATCAGGCCGTGAACAAGGGAATGCCGCCCGCCACCTCGACGACGGCGCCGGTGATGTAGCCCGCCTCGTCCGAGCACAGGAAAGCGATCGTGTTGGCGATGTCCTCCGGCTGCCCGAATCGCTTGAAAACCGTGCGTGCCCTGAAGCGCTCGTACAGGGGATTGGTTTCGGCGGCAGCCTTGCCTGCCTCCGATTCGATGATCCCGGGCGCGAGTGCGTTGGACGTGATGTTGTGGCGACCACCCTCGAGCGCGGCGGTCTTCGCGAGCCCGATCAGCGCTGCCTTGGTGGACGAATAGCTCGCCTGTCCGAACCCGCCCAGCGTGCCGGCGATCGACGACATGAAGATCAGGCGGCCGAACTTGTTCTCCACGAGGTACGGCCACACCTCTTTGGTGCAGTTGAAGGCGCCGGTGAGGTTGACTCGCACATCCCTGTCCCACAGCTCGTACGACTGGTTGGGGATCTGCGCGGCGTGGTCCAGGGTCGCGGCGTTGTTGATCAGGATGTCGATCTTGCCGAACTCATCCTTGACCTTCTTGAACACGTCGCGAATCTGCTCACGGTTGGTCACGTCCATCTTGATCGCGAGTGCCTTGCGGCCCATCTTGCGAATCTCTTCCGCGGTGCTGTTGGAATGGACCCAGCCTTGCGACACCGCCACCTGCGCCAGCATGCTGCCCTGCGCCTCGGCGGTCTTCTGCAGCTCCGGATCGTCCTCAACCAGTACGTCAGTGATGACGACGTCGGCGCCCTGGCGGGCGAGGGTAAGCGCATCCTGCCGGCCCAAACCGCGCGACGCGCCGGTGACCACCGCGACCCTGCCTGTTAGATCGAACATGTTTTTCTCCATCCTTTTGTAGCTGTTGAGTCTCCCCCTCCGCCCGACTTCGTCGGGCACCTCCCCACGAGTGGGGAGGTGACTACTCAAATCGTCCGCAGTTAAATCGTGACCGTGGTGCGAGATCCCGCGATGGCGCGCGAGATCACCAGCCGCTGTATCTCCGCCGTGCCCTCCCAGATCTGGTAGATCTTCGCGTCGCGAAACCATTTCTCGACCGGGTATTCCTTGATATATCCGTAGCCCCCCAGGACCTGGATGGCGTCCGTGGTCACTTCCATCGCCACATCGCCGGCGAAGCATTTGGCCATCGATCCTTCGGCGCGCTCGAACGGTATGCCCTGAGTCGCCATCCAGCCGGCGCGCCAGATCAGCAGGCGAGCGGCATCGATTTTCATCGCCATGTCGGCAAGCTTGAAACCGATCGCTTCGTGCTGCCACAACGGCTTGCCGAACTGCTTGCGATCCTGCGCGTAGTCAAGCGCGAACTCGTACGCGGCGCGCGCGATGCCAAGCGCGCCGGCGGCCACGCCAGGCCGTGTCGCCTCGAGCGTCCTCAACGCTCCCATTGCGCCGGGACCGGCGTTGTCTTCGTCAGGCTCTCCGCCGAGGCGGTGATCCAGCGGGATGTGGCAGTCCTCGAGGATCACCTGAGCGGTATGGCTCGCGCGAACGCCGAGCTTTTGTTCCTTGCGCCCCATGCGCAAGCCGTCGGTGCCTTTCGGGACCAGGAATGACGCGATGCCGGCCGGTCCCTTCGATGGATCAGTGTTTGCGTAGATCACGTGGTAGTCCGCGATGCCACCGTTGGTGCAGAACTGCTTCGTCCCGTTCAGGACGTAGCCGTCGCTGACACGCGTCGCCCGCGTCTTCATGGCGAGCGCGTCCGATCCCGAGTCAGGCTCAGTCAGCCCTAGACCGCCGATGACCAGCCTTTCGGGGTTCGTGAATTCCGGAAGCCATCGTTTCTTCTGTTCTTCAGTTCCGCTGGCTCTGATGCCCGCCATCGCAAGCGCCATCGATTGGATACACACGGCGATGCCGGCGCATCCCCAGTGCAGCTCTTCGTTGAGGATCAGCTCGGTCAGGAAGTCAAGGCCCTGCCCGCCGTACTCCTCGGGGAGGAATGCGGCAGGCGTCAGCCCGAGCCGGTGTGCCTTCTTTACAACGTCGTATGGAAACTCTTCGGTTTCGTCGTGGTGCGCCGCCACCGAACGGATCTCCTTTTCCGCGAACTCGTGGGCCAGCTGGCGGATTGCCTTCTGTTCCGGAGTGAGCGAGAAGTCGAGCGTCACTCTTTGTAGTCCGCGCTGGCTTTCGTGAGCACCTGCTCGCCCCTCTGATTCACAGCCCGGAGTTCGAGCTTGCCAGGGCCGCGACGTTCCGCGGTGAAGGTGACCGTGTCGCCCGGCACGACCATCCCGGCGAACCGGCAGTACAGCCGCTTCACTCTGTCGGGACCGCCGGCGGCTTCCGCCGCGACCACTCCCATCAGCGCCATCTGGAGCATGCCGTGTGCGATGACGCCGGGAAGCCCGACCGAGCGCGCGAACTCGTCATCGAGGTGAATGGGATTGACGTCGCCTGAAGCCTGCGCATACGCGGCGATCTGCTCTTTTGTGAACCGAACCGCTCGCTGACTCATGACCGAATCACAAACAGCGCTTTCGACCTGCATATCGATTCGCCGGCCTCGTCTTTGGTCTCGGTTTCGAAGGTGACAAAGCGCATGCCGCGCCGGCTTACGTCGGAGGCTACTCGCCCTTGTGAGGTCACCGTCTCACCCGGCTTCGGGTGGCGCGTCCACGTGAACTCCTGCTCGGCGTGCAGCAGGCGCGCAAAGTCGACGGCCGCGTCGTCGTCGCCGAACAGCTGCGGTGCGGTCACGCCCAGCGAATAGACGGCGGCGAAGGTCGGGGGAACGCCCGCCGCCGGGTCGGCGCCTATAGCTCGCGCGAATTCTGCGGCCCGGTCAGCCTCGATCTGGAAGTTGACCGGCGGGTAGGTCCGCCCTGTGACTCCGACCGCATTCCGTGGCCCGCTGGACGCTGACACGCACCAAACGTTAAGACCTGTTCGGTCGGAGCCGCGCGAACACCCTGCGCAGCAGCAGCGGACGAACCGCGGTCCATGCCTCCATCACCGAAGAGTGCGTCGATGCGGCAACGTCGGCGGGCGCATACGCGGCGACTGCAAAACCTCCGGTGAGCGTATCAACAGGCTCCGACGCCTCCGGGAACCTCTCCTGCAGACGCCGGCCGAGCTCGAAGGGAGTCTCGCCCGGCTGCCGTTTGGCGCCGGCCAGCTCAGAGAGCGCGATCATGCGTTTCCAGACGCCCATCACCGTCCGCGGCCGCAGATACCTGGCCGTGGCGGCAAAAAGCAGCAAGATCAACGCCAGGAGCACACCGACGATCTTGGTCAGCGTGCCGGCGTCGGGAATGCTGAATTTGAACCCGGACTGCGCGACTCCGGCGTTGTTTGGGTCCCGCACCCCACGCGGGTCCCCGGTCGGCGTAGGCAGGGCGCCCGTACCGCCGACGACGCCCGGGACGTCGCAGTTCTCGTCGCGGAGACACGGGTTCGAGCCATTTGTCCCACGGGAGACGGGCTGGTAGACGCCGTCGGCCGTCGGCTCGAAAGGAATCCATCCGTAGCCTGGGAAATACGACTCAACCCATGTGTGGGCGTCCTCGCCGCGGACGATGTAGGTCTGGGTGGCGCCGTCAAAAGACCCGGGTCCAAATCCGTTGACGAGGCGCGTGGGAATTCCGAGCGACCGAAGCATGTCTCCCATTGCTGAGGCAAAGAACTCGCAGTACCCCTCTTTGGAGTTGAAGAGAAAGTAGGCAAGTCTGTCGCGCCCGGTCGGGATGGGCTGCGGGTCTAGCTTGTACTTGTAATTCGTGCTGTCGCGCAAATAATTCTGAATCGCCGTTGCCTTGTCATACGGGTTGGTCGCCCCCGCTTTCGTCACGATGTCCACGGCCAGGTTGTGAATCCGAGTCTGGACGTCAGCGCTGCGGTAGCCCTGGTTCGGCAGGGTGGCGAACTGGTCCAGCCAGTCGGGATAGTTCGTGCCTGCGTCGCGCAGCTCCGCCTCGGTTGCGGTCGAGTACTCGGTGTACGCGGTGTAGGTCCCCACAGACGTGGGGGGCGATATGCTCGACAACCGGTCTATCGATGTCAGCTGTCCGGTGGTTGAGCTGGGCGGCAGCAAGACCTCCGTGGCGAGGGTTTGGCGGTCGACGCGATAAAGCGTGCCTGGGTAAAAGACGATGTCGGAGAACCCGATCGGCGGTCGAATCATCTTGACCTTGTACCCGGCCACCGCAAGCTTCAGGTACGGCTCGGCGTACGGCGGCACCTCGTTCTTGCCTACCGAAGCCTTGATCCCAGCTTGAGCCGGCCATCTCCATTCACCTCCCGCGGTCAGCGTGACATTCACTCCGCGGAAGTACCTCGGGCCGGTGTCGCCGATGAGCGTGTACGTGAAGACGGGGTCCTTGGTACGCGTGAGTGCTCCACCGAGCGGAACGTCGGTGGTAAAGCCGGTGGTCCCGCCGGCTGCGGGCCCATTCCCGATGGCGCCGGGACGGCTGAGCCGCTGCTGGAGCTGCGCCCAGTTGGAGAAGAGGCTCGACTCGAGGTCGAGAGTCCGATCGGCGGTCGATAGGGGCGGAAGCATGATGCCAAGCACGATCAGTGCCGCCATGGCGACAAGCCCGCTCTCCCAGAAGTCCCACCTCGCGTCGCCCGTGAGCTTCACGTGTGCGCGAGTCGCGCTCGCGATTGAGCCTGTGTAGTTCGTCCAGAGCAGGAGCGACAGAGTCAGGACGAGGATGGCCAGCGTGTAGCCGTTCTGGTCGTTCTCACCCGGGCGAATGTTCAAAAGGTTGGTGGCAAATGCCGCCGCGCCTGGAATCAAGCCGAGCATGGGCTTGCGCCAGCGCAGCACGCACCAGCTCAGCCACCCGCCGGTGACCCACATCAGCCAGCAGATCAGGAACAGATAGAAGGAGGTGTCGGTGCCGGCGCTGCCGTCAACGATGCGCCCCCACCAGACACCGATCAGGCCCTGGTTCAACACATCGTCCCTGTGCACGGCGTGCATGGAAGGCCAGGCCTGGATGAAGGCCACAACCGGACCCAGGATCGTGCCGGCGCCAAGGGCCAGCGGCCAGGGAACGGGCAGCGCGGCGAGCACCGCCATGAACAGCGCGCCACCCAGCGCGATGAGCGGGATGACGTCGATTCCGTTCACCCAGCCGGCCGTCGCCGTCGAGCGCGCGACCGCAAAGGTCAGCAGCAAGACGAGCAACGCAGACCACCAGAGCCCGCCCTGCATCGACGAGCGCGCGCTGCCCAACATCTGACCAGGGACGAGCTGCAGGCGTCCCCTAGGCGATACGGATTGCATCTCTGGTCCTCACCAACCGGGCAAAGTCATCGCCACAACGGACGACATACAGGTCGACGTCCTGGCCAAGGTCGAAGCTCGGGTTCTGGTCTGGTCCCCCGAAGCTCCCGACGTCGAGATAGAAAACAATCAAGGTCGAACGCCGCCCGCGCACCGACTGCAGGAGCCGGACCCAGGCGGGGTCTGCGCTCGGGGTGATGACGGCGATCGCGCGACGAGGCAGCCGGCGGATCTTGTCCCAGGCGAGGGTCTGGGTGAGCGGAGTCCGCCCGTCAGCCTGGGCTACCGCAAGGTAGTCGAGGATGAGGCGGTCCTGGCGCACCGCGCGGTGCGGTTCGAGGATGGTGCCTTTGGAGTCATTGGCGACCAGCCCGACCTGGCGGCCGCGGCCGTGCACCTGGGCGGTCATCGACGCGGCGAGACTGATCGCATATTCGACAGTGGACTCCTCACCTTCCCCGAAATGCACGCTGCGGTCGAGGTCCAGGAGGACCCACAGGTCGGTCGTGAGCGGCTGCTCGAAAGTCTTGGACATCAGACGGCCGTGCTTCGTCGACAGCGGCCAGTGAATGCGGCCGAAGCTGTCGCCGGTTGTGTAGTCGCGCACACCGCCGGTCTCCGGCGGATAGTCCGCCCAGGCGCCGAAGCTCGGCGAGCTTCCGACTTGTTGTGCGCTCGGCGTCAGCAGGTCCGGGATCGGTCGCACGCGTGGATAGACAAGGATTGAATTGCGCTCTGTCAGCTTCAGCGTTTTATCGAAGAGCCCAAATGGTTCGCGCACGCGCAGCGAGGTCGGCCCGAAAGCCATCCATCCGCGCCTGCGATACACGCCGCGCGCCTTCCATTTGACGACTTCACCACCGACCGAGATGACTCGGCCCGGTTGGTAGTCCGGGATCTGACTGAGGTCACGCACCTCGACCCAGGGCGCCGGGACCCAACCGCTGCGCCGAACCTCGATCGCCTCTTCATACGACTCGCCGACGGTGGGAATGCCGGGGTCGAGGCGACGCGTCAGCGTCATCCCGCGGATGGCCAGGCGGGGCCATGCCCACGCGACGATGAACAGGAGGCAGAGTGCGTACACGAATGCGTACGCGGGACGGATCCCCGTAAGCCACGTGAAGAAGAGCAGCAAGCCGAGCGAGGCGGCGAAAGCGACCTTGCTCATGTCCCCAGGCTAGTTTCGGAAGCTATCCGTCGTATGCCATCTGAGGAACGTGTTCACGCTCGAGCAACCCGGCGACGAGCTTGCCCGCGCTTTGGCCCTGCATCTCCGCGTTCGGCCGCAGGATGATGCGGTGGGCAAGCACCGGCTCGGCGAGGACCTTGATGTCGTCAGGCAACACGTAGCTCCGGCCCTGCACAGCGGCCAGCGCCTGGCTCGCGTGGAACAGGTTCAGAGTGCCGCGCGTGCTTGCGCCAAGCGCAACTTCGGGGTTACCGCGCGTCCGGCCGACCAATCGAGCGATGTATTCGCGAAGCTCCGGCTTTACGAACACGTCTCGAACCGCAGCCTGCGCCGCCGTCAGCTCGTTCGGTGAGACGACCGGCTGCAGCTCGATCATCGGGGACTCCACCTTGTGCTGGTTGAGCAGGTTCGCCTCTTCCTTCTCGGACAGGTAGCCGAGGCGGACCTTCATCAAGAACCGGTCGAGCTGGGCTTCGGGCAGCGGAAACGTCCCCGAGTACTCGACCGGGTTTTGAGTCGCCATGACCATGAACGGCTTCGGCAGCGGATGCGTGTCGCCATCGATGGTGACCTGGCGCTCCTCCATGGCTTCCAGCAGCGCCGCCTGTGTCTTCGGGCTTGCGCGGTTGATCTCGTCAGCGAGCAAGACCTGGGCAAAGACGGGACCCGGCCGGAACTCGAAGTCGCTGACCTTCTGGTTGAAGGCTCTCACACCGGTCACGTCCGATGGCAGGAGGTCGGGTGTGAACTGGATGCGCCGGAAGGTGCAGTCGAACGATCGCGCGAGCGCTTTGGCGAGCATCGTCTTGCCGACCCCCGGCACGTCCTCGATGAGGAGGTGGCCTTCGCACAGCAGCGTGACCAGGCAAAAGCGGATTTCTTCGTCCTTGTTGACGATGGCACGGCTGACATTGGCCATGACGGCGTCGGCGACCCGGGTGACGACTTCGACTCCCCCCACTCCCGCGATTATAGGTTCGCCTTCGGCGCGCCCCATCTCAGGTCAATACGCTCGAAGGGTACGTTTGGTTCCGCAACGCGTTACGTGCCGCAAACTCACAGCGTCTTCTAAGTAGTGATGAAGCATTGGGCCGGCGTTCTCCTGGTATTGGCCATCGCAGCCTGCGGCTCGGCCGCGGGCACGGCCGCCGGCTCACCCCTGGGCGTGAACCAGCTCAAGTTCAAGGTCCTCGACGAGGTCGGCCCGCCCGTCTACTGCGACCCCGACTTCTACCCCGTCGCGCGCCTGGACGGCGAGAAGACCAACGCCATCGCCAAGTATTCGGAGATAAGAGCCGACGCCGAGTTCTACGCGACCATCGTCGCGCACGAGCACCTGCCGTCGGGCGACCTCACCGACGACGAGAAGGTGGCTCTTTATCGGGCGTGGAAGCTGCTGCGGGCCCTAACTTTGACCCAGGCCGGCAGCGACTACTCGTTTTCCTATCGAGCGCTGTCGAAGGGCGGCGCCGCGTCTTACCTCATGGTCACCGGCACGGTTCGAGTTGATGGCGTGGTCACCGTGAGCTCGCGCACGCCGACCGGGGCGCCACCCTGCCCGATCTGTCTCGCGGCCACAACACTCATCGCGACGCCGGGTGGCGATGTGCGCGTCATGGACGTCAAGCCAGGCACGTTGGTCTGGACCGCAGCGTCCGATGGCTCGCGTATCGCGGCGACGGTGCTCGAGGCCGGCAGCATGGAAGCGCCCACCGGTCACCGGATGGTCCATCTAGTGCTGGCCGACGGCCGCGAGCTGCTCGCCTCGCCCGGTCATCGAACGGCGGACGGGCGCTCGCTCGGCTCGCTGGCCGCCGGCAATGTTCTCGACGGCGCGAAGATCATTCGCTGGGAGCTCGTCCCTTACGCGGACGGGCGAACGTACGACCTTCTCCCAGCGGGGCTGACAGGCACCTACTGGGCGAACGGCATCCTCCTGGCGAGCACCCTGGTGCATGACGACAAGATCAAGTAGTTCACGACGAAGACTTCGCTGAAGACCGACCCGGGAGGGAGCTAGCTGACTTCTTCCTCTTCCACCAGGCGAAGGTGGCTGCTTACGTCAAGGCCCAGATGTCGCGCGAAGAAGCCGGCCACGCGCTCGACGTAAAGAGGACGGTCGGCGAAATAGGCGCCGGTGTGCGGTGCGCCCTGGACGATCCAGATCTCGCGCGGCCCGCGGTATGCGTCGTACAGGCGCCGGCTGTGATGGAGAGGCGTGATGTCATCGGCCCCGCCGTGGATGAAGAACAGCGGCCGCGGCTCGAGTGAGCTGAGGATGTCGCGTGGGCTGCACTCGGAAATCCGGCTCCGGGTTCGCATCCAGAACATGAGTCCCGCCAGCCAGACAAATGGCGAGCCGGGCAGCTTCGTGGCGCGGCGAACGTTTTCAATCATCAATGTGCGAAGGTCGCTGAAGGGACTATCGAGGACCAGCGCCTCCACCCCGGGCTCGCCGGCGGCGCCCAGCAGCGAGACGACAGCGCCCATCGAGTAACCGAGCAGCCCAATCCGTGCGTTCGCGATTCGCTTGCGGGCGAACGCGATCACCGCCTGCAGCTCGAGGACCTCTTTGATCCCGAAGGTGATCGGCGACCGGTCACTGCCCGGCATGCCGCGATACGAGTAGAGGACGACGTTGAATCCCTTGCGCCAGAGCGTGGCGGCGATGCCGAGCGAGCCCTGGCGCTGGCCCTTATGTCCTCCGGAGACGATGACGGTCTGCGGCGATCCCGGCTGTCTGAAGTGCCACGCGCCGAAGTTCACACCGTCGGCGGTGACCAGCTCGACCTCTTCGTAGTCGGCCTGAAACTCGAATGGGGTGAACGTGAAATCGTCGAGCGGCATGGGGCGCTCGGGCACGAACGCCCTTCGGTACAGCTGGTAGGAAAGCGCGACATATAAGACCAGCAATACCGCCACGACGACGGCCAGGTAGGTCAGTGGACTCACCTGATTCGAAGCTTATGACTTTGCCGCCTGTTGCGCCGGCTACGCGAAGACCCGGCTGAGCTCGTAAAGCTCCTTGGGCACGCGGCGGGTCTCTTTGACCACGTCTGCGAGCGCCACGACCTCCACGTCACCGTTGCGGCGGATGGGGATCAGGCCGCTCTTGCCCGTGACGATCAGCTCCACCGCCTCGACCCCCAGTCGAGTCGCCCAGATCCGGTCCGTCGGTGATGGCGATCCGCCCCGCTGCAGGTGCCCAAGCACCGTGACGCGGGTTTCAAATCCAGTCTCGCGCTCGACGTTGGCCGCCAGCAGGTCGCCGATGCCACGCTTGGAAAGGCGCACGTGGCCGAAGGCGTCTTTCTCGGCCTCGCCACCAGCGCCGCTTTCCAGCTCCGGGATCTTGGCGCCCTCCGCGACAACGATGATGCTGAACAGCTTGCCCTCGCCGCGACGGCGGTAAAGGTGGCCGACAACGTCTTTGAGGCTCTCCTCGAACTCGGGGATCAAGATGAGGTCCGCCCCACCGGCGACCCCGCCCATCAACGCGACCCAGCCGGCGTCCCGGCCCATGACCTCGACCACCATCACGCGGTGGTGGGCTGAGGCGGTCGTGTGCAGCCTGTCGAGCGCTTCGGTCACGACCCCGACCGCGGTGTCGAACCCGATGCAGAACTCGGTCACCGCCAGGTCGTTGTCGATCGTCTTGGGGACACCTACGGTTGGGAACCCGGCCTCGTGCAAAGCGGCCGCCACGCTCAGCGTGTCGTCGCCCCCGATCGCCACCAGCGCGTCGATGCCGTTGTGCCGCAGCGAGCGGACGACCCGATCGATGCCGTCCTTTTCCTTCAGCGGGTTGGTGCGCGAGGTGCCCAGGATCGTGCCGCCCATGGGCAAGATTCCTCGAACGCTCGCGGGCGTCAGCTCGTCGATCATGCCTTCCTCGAGACAGCCGGCCCAGCCGTTCTGAACACCGCTGACCCGGTGGCCGAGCTGGAAGGCGCGCCTGGCGACTGCCCGGATCGCCGCGTTCAAACCTGGCGCGTCACCGCCACCGGTGAGGACTCCGATTCGCACGCAGATAGGTTAGAACGTCATGGCTTTGGATCACGGTACCTCGATCTTCTTCAGGAGATCGGTGAGCGTGATTTCGGCCAGCGAGCGCAGCACCACGTCGGCTCCGCTCAGGTCGAGCTGGGCTGTGATCGAGTTCGGGATGGCCACGCACCGCAGGCCCGCACGTTTGGCAGCCATCACGCCATTGGGCGAGTCTTCGATCGCAAATGCCTCCGCGGCGGTGATGCCCAGGCAATCCAGGACGGCGAGGTAGAGGTCCGGCTCCGGCTTCGCACGGGAGACGTCGTCCCGGCAGCGCAGGCAGTCGAACTTCTCGAGGATGCCAAGCCGCGCAAGGTGGCCCCTGACCCACTCCGCGGTGGAGCTCGAAGCGACCCCCACCTTCAATCCCATGGCCTTCGCCTGGTCGATTTGAGACACGACGCCGGGCAGCAGCTTCTGGGCCAGGACAAGCTCCGTCCGCCGGCCGATCCGCCGGTCGAGAACCTCCTTGGGCAGCGCTCGGCCCAGCCGCTCCTCGAGGTGGTGCTGGGGATGAAAGCCGGTCGTCGTCGATCCGACGATCTGGATCCACCGCTCGAAGGGAAGCTCCTCGCCATGCGCCTGGTACACCTCGAGCCACGAGCGGTACACAGGCTCCTCCGTGTCGAGGATGAGGCCGTCGAAATCGAACACGATGGCGCGGATCATCGGCGCCACTTTAGCTATCGCGTAGCGATCGGCGTGCCAATTGCTTAGGATCGCCCTGGCCGTGTTCCCGAGTACGACTCATGCCTGAAGAAGCCCGCAAACCGATCTTGCGACAGCCGGATCGTGGCCGTGCCCTGTTCTGGTTGGCGGCTGCGCTGCCCGGCCTGGCGCTGGTATCCGTGGCGCTCATGACCTTCATCCTCTTCGGCGTCCTCGACGCCATCCACTACGTCTCGATCAGAGACTTTTTCACCCCCGATCCGCTGGCGGCTGGTGGCGTGCTCGGACTGGTCGGAGGCGCGGAGGGCGTGACCCTGAGCATCGTCATCGTCGCCGTTGTGTTCGGCATCCAGAACACGTCGTCGCGCTACTCGCCGCGCATCATCGGCATCTTCACGCGCAACCCACTCAACGCGCTCGTGTTGAGCTTCGCGCTCGCCTCGATCCTCTACACGTTCCTGGTCCGCACCGAGGTGAAGACGAGCTACGTGCCGATGTGGAGCGTAGGCGTGGCCGAAGTCCTGGCTCTCATCAACTTCGCGATCCTGCTGCCGTACGTCGGCTACATCTTCGAGGTGATGCGGGCCGAGACGCTGGTCGAGAGCATCATGCGGCGCGCGAAGCGCGAGTTGAAAGCCGCGACAAGCAGCCGTCATCCACGCCGGCACCGAGACGCGCTGATGACGTCGATCGCGCAGGTGACGGACATCGCGTATGGCTCGATCCAGCTGGGCGACATGCCGGTGTGCGTACTCACCATCGAGGTCCTCGGCCATTTTTTGGCGGACGACTATCTGAAGATCAGAAAAAAGTGTGCGCCCGAGTGGTTCCAGGTAGGCCACGCCGACATGCCCGGCGCTTCGGATCAGATCGTCGCCGAGGTGAATCGGGCGCAGACCTGGTTCGCGTACACGATTATGTCGAGCTTCGTCGACATGGTCGGCCTTACCCCGGTGCATCGCAAGGAGGCGGTGCATGCCATCGCCGTCGCGACGCGCGACGCCGGAATCGCCGCGATCGAGGAGGGCGACTCGGAGGTCGCCGAGCTTTGCCTTCGCTTCTTCAATACGTACCTGAGGGCTGCGATCAACCAGACTGCCCCGACGTTCGCCTCGGTGATCATGAACGAGTACCGGCGCTTCGCGATCGGGGCCCTGGAATGGCGGCCGGACCTCTCGGTTCAGGCCGCAGCCCACGTGCTCCGCTACGGCCGCCACTTCGACGACGCCGGCATGCCGGCGACGCTTGGGGCCGCGGCCGAGGACGTCGCCGACCTCGCCATCGAAGCCCGGGCGCGCGACCCGCAGGTATCGCTCAAGCTGGCCCGGCTGCTCGTGCGAAACCTGCTCGACCTGACCCCGAACGCCCGCCCCATCGGCCTCAACGGGATGTTCAAAGGGGTTGCGAAACTGACTTTCTGGGCGATGGCCGCGGACCAGAGAGACGTCGCGCGCGTACTGGTCGAAGGCATCGCGGCAGCGCCGCCGGACTTCGTCGATGCCGCCCTGGACCGCATGGAGTCGATGCAGAACGGGCTCTTCTGGGAGGTCAACGAGCGCGTGATCGCGTTCGACTGGGTCGATGAGTCGCTCCGCGCCGAGATCCCGAGGCTGCGGGCGGCGTTGCGCCGATCCAAGGGATCGATTGAATCGCTGGCCGTCGAGCTCGAGAAGGCGCCTGCTGTACACGACCTTGTGCCACCCGAGCCGAACGCAGCGCCGGCTGCCGCCGCCGCTACGTCTGAGCCGTCTGGGTGTTGATCATCGCCGTGGACGCAGTCTCGAAATAGTCGAGCAGCGCCTTGCGCACGGCGGGCGCGACGTCGATCGATTCCACCGCGACAGTCATGTGGCCCAGCCACGCGTCGCGCTCGCGCTGGCCGATGGCAAACGGTTGGTGCCGCATGCGGAGGCGCGGATGGCCACGTTGTTCGCTGTACGTGCTGGGCCCGCCCCAGTACTGGATCAGGAAGAGGGTGAGCCGCTCGGTGGCGGCTGACAGATCTTCTTCCGGGTAGATGGCGCGCAGCACAGGGTCTCCCGCCACGCGGGAGTAAAAGCGTGTAACAAGCCGCCGGAAGGTTTCCTCGCCGCCGGCGAGCTCGTAGACGCTGCGGTTCAACATCCTTTTCAGCCTCGAGTGACGCCGGCGCCGGCAAGGATCTCCGCCGTGGGCCGCACCACTGCCTGCGCCGCCTTGAGCGCCGTTTTCTCGAGGTAGCGCTCGACGATGCGGCGGCCCACCGCGTACCCGCCCATGTGCGGAATTCCGGCCGTCCGCAATCCCATCCGCTCGGCGACGGCATCGCCCAGGACGTATGGGGTCCAATCGGCAACGGTGCTTCCGGTCCCGAAGGCGGCGGTGACCTTCTCGAACGCCTCCTCGAGCGCGGCGCCGGAGACACCGGCGTACCAGGCTCCGGTGGAATCTGGTCCGCACACCTCGAGCGTGAACACCTCGGCCAGGCCTTCGTGGATCACCCACTCCGCGAGGTTGAAGCGCGTCTCTGCGTTCGGCGTGCGCAGGTTGTGGACGAGCTCGTGGACTCCGCACGCACCGATCCGCGTGATGTTGTAATCGGTCGGCCACACCACCATCCAGATCGTTCCGGGCATCGCGCCCATGCCGTAATAGCCGAGGGTGCGCTGCATGAAGATGTCCTCGTCGGGGTTACCTAGCGTCAGCACGACCTCGATCCGATCGGGGTGCCGGATCCCCGGCAGCGCCGAGCGCTGGTACTCCCACGCACGGGCCATGTCGCGACGCAGCTGGCCCCAGGGGCCGGCAGCAACCAGCCGCTGCCACGCCTCGGGGTATCGCGGGTCGTCCACGTGGACGCGGAATCCATCTCCTTGCTCATGGATCTGCTTCAGCTGCTTCAAGGGTTCCTCGTCAAACGTCGAGATCCCCCGCATGGCTGCCAGCGCATCAAGGCGCGCCGCCGCCGGCAGGGTGAACAGGCGCGTCATCGCAGCCGCGTCGTCATGCACGTCGATCTCGATCTGGTCGTCGGTGGTCAGCGCCATGCGCGCCTACTTTACGAACCAGCTGGTCATGCGCCTGCTGCCGGATGCGGTAGCGCAGCCTCCTGGAGCGCGGAGTGGCGCTCCATCTCCGCCTCCCTAGGCAGAAACCACGCGATCGCGATCGTGACGATGACCAGCACGACGTGAGTCATGAGCGACCTCTGCAATCCGATCGCGTCGGCGATCGCTCCGTTCACCGGGATGCCGATCGCTCCGGTGACGAAGCCCAGGCCCATGACAAGACCTGAGGCGAGGCCGGCACGCGCGGCCATGAGCTGCTGGGCCATCAGAAGCATCAGTGGGGCAGTGGAGGCGGCGAGGACGCCGATGAGAATCGCGCTGCCGAACGCCCAAGGCCCGGGAAACATGGTGTAAAGCAGGATCGCCGGAACGCTGAGCACGAGCGTGGCGAGAATCACGGTGCGTCTTCCGAATCGATCCGCCAGCGAGCCGCATCCTACAGTGCCGAGGGCGCTGGCCAGGACCAGCGTGGTGGCGAGCGGACCGTAGAACTCGGGTCCATAACCCAGCTGCTCGTACCAGGTCGGGGTGAAGGCCTGAAACACGTTGACCGTCCAGCTCCGGGACATCATCACCCCGATCACAACGGCGAGTGCGAATATCGGCACCGCCCCTCCGCCCGCATGCGTACGCACAGACCCGGCGATGCCCTTCATGTTTCCGCGCATGCGCCACAAGAGGTAACCGCCGGTGATCAGCCCTGGGATGACGAGCAAGCCCGTGCCATGGATCCCGAAGGCCCCGAAAAGGAGGATTCCGATGAGCGGACCGACGGCGACTCCCACCGTGCCGGCCGTGACGTAGATGGACATGCCGAGGCTGCGCCTCCAGGCGGGCAGCAGCGCGCGGACGTCGAGGGCGCCCATCGGGTGAAAGGCTCCGGAGCCGAGTCCCGAAGCGCATGCCAGCGCGACCAGAAGCGGAAAGCTGGTCACGAACCCGACAAGCGCGAACGTCAGCGCCGTCCAGCACAGCGCGAAGCCGGTGAATCGGGTGCCAAATCGATCGGCCAGGACTCCGAACAGCGGCTGCGAGACCGACGCCATCCCGCTGTAGGCGAGACTTACAAGCCCCACCGTCGCCAGGCTGAGCTGGAACCGACCGATCAAGACGGGAAACAGGACAGGAATGACGCCCACGTAGCCGTCGACGGTGAGGTGCCCGACCATCAAGGTCAGCAGCTGGCCGTTGCGAAGAAAATCCCTCACAACGGGCTAGGTTAGTTGGCTACGACAACAGCGTTTCCGCGCGGAAACGTCTCGACGTTGCCAGTGCTCACCTCCTGTCGGCGCGGAAACCGCGCCTAATGGCACGTGGGTTAGGAGGCGCGACTCCTGGCAGCTTGCAGGTCGGACAAAGCCAGCGCCCGGTCAGCGGCACTGGCTCCATCCGCCGCAGTAACCGTCGTGTAACTGAGCCCGAATCCAGGGCGGTGGTAGACAACACGCCAGGGGTGCAACTGGCGGCCATCCTTACCCTGAATCCTTACGGCCCCGTCATAGACGGTCATCGCGTCCGAGGCTAACCGTCGGCGACCGCGACCGCCATCCTTGAAATTGATGGCCGGCGCTCATTGAAATCCCGGCGCCCGACCAGCAGCCTCAAAATGAAGCGCGGTGGGCGACCTGCTTTACCTGAGCCGCGCCGACGTCGAGCGCTTGCTCGACATCGACGCGATGCTCGACGCGCTGGGCAAGGCCCTGGTCGTCTACTCCTCGGGGATAGCGTCCGTTCCACCGCGCGCAGGAGCGCGCGTCGGCGACCGTGGAATCCTCGGCGCCATGCCGGGGTACGTGCCGGGCATCGCCCTCGAGGTGAAGCTCGTCTCGGTCTTCCCCGCCAACCATGACCACGGGTTGCCCTCTCACCAAGGCTTGATCATGGTGTTCGACGAGGACACCGGCACGCCCCTCGCGGTGATGGACGGCACCTACATCACGGCGATCAGGACGGGCGGCACCGCAGCGGTGGCGACCCGCACGCTCGCTCGGGACGATGCTTCCGTCCTGGCCATCCTCGGCGCCGGCGTGCAGGGCGGCTCGCACCTCGAGACCTTTCCGAGGGTCCGCGACTTCAAGGAGATCCGCCTCGCCTCGCGCAATCCGGACCACGCCCGCGCGCTCGCGGCACGTCACCCCGGCGCCCACGTTGCCGACAGCTTCGAGGCTGCGGTGCGAGGCGCCGACGTGGTCGCGTGCTGCACCGATGCCCGCGAGCCGATTCTCCGCCGCGAGTGGCTCAAGCCCGGCGCGCACGTGAGCTCGGTCGGAGGGACGTGGGGACCGGAGCTCGATGCGGAGACAATCAGCGCGGGTCGCGTGTTCGTGGAGTGGCGGGGCGCCGCAACGAATCCACCACCGGCCGGCGCGGCCGAGCTTCAGGGTATCGACGCGAACAGCCTCACCGAGGTGGGTGAAGTCCTCGCCGGCACCAGGCCGGGTCGCATTTCCGACGACGAGATCACCATCTACAAGTCAACCGGTCACGCCGTCGAGGACGCCGCGGCCGCGCGGCTCGTGTACGACAGAGCGAAAGCCGAAGGAGCCGGCGTTTCGCTAGAGCTCTAAAGCTCTACCAGGCGCGACGGAACGGCGTTGACGATCCGCGTGCGGTCGAGCTGCAGCTCAGGCTGCACTTTCCCATAAGGGTGCACGTGTCCGTGGACCAGCAGGAGCGGATGGAACTCTTTGATCATCCGGTTGAAGGCTCTGAATCCTTCATGCGCAGCGTCCTTCGCCTCCGTCACTCCGGAAGGCGGCGCATGCGTGATCAAGACGTCGAGCTTGCGGCTGTTCCGGACACGCTTGAGGCGAATCCACAGCTCGAGGCTGATCGCGCGGCGCTGCATCTGAGCCTGCGTGTACTGATTGGGACCTTCCTTGTAACGAAGGCTGCCACCGAGACCCGCTATGCGCAGCCCATTGACCTCAACCACGCGACCGTCCACGTTGTCGCACCCGGGCGGGCCAGGGACCGGGACCTCTGGCTGCAGCGCCACCCAGGTGGTGTCTGCCGGCTTCACGTTGGGGTCGTGGTTGCCCGGGACGTACAGCAGCGGCACGTTGGCCCGGCTCACAAGGTACTCGAGGTAGTCGAAGGGGAGGTCGCCGCAAGACACGATGAGGTCCGGCGCCACGGCTGGAAGCCTATCCCCGTACAGCGATTCGTCGACCTCGTCGGCGACCGCGAGGATCCGGGTCAGGCGAGCACCTCTTTTCGCGTCGACAGACGTTCGATCTCGGCGCGGCGCGCCACTTCAAACCCTTCTCGCAGCCCGGCTTTCAGAATGCGAGCTATGTCCGGAGCCGAATGCAGCCTCGGGAGATACACGAAGTCAGCGCCCAGCTCATAGAACTCCAGCGCCTGAGGAATGTGTTCACTGGTCAGCATGACCTTCGCCTTCGGACATGTCGCACGGATGTTGCGCATCATCCTGAGGTTGTTCGTGCCGCGCAGGATGTCATCGGTGATGGTTGAAATGACCAGCTCCGCGTCCTGGATCCCGACATGCCGAAGCGTGTCGGCATGCGCCACATCTCCGTAAACGCAGCTGATCCCGCGCTGGCGCAGCTCACGCATGACGGTCGGGTTGAAGTCGACCACCAGGATCTTGTTGAGAAACTCCTTGACCTCGACTGGTTCGCCATCGTGCTCGAACTCGTGGAGGATGGAGCTCGCGTCACGGAAGAAGCCGAGGAATACAAAAGTCTCGGGCCGCGACTCGGATTGCTCCTGAGCGCTCTCCGCGGAGTCGAGGTCCTTGATCCTGAGCCCCCTGAGGATCCGGCTGAGAAAGCGCTGAACATGGTGGCTCGAGTTGATCATGTAAGTCGAGGCGACCGAGGTCAGAGCGAACGTGATGATGACGATGGTCAACACGTCAGCACCGATCTGTGGAGGCTGTCGGGCAAGGCCGAGCGAGGCGATCACGATCGAGAACTCGCTGACCTGGGCCAGGTTGATCGCCGGCAGCAGGCTGGTCCTCAGCCCAAGTCGCAGGGCGTAAAGGATCGGGACAACACACAGCCTGCTGACAATCACAAACGCGGAAGCGGCGAGCGCGATGAGCACGACGTGAGCGCTTGGCAGCGGGATCTGCATGCCCAACGCGACGAAGAACAAGGTGACGAAGAAGTCCCTGATGCTCACCGCCTTCGCCATCACGTCAAGGTTGTACGGAAAGGTCGAGAGGCTGATTCCCGCGATCAGCGCGCCCATCTCTTTGGAAAGTCCGATGTAGCTCGCCACCCCGGCCAGGAAGAAGCACCAGGCCAGGGCGCTGACGAGCACAAGCTCCGGAACCTTCGCCACAGCGCGAAACAGGTAGGGCAGGACGTATTTCGAAAGCGCGAGCCCGCCGACGACCAGCAGCGCACCTTTCCACAGCGAAAAAGCTAGAGGCAGCATGTTGGGACTCTCGATGTTCGGCTGCACCGCGATCATGGCCACCGCCCACAGGTCCTGGATGACCAGGACTCCGAGCGTGATGCGCCCTGGGAGCGTGTCGAGCTCGAACTTGTCGTAGAGCAGCTTGACTACGACCAGCGTGCTGGAAAGGCTCATGCACGCGGCGAGGTAGATCAGGGCGTAGTTGCCCTGCGTCACGCGCTCGCCGAGCAGGTAGAAGAAACCGAGTCCGAGGGCGAAGCAGATCGGAACCTGGAGCGCGCCAGTCAAGAGGACCGCAGGTCCCGCCGAGGCCAGCTTCTTGAGGTCGATCTCCAGCCCGATGATGAACAGCAGGAGGATGAGGCCGATCTCCGCGACCGTCGCGATGCTGGCCTGGTCGTGCACGAGGTTGAGGCCGAGCGGCTTGTTCGGCCCGATGAGCACACCGGTCACGAGGTAAGCAAGGATCAGCGGCTGGCGTAAGCGCCAGCCGATCAGCGCGAGCAGTGCGGCCGCGCCGACGCAGATGCCGATGCTGGAAAGAAGGTCGGGGGCTGCGTTCACCGGCTAACCCGAAACCACTGCATCGAGGTGATCCCATCGTCCCTTGAACATCGGCGCCTCGGAAGGATCGCCGAGGATCAGAAAGCGCGGATAGTGCAGGCCCTCGATCAGAGCGGATGCAAGCTGCTCGAGCTGCAGCGACGCGTCCGGCCCCCTGTCTGGGCTGCTGAAGAGACGCCCGATCCCGCGAGATCTCGTGTTCTGTCCGATGCGCGGGCCTTTGGCCCCAGGGCAGAAGATCGAGACCAGCACGCCGCTGGCCTGAAGCTGCCGAGCCAGACCCTCGGTGAAGGCGGCCACGGCAGCGTCGCCTGTGTCGTAAGGCAATGTCGTTGGGTCGCCGGCCACCAATCCGCCGTACGACACCACGTTCACGATGTGACCCGATCCCCGGGCCGTCATGTGCGGCAGGAAAGCCGTCGACGTGCGCACGGTGCCGACGAGATTCGTCTCCAGCATCCAGCTCCAGTCATCGCCGGAGATTTTGTCCGTCTTGCCCTGGAGCAGCACGCCGGCGGCGTTGATCACCACGTCGACCCGGCCCATGGACTTCACCGCGTCGCGGGCGAGCGAGCGCACGGATGCGTCGCTCCGCACATCGGTGGCGAGTGCGATGGCAGCTTCGGCCGTGCCCAGCTTCAGCACGTCTTCCACGGTCCGCTCCATGCGTGGCACGTCGAAGTCGGCGACGACGATGTTGGCGCCCTGGCGGGCCAGGCCCTTCGCGACGGCACGCCCGATTCCGCTGCCACCCCCCACCACGACGGCCACGCGCTCAGAAAAGCTCCCGTGAGACCGGGGACCCGCTTCAGGATTCGTGGACACCGCGACGGATTATCGCTGGGCTACGCTCGCTTGAATCGCAAGGCGGTGTAGTTGTCGTCGATCGCCACGAAGGCCACGGGTTTGTAGCCGGTCACTGAAGTGATCTCACCCAGGACATCGCGCTTGGTCCACCAAGGCGTGGCGGGCAGGTCGCTGACGCCGCGGGTCTGCCCGCCCTTCGGGTATGTGATCCAGAGCAAGCCGCTCGGCTTGACGGCTCCGATTGCCGGCGGACCAAGGCGGCGAAGCTCCTCGACGCTGTTCACGAACAGCTGAACCACGTCGTACATCTGCGACGGCTGGACCTCGTTGCCGATGTCTGCCGGACCGGGGACCAGCCGCGAAAGGTAACCAGGCGGCGCGTTCAGGACCGCAACCTTTTGGCCGGCCGCGAGCCTAAGCTTTTTGGCCGTGGGGCTGAACCCCAGCTTGTCTTCGCCGATCGCCGGCAGCGAGCGCTGGCTGTCGAGATGCCCCATGCTGCCGCCAGCTTATATAGATAGATGAAGGAAGTCTCGCCACTGGCGCGGTTGGGAATCGTCCTGCTGCTCGCGGCTGCGTTCGGTGGCTGCTCGAACGGAGCGCCGGCGGCATTCGCACTGAACAGCGCATCGGTCGACTCGCCCTACGCCTGCCCGTCGACCGCCAACAACTCCCCGTACAACGTCCATGCCACGATCGAGGTGCGCAACGGAACTTCGAGCACGGTGGCGATCAAGTCTGTGGCCGCCCGGATGACTCTGACCGCGACCAAAGGGACCTGGCTGCAGAAGGTCGGGGACAGGTACGAAGCCGCGGCGGTGAAGTTCACCCCGGAGGCCGTACCCGCGGCCAGCTCCTCATCCCTGCAGGTCGCGATCCCGAGTGCGTGCACAAGCGGCAAGTCGGCAAAGGTCGACTCGAGCTACGGCGACTACTCGGTCGAGCTCACAGTCGTCGCGTCTTCCGGCACCTACAAGATCGCGAGCGCGAACCACCACCGTATCTTGGCCGGATAGTCCTCAGGTCCTCAGGATCGTCATCGCCTGGTTGGCGGCGGCCATCCACTTAGGATCGCGCACCCACGTTTCGACGCCCCACAAGAGCACGACCTGCACCTGTTCCCGGCGATAGCCGGCGGCGCTCTCGACGAGGTTTGCGGGCTGGAACCCGGATGTGCCCATCCACGGCTGCGCCTGCACCTCGGCGAGCCAGAGGTCCTTGCCCTGGGCCCCGGCCCGATCAGCCCACAGGCCGACCGCCTGCTGCTTCCAGACGCTGCGAAGGTCAGGATTCGTGAACCTGTATTGGGTGGACGGCTGGTCTATGTACAGGTCGAGGCCCAGCGCATCGCCCAGCTGAAGCGCTTCGGCCGGATGGCCGCTCGGATAAGTACCCATCGCGGCGAGCACCTGCGGCGCGTAGAGCTGAAGCAGGTCGATGTACACGTTCCAACCGTCGAAGGTCGTCACGCCGACCTTGTGCGCGGGGTCGAGCTGGTGGACTTCGGCCACCTCCCAGGCAAGCTGTTCAGTCGTGATCTGGTCGGCGCCGGTGACCTCGTTGACGACGTAGTCGAGCGGCTCGTTCTCCACCTGCCACGCATAAAGGAGCGGTGATGAGCGATAACGCAGGACGCTCTCATCGAAATAGGTCCTGTAGGAAGCGCTCGACTGGACCTCGTTCAGATTGGGCTGCTCTCGCGGGCCTGCCCAGGCCGGCATGTGCAGCTCCGGGTACAGGAAGTTGCGAGCGCCGAGCGTGAGCACGACGCGCGTGGGGCGGTCGGCAAATGTGTTGTGGGCATCGACGACGTCGAGCAGCTCATCGACCGATGAGAAGTCGAGGCTGTCCGGCGTGGGTTGAACCAGCTCCCAATAGACGGGCAGCCGCACCAGATCAGGCTCCGTGGCCTCAAGTAGATCCGCCAGCTCGTGAGCAGCGTCGGCGCTGGCCGGTGACGTCATCCCTGGGCTGTAGCTGAAGCCGACCAGGGGTGCCGGGGGGGCGTCTTTGGGCCAGGTCTCACCGCCGAGCAGCAGTGCGGCGGCCACCAGGCACATAAGAGCTTTCAACGCTGGGGTAACGCGCACCTCCAGTCTCCTATTTCTGCAGGCATTCCTGTGAGAAGGCTGTGAGGAGGCTCAGGCGTTCCTGGGACACATGTTTCCGGCCGACTTCCGTGACGGGGCTTTGAGCTTGCTCAAGCGTTCCTGGGGTGGAGGCGGAGGGTACCAACCGCGAATATGCCACGCCCGTTGATCGTTGCCGCCGGCTTCGTGCTGGCCGGCCTATTTGGCCTGGGAGCCTATTTCCTTCCGGTTTTCCAGACCGCAAGCACGACCGTCGCAACCGGCGGCCTGGGGAACCTCGACCCAAAGCCGGCCTCCACCTCGCCATTCACGGTTTTGCTCCTGGGCTCTGACGACGACTCCAAGTTTCCCCCCGACCGCCTCAACACCCAATCGATGATCCTGGTCAGGGTCGACCCGGGAACCCGGCAGGCGACCATGCTCTCGATCCCGCGCGACCTGTGGATTCCGATCCCGAACGAGGGCTCCGGGAAGATCAGCTGGGCCTACCAGCTTGGTGGGGCGCAGGCCGCGGTTGGGGCGGTGGAGAGCAACTTCAAGGTCCACATCGACGACTACGCCTGGATTGGTTTGAACGGGCTGGTCAAGCTGATCGATCAGCTTGGCGGCGTCAACGTCACCGTGACCAACCCGGTGATGGATGACTTCTACCCTTCAGACCTCGCGGCTGACGTCGATCCATACGGCTACTACCGGGTCGCGGTCCTTCCGGGCGCGGCCCACCTCGACGGGGTCCACGCGCTGCAGTACGTGCGCTCGCGCCATGGAGACCTGCGAGGGGACTTCGCCCGCTCCGAACGCCAGCAACAGGTGCTGCTCGCGATCAAGGCCGAGGCCTCACATCTGAACGTGGCCGACCTGCCCACCCTGGCCAAGGCTTTTAACGGAGAGATCAAGACGAGCATGGGGCTGACCCGAGTCCGTCAGCTCATGTCGATGGCCGGCGAATTCGACGGATCGGGCATCCACAGGGTTGTCCTGGTGCCTCCATACACATCGGAAGGTTGGGTCGGCGGCCAGGCGGTCGTCCTGCCTGACTGGGCCACGATCCTGCCCCTGGTTCATCAGAGCTTTCCGTGAGCGCGGTTCTCCTGAAGCACGCGCCTTCCTTTCAGCGCGCGCTCATCTCCGGGACGCTCGTGCTGGCGATGCTCGCGTTCGGGATCGGCGTCTACCACGCGGCCGATTACCTGAAGGCCGGTCGTCCCCACGTCCAGCGGCCGACCCAGACGGCCGGGCCGTCTCTACCGGGCACGATCTACGTGGTCCAGGCGGGCGCCATCTACCGGCTCCAGGGCGGGAAGTTCTCCCAGATCACTCCCGACAACGGCTGGATGCAGCCGGCCGCCGACCCGACCGGGAATCGGCTGGTTGCTGTCAGCCGCGAGGGAAACGCCTCGGAGATGTACCTCCTGGACCGCAGCGGCAACGTCAAAAGCCAGCTGACGCACAACAGATCTCCATCCGTCGAAGCGAACCACTGGGTGTTTTATCCCCGCTTCAGCGCCGATGGCCAGCTGTTCTACGACTACGACCCGAAAGATCCGTACAACATATATCGGGTCGACCTCGCTATCTTCGCCAGCCCGGCGGACCCGAGCTCAAAGGCCGCTGTTCGGTGGACGTTTCCAAACCAGTACACGGGCGGTGATGTGAGCCCGCTCCCGCTGAAAAGCGGCGGCCTGATCTTCACGCGGTTCTCGATCGACGACCAGTCCAAGGTCCACTCGCAGATCTGGTTTCAGGCGCGCCCCGGGACTGCCGGCGTGGCGCTCACCGATCCCGAATCCGGGTGCATCCAGCCCGCCGTTTCCGCGGATGAGCGCTTGCTGGCGATGGTATGCACTCACGGTCAGCCCCTGGCGGCGGAGGTCGCGATCGCGAGCTTATACGGCGCCACCCACACCCTCGGTCCGACAGCGGTCCTCGCCCGAGGCCGGCAGGTCTCGTCGCCGGCTTTTTCGCCGGACGGCAAGACGCTGGCCTACCTGGCGCCGGCCACTCCGGGGGGCGGATTCCAGCTGTGGACGGTGCCCACCACCCAGTCCACCGCCCCGACGGCGAAGCAGATCACGTCGGAGCTTGGCCTGGACGCCTCATCGGCCCCCGTCTGGATCTGAGTGTCGCGGTCCCGAGAGTCCTTGGATCTTCGCGGCCTAGACGGGCGGGCGCCGGCTCACCCCAGGGAATCTGACGATTCCGTGTGGGCCCGAGCGGGCGCCGAAGCCGGCGTCGAGGGGCCCGTCGCCGCGTCGCTGCCCCCGCGCAACCATGGCGCGGGGACCCCGAAGGGATGCGCTCCTCCTTGCGCCACCCTCTCCTTGGCTCCGCCCGTCGATGCCGCGAATCTCTCAAGGAGCTCGGGACCGCGACACCCCGTAACAAACCGTTCATCGGTGGAATTCGAGAACCGTTCAACGGTATGAGCGCAGTTCGAGATGTTTGTGCGTTTTCAGGTCAGGGAGAGAGCATGAGATTTAGAAACCGGTCCGACGCACCCGACCTTCACACTCAGCTCGAGTCGCTGCTCGACCAGGTCTGGCAGTCCGAGTCCGATTGGAGGCTGTGGGATCGGGTCGACGCCGCAGTCATGTTGGAGAGCCTTCGCGAGCGGCGAGCCGCCGCGCGCGATACCAAGCAACCAACATGAACCGCCGAGCCCCTGGGTCGATGAGGCCGGAGGGGAGCGGTCGAACGGCCTTCGTGCTCTCCGGAGGCGGCAGCCTCGGAGCGGTCCAGGTCGGCATGCTGCAAGCGCTCACCGAAGCCGGCATCTGCCCTGACCTCTTGGTCGGCACTTCTGTTGGAGCCGTCAACGCCGCTTTTATCGCCGCCGACCCATGCCACCAAGGTGCCGTGCGCCTCGGCGCGATCTGGAGCGGGCTGCGACGCCAGGACATCTTCCCCCTCAGCCCCTGGTCGGGCGCTCGTGGCCTGCTCGGCCGCAGCAACCACGTGATCTCGAACTCGAGCCTCAAGTCGGTCCTGGAAAGGCATCTCCCTTACGAGCGCCTCGAGGACGCCGCGATACCGGTGCATGTCATCACCACGGAGCTCAAGACCGGGCGCGGCGTGCTGATCTCCAGCGGGCCCGCTGTACCGGCGCTCCTCGCCAGCACCGCCATCCCGGGCATCTTTCCCCCCGTCACGATCGGCCGGCGGGAATTCATCGACGGGGGCGTCGCCAATCACACCCCGATCGCAGCAGCGATCGAACTTGGCGCGACGCGGATCTTCGTCCTGCCCGTCGGATATCCCTGGCTGCGCGAGGAGCCGACCAACGCGCTGGGGATGGCGCTGTTCGCGCTTGCCCGGTTCGTAGAGCAGAGGCTCGATGCTGAAGTCGCCGCCTACAAGCAGCTGGTCGACATCCATGTTTTGCCCACCCCCGACGCCGTGGCGGTTTCCCCGGCGGACTTCAGCCATACCGAGGAGCTCACCGCGCGCGGCTACAAGCTGGCGCGCAAGTACGTCGTGTCGGCGCTCCAGCCGCCGCCGGCCAAACAGCAGCTCAAGCTCGCGGCTTCTGCGGCTTGAGCAGGCTCGGCTAGAGCGCTCTGACTGCCCGCTCGAGAGGCTTCTTGATCGAGGCGCGGATGTCGTCGACGTCGGGGAGGGCGTGCTGGAGCCGCCGCGTGAGCGAAAGCCGGCGACGGCGCCGGTAGATAACGAAGCCCACGCCCGCGGCCACAATCGCGACCGCAATCACGGCCGCCACGCCGGCCCTCGGGTCAATTTCTTTGATCGCGGGACGGTCGACCTCGCTCTTCAACCTCTCTCGCAGAGTGTCCATCTCTTGTCCTCCGTATAGACCGGCTTCTTCAAATGTTCTGGCCACACAGGGAGAACGCGCTGGAAGGGCATCAGTACGTGATGGAGGCCGGGCGTTTTATCAATGAAGCGTCTGGGCCGCAAGGTTCGGGCGCTTCATACCTCGAATAGGAGGAATACGCAGTTGAAGTGCGACATTTGCGACCAGGAGTTTGCGAACTCTGAAGAGGTCAAGAACCACAAGGAGCAGGCTCATCCGATGGGCGAAGGCGACGGTGAGAAGCCGGACCTCATGGATAACCCCGGCATGAAGCCCGAAGAGAGCGAGATGCCGGAACCGGCGGAACGCCGAACCAGGTAGTCAGGTCCAACAAGGCCGGCGGCATGGGCCGCCGGCTTTTTTTGTGCCTCACGGCAATCTCACAGATTTCTCACACGGCGCGCTGAGCCGCCGCCGTCAGCCTTCGTTTCGACGCTCAGGGAGCGATTACCAACGAAGGAGGAGAAACCATGAACGGCATTCGGAAGTCAGTGGCCGCGGCTGCCATCGCGGGGTCGATGCTCATCGGTGGCGTGACGGGCGCCGTGCTTTACGGCACGACGATGATCGTCGCCTCGGCAGCGAGCCCGTCGCCGAGCACCGCCAGCGGCGCGTTCGTGTCGAACGAGGACGCGACGCACGAAGCCGGCGAGAGCGCAGCCCGGGAGGCGCAGGAAAACGCCGGCCAGGTCCCGACAGTCCCGTAGATTGGCTTCAGCGCCAATAGGTCCGCCACAAGGGGCCGGTGAAATGCCGGCCCCTCTCCAATGAATCAATGAAATGAAACGAAACCTGATCGTCGCCGCCACAGCGGGTGTCGCCGTCCTCGCCCTGATCGGCGCCGGCGGCTACATCTATTTCTTCTCAGGCCTGCGCACCTCGCCCGCCACGCTCGGGCTGGGCAGCGCTACACCGAGCACAGCGGCGGGATCGCCGAGTGCGACCGGCCTGACCGGAAAGTGGAGCATCGCTTCGGGTTCGCTCGTCGGATACAGGGTTCAGGAGTTGTTCGCGGGCGAGAGCTCCAAGCACCTTGCCGTCGCGCGCACGTCTGACGTCAGCGGCAGCCTGACGATCAGCGGGGACTCGAACGGCTACACGGTCAGCGGTATCGCCCTGACGGCCAACCTGACGAGCCTGCACAGCGTCGACCAGGTGGCAGGTCGCAGCGTGAGCCAGCGTGACGGCGTCGTGACACGGCAGCTCGCGGTCCAGCAGTTTCCAAGCGCAACTTTTACCGCCACCTCCACACCGGTTCCAGGCACGTTGTCGAGCGCGCAGGTGGACGTGTCGGCGGCGGGCAAACTCACCATCCACGGCGTCAGCAAGGACGTCACCGCGACCGCCAAAGCTCAGGTGGTCGGTGACAAAGTCGAGATTGCAGGCACGCTGACGATCAACATGACTGACTACGGAGTGAGCCCTCCGCAGGCGCCTTTTGTCACCGTCGACCCAACGACAACGATCGAGTTCGACATCTTCCTGACGAAGGCCTGAGCCTCTAAGGAACGAGCTGCCTCGCGACGAACATCACGTTGGCGGGACGCTCCGCCAGCCGGCGCAGGTACCACTGGTACCAGGCGTCGCCGTACGAGATGAGGTCCTTCACGACGTAGCCTTCGGCTGCCAGCCGGACCTGCTGGTCTGTGCGGATCCCGTAGAGCATGTTCACCTCGACCTTCCCGTTTTCCATCCCGAGCGCATGTGCGAAGCGTGTGACGCGCGCGATCAGCTCCACGTCGTGGGACCCGAGCACCAGGCGAAGCTGCCCGCGCTTGACCTCCGGGAGCATGAGCGCGCATAGCGCCAGGTAGCTCGCATCGACCTCCTTCTTGGCGCTGGCGGCGCGATCAGGAGGCTCCGCGTAAGCGCCCTTGACGAGCCTGATCGCCGGATTCAGCGGCATCAGGCCGAGAGCGTCTTCAACCGTCCGGTAGAGGTATGCCTGCAGGCAGACCCCTGTCCGGGGGTGACCGGCTCGCAGCCGCCGGTACAGGTCCAGTGTCGCCTGCGTATAGGCGCTTCCCTCCATGTCGAGCCACAGGAAGCTATTTGCCTTCGCCGCCGCGCTGGCCAGCCGCTCCAGGTTCTCGTACGCAGCGTCTTGATCGATGTCGAGCCCGAGCTGCGTCGGCTTGACCGAGATCTCCGCGTCGATACCCGCCGCCGAGGCGCTCGACAAAACCGACTCATAGTGTTCAACCGTCGCGCGCGCTTCCGACAGGTCCGTGATGTTCTCGCCGAGCCGTGTGAGGAGGGCGCCTATGCCTTGCGCCTTGAATGCGATGGCGGCCTTGAGGGCGTCGTCGAACTGCTCCCCTGGCAAGAAACGCCTGACGGCCCGCCGCGCAAATCGCCAGCGGGGAACATGCGTCGCGAGCCATCGGTTTTGCGCGCACCAGAGTAGGAGGCTTCGCATCTGGTGCGATAAGCCTAGAGCGGGAGCTCAGGCGGGGCGGTCACCTCCTGGCCCCAACGAACACTCGACGCTGCAGTAGGCTTCGAGCCCGCGGACAACGGCCCCGAACTCTATCGGGGTGGCGCAACCGGTGCAGTAGGCCGACGTGGCCGTGTCGTTGGTCGACACGATGTGCAGCGGTCTCACCGGGACCACCTTGACCGCAACCCCGGCCTGCAGCGCCATCCTCACCCTGTCGTCGCGCTGCCGTCCAACCGGAAGCTGAACAATTCCCATCCCCATTCCCCCTTTTGCCCACCAGCCTGGGCTTGAAGCAAGTATCGGCGCGCCTGGAAATCTGTCGCCGTACAGGTGTAGGAGTCGTTGCTACTACGGGTCGGAAGCCCAAGAACAAGGAGAAAGGCGCCCGCGGAAGCAGGCGCCTTTGGTCTGCGATGAGCTGGTTACCAACCGTACCAGCGGCCTCCGCCTTCGGCTCCTCGAATGAAGAAACCGAGCACCCAGAGGACCAGCCCGATGAGGAGCAGAATCCAGAGGATGTGGAGCGCCGGTGCCAGCAATCCGCCCCCGCCGAGGAGCAGCAGCAGCAGGATCAGCACGATTAACGCAACCACTGTTGATTTACCTCCTTTCAAGCCGGCTCCACCGCCGGCAATGGACTCCCTAAAGAGAAAAACGCTCCGCATGCGGCGGATCACCCGGCCTCGGCGCCCTAGCGGCTCGATTTGCGCCGGGTCTTTTGACCCGATTTGCGGCCCGATTTGCCGCCCTTCATCAAGGACCGCCAGCCCCTGGCGGTGACTTCGACGCCGTACTTTTTGGCGGCAGCCCGGATGCGGCGCCAGGCTGCCTCGCGCTCGGAATCAGTCACGCCCTCGACCTGGTCGAAGCGCGCGATCGCGTTGCGCACGTGGCTTGCGTCGTTGAGAGGCTCCTTGCGCTCCTTGGGAAAAGCGAACCTCTCAGCCGGCATCTGGTCCCTTCTCTTCGTCGAGATGGCCATTCTCTTACCTCCTCTTGTCAGGTCTTCTTGCTAATCAAAGAGGGCCGGCCTTACGGCGCGGCCCTCTGTTCGCTGCAGAAGATCAGATGGTTTAGGGCGACGCTGACGCCGACGGCGATGCCGCGGGCGAAGCTGCCGAACCACCGCCGGCGCCGGTGTTGCTGGTCGGGGCCGGGCTGGAAACCGTCGGGTTGTTGTACGGCGCGACCGGACGAGCGCCGAACCAGTTCCACTGCGTGAAGCCGAAGAACAGGAGAATCAGCACCAGCAGGGCCAGGATCGCGGCCGCGATGCCGGCGCCGGCGCCACCTGTCGTCTCACTTGTTTCAACGACCTCTGAGCCCGCCGGGCTCCAGTAGCGTCGAACGCTGTACCCGCCGGCGCCAAGCAGCACGGCGAGCACGAGGATGACGAGAACGATGAACAGCAGAGTTCCCAAAAGACGAACCTCCTTTAAGTCATCAGCGGCCCGTCCGATCTGCCGGACGCCCTCGGCCGCTCAAAGGGGTAACGCCCACGGCCGCTCTCAGTACTGACAAGAGGGGCGCTAGCTCGCGATCGGACGCCTCCCCCGCCGCCTGATCACGCCGCCGGCGACCGCGACGCCCACGAGCAGGGCGAGAACTCCACGCTGCAGCGCCGAACGGCGCTCAACTGCGGGCGCGGGGTATGGGCGCGTATCCGGAGCCGAGTTTCCGCGCTTCTTGCGCCGGATGACGTCCACCGGCCGTTCGGGCTCGTGAGACTCCTGCATGGGGCTGGCAATCAGTCCCTTGGTGGCCGGCTGGCCCAGCCGGAACCGGTTGTATACCGCGCCCAGCAGCAGGAGCTCGCTGAGCAGGTACAACCAGGTGGCGAGGAGGAAGAAGAGGCCGAACTGCGCGCCGTAGGTGTTGAAGCTGCCGGCAAAACGGGTGTAAAGCGGAAATGCCAGCGATAGGGCTTCGATCAGCACCCCGGCAAGCAGGGCACCCGGAAGGACCTCGCGCAGGCTGAAAGTACGGTTGGGTACGAAGCGGTAGAGAAGCACGAGCAAGGCCACCATGACGGACGCACCGATGACAAAGCTCAGAACCCACGCATACGGGATGAACTGCGAAAGGTATCCGGCGGCGGAGTTCGAACCGACCGTGATGCCCAACGCAGTGACGAGCACGAGCATCATCACGAAGCCCATGAGCTTTTGCCGGAGCATGTCTCGCTGCTTCGTGCCGAAGATCTGAGTCAGCGCGAACTCCATCGTCGCGAAGATCCCGCTGGCGCTCCAAACCAAGCCGCCGAGGGAAACCAGGGCCAACCATCCGGCTGATTGCTTCACGCCGAGAATCGCATGCTGGAGCTCGGGTTGGGCGCTGCCAGGGAACAGCTGCAGGATCAGCGACTGGAAGCGGGCTTCGGTGACGGGGTCGCGGATCGCGAGACCGATGACGGACAGCGCGCCGAGGATCATCGGGAACATCGCGAGAAATGCCGAGAACGCCAGGGCCGCGGCGTAGTTGCTCGCCTGGCTCTCGCCGAACGCGGTGATCACCCGGAATGGGACGGTCTCGCGTACGCGGTCTGCCACGCGGCGAAGCCGGCCCATCGAATCAGTCGTAGGCGGGGACGGCGGAGCGCGCGGGTTCGGATGAGCGCGTGAAACGCTCGATCAAGGCAGTCGACGCCGTCCCGACCACCGCGGGAGCAACCTTGCGGACGACGCTCTCGAGCGTTCCCGGCTCCTTACCCGCCTCTTCCCCGTTGATGACAACCTTGACCGACGGCAGCGGCTTCTTGAGTCGTGACGTCACCTCATCCGGAAGGTCGCGCAGCGAATCGGGCAGGTCCTTCAGTACGTCCAGGACCATGCTCTGCAGCTGCTCTCTTCGCGACGGCCGGTTCATCCGCCGGTAGATGAGCACCCCAGCGCCGGCGACAGTCACGACGCCGAGTACCGCCGCGGCAATCCGCCCATACCGCATCGCATTGGAGGCCGCGCGCTTTTCAAGCACGCCCAGGTTCTGGTCGATGTGGTCCCGGGTTTCGCTTATCTGACGGTCGATTTCATCCGCCGAAGCGCCCATTCTTTGCTCTCCTTCAAACTTGCCATTGTCCTGGCCGGCAGGCCCACGTGAAAGCGGGTCTTCCCGTAAAAGACGAGGCCGGCGCCGATCGCGACATAAAGCACGACCCAGGCCAGAGCGGCCTCCCAGTGCCACGGCACGAGGACGACGACCAGCGACGGGATCGCCACCAGCACGGCAAGCAGGACCAACAGCCCGCCTGCGGCGACGAGCCCCGCCGCGACGGCGTTCGCCATCACGAGGTCCTTGATCTCCTGCTTCGCCAGCGCGACTTCGAGGCTGATCAGCCGCTGGGCGTCATGGATGACCGCAGCCGCAAGATCGCCGGACTTTGCGTCCAGGCCCGGTGGCTGTGCTTCTACGGGCGCTCGCACCAATATGCCTCGCTTCAGGAACGCGTCGCGTACGGCCGTTACGCGCAAGCCTTGCGAACGTTAGCGGGCTCGCTGCTTAAGGGAGTCCCTTGGTCGCCACCTGGTAGAGCATCGCCACGTCGGCGAGCAACATCACGACGGCAGCCGCCCAGCCAAACACCTTCGTTGGGATTCCGTTGACAAAGTCGCCCATCAGCTTGGGGCTCGAGGTCAAAACCAGTAGGAGCACGATCAAGACCGGAGCGATCACGCCATCCAGGACTTGCGAGTAAAACAGTGCCTTGATTGGATCGACGGCCGAGACCGCAAGCTCCATCGCGACCAGGAACGCCAAGCCGATCACGACGTAAAACTGCGGTGCGTTTTTTGGATTGCGTCCGAGCCCCCGGCGCCAACCGGCGAGCCCGGCCACGCCGAAGGCAGCGGACGAAGCAAGGATCGGAATGGCAAGCAGGCCCGCGCCGATGATGCCAACGCTGAACAGCACGGTTGCATATGGCCCCGCAAAAGGTTCGAGCGCGCGCGCCGCATCCGCCGCGGTTCGGATCTGCGTGTGATGTGAAAACAGGACCGCGCCTGTCGCGACGATGATGAAAAAGGCGATCAGATTCGACCAGATCATCCCAATGGTGATGTCGAGATTGGTCCGGCTCAACGATTGGACTCCACGCTTCTCCTCGACCTCGCCACTCGCCTGCCAGAAGAAGAGGTAGGGGGTGATCGTCGTGCCCAGGAGGGCCACTGCGCCAAGCAGGTAGTCGGGGCTCAACGAGATTCGCGGCAGGAACGTGCTGCGGACGACATCGCCCCAATCGGGGCGGGCCAGCACCGCAGCCACGATGTAGGTGGCGTAAACCGCGACCAGCCATAGAAGATATTTGCTGACCACCTTGTAGTCGACAAAGATGGTGACCCCCGCCATGAGCCCGGCCATAGGCACGATCCAGTAGATGAAGTTGATTCCTGTAATCAGCTGGACCGCTGCACCCATGGCAAGCAGGTCCGCGCCCATCGTGATCACGTTGGCGATGACCATCAGTACGACCGCGGGGGTCGCGACTCGCGCTCCGAAGGTGGTGCGCAGCAGGCTGGCGAGATCGCTTTTCGTAACGTTGGCCACCTTGGCCGACATCTGCATCACGACGATCAACATCGGGGTCGACAAGAAGAGCAGCCAGTTCTGCGCGAACCCGACCGTCGCGCCGACGATCGAGTAGGTCGCGATTCCGGCGGGGTCGTTGTCGGCGCCACCCGAAATGACCCCAGGCCCGGCGATTCGAACGATCTCGCCCGCGCTGAGGCGCTCCCTGGTGGCGTCGCGCGCCGAGCGCGGCCGGCGGATACGAGCGGAGCGCCTGGTGATCTCGGCCATCTAATCCGTCGCCGCGGCGATCAGCTGCGGCGGGGCGGTGAGCGTCCATTCGCTGCGGGTATCTTCGTCGAGCAGCTCGCGGACCCTGAAAGCCTGCGTCTCGTCGACCCTCAAGATCAAAAGGGCGCGGCCGCCGTCAAGCGCCTTGCTTGCCTGCGCCACGAAATCCTCCGGGACCAGGACTCGGCGTTCGTCGGAGTGATGCGGCTCGACGATATCGCTCTGCTTGGGCACGACGCGGCTGTGCTTGATGACGAAATCGCGCGCGAACTCGGCCGCGGCTCCGCTCGGAAAGGCCGAGATGAGGGTCTGCTCGAGGATTCCAGGCTTCTCCTTCCGGCTGGCGAAGGTCAGGCCCGAAGCGTCCACGCTGTCGATTCCTCGCCCAATCCAGTGGCGCGCCTGGCGGACAAGCTTTTTGTGCTCGGCCTCTGATTCGAGCTCCCCCGAAAGGCGGAGAAGTCCGCCGTGCAGGCTGACTTTCACCTCGCCAAAGACCGGATGGGGCTCGGATAAGTCGCCCGCCAACACAGTCGCCCACCATGCGTCCACCAGGGACGCGCTGGCGCGGGATGTTCCTCTCGCGGCGCCTTTGCCCTCGTGCTGGTCGGCGCGCGTGGTCGTCGTGCGCCTCATGTATCAAGCACAACGCCGCGATCGAGACCGCTACCGGCGCGAAGACCCCCAGAACAGTGGAAGCCCGGCCCTTGCAGGCCAGGCTCCCCTATTCAAGACAACGCGCTTCACCCCAAAGTGTACTTATGCGGTTCGATATTTGGTTGCACCAGGTACTCGTCCTCACCTGGCGGTTTAGACCAGGATGGGGGTTCCGGAAGGCCGCTTGGATTTCTGGACGTGGGCGGGCTTTCGAATCGACGATCCGATTGACGCTGCCATCAGAGGGGGGTCGCATCTGCGCTGACAAGCAGCTTGTCGTGACGTGGAAAGCCTGGTGATCTGCCAGTGCACCCCGGCGGGCCGGTGAGCATCTCCGCTGCGAACCCGGTCGAGAAATTCCGCCACGCGGCGCTGCTTTACTCCGGCTGGGCGGAGTTCGTGACCGGCACGGTGCCCTTCATCCGGGACGGGGTCCAGGCCGGCGAACCGGTGCTGGTGGTGGAGTCGATAGACAAGATCGAGATGCTTCGATTTGCTCTCGGTCGTTACGCCGACGAGGTCCTTTTCGCCGACATGGCCGAAGTCGGGTCAAACCCGGCTCGAATCATCCCGGCCTGGCACGATTTCGTCAGCCGCCACCGCAGCTCAGGCCGTCGTATGCGCGGTATCGGAGAGCCGATCTGGAAAGGACGCACAGCCGATGAGCTCATCGAGTGCCAGCGTCACGAATCCCTTCTGAACGTTGCCTTCGGGCACGGCGAACCGTGGTGGCTGCTCTGCCCGTACGACACCGAAAAGCTCGACAGCTCGGTAATCGACGAAGCCCGTCGCAGCCACGAGTACCTCGTTGAAGGCAGCGAGGCCCGCCTGAGCGAGAAATTTCGTGGGCTCGTGGAATCAGGCGCGCCATTCGACGTGCCCCTGCCCGATCGCGTGACCAGCGTCGGTGAGATGAAATTCGGGCCTGGTGATCTCGCCTCGCTGCGATACCTGGTTTCGCGTCATGCGCGCGCCTCCGGCCTCGACGCGGGTCGCGCGGAAGAGCTGATGACCGCGGTCAACGAGGTTGCCACCAACAGCGTCCGCCACGGAGGGGGAGGCGGCGACCTGCGCATCTGGCAAGAGCAGGCCGCCGTCGTGGTTGAGGTTCGCGACCGGGGCCGGTTCAGCAATCCTCTCGCCGACCGGCAGCGCCCGGCACCTGTGCCCGGCGCGCCGCGTGGGCTCTGGCTCGCAAACCAGCTTTGCGACCTTGTGCAGATTCGGAACCTTGCGGATGGGACCGTGGTCCGGCTGCACATGCGCCGCCGGCCGCAGCGCCGTTTCAGCATCGTGCCCGACGACCCCGCAGACGGCTCGTTCAGCTGAGCGTCCACCTTGCGGCGTAGGTAAGCCTCCCGCGCCGGCGCGTTTCCTGTTGGAGGGGAAAATTCTCAGCTGGGGTTTGGAGGTGCTTATGGCAAAGACGGTCGCTGAAGTGATGACACGCGACCCGGTGGCGATGGATGGGAAGGAACCGGTGACCAAGGCCGCGGCGGCGATGCGCGACCACGGCATCGGAACGGTTGTGGTCATGACCGACGGGACGCCCTGCGGAGTCGTGACCGATCGAGACATCGCTGTGAAGGCGGTCGCCACCGGAAAGGATCCGTCAAAGATGACGCTCGATCAGATCTGCAGCAATTCGGTCGTGGGGGTCAGCCCGGATCAGTCGGTCGACGATGCGGTCCAGGTGATGAAGTCTCACGACGTCAAGCGGGTCCTCATCATGGAGGGCAAGCAGCTCAAGGGGATCATTTCGCTCGGCGATCTCGCCTCGCGCAGCATGGAAGGCGACCTTGAACGGGACCTCAGCCGATCCCAACCGAACAACTAAGGGTCGGCCGGGCCTAAGGGAGCTCTTGGACCGGGGCCTGGATCGGCGAAGCCTCCAGTGCCCCTGAATCCCTGAGCGCCGCGTGCGCCTCGTCGGGGCGGTCTGAGGTCACGCTGACCAGGAACCGTCCCGACTGCACCTCTTGCTCGTAGTACAGGGCGCGGTCGCCCGAAGCGGCCATGCTGAGGAGCGCGCCGGCCAGACCGCCCGTCGCCGCGCCGGTGGCCGCGCCGCCGAGAACGGCGGCGAGCGCGCCTCCAGCGATCACGGGTCCAATCCCCGGGATCAGCCCTGCCGCCAGCGCGCCAAGGACGCTGCCGACCACGCTGCCGGCGCCCACCCCGGCCGCCACCTTGGTCCCGTAATGCCCTTCTCGGGCTTCGCCGGGCCAGACCACACCGATCTCGCCGGGGCCAAATCCCGCACGCTCGAGCTCGCGGACCGCTTTTTCAGCGTCCGATCGCGTTTTGAACAGGCCGACAACTGTTTCAGGCATTGGATTCTCCTTCTGACCTTAGAACGCGTAACCTGTGCGGACCGTGGCGATCCGCAGCGAGTTGGCGGGGTACAGCAGCCTGGAGGCCAGGCGCGCGCTGGAGGGCCTTCCACGCTGCGACTACGAGGTGGTGATCAAACCGCTCAGGTATCGCTGGAGCCCCCACCTGGCGGCGCGATGCGAGTTCGAAGACCACCGGATCGTGCTCCAGGTCCCCACTCCGTTCCGGCCGTTCAAGGAGCCTGTGATCTTCGCTGCGAGGCGGAAGCGAGGCGAGGGCATGCGCTTCGCCCTGCGAAACTTCCGGCGCCGCGTCGTCACGACGGATGACGCCGATGAAGCACTGATTCGCCGGGGACGCCTGGCTGCACGAGGCTAGGGCCCGGGAACGCGAGTCGATTGCAGCCTTCACTCGTAACAATTTGGTGAGGCGCTGGTTTCTTTGTTTCCGACGCGCATCGCGCCACTCCGTTTTCCCACAGCCGAAAGTGTTGGGTGAAACTGCGAACGGCAACGTTGTTAACAGCCCACCGAATGGGAGCTAGTCGGGGCCCCGCGCGGGTGGACCGAATGTAAGGGTTGGCGGCACAGTCAGCATCCGGCCGCCATCGCCTCGAACGATCTGCCAGCTTCCTTCATGCACCATCCAGTGATGCCGGTGACAGAGCAGGATCAGATTGTCGAGATCTGTCGTGCCGCCATGGATCCAGTGGACCATATGATGCGCCGCGCTCCACGACGCCGGCCGCTCGCAACCCGGCCACCGGCAGTGGCCGTCTCGAGCCGCCAGCGCCCGTCGCGCCGGCTCTGAAACCACGCGCTTGGAGCGCCCGACGTCGATGACTGTGGATTCGGAGTTCAGCAGAATGCGGGCGATGCTCGAGTCGCAGGCCAGCCGCTCGACAGTCTTGGCCGAGATGGGTAGCGAGGAGTGCTCCATGTCTGCGGCCGGCGCACCGGCCAGGCCGAGCAGAGTCTCGAGCGAGCTCGTGACCTGGATCTGAGCCTGGGAGCCGCCGCCTGAGGCCATCTCGACCAGCGCATCCGCATTCCGCTTTTCCAGGCTCCGGGCATCGTGAGTGCCTGACTTCCGCGCCAGCGGGTTCAGCCTGGTCAGAATCGCAGCTCCGCCCTCAGCGTCGAAATTCCCGCTGAGCAGCACGGTGCCGTCTTCGCACTTGCTGATCCAGAGCCTGCGGTTTTCCACCGACTCAGCCTGCTCGGCCTCAAACCCTTTGCGGTCGGCGGCATGGCGGTAGTGCTTGCAGATGTATTTGTCCCGACGGCATTTGCCGTCCTGGCCATCGCCTTCAGATGGGCGAAACCGATCTCACTCTGGGACATGGCCTGAACGCTTTCCGGCATGCGCTCCAGGTTCTTCCCGACAGCAATCAAGTCACCCGCCGCAGTGCTGGTCAGGTGGCAGCTGAAACGGATCGAGTCGATCGCGCTCGCGTAGCCGGCCTCGTCGTAGTGCCTGGTGGCCGCATAGCGAGCTGCCAGACGCGACGCACGGAGGTCGAGAAGATCCCTTTGGTGAAGTAATTCCTTGAGCTCTTCGGCGATCGCCTCTGCCTGTAAGTCTTGCGTCGCGAGCATAGAAATAGACTACCAAACAGATGTTCGATTGTCAATACTCCAGGCAATAAATTTGCTTTCCGCAAGGCCCGCATCTGACAGTTCAGTCGGCCTCCGGATGCCCCGGTGCCGGCTCCAGCGGCACTCCCACTCAGCTCAGTGCCGCGAGTGCATGTACGCGCGCCTTTCAGAGGCGCAAAAATCGACTCCCAGCGCCACCGCCACACCCTTTTCTCAGTCCGTTTCTAGCCCCACCTTCGCCTCCGGGCGACCCTCCCGTAATACCAATCCTCCACCCAACCGAACGGCGGCACCAGGTACATCGATCCGAGCCAAGACCACA